>Ga0206870_1190_pt1 | contig 13978 bp, 12 predicted proteins | sample Alteio_BWOrgCont_36_FD_152620 | JGI IMG/M metagenome (GOLD analysis project Ga0206870, IMG submission 152620) | Enriched cells from forest soil in Barre Woods Harvard Forest LTER site, Petersham, Massachusetts, United States -... | ecosystem: Environmental > Terrestrial > Soil > Temperate forest >... | reverse complement strand
CGAAGTGGCCAGCGCGGCGACCAGCGGGGTGCCGCCCGCGAGCAAAGTGGATAGCGTACGGCAGAACTGCGCAACCTGGAATTTGATCCACGTCTCCCCGACCAACGGCAACTTCAGCTTGATGCGGTCGACGGAAGTGCCGCCGTTGTCCGTTCGCGACCACAAGAAGACACCCAAGGCAAAACAAACCAGTAAAGCGGCAGCGGCGAGGACATAAAAACGGCGGGTCACGGTCGGCAATTGCACGTTCATGTCTGAATAGAGTTTTGCAAATTGGGGGACGACATAGGTGACCAGGTACGTCACGATCAGCGTGGCAACGGAAATCAGAATCACGGGATAGATCAATGCAGCGATTAATTTCTTCCGGATGCCGGAAGAGACCTTCTGATAGGCAATATAGTGGTCCAGAACACCAGAAAGGTTACCGCTTTTCTCGCCTGCCAGAACAGAAGTGACATAAACCTTGGGGAAAAGTCCCTGCTGCCCAAGGGCCTCGGACAGCGAGGCCCCCTCACGGACGTTGTCGCGAACATCCTTGAGCAGCGGTTGCAAGCTGGGTGAGGCGGCGCGCTCCGCAAGCAGGTCGAGAGCCTTCAATATAGGCAGGCCCGCCTTGACCAAGGTATTGAATTGCTGGTTGAAAATCAGAAAGTCGCCGCTCTTGAGAACCCGGCTCTTCTGGGCGCCCATGGTGTGACCGAGCAAGCCGCCCCGGCGCTGCACCGAATAGACAAATAAACCACGATCGGAGAGCTTCTGGCGAGCCTCGGACACCGACTGGGCGGCCTCTACGTGAGAAAATACCCGCCCGGCGGGGTCGGCCACTTTGCAGACAAACTCTGCCATGGACTCAGTCTACCTTATCCACTGCCAGACAGAAAACGGGCCTTCAGGCGGATGTTCTTTGGCTGAACCGGTTCGCCAGACTCAGGGGCCGTCCGGATGCGCTTGTTTCGGTTCATCCACGATGGCAGTGCCAGTGGGCGCCTGAAATCGGAAGAGGGATTCAGCGAGGGGCACGTTCTCCCGCCAATTTCCGAAGCGGTACTCCAGCTCAACGCCTCCCGGCTGGAGTATACGCACATCCGACAAATCACCGGTCTCCGGATTGACTTCGAGAAGCACCTGGTCGAACTGTTGATCGAGGGGAGCAATAGGGCTCTCCACGTCGTTCTGAGCTTGAGCTCTACCGGATTTCAATTTCTCGCCTCGAGGGCGGCAGCTCAATATCACATTCCCTCGCGTCGCCGGGCTATTCGCGCTGACATCGACGCTTTCGCAAAGCTGAGATAGCTTGGCCTTGCCCGTAAGCAAGGCGAGTGGGGTGCGCCAATCGGTACTTTCCTTAATGGGAGCGCGGGTCACGGTGCGGTCGGAAGGGACATAAAACCAGACCGTCTTGCCATCGGAGACAAACAGTTTTCGTTCGGGAGCTTCGTATTCCCAGCGCATACGACCGGGCCGGCTGAAGTAGACGGTTCCCGACTCCGCCTGTAAACCTTGACGGCTATCACTGTATCGTTCGAGGAAAATCGCCTGCAGCGTTTTGGCATCGTGATAGCGAGCTTCTAAAGCGCGAGCGACGGGGGCAGCCTCGGGGGTTACATTGCCTCGAGCCGATGGAGTCAGACCGGCAATCGCCAGTGTGCCGGCGAGCAGGAAAGCCGCCCTACGTTTCATGGGTACAAGTCTAGCAGAGTGCTCCCAGGCGAGCGGAGTGCTGACAGCCGCGTGGCTTAGGGCTTATTGGATGGGAGGATCACCGGGCCCGGCAGCAACGGTCAGATTCTGCCGGATCACAGCGCTCTGGTCGGTGTAGAAGTGACGGTCACCGGTTGTTCCAGGGGCGACTGGGTCGGCGTTTACACCAAACGCCTGGGCGTTGCCATTGGGGTCGGTAACCAACACCGTGTATGTGAAGGTGTATCCAGTTTTCGTGCCCGCGCTCAAGACGGAGTCGATCAGACCCGCCTGCGTCGCGTCGGGGATTGACGGAGAGCCTCCGAGATTGGCCAGCGTCAAAGAAAAGCCGACTCCATAAGTTGTGTTGTAAACGGTTTCGGCCGTGGCGATGTTTCGCAGGTTTGCGACGGATGCGGCTTCATTGGCGCGCATCTTCGACCGAATGAAATTGGGAATGGCGATGGCGGCGATAATAAGAATAACCGCGACGACGATTAAGAGCTCAATGAGCGAGAAACCAGCGCCACTCTTGCGGGTAGTTCTTTGTGCGGTTGACGATAACATTTTGACCTCGCAGCACGTTTTCCAAGATAACGGGAGGGAGCCTCGCTCCCTCCCGCCACTGAACACTTAGCCGATAGGGGTGCTGGCAACAGTTGCGCCGGAACCCGAGACGTCCGCACGGATCACGCCGGATTGGTCTGTGAAGAACATGCGCTGTCCGGTCTGTCCCGCGGCGACAGGCGTCGCGGTAAGGGTGTAGGTCTGGTTGCCGGCAGCTGCCGCATAAGCGAAGGTGTAGCCGCTCTTGGTCCCCGCGGACAAGACCGAGTCAATCAAGTCTGCCGAGGTCGAGCTGGCCGTGCCGCCAGCAGCGATCGGACCGAGGTTCGTCAGCGCTGCCGGGAAGGTGCCGTAGCTCGTAGAATAGGCAACGCAGGACGTATTGATCGTTCGCAGCGATCCAACCGCAGAAGCCTCATTGGCGGCCATCTTCGACCGCAGCAGGTTGGGGATGGCGATGGCAGCGATGATCAAAATGATCGCCACAACGATTAAGAGCTCAATAAGCGAAAAACCCTTTTGTTTGTTCCGCATGACTTCTCCTTAGTAATTTAAGATCGCACCGGAGCTACGCGAATATGGGTGCAACCCCACTACCAACCCACGAGGAGGAGGTAACTGATGTGACACAAAAGTCACAACCCCAGCGGTTGCAATGTATACATGGTGGCGGTGCGAGCCGGCTGGCCGTCTGTGGGGCAGAAATTACCCCTATCCGCGGTAGTCGTGCCAAAAAACGTCACGTTACGGAGCCGAAAAAAGTCAGATTGCAGCCCTCCTGTACAGGTCAGGCACCGGATCTGAGCCGGAGCGTAGCAACGAATCGGAATCGCCCGGGCGATTCATAACCGAATAAACACGTACCGCCCAGAGTATTTGAGCGAGGTTATTGTTTGAGAGTGAGGTTCTCCTTACACTTACCTGCAGCACACTTAGCCTTGCAGCACTCACGGGTCGAAGAGATAAGGTTGCGTGGAGTGCTTCTCAAAGGGTGGACTTCCTTGATGGAAAGATTGAAGCGCGTGGTCTTTTCGGCCGGGTTTATCGTCGTCGCCGCATTTGTTTTCCGAGTGGCTTATTGCTGCTACGATCAGATGATTCTTGGAGCCACACTGCCAGGCAATCTCGCTTTTGGGGCCGAAACTGGTTCCATCGCAAACGCGATCGCATCGGGAAGAGGGTTCAGCTCTCCCCTGCCGCTGCCGGGTATCGTAACGGGACCCACCGCGTGGCTTGCGCCCATATATCCTTATCTGCTTGCGGGAATTTTTAAGCTCTTCGGAATTTTTACTTACAAGTCGAGTCTCACCATTCGTTTCATCGACATGGCTTTCTCCGCATTCGTCTGCTGGCCGGTGTATTCGATCGGAACGCGGTCATTCGGAAAAACAGTCGGGATCGCATCCGCATGGTTCTGGGCGATCTTGCCGGATGGAATTTTCTACTCTGCGGTTTGGGTATGGGACACGGCGCTGGCGGCGTTGTGCATGACTCTGCTCTTTGCGGCAACGCTGCAAATCCGCGGACGCACCAAACTATCCTGGTGGATCGGCTATGGTGCGCTGTGGGCCTTTGGAGCCATGGTGAATCCGTCGGTGCTTTCCGTGCTTCCGTTCTTCGCTCTCTGGGCGCTGTGGCCTTTGCGGCAGCAGTTCGCCCTGGCTGCCAAGCTGGCGCTGGCCGCCGCGGTGATCTTTGCCGTAGGTATCGCTCCCTGGACCGTGCGCAATTATGTCGTGTTTCACAAGTTCATTCCGCTGCGTTCGAACTTTGGACTTGAGCTGTGGCTGAGCAATAGCCCCCTGGTGCCGGATACCTTTGCGGGATACATGCACCCGACGGACAACCCCGCGGAAGCCGCCAAGTACATCCGCATGACGGAAATTCCGTACATGGAAGAGAAACAAAGCGAAGCATTCGCGTTCATGCGCACCCATCCGGTGGATACCATGCGATTTTTCTTTCGCCGCTTTGAGGACAACTGGATGGGAGTCTGGGACGCGCCAGCCGACTTGTGGAGATTCATGCCGCCGTACATCAAGTTGACGCTCGTGTGGAACTGTCTATTTTCGCTCTTATCATTCGTGGGCGCGCTATTTGTGCACCGCACGCGAAACGAGTGTGCGCTGCCGTTTACGTCGTTTATGCTATTTTTCCCAGTCGTGTTTTACGTGACCCACACCAGCGGGCGTTATCGATACCCCATGGACCCCATCATGGGATTACTGACCGTGTTTGCGATCGCGTACCCGCTATCTCTTATCGCCAAGCGTACTCCCGCGGCGGAGCGGCCGGTCGAATCCGCTATCGGAATAAGCTAGCGGCCTTTTCCCGATACCAAGGCTCAGGTGATGTTGTATTTTTTGACGTAATGGCGATAGGAGCGGTACGACATTTTAAGGAGTTCCGCGGCGCGCGTGCCTACACCTCCGGAGGCCTCCAGCGCGGCCAAGAGGTAAGCGCGTTCGGTATCCTGAATGTAATGTTCTAAATCGAGTCCTCCTTCCGGCAGATCGGGCTTCCCGTTCCTGGGACTCCCGGCAGCGCGGCCACCCGGGACGCCATAACGGATTTTTTCAGGCAGTACGGACACCGAGATCAATCTTCCGGTCTCCAGCGCCACAGACCTCTCCATGGTGTTCTCCAGCTCGCGAACGTTGCCGGGCCAATCGTAGGCTTCCATTTGGGCCATCGCGGCGGGTTCGATGCCTTCCACCGGTTTCTCCATGGATTTACGGAAGCGCTCGAAAAATGCACGCGCAAGCAGGGGAATATCCTCACGGCGTTCGCGCAACGGGGGCAAATGCAGAGGAATCACGCTCAGACGATAGAAGAGATCCTCACGAAATTCCCCCGCGGCTATGGCCTTTTCAAGATCCCGGTTGGTTGCGGCGATAACGCGCACATCGATGTCGGTCTCCTCGGTGCTGCCCAGCGGCCGGATCTTGCCTTCCTGCAGGACGCGATAGAGCTTCACCTGCATGGAGGGACTCATGTTGCCGATCTCATCCAGAAAGAGCGTCCCGCCATGGGCCGCCTGAAATAATCCCAGGCGGTTTTCGTTTGCTCCCGTGAAAGCCCCTTTCAAGTAACCGAACAGTTCGGATTCCAGCAAGGTCTCCGGAAATGCTCCGCAGTTGACGGTGATAAACGGCGCCTGGGAACGCGGGCTGTTTTCATGGATCGCGCGCGCCACGAGTTCTTTGCCCGTCCCGCTTTCGCCGGTGATCAGGATGCGGCTCGATTGGGGCGCAACCGTCGAGATAAGGTCGAAGAGAGTCCGCATGTTCGGACTGCGGCCAATAATGTTGTCCTGCCCGGTGAGCCGCCGCAGCTCGCGCCGCAAATAACCCGCCTCATTCTTGAGCTTGAGGCTTTCGTCAACCTGGCTGACAGCACGACGCAGCTGGTCCACGAGGTCATGGTCCTTGATGACGTAACGATCGGCGCCGGCGTTGACGGCAGCGATGGCCGTTTCGACGGTTGGAACACCGGTAATGAGAAGAAAGATCGTGGAGGGAGAGACCTCTTTGGCATAAGCAAGCAGATCGACGCCGCTCATATCCGGCATACGGATATCAGAAATAATGATGTCGAAGATCTTGGATTCCAGCCGGCGGCGGCCCAATTCGCCGGTCGTGGCGATCTCCACACGATGGCCATCCTTGCGAAAAGTGATCTCCAGCAATTCGCAGATGGAGCGCTCGTCGTCGACGATGAGGATGCTGGCCATAGTCAAGCCACCCGGGGCAATTCGACGGTAAATTCGGCTCCGCGGTCTTTTTCCGAGGTAACCGTAATGCGCCCACTGTGGGCGTGCACGATCTGATAGACGATGGCCAAGCCCAAGCCCGTGCCTCCCACGAAACCCGATTGCAGCGGCTCAAATATCTTGGCCCGCTGCGCGGGATCGATACCCATGCCGGTGTCGCGGAATCGAATGCGTATCCAAAAGGGCGCCGCTTCCAACCTTACGGTCAAGGTGCCTCCCTCCGGCATGGCGCGAAGGGCGTTGTCGCAAAGATTCCAGAATACCTGCTTGAGGCGGTTTGCGTCCGCGCGAACGCGCAGGGGTTTTGCGGCAAAGACGCGCTCGACGCGGTATTTACCCTGCCACTGAGGATTCTTCTCCAGCAGAGTCAAAGTTTCGTCCAGCAAGTCAGAGAGATCAGCTTCGGCGAATTCATAGCTCTTTTCCCTGGAATAATTCAGGAAGTCGCTAATGATGCGATTGAGCCGCTCCGATTCCCGGCTGACGATGCCTACTAAATGCTTTTCGTCCTCTTGCAAAGGGACCATCCGTCCCAACTCTTTAACGGCTCCGGCCATGGCTGTTAGCGGCTGCCGAATCTCATGAGCGATTGCAGCGGAGAGACGTCCGAGCGCGGCCATGCGATCTTTTGTGGCCACCTCTTGCTCAAGCCTTTTCAGCTCGGTGAGGTCCTGAAAATTGATGACGTAACCCATGGCCTGGCGTTCGGCGGTTCTTAGAACCGAGACGGAAAGGCCGAGATAGCGTTGCTGACCGGCCGACGTTCGAAATTCAACCTCGCATCGCTGAGGCAAAGCGCCCTCTTCGCAACCCTCGGCCATCTGCCAGATTCCCGGTGAGACGTCGCCCAGTCTTTGGCCTCGCACTTGATCGAACCGCAGGCCGAGGATCTCCTCTCCCGTTCGATTGAGCAGCCTCAACCGACCTTCCAAGTCCGTGGTGATCAAGCCGCCGCGCATGGAATGAATAATGTCTTTGTTGAAGGCCTGGAGATCCTGGAGTTCCCCACGCTTCATTTCGAGTTCGGCGCTTTGACGGCGCAGGCTGGAGGTAAGGAGGCTCGAGAGATAACCTACCGCGAGAAAAGCAAAGAGATTGCTCAAAATCCAGGTCTGCAGGGTCTTGATACCGGGCATGGCCAAGGCGGTGCGGGGCAAAGCACCGTAAAAGACCAGTTCAACCATTCCCCCCAAAAGAATAAAGCCAAATCCGGCCACCAGGAACGTGGCGCGACGGGAAAAAAGGATGCTGGAGACAATAATCACCAATAAATAGAGCGAGATGAAATAGCTTTCGTGACCTCCGGTAACGTAGACCAGCGCGGTAACCAGCATCAAATCGCAAATGATCTCCAGCGGAGCATGCCAGCGGGCCACCGGCACCCAACGGAGGAGAATCAGATAAAAAAGCGCCAAGGTGTACCACAAAATGACCAATGGGACAAAATCACGCAGCTGTACGGTCACCTGTGTGTACTGCACGAGGACAATGACGATTCCCAGCAGGAGGGTAATCAGAAGAAAGCGAACACGATTCAGCCAGCGGAGCCAATCTCCCAAGTTCTCATTTAGCTCCATCGCGGCACCAGGGGTGCAAGACTCTCCTTAAAATGAGCCTCATGCCCGACATTGTGGGCACAGGCCCCGGGCTTTCGGACCCGGGGCACTGCGCAACCGATTTGCGAACCTGAAATCGTATTAGTGAGCGCTGCTCAACTTGCCAATCAAGGAGAAGAGCGGCAGGTACATGGAGATCACGATACCGCCGACCACGACGCCTAGAAACACGATCATGGCGGGTTCCAATGCCGCGAGGAGATCCTTCACGGCGGCGTCCACCTCTTCTTCATAGAAGTCCGCGATCTTTTGCAACATGGCGTCCATTGCGCCCGTCTGCTCACCTACTCCGATCATTTGCGTGACCATGCCAGGGAAAACCTCGGTTTCCTTGAGAGGATCCGCCAGGTTTTTGCCCTGTTCCACAGACTTGCGAACTTGCAGAAGCGCTTTTTCGATCACCGCATTCCCTGCGGTCCTAGCGGTAATATCCAGTCCTTCGAGGATGGGCACGCCCGAGGAGATCAGAGTGCCCAGCGTTCGTGTGAACCGAGCCACGCAAATCTTACGCAGTAGAATGCCGACCAGCGGCATCTTCAGCAGCACACCGTCGAGTATGTAGCGACCATTTTCGGTGGCGTGCCAGAGCTTTATGGCCACAACCACGCCAACCAAGAACACCAGGATCAACAAGCCGAAGATGCTTCCTATAAAATTACTCAAGCCGATCACGATCCGCGTGGGGAGCGGCAGATCCACGCCTAACCCGAGGAACAAGGTGGCGAAAATCGGCACCACCTTCCAGAGGAGAAGCGTGATGACGCCGCCGGCGACGAGGAGTACGGCCACGGGATAAACCAGGGCAGACTTCACCGCTCTCTTTAGCTTTACGTTTTTCTCGATGTAGCTGGCGAGCCGCTGAAGAATCGTGTCCAGAATACCGCCTGCTTCTCCCGCCTCTACCAGGTTGACGTACAGGGCGTCGAATACTTTCTCGTGTTGCCGCATTGCCCCGGAAAGCGTCGTACCACCCTCGACTGACGCGCGCGTGGCGGTCAAGACGGTCTCGAAGGTCTTGTTCTCCTGCTGGCCCGCCAGGATTTCCAGGCATTGCACCAGCGGCAAGCCGGCATCGATCATCACGGAAAATTGGCGCGTAAAAACGGCCAAATCCTTGGCGTTAACGCCGCTCTGGAAGGTGGGCAGATTGAACTCCTTGCCCTTCTCGGACAGCTTGCTTACCTTGATCTGCTGGCGCTTGAGCAAAGTGACCAGCTCGGCCTTATTGGTGGCCGCTTGCTCGCCGCTGACGGCGGCGCCCGTCCGATTTGTGCCGCGATAAACGTAGACCGGCATCTTCTTACCTCCTCGTATCGATCCTACGATCTAATATTCCGATTCAGGACCCGCTGCCCCTAGCGCCTTACCGGTACCGGCCCGCGCGCGCTGGCCGTGCCCGTCACCCCACGATTGATCATATCTTGCAATTCGTCCGGATTGGACGAACGAGAGAGGGCTGTTTCCAGAGTAATCAACTTGCCCAAATAGGAGGTAGCCAGGCTCTGATTGAAGGTTTGCATGCCCGACTGGCCAGTCCCGGTTTGCATCGCCGAGTAGATCTGGTGGATCTTGTCCTCACGAATCAGGTTGCGAATGGCGGCATTGGGAATGAGTATTTCCATGACCATAACCCTGCCCCGCCCGTCGGCACGCGGCAAGAGCGCCTGACAAAGAACCCCCTCGAGCACCAACGATAGTTGGGCACGAATCTGCGGCTGCTGGTGAGCCGGAAAGACATCGACAATACGGGTAATGGTAGAGATCGCGGAGTTGGTGTGCAGAGTCGCAAAGGTCAAATGCCCTGTTTCGGCAATGCGCAAGGCGGATTCAATGGTTTCCAGATCGCGCATTTCGCCGATGAGCACCACATCCGGGTCTTCGCGCAATGCGGCGCGCAGTGAATTGGCAAAGGAGTGCGTGTCAGAATGCACTTCCCGCTGGTTCACGAGGCACTTTTTGTGGTTGTGGAGGAATTCAATAGGGTCTTCAATCGTGATCATATGCTCTTCGCGCTCGTTGTTGATCTTGTCGAGCATGGCGGCCAATGTAGTGGATTTGCCGGAGCCCGTCGGGCCCGTCACCAGCACCAGCCCGCGCGGCTTGTCGCATAGAGTCTTGACCACGAGAGGCAGACCGAGCGCGTCAAACCCCTTCAGCTCCCATGGAATGGTACGGAATACGGCTCCCACGGCGCCGCGCTGATTGAAAAGATTGCCGCGAAAGCGCGCCAGGTTTTTCAGACCAAAGGAGAAGTCCAGTTCGAGGTTCTCTTCGAAGCGGTGTTTCTGAGCATCGGTCAGCACGCTATAGGCGAGCGCCTTGGTGTCCGCGGCGGTCAGCGGCGGCATATCCAAGGGCCGCAATTTGCCGTGAACACGAACGCGCGGGGCGCTATTCGTGGATATGTGCAAATCGCTGCCGCCCATCTCGATCATTTTCTTAAAGAGTTCGCTTAATGTGACGCCTGGCATGGGACAGTTCTCCTCAGAGCACGGTTTCGCGCAGCACTTCTTCCAGCGTGGTCAGGCCCGCGGCGGCTTTGGTCAATCCGCTGCGCCGCAACGTCATCATCCCCAGGTCCAGAGCCTTCTTCTTCAGCTCCAGAGCCGAAGCCCCCACCAGAATCAGTTCTCGCAACTCGTCGTTTATTTCCATAACTTCGTAAAGTCCAAGGCGGCCCTTATAACCATTTTTGTTGCAGGTGCCGCAGCCCTTGCCGTGGTAAACGGTGACCTTTTTCACCTCATCCTGACCAAAACCGGCATCGAGGAGGGCCTGCTCGGGAATTTCCAACGGCTCCTTACAGTTCTGGCACATTCGCCGAACCAGCCGTTGGGCGCAGATCAGGTTGACCGAAGTGGCCACGAGAAAGGGCTCAATACCCATGTTCATTAACCGGCTGATCGTGGAGGGGGCATCATTGGTGTGCAGCGTGGATAAAACCAAGTGGCCGGTTAACGCAGCCTTGACGGCAATTTCGGCGGTTTCGAAGTCTCTAATTTCGCCGACGAGGATGATGTTGGGATCCTGCCGCAAGAAAGCTCTAAGGGCGGACGCGAAGTTCAGCCCAATCTGATCCTTCATCTGCACCTGATTGATGCCGGCCAACTGGAACTCAACCGGATCTTCCGCGGTCATGATGTTCGTATCCGGGGTGTTCAGGCGAGCTACCGAGGAATAGAGCGTGTTGGTTTTTCCGGAACCGGTCGGACCGGTGACGAGCACCATTCCGTAGGGGCGGAGGATCGCTTTTTCGAATTTGGCCAGCGATTCGGGCTCAAATCCCAGCTTGGTCATGTCCAGCCGGAGGTTTTCCTTATCCAGCAAGCGCATGACGATCTTTTCGCCGAAGAGTGTGGGAACTGTGGAGACGCGAAAGTCGAGCTCCTTAATTCTGCCTTCCTTGCGATACTTGATCATGATGCGGCCGTCTTGCGGAAGGCGCTTTTCGCTGATGTCGAGCTTGGACATGATCTTGATCCGGCTGGTGATGGCGTCCTTTAATTTCAGCGGCGGGGTCATCACGCTTTGCAGCAGGCCATCAACGCGGAAGCGCACGCGCAATTCGCGCTCATAGGGCTCTACGTGAATATCGCTGGCGCCTCGCTTTACGGCGTCGGTCAGGATCAAATTCACGAGCTTGATGATGGGCGCTTCTTCGGCGGCTCTTTCGAGAGTGGCGAGGTCCAGTTCCTGTTCTTCCGCGGCAAGCTCGACGTCACCGCCGTCTTCGGCGCCGAGATCCTTCATTACCTTGGAGAGTTCTTCCCCGCTCTGCACATCGCCATAGAATTTGCCAATCGCTTCGTTTACGGATGTCTCCGAAGCGACGACGGGCTCAACATTAAAGCCCGTCATGAACTTGATATCGTCCATGGCGAAGACGTTCGTCGGATCGATCATCGCGATGGTGAGTGTCGAGCCGACGCGCGAGAGCGGGACGATCTGGTATCGCACCGCGGTATCCTGGGGGATAAGCTTGATAACCGTGGGATCAACTTCGTAGTACTTCAGGTTGATCGACGGAACGCCGTATTGCCGGGAGAGAACCTCGGTGATCTCGTCATCGCTGACGAAACCCAATTTCATCAAGGCGGTACCCAGGCGGCCGCCGTTCTGCCTCTGGTGAGCCATGGCCTGCTTGAGCTGATCGGCAGTGATCAGGTTCTCTTTGACCAGGATTTCGCCAAGACGGGAAGACATAACAAGAACCCCAGAGACGAAAATGCCTCAAAGTCGAAAGTAACAGAAGGAAAGCCGGGGCCGCAGGAGGGGTTTGGCCTATCGTATTGAAAGCGCTAATACCCGAAACTCAGCTAAAGGTCAGTGTGGCTATTTGGACACGCTGGCGGCTTGACTTGTATCCTTCGCGGTAGATATCTTGCCAAGTATGCTGCAAGCTTCGCAGGCTCCGCCGGCGAGCCCGGATGACTGGATTATCGGCGAAGCCGGCAGCCAGCCAATTAACCCGGCGCCGCCGCTCGACAAGACTCTAACATTGTACTTCGAGACCCTGTCGCGCTCTCTGGGGCCGATGCGGTGGTGGCCGGCGCGAACGCCATTTGAGGTCATCATCGGCGCTATTTTGACGCAAAACACCTCCTGGTCCAATGTCGAACGAGCAATCGCCAACCTGCGTCGCGCCAAGGTGATGACGCTGGGTGCGATGGAACGAATCTCCACGCCGCGCCTGGCCCAATTGATCCGCCCCTCGGGCTATTTCCGGCAAAAAGCGAAGAAGCTCAAGGCTTTCACGCGATTTCTTCGGCGCGATTTCGGCGGCTCACTCGCGCGGATGTTTCGCACGCCCACTGCCGTGCTCCGTGAGCGCCTGCTGGGGGTGCATGGCATCGGCCGCGAAACCGCCGATTCGATCCTTCTCTATGCGGGCGAGCACCCCACGTTTGTCGTGGATGCGTACACGCACCGCATCCTTGCCCGGCACGGCATCAGCGACGGCAAACCCGACTATGAGAGGGTACGAGCTCTTTTTGAGCGGAATCTACCTGCAGATGTAAAACTCTACAATGAATTTCATGCCCTGCTGGTGAACGTGGGTAAAAACTGGTGCCGCCCGCGGGAGCCTCGCTGCAGTGAGTGCCCGTTGGGACCTTTCATGCAGGATAGCGCCCAGACAAAAGCTTCCGCAATGGTTATGGAAGTGGGGTCAGCCTTGTGACGACTTCCCCTCGCAGATCGCGGCTATTGCTGACGCTCGGGGGCGTTTTTATCACTCTGCTCCTCGCGGCGGTTATCACGATGGGTTCTCTCCGGGTACCCATCGAGCCGCACGCATGGGATGAGTTAATTGTCCTCTACGCTCTGTCCACACTTATCGTGGCGACGCTGCTGGTTTTTGGGCTGATCCTGGGCCGAACGCTGATCCGTCTGTGGGCCGAGCGCCGCGCCGACGAACTCGGTTCTCGATTCAAAACGAAGATGGTTCTGGGCGCCATGGCCGTCTCGTTGCTGCCGCTCGTCTTCTTCTATTTCTTCAGCTATGCGCTCATGAATCGCACGCTAAACCGGTGGTTTCCGGCCGAACTCGAAGATGCGAATTCCCAGGCTTTGACGCTGCTCAGTGAGGTCGACCACTCCGAGTTTGCCCGACTTGAGGTGCTGGCAAACCGCGCGGCCGCTTTGATTCCCGCGACGGATGCACAAGCTCTGCCAGCGTCGCTTGACTCGGTGGCGCGTTTCGCGGCGGATCAAGGCGCAGAGGCAATCTGGGCAGTGGACGCGACGGGCGCGGCTCCGCGTGTGCCCACCCCGTTCGCGGCTCCGTTGGTGGTCGACCCTACCGTCAAATTCCAAAGCGTGCTTCCCAGCGGTGGCGAGCTCTGGACGTCGCGCTCCGGTTCCTTTCTCGCTGCCCGGTCACCGTTTGGTTCGGGATTTCTCTACGTGGCGCGCCGGCTGCCGGCCGACTTTTTTGCTCGGTCTACGAAGATTGACACGCAGCTGGCGGCCTATTCCTACCAAAATGAGCGCATCAAGACGTTCAAACGGCAAATCCAGCTCACGCTTTCGCTATTCACCGTCCTGCTGCTTTTTGCTGTTACCTGGGCTGCTCTCTACCTCTCGAAACAAGTTACGATTCCCATTCAGGCGCTCGCTGAAGCGACGCGTGAAATCACTGCGGGCCACCTGGATACACAAGTCAACGTCAGGGCTCAGGATGAATTGGGCACGCTGGTACGTTCCTTCAATAAAATGACGGCGCAGCTCGCCGACAGTCAACGAAAGATCGACGAATTCACCCACAACCTGCAGCAGGCCATTCAGGAACTGGACCGGCGCCGAGCGGACTCACCGTGACAGCGGCATGAACGACGCGCCC
>Ga0206870_1188_pt1 | contig 14123 bp, 11 predicted proteins | sample Alteio_BWOrgCont_36_FD_152620 | JGI IMG/M metagenome (GOLD analysis project Ga0206870, IMG submission 152620) | Enriched cells from forest soil in Barre Woods Harvard Forest LTER site, Petersham, Massachusetts, United States -... | ecosystem: Environmental > Terrestrial > Soil > Temperate forest >... | reverse complement strand
TCACTGCACCGTGGTGCTGACCGTCGCGGTGTTATTGGCCAGGTTGGGATCAGGCGTATCCGCAAGGGTGGCTGCGTTCTCGGTGATCACAGTCCCGGACGGAGCCGTAACCTTCACCGTCAGCCGTACCGTCCAGGTCGTGTTCGGTGCCATGCTGGAGTTCTCGTGACAGACGATTTGTCCTGTTCCCTGGTATGGCGGAGTCGTGCACGTGCCCAGCCCGGGCGTGCCGGAGATGCGGATGTAGTCGAAGGTCGTGCCTTCAGGCACCTGCGTGTTGAGCACTTCGTGAACAGCGTTGCCCGGACCAAGGTCCCAGATCGGGAAGGCGTATGTGATGAGATCGCCCTGATGGACTGTCGTCGTAGAGGGTTGCACACGCAGGAAAAGATCGGCTTCCGGGCCCAGGCCGTAGGCGTCAAGACCTCCGTTAGCGCCAGCACGACGATGTAAACCACTCCTTCCACGATGGTGGGCGAAGAAAAATTTACCCCCACCCCTCCGGCAGAACTCCACAGTTTGGCGCCAGTGCTCGCGTTAAGCGCGTACAACTGATGGGTGGGGCTGTCGCCATCGTGGGTGCCAAAATACACCACCCCATTTGCCACGGCGGGCGAGGAAATCACAAGGCTTACGGTTGCAAAACTCCACAGCTTGGCGCCCGTGCTGGCATTTAGCGCATACACGTTCCCGTCCCAAGAGCCGACATACACTACACCATTCGCCACTGCGGGCGAGGATTCCACCTCGTTTCCTGTCGCAAAGCTCCACAGCTTGGCGCCGGTGCTGGCGTTTAGCGCATAAACGTTGTGGTCGTCGGAACTGACATAAACCACTCCATCCGCCACTGCGGGTGAAGACTCCACAACAAAGCCGGTGCCAAAGCTCCACAGGAAAGCGCCGGTACTGGCGTTCAGTGCATACACAAAGCGGTCTGCGGAGCCGATATAAACCACCCCATTCACCACTGTGGGCGAAGATGGTCCAGGGGCGATGATTGCACAGCTCCACAGCCTCGCACCGGTGCTGCCCGTTCAACGCATACACGTTATTATCGCCGCCGCCGACAAATACTACTCCATTCGCCACTGCCGGCGAGGAAACAATACCTCCTCCTGTGGTATAGCTCCACACCTTGGCACCGGTGCTGGCGTTCAGCGCATACACGTTACCGTCGTTGGAGCCGAAATAAACCATCCCGTTCACGACCGCAGGCGAGGAATTCGCGAAGGAATCGAGAGTGCCATTGGAGTAGCTCCACTTCAACTGCAGACTGCCAACGTTGCCGACGCCAAGCATCGTCTCATATGGGTTCCAGCGCTGCATGTTGTCCCGATGGAATTGTGTCCAGTCCCCGGGTGAGGGGCTGGACGTCTGAGCGTGCGCGGGATATGTTGGCCGTGGCCAGCATCAGCCACAGCGGCGCGTTTGCGAGCATCAGGCTCACAACCCTGAAGGAAGCAGTCTGTTTCTTGTTAATGAGACGGATCAGGGATTTCATTTAGCGCAGGCCTCCACACAGCTCTTACATCAGTAAGGAGCGGAGGCGTCACGCAGATGGAGGCGGTTGGGTTCGGGTCTCGAGGGAACGAGCCGTGCGGACGTCGGCGTTCGGTTGGATTACGCCCAACGGGATGATTCTACTCTTCGCGAGTTACCTCGTAGCGTTTTGTTCTTCCTCTTCGGGGATCAAATGCAGTGTGCGGGCGCGAGAAAGGTCATGCGCAAGAGGTCATAGACGAGAGGAGTCTTTGAGAATTGCGGCGGTCGCGTCCTTCGGGGCGGGGCGAACGGCTGAGCCACCAGCGGCAGCGGAAAAGCCGGACGACTTCGTATGTTCCGGGTGCAGGACTGCCTTCAATGCTGCGACACCGCCGCTTTCTTCCAGGGATCTGGCGAGGATGAGGAATTTGCGAAGTTGTTCTGTATTGAGTGATTCGGACAGGAGCAGTTCTAGTTTGAGAAACTCTCGAGCTAATGCGAGCAGATCGGATTTCGGAACGTGCTTCATGACTCAGTCCTGTCGGGGCCCGGGACCGATGGAATAATAGTGGCTCAGCATAGGCCGGATTAAGCGAAAAACGCAAGTACAATCCGGCAGGGTTAATGCTCCCTGACTCGTTCGAGCACTTTCCTGAATACGCGGCAATAGATCTCGTGCGCCAGTTCCACGCTTTCGTCGATCGCATGACTCGTGGGGATCACGCGAACGTTCACCTGCTTTTCGCGCGTTAGCCGGATTCCGGCGATCAGGCAGGCGTCAAGGTAGACCATTCCGCGATTGATCCGCGGCATGTTGGCGTTCGGGTCGAACATTGCTATCTCGCTCCGCCCTGTGCCGACCGCACCGGTCTGCGCAGCAGCGCGTAGGAAAGTCGCCCGCGAAAGATCTCTGTCGGCAGGTATCGGCGGTGCTCTCCGCACAGTGGACACTTCGCTGCAATCCATGACGCCGCGAGCGTCTCAACCGGAGCGGGGACATTCTCCCCGCACCCCTTGCAGCGAATCACGAATGAAGCCTGGTTCGGCGGTCCCTGAAACATGGGTTCAGTATAGGCGAATGTAAGGCGAAAGCAATCCACAGATTTGACCACCCTGACGGCCGCTGATCCACCGCCTTTACCGTCAGGAATGGCGCTGGCAACGCAGGGCATCAGTGGCAAACGCTTTCTCCAAACAAAAAGGGCAATGCGCGTCAACGCATTGCCCCTGTTAGCTATCAGTTTATCGGAGGTTGCTTGAGACTATTTACGGCCAGTATCGCCATGCTTCGGCGTTGCTACGCCGCCGCCCTGCTGACCAGGGGGATTGCCCTGCTGCCCGGACTTCTGCGGATCCTGCTGCTGTTGATGCTGCGGGTTCTGTCCACCTTGCTGACCGCCCTGCTGACCACTGCCTGGGTTGTCTTTATGGGAACCTTGTCCGAACTGAGAGCCCTGTTGATTGGACATTTAAAACCTCCTGGGATTTTCATCCCCTCTGGTAAGTTAGGTTCGGGCTCCCGGAGTAAGGTTGCCCCCCATCAGGTTGACACTCGCCCCATCGGCGTGCGCTCAGCAGCCTGGCAAAGTTGGCGGAGTATTTCCCGCCGGCGCCTGTAATAAAAATAGAGGCAACAAGCAAAGAAAGCCCGGCCGCCATCGAGCCGGGCTTTTTCAGTTGCGGTCTAAATCGCCTGAAATCAATGACGCGGTCTCAACCCTCTTGTTTTCAGGCAGCGGCGACTAAGTCGCTTGTTTTCTATGATGTACATACAACAGCAATGGCATCTATGAGTTACCAGCTACTTCGCAGTTAGGCGGCTTTAGAATCCATGAGTTACAGAGTAAGGGGGAGGGGGCCTGTCAGAAATGGCTCACCGGACGCTTTGCCGTCTCCTCTGTATGCCGGCTGCCATCCGACTCCAGCGACCGACTGACGATCTCCTTCGATCCCAGCCCGATAGCCAGTGACAGCGCCAGCACGATGCCGCCAAAGAGAATGCCGAAGGCCAGCTCGACGATCGCGCCGGCAATCCCGACATGATCGAGAGCCATCGCAACGGTCAACACGATGACCAGCCACTTTATCCCCTGGCTGAGCAGCCGCGCGTACTGCAGGTTCATGTTCACGGCGCCGATCAGCACGCTCCGCGCTAGGAAGCGGGCGATCACCGTCCCGACCAGCAGGAGCAGGATGGCAGTGACGATGCGGGTCAGGTAGGGATAGATCTCGGTGGCTGTCTGCTCCGAAGGACTGTAAGCCGCTCCGAAGGCGGCTATCCCCAGTACCAGTCCGAGGAAGATGCCGCACCAGAAGACAATGCGCGACAGCATCAGGGAAGGGACCTGCATCGGCGACCAGTGCAGCAATCCGGCTGGAGAATTGGCCTTGACGCGATTGTCAAAGTCGACCGCGACCAGGATTCGGCGCAGCAGATAGCCTAGAAACAGCCCAAACAGAGCGCAGACCAGTACGGCGAGTACGAGTGACAGCACGGCCGGCAGCAGGGTGGCCACCTTGGTGAGGACACGAGCCAGCGAGGCATGAAGCGCGAACTCGATTTGGTCCCACATGGTTTTCTCCTTCCATCGTGACGCGGTTGCTCATGGGTTGAAACGATCCGGCCAGCGCCACCGGGCCAGAAGATAAGGTTTGTCTGCCTCGAAGGCGCTGGCAAGCGCAGCTACCCGCTGCTCAGCAACCGCCTCTCCCTGGCTGTTGATGGCGAGCACATGAGATGCCGCCCAGCCGAGGTACAAGGGCATCAGTGCGCCAAGGAGGTGATTCCGGTTCACGCTTCTCCCGCGATACGCGGCCAGGAAGTCATATACGATTCTGACCCACAGGGCATCCGGCAAGAAATGCTCCTGGTCCTTCGCCTGGGCGAGACGGTTGACGGAAAGCAGCGTTCGCGGCGTCATCACCTGGGTCCACACCTCCTGCAGATTACTCCCCGCCAGCCGGAAGGACTCGATCATCGGCCGGACATCCGCCGGCGGAGACGCATCCTGCCGAGCGGTCTCCGGCATACCCCGGCCCCCAATCTCCCGTATACGCGCCGCCGGCCGCGACAGCTGCCACACCGAGGCGCGCGCCTCGATGTCTGAAAAAAGTGCACCGACCACGCGAGTGAGCAGAGCCGTGACGTCGAATCCTTCGCGCTGGGCGAAGTGCCGGGGACCTACATACACCTGTGCCACCGCATTCTCGTTGAGGAGAGCGTCCGTGGCTGGCCAGACAATTGTGTCTTCCGGGTCGGACGACCGATATGCTGCTCCGTTCGCCAGAATCTGACAGAAGGCGCTGGAAACGGCCAGGTCTCCACTCAGCGGGTAACGGATCGTGCTGCCATACAACGCGCGGGTGAGCGGATGGAGAATCGCACTGTTTAGCAGACCCTCGTACGGGCTCAGCGTGTAGAAGGGCATGGCAAGATCCGCAGACTCGCCACCGAGCACGGCTCGCGAGAGCAGAGGCAAAGCGCGCCGGTCCAGCGCGCCCACATCGTGCCGAAGGAGCATCGCGGCGCGCGCATCGTGCTCAGATGCAAGGCGCGAAGCGTCGATGAACGTTTGTGTGGTGTGTGGCCATGGAGAAGGCTGCGGGCGTCCACTCGGAACGAACGGCAACAGGCTTAGCCAGGGGCTGCCACCGACCGGCTGAGGGCCATTCGGCACCGTCGACGTCTGCCCGCCGTCCGAGTCAAGAGCAGGAAATGCGAGCAAGGTGCGGATTGGGCGATCTGCATTCGCAAGTCGCCCTACGACCGCTGCGGTGGCTTTGTCCAAGTCTTCGCGGCTGCCTGGTTCGACGACAATCAGAAGATCTGTCCTGGTCTTGCGATCAGATTCGCTGGTGCCGACCTCGACCGCTCCGTTCTCTCGGACGGGCATCCCGTCGACAAACTCGGCGGGCGCAGATTGGGCCTGTTGGAGCAGTACGGGTGGCGCGTCCCACGCATCCACATCGATCGCCGCCTCCTCCGCGTGAAGCTCTGGCATGCCAGTAGGCAACTCCTGGCCATCGCGGCTGAGCTGCAGTTCGAACCAGAGAAATGCGTAGGGGGACAAAGTTAAGACGTAGGGCTGCTCGGTAATCTTCGGGAAAGGTACGTAGCCGAGCATCTCCACCGGGGTGCGACCCTCGTATTCATTCAGGTCGAGTAATACCGGCTGGGCAGACCTGGAAATGTTGGCGACGCAAAGCACGGTCTGGTCGCGATATTGGCGAAGATATGCGAGGACCTTGCGGTTGGTGGTGTTCAGAATGTGGAAGCTGCCCCTCCCAAAAACCGGGAACAGCTTCCGCAAGCCGATCATGTTGCGGGTCCATTGCAATAGAGACGAGGGGTTCTCGAGCTGCTCTTGAACATTGACTGCCAGATAACCGAAAACAGGATCGGAAATTACCGGGCTGTATAGTCGCTCGGGATCGACGGTGGAAAATCCCCCGTTAAGCTCAGCGTTCCATTGCATCGGGGTGCGAACACCATTCCGATCGCCGAGCTCGATGTTGTCTCCCATGCCGATCTCATCGCCGTAATAGAGGATCGGCGTTCCTGGAAAGGAGAACAGAAGGCTGTTCAACAGCTCGATGCGGAGGCGATTGTTATCCAGAAGCGGAGCGAGGCGGCGCCTGATGCCGAGATTGATCCGCATTCGAGGGTTGGCGCTGTACGCCAAGTACATGTAGTCGCGCTCATCCTCGGTCACCATCTCCAGAGTCAGCTCATCATGGTTGCGCAGGAAGAGGCCCCACTGGCAGTTGGAAGGAATGTCCGGGGTCTGCGCCATGATTTCTGTAATCGGAAGGCAGTCTTCCTGACGTATGGCGACGTAGATTCTTGGCATCAGAGGGAAGTGAAATGCCATCTGGCACTCATCGCCATCTCCGAAGTAGGGACGTACGTCACTCGGCCACTGATTCGCCTCAGCAAGGACAAAGCGATTGGCGTAGTCGGCATCGATGGCAGCGCGGAACGCCTTGATGATTGCATGGGTTTCGGGCAGGTTCTCGCAGTTTGTGCCGTCACGTTCCACAAGATAAGGAATCGCGTCCATTCGCAGGCCGTCGACGCCGAGATCGAGCCAGAAGCGCATGGCCGCCACGGTTTCAGCCAGCACCAATGGGTTGTCGAAGTTGAGGTCAGGCTGATGAGAGAAGAAACGATGCCAATAGTAGGCTTTAGCGACTGGATCCCAGGTCCAGTTAGAAGTCTCCGTATCTGAGAAGATGATACGTACGCCTGAAAATTTTTGGTCGGTATCGCTCCACACGTAATAGTCGCGTTCGGGCGAGCCTGGTGGAGCATGGCGCGCTCGCTGAAACCACTGGTGCTGATCCGAGGTGTGATTGACCACCAGTTCGATCAGAACCTGCATGCCGCGCTTGTGGGCGGCATCGAGGAACTGCTTGAAATTGTCAAGAGTGCCGTAGCTGGGGTGGACGTTCTTGTAGTCCGATATGTCGTAGCCGTCGTCGCGCAGCGGCGATGGGAAGAAGGGAAGAAGCCAGATGCAGGTGACACCGAGATCCTGCAGGTAATCCAGCTTGCCCATGAGGCCTGCGAAGTCGCCGATGCCGTCTCCATTGCCATCGGCAAACGCCTTCACATGGAGCTCATAGATAACCGCATCCTTATACCAGAGCGGATCGGATGCGCTCCCTGCTTTCTTCAACGTCGAGCCTCGCTCTTCAGATTGTGCAAGTTGGATGCAGTGTACTCGAACACCGGTTGCGATGCGAGTGCAGACGAAGGCGAAAAGAAACCAGCATTTTTACTACGGCGCACCGTTGTGAAGATTAAGATAGAAGGCCAGACCACTTCTCCGTTCTATACGGCATCTAATGCTTTATCGCTTCGGCGCATCGTTATTCAAAGCAGGTAGTGGGAACCATGCGAATTCTGAGCTGGCGATTGATCGCGGCGTTGGTGATCGGAGTCACACTTGTGTCTCTCGCCTCCTCCTGGTACGAGGTGAGAAGTCAGAAGGATGCCCTCCGCGCTGAGTTAGAGCGCCAGGCAGGGGCGCTGGGCGATAACCTCGCCGGAAGAGCCGAGCTTTACCTGCAATTAGGCGATCGAGCCCTTCTGGAGCAGATGGTACAGCAGTTTAGCGATCGCGAGCACTTGCTCGGAATCGGCGTGTATGAGCCTGATGGAACCCCGCTGGTTGTTACGACCGCTCTTAACGCGCTATTGCCGGGATCGCCCGAGCTGTTGACCGATGCCCTGAGGACGAATCGCGACGAGAGCAGGTACATGCGCGTCCGCTTCAAGCGCATATATGTAGTGGCAATGCCCCTGCATGCCTCCGGCAACGATGTTCTTGGCGGCATCGTTATGGCCCACGACACAGGATACATTCGGGCGGAGATTTTTCGCGTCTGGAGCAGAGTCTTCGTTCGGATAGCGCTTCAGGTGTTGGTGATTGTCGCTATTACCATCCTCATCGTGCGTTGGAGTCTCACCGGACCGATCGCGCGAGTCGCCGACTGGATGAAAGCTCTGCGAACCGGCCAGCATGCAATCCCGCCCTCGGCTAAAGACGTTGATTTCCTGCTTCCTCTCACCCGTGAGGTTGCGCCGTTAGCGAAGAGCATCCAAAGCGCGCGTGGCGCAGCCGAGGCAGAGGCCAGACTGCGCAATGCGAATGAGTCAGAATGGACGGCGCAGCGGCTGGCTGACCATGTCCGCAGCAGACTCAGCGGAAGCAGTTTGTTCGTGGTTTCGAATCGCGAGCCCTACATACATTCATGGCGCGACGGAGAAATCAGATTCTCGGTTCCAGCGAGTGGCCTTGTTGCGGCGCTCGAACCGATTCTTTGTGCCTGCAACGGAACCTGGGTGGCGCACGGCAGCGGCGACGCCGATATGCAGACCGTGGACGATCATGACAGGCTGCAGGTTCCTCCCGACGAACCGCTCTACACTCTTCGTCGAGTGTGGCTCAGCGCCGAGGAGGAAGAGGGCTATTACTACGGCTTCGCCAATGAGGGCCTTTGGCCCTTATGCCATAACGCCCATACTCGCCCGGTTTTTCGTGCGCGGGATTGGGAGCACTACTACAACGTCAACCAGAAATTCGCCGATGCCATCCTGGAAGAAATAGGAAGCGAGGAACACCCCGTCGTTCTCATCCAGGACTATCATTTCGCGCTGCTGCCGCGCATGGTGAAGGACCGGCTGCCGAACGCAAGGATCGCAATTTTCTGGCACATTCCATGGCCTAATCCCGAATCGTTTGAGATCTGTCCGTGGCAGCGCGAGCTTTTGGATGGCTTGTTGGGGGCAGATCTGATCGGATTTCACGTCAGAGCGCATTGCAACAACTTTCTCAACACTGTCGATCATGTGCTGGAGGCGCGCATCGATTGGGAGCACTTCTCGGTTAAACGCAACGATCATCAGTCGCTGGTCTTGCCTTTCCCGATCAGCGTGGAGTTTTCAGAAACCGACGCTCGTACACAGCAAAGAGACGCTTCAGAGGAGCGGCGCGAATTACTCAAGGAACTGGGGTTTGACGCGACATACGTAGGCATCGGCGTCGATCGTGTCGATTACACCAAGGGGATCATCGAACGATTCCAGGCAGTCGAGTCATTCCTTGAACGATATCCGAGCTATCAAGGTAAATTCAGCTTCGTCCAGCTGGGGGCGCCTACGCGCACGCATATCAAACGGTACGCCGACTTCCAGGCAGAAGTTGAAGCCGAGGCCGAGCGGATCAATGCTCGATTCAAGCGCGGCAGATGGTCTCCAATCATATTGCGGGTGCGCCAGCACAGCCGGCAGGAGGTCCAGCGGTTCTATCGGATAGCGCATATCTGCATGGTGACGTCGCTGCATGACGGGATGAATCTCGTAGCGAAGGAGTATGTCGCCGCAAAGCAGGACGAGCGTGGGGTGCTCATCCTTAGCCGGTTTACCGGAGCTGCCCGGGAACTGCGCGACGCGATCATTGTGAACCCCTATGATATTGAGTCAACCGGCGAGGCTATCGCCCAGGCTCTTCGAATGGACGTAACCGAAATGATGGAGCGCATGCGGCGGATGCGCACTTCCGTTCGAGAACACAACATCTACTGGTGGGCCAGCAGTCTCATAGGAACGCTCTGCGAGGTACGCCTAGATCAGACAGATAGCCCGGCCGCTTCGATGCCGGAAAGGGTTTCGGTGGGGACATAGACTTGTCACGCGTACAGTCAGAAAAATCTCTTCCCGAATCAACCACGCTGTGGGACTTCTTCTATCGGCTGAAAAGAGCGCCGGCTTCGGCACTTCTGTTGGATTACGATGGCACCCTGGCACCCTTTCACATCGAACGGACTAATGCCTATCCTTATCCCGAAGTTATGCCGCTTCTCGGGAAGATCCTGAAGCGCGGCAGCTCACGTATCGTGATCGTCACGGGACGGCCGGTTGCCGATCTGAAGCCTTTTCTTCAGCCTTTCGACAATCTCGAAATATGGGGCGCCCATGGTCTGGAACGCCTGCTGCCGGACGGTACCTACCAGCAGACACAAACCGCCCCGCGCACAGGGGAGCTACTGTCACAGGCGAAGGCGTGGGTGGTCGAGTCGAATTTGGCTCAGTTGGCGGAGTATAAGCCGGGAGGCATCGCTATTCACTGGCGCGGGATGGCCGACCCCGAGGCAAAGGCAGTGGAGGCGCAGCTACGGGAAGGCTGGACTGCGCTCGCCAGCAGCGGCGATCTGAAGCTTCTAAGCTTCGAATCGGGGGTGGAGCTGCGAGTCGCCCGCCCTGACAAAGGCGATGCAGTTGCATCGATAATCGGCGAGTCGTTGCCGCAGACGGAGATCGCCTATCTTGGCGACGATCTTACTGACGAGGACTCGTTTCGGGCCTTGAATGGTCGCGGGTTGACGGTACTCGTACGTCCCGAGTATCGGCAGACAGCGGCTCAGGTATGGCTCAAGCCGCCACACGAACTGGTCGGGTTCCTTGAGCAATGGCTGGACGGAATGCCCGAGCCTGATCATTTGACCACAACATCGTAGGGCGAAATTGCAATCCAACACCTCGTCGCGGCGAGGCATCCATAAATGCAATACTGCGACCATGTTGTTGGCGTTTTACCGTGGTTCGAATCTATGAACGAGTCTAAGAACCATTCGAATGCGGAGAGCCCATGGCTCGATCGGCTGCGCGCCCTCCGCAACATGCCTCACGTTCTCCGCATTCTTTGGGAGTCGGGGCCTGCGGTTGTCTCCTGGGGGATAGCCCTCCGCTTCATCGTCGCGGTCCTCCCATTTGGAATCGCCAAGGTAGCGCAGTACATCATCAACGGCATCGCGCAGGTGTTACGCGGCCAGCCATTGCCGTCGAGCTTCTGGATACTTGTCAGCACAGAAGTTGTGTTGAACGTGCTCATCGGCGTAATCACGCGTGCGATCGACTATTCGGATTCGCTTCTATCCAACCGTTATACCCAGCACGCCAGCGTTAAGGTGATGGAGCAGGCAGCCCGGCTCGATCTGACGACATACGAAGACCCGATCTTCTATGACCGCCTAGAGCGGGCGCGCGTGCAGGCCACCGATCGCCTGGCGATGATTCAGCAGATGGGGCGCCTTATTCAGCAGGTGATCACCACCCTTACGTTCTCGGCTGCGCTGGCCTGGGAATCGCCTTGGCTGGTACTGCTGCTTATGGTGGGCGTCCTCCCGTCTTTCATAGGGGAGACGCACTACGCGTTTCTTGGATACGCCAAGAATTTCCGCCAAACTCCCGCGAAACGCCAGATGGATTATCTGCGCCAAGTGGCTGGAAGCCGCGAGGGTGCCAAGGAGGTCAAGCTTTTCGGCCTCAACAAGTTTTTCACCGAACGGTTCCAGACGCTGGCCAATCAGATTTATAGGGAAGACGTCGCTCTTTCGAGATCGAAGCTGGTTCTCGGTGGTTTACTCGGCGTCATTGGAACACTTGGCTACTACGGAGCCTATGTTTATGTGATCTGGCGGACGATTCACGGAGCTTACAACATCGGCGAATTTACTTTCCTGGCTGCCGCCATTCAACAGGCCAGTTCGAATCTGCAGCAAGTATTTTCGACGGTCTCCGGTATCGCCGATCAGGCCCTCTTCCTCACCGACCTGATCGCCTTCTTCGATATGAAGCCCACCGTCATGTCGAAGCCCGATGGAAAGCTCATGCCGAACGTAATTGAGCGGGGATTCGAATTTCGCAATGTTTCTTTCGCTTATCCGGGAACAGAACGGCGGGTGCTGAAGAATTTCAATTTCACTTTGTCTCCGGGAGAACGTATTGCTTTGATCGGTGAGAACGGCCAGGGCAAGACCACCGTGGTTAAGCTTATTACGCGTCTCTACGATCCTACCGAGGGACAGATACTTCTCGACGGTGTCGACCTGCGCGAGTATTCCCTTGAGGATCTGCACCGGAACATCGGAGTTATCTTTCAGGATTTCATGCGTTTTGAGATGACCGCCCGCGAGAACATCGCGGTGGGCCGCATTGACTGGCCGAACCGGCAGACCGACATTGAGCTCGCAGCGCACAAAAGTCTCGCCGACACGGTTGTGAAAAAACTATCAAACGGCTACGACCAAATGCTGGGACGGCGCTTTGAGGGCGGGGTGGAGCTCTCCGGCGGCGAGTGGCAGAAGATGGCACTCGCCCGTGCCTACCTTCGCGACGCGCAAATGCTGATTCTCGATGAGCCGACTGCAGCTCTCGACGCGCGAAGCGAGCTGGAAGTCTTCGAGCGCTTCGCGGAGCTCACCGAAGGGAAGATGGCTTTGCTTATTTCGCATCGCTTCTCGACGGTGCGCATGGCGGACCGGATCGTTGTGCTTTCCGGAGGCCGTCTGATTGAAGAGGGCAATCATCAGCAGTTGATGGCCCTGGGTGGACTCTACGCGGAGATGTTTGAGATGCAGGCAGCAAGCTATCGATGACCCTGCAGGCGATGCGAAGGAAAATTACATGAAGCAGTCTTCAGCGGGCTCGAACTTATCGGAATTCGTCGCACCGTCCACGGCGCCGGTGCTGGATACTCCTACCGGCAGCCTGCCGGAAAAACCGGCGGTATCCGACGCGCAACTGCGCGAACACGCTGACATGCTTGCCCGCGAATGGGAGATGGCGCCCGGTGGCGCTAAGCAGGATGGATTTACCGAGCGCCTTGAGCGGCTCGAAGTCAGGCTGTCTGGCCTGCTGCAAAAATGCCGAGCGATCGCATCTCCCCAGGAATTAACCCCGCAACTCGAGCTGCTGGAAAGCTCGCGGATGATGGAGTCGGTGATTGTCGCCGGCAAGAGCGCCAGCGGCACCTTCGCCGCATTGCCTCACGTTCGAGTGGAGTCGGACGGGAAACTGCCGCGGGTGATGAACCTCGCCGAAGGATATTTATCGGCTGCCGTTGGCGTCTGGTCGGCGGAATCCCTCACCGTTTATGTGCAGCAGGTCCAGACGCGCGATCCATTGCTGCTCGCTGAAGTGATTGCTTTGCCCCAGGCGCTCAAGCTTGCTCAGCTCGAGTACATCCTGGACCGCGCTGATGAAGCCTTTGCAGCCGGCGAGCTGCCTCCCATCGAGCAGTCACCTTTTTCGGCAATCATTCACAGCCTTCGCCGCCTGGGTCAGGTGGAGTGGCGCAACATACTCGAGCCGCTGATCGTCTTTGACGCCGTCCTGCGGCAGGATCCGAGCAATGTCTTCGCCAATATGGAAGATGAGAGTCGCAACATCTATCATCTGCGGGTTGCAGAACTAGCGAAGAATGCCGACACGAGTGAAGTCCAGACCGCGCAGATTGCTCTGGAACTTGCACGAGGGGCGGCTAAGAAAGGCGATCCCGATCCCCGGCGCGCGTATCGCACTTCCCACATTGGCTACTATCTGTTTGCCGAGGGTTTGTCGCTTCTGAGCGACCGAATCCGCTACCACCCCACAGCGATGGAACGCATTCGCGGCTTTGTCCGACACAATAACGAGGACTTCTACATCCTCGGTATCTTCATCCTTTCTCTCGCTCTGCTTGTCGCGATCCTGGCGCCTCTGGTTCCGCACCATGCCTTCTGGCCGGTCATGGGAGCGCTGCTGCTCGCCCTTCTGCCGGCAACGCAAGGGGGTGTCGATCTTGTTAACAATATCGTTACGGCGCTCATCAAGACTCAATCGCTCCCCAAGCTGGATTTCTCCAAAGGGATTCCGGATAACGCGTCGACCGTTATTGTCGTTCCGGCGTTGCTACTTAACGAGAAGCAGGTCGAAGAACTTTTCGAGGAACTGGAGGCGCGATACCTCTCTAATCAGGACCCAAATCTTCATTTTGGGCTCCTGACCGATCTCCCGGATTCTATCGCCCGCCCGCGTAATGAGAACCGACATCCGCTGGTTGCACATGCCGTCAAGCTCATTGACGCGCTCAACACCAAATATGCAGGCGAACGAGGCGGCTCTTTCATCCTTCTGCATCGGCATCGCGTTTTCAACGCGCGTCAGGGCGTGTGGATGGGATGGGAGCGCAAGCGCGGAAAGCTGCTCGATCTGAACAAGTTTTTACTGCACGAGTTTGACAGCTTTCCGACTAAGGCTGGTCCGGTCGAAGTACTTAATAAAGTGCGCTACGTCATCACCTTGGATTCCGATACTC
>Ga0206870_1164_pt1 | contig 14260 bp, 12 predicted proteins | sample Alteio_BWOrgCont_36_FD_152620 | JGI IMG/M metagenome (GOLD analysis project Ga0206870, IMG submission 152620) | Enriched cells from forest soil in Barre Woods Harvard Forest LTER site, Petersham, Massachusetts, United States -... | ecosystem: Environmental > Terrestrial > Soil > Temperate forest >... | reverse complement strand
ATCAATACGGGCGGTGGAGCAATCCCACCTGGAGCGCGCTCGAAGAGGCGCTCTCGATACTGGATGACGCGGAGAGCGTGATTTTCCCCTCGGGCATGGCCAAGATGTCTCTTTATTTCAACCCGCAGGCCTGCGCCACCACCCCTTGCACAGACTCCTCGAGCTCTGTCTTCGGAAGTCCAAACCATTTTCAATTGCATGGCGCCGGCGGCGCGAAGGTCTATATCAAAGGAAACATTTTCGTCAAGCCGCAGTTTGACCTCCACTGGGCGCGCGGCCTCAACAAGGAATTCAATCACGACTGGGTTTGGGGATATACGGTTGCCGTCGGTTATACCTTCGGTCAACGCTAAGCGCTTAGGATTTGACGGCACCGTCGCAGGGCTGGCAGAATTCTTCCTTCAACACTCTTGGCTTTTCACCCTTCCGCGCCGCGACGATCATCATTAGAATGTAACGACGCCCCAGAAACATGTGCTCGTGCATAACGTAGTCAGCGAAGCTAGTCTCGAAAGGTAGCCATGCCCACCAGACCTATTCCCGAGGGATATCACAGTGTCACGCCCTACTTGATCGTCACGGGCGCGGCCAGTGCCATTGAATTCTACAAGCATGCCTTTGGCGCCAAGGAACTGATGCGCATCCCCCATCCCGATGGCCGCGTGGGCCATGCCGAATTGCAGATCGGCGACTCCCGCATCATGCTTGCCGATGAGTTCCCGGAGATGGGCGCGCGCAGCCCGATGACCTTGGGAGGCACGCCCGTTGGCATTCAGCTCTACGTCGATGACGTCGACGCGGTCACCAGACGAGCTTTGGCTGCAGGCGCAAAGACCCTTCGCCCTGTGAAGGATCAGTTTTATGGCGACCGCAGCGGTACCTTGAGCGACCCTTTCGGCCACCAGTGGACGATCTCCACACATAAAGAAGATGTCTCGCTCGAGGAGATGCAGAGACGTGCCGCCTCAGCCGCGGCAAGTGCGTCTTAGATCCGTCCGACGCCCTTTCCGCTCAATTTTTCTAAGCTGGCTATTTCTTACCGGGAAAGCGACTCGAAGCGGCCGCTTATCGTGAGTAACAGGTCTTCGGGCTCGGTCTCACCCGTTTAGCCCCCACTGTTTAACATTGAACAGACTTGCACTTTGCGTTCGACTATAACATCGGCGCTCTTGAGCTCAGAACAATGGCCGTTAACCTAAAATATCCGTGGCAGCACTTTGTGGTGGATGCCATGGCGGAAACGGATTCGGCCCGTCAGCCGCAAAAACTCGCCCTGGCGGAAGAGGCTATTGCTGCTCGCCTGTGCGAAACCCCGGGCACCGAAGAACGGCGTGCTTTGGGAAATGCATTAAACTCTTTAAAAATGTTGTTCCCCGGCAATCCAAACACAACAAAGACAGACTAGACCGTCGATCACAGACCGGTCATTCGCTCGAGTTTTTCGGGGTAGCGAGTGCCTTCCACCGTGATCTTTGAGGCAGCGGCATCGATCTCGCGAAGATCATCAGCCGTTAGCTCGACCGCCGCTGCTCCGATGTTCTCTTCCAGGCGGTTTAGCTTCGTTGTGCCCGGGATCGGGACAATCCACGGCTTCTGCGCGAGAAGCCAGGCGAGTGCGATCTGCGCGGGAGTCGCTTTCTTCCGCTTGCCGATGCTGCCAAGCAAGTCCACGAGTGCCTGGTTGATTTTGAGGGCCTCCGGCGTGAAGCGAGGCAGAGTGCTGCGGAAGTCGGAGCTTTCGAACCTGGTCTTTTCGTTTATTGCTCCTGTCAGAAAGCCCTTGCCGAGAGGGCTGTACGGCACCAAACCAATCCCCAGTTCCTCGAGCGTCGGTATCACTTCCTTCTCGGGCGTTCTTGTCCACAGCGAGTATTCGCTCTGCAGGGCGGTGAGCGGCTGGACCGCGTGTGCGCGGCGAATCGTCTTCGCGCCTGCCTCGGAAAGTCCGAAGTGCTTCACCTTACCGGCTTGAATCAGTTGCTTCACCGCGCCTGCGACCTCTTCGATCGGCACATTCGGATCAACCCGGTGCTGATAAAGCAGATCGATCGTCTCGATTTTGAGCCGCTTCAGGGAGCCTTCGACGGCCTCTTTGATATGCTCTGGGCGGCTGTTCAGGCCCGGCACGCCTTTCATTCCCCGAGGATCAAAACCAGGACGCAGGTCGAACCCAAACTTTGTGGCGATCGCCACTTTTCCGCGGAACGGAGCGAGCGCTTCGCCCACCAGCTCTTCGTTCAGGAAAGGGCCGTAAACTTCCGCAGTGTCGAAGAATGTGACGCCGCGGTCCACCGCGGCGTGGATAACGGAGCTCATCTCCTGTTTGTCTTTGGGCGGGCCGTAAGAAAAGCTCATTCCCATGCAGCCCAATCCGATCGCCGACGCTTCCAGCTTTCTCTTTCCGAGCGTACGTTTTTGCATCCTTTCTCCTCTCTTTAAGGGTCGGCTTTGCGCGAGCTTGCGGCAGAGCCTTGCTTATCGGGTACATTGGTCGCAGTACTCGACGTCGGGGACACAGAAAGTCCTCGGCGTTTTCTTCGTCTTTGCCGCGGTATCGGACTACCAATCGGAAGGTGGGCCTCTTCGAGTTCTCGAATCCCGCCGCGTGGTGACTTATCCACAACGCCCTCAACCCCTATTCCGAGCAATTTAACGCCGGATATTCTCATCAGTTCAGCGACAATTTTACAGTTACTGTGAGCGGAGTGTATGAGCATCTCTCGCACGACTTCCGAGTGTTTGACCTAAACTATCCGAACCCTGTCACGGGTGAGCGGCCTCTGCCGGCCTGGGGTGCAATTTTCCAATTGCAGCCCACGGCGCAAGCTAAATACAAAGCTTTTCTTGTCAAGCGAATAAGCAGTTCAGCCGCCGGTTCATGCTGAATGCCTCTTACACCCTATCCTCGACCAGGGACAAAGACTCACTGGTATCATTGCGCGGATTAGAAGGCGTCCAAATGCTCGTAAGCGACACCAGAGCAAGTATTTAGGTTTTTGACCGATCTGCTTTGCAAGCAGGGCGTCGGACCGCCCCGGCCTCGCACGCCTCCTTTGTAACGCGCTTTGTAACGTGGGCTGCCGGCTCCTGCTCGCGGACGCGCGACCCTGTGTGCACACAGCAAAGGAAGGGAGACGATATGAACCTTGAGACGAACCATCGTTGGCGCGTTACTTTGACGGTGGCGTCGGGAATGCCTGAAGATTCGACTCGTGCCAAACGGCGATCAGCCACCGTCCGCCCTGCTTCATCACGATCCAATCGTACAGACCCTTTGAGGGAGGCACTGCCGCACCGTCCTGCCCTACCAGTCCGCTCATCTCGAAGTAGCCGTCTACCGTGGCCGTATCGGGACGCAGGAAGCGGATATCCTGTAGCGAAACGTCCCGGTGCGCCGTCTTGAGGCGCCCTGCAACTAGCGGTAGCAGATGCTGTTCAATCCCAGTCCTTCCGTGGCTCTTAGACGCCCGGCCATCGATCAAGTCGCCGTTGTCGGCAAACAGTATCGTGGCGGCATGTGCATCGTGGCTGTTGAACGCATCATTGAAATCGGTGAAGAGCTTTTTGATTGCGGCGGAATCCGCTTCTTGGGAGTCCGCCGGCTTTGCCCAGGTTGCGGCCAACGGGAACAAAGCAAAAAATAGAACCGCGAGCGCGGCTCTCACGGGTGTGGACTTCATGGCGCCCTCCTCTTCGCAAAATTGCGGATGGGCGCGGTGCTACCTGGAGCTTCCAGGCACGTTATATGCGCCTTATCAACCATATATCGATTTCCCTACCGCCAAGCGAAAACAGACGAGAGTATCTATTTTCTGAACTGAAGTCCGGGGTCCCTGACGAATTTAGCGCTGGCCGTGGTGATCGCTGTTCAGAAGCCGTTTGCCATCGTCTTCGACGCACTTGGGTGACTCTTCGAGAGTCTCGTTTGTCGGTTTCACCACGCGAGGCGTCATGGTCCAAGGCGCGGTGAGCACCTTCGGATCGGCAACCGTGGCTTGCCAGACAAGGCTTTCGCCGTCCCGCCACAACCGCTCCGTCACGTGCATTGCATCCGTGTGGAAATATCCCCCTTCGCCAAACCAGCCATCCGGCACGAAATTGGTGACATCCACTACCAACACATCACCCTCCCAATGGCCCACTGAGTCTCCGTAGTAGGACGGGTTCACATCCGCACGGTGTGCACGGCCGTCGGTGGGGATGATGCGGTAAGGGTCTCCCGATATATCCTCGTAAAAGAAGACGATCTCGCCCGGCAGTTGAATGATCTTGCGTGGAGAACCGATGCGGGGGACGCCCGGTTTCCCGCAATAGAACACTTCGTCCAGCGTACTTTCGTGATCGGACAGGTTCTTCACTTTTTCCTGGAATTCGGGCTTGTACGAAGGGGCCGGGGTCGACGGCAGAGCACCCGGTATCGGCGTCTTGGCGCCTCTCCGCGCACTCTGGTCGATGACCTTGACCGAAACTGACCCGTTCACTTCTTTCTTTAGATTGACAGGAGGCAGATCGATCGCATAACTCCAGACGCCGCTCAGGTCAGGATGTCCATCGGCCGTGCGCGGCACGTCATTCGCTGCCGCACGAACACTCTTGCCAGCAACCATGACCACGGTGAGCATCACGGCCGCGCTGAGCACGCAAATAAATCGGTGTGTCATGATCATGCTCCTTGTTACTAAGGCTGCGATTTCTGGTTTTGATCCACAAGTTCTAGAGAGTTTCCCTCGGAGAAGGTGATCTTCTGAAGATAGCCATAAGGCGATCCGTCCTTGGCACGCAAGCCCTCCACCTTGATGGTTGTCCCGATCGCTTTCGCAAAATCGTTCCGCGTAATGCCGAGCCGTTTGAACCAGGCGGGAGGGTTGCTCTCGAGTTTCCACATCTCGACGCTGCCGTCGTCTTTCTTTGAATCTATCAAGACTACGATATGGGGGTTTTGCCAGTCGACCTCTGTAAGAGTACCTGTCAGCGTCAGCTTCTTTGAGTTGTCGAAAATGGCGGTTAACCCGTGGTGCGCCCAGAGAGGCGCGACCGCGAAGAGCGCGGTGAAAATAATCAAAATGGCGGAAATCTTATATCTCAAGGAACTCCTCCCTATCCCAGTACGGAAGCAAGCACCTATCAAACAGCCTTAGACTGTCACTATAACGCCGGAAACCTGTTCAGTTACTTTCACTTTTGCTGCGCCGCCGCTTCCTTCAGCAATTCCTGGTATTCGTCCTCGTCAAAATACCGCTCATCCAAACCCGAGGGCGAGATGTACTTGATGCCATTTGGATTCAATACTTGCACGTCCTGATTATTTGTACAGTAGTACTCACTGAGAGGACTTTGGCCAATCGTATAGTGATTTGGGTTGGAAGTCCACGGCTTCGTCAAAACCTTCGGATCATCAACTGTGACTTGATAGAGCAACGTATTCGAGTCCGGGCGCTTGAACCGCTCGGTCAAGCGCATAACGTCGCTGGGAAACCAAGCTATGTTTCCGCCGGGACCCGTGAGCCATGTGTGCGTATCGATACCGATCACGTCGACTACTAAAGTGTCTCCCTCCCAGTGGCCGACCGCGTCACCATTGAACTTGGGAGACGGATCCTTGGGATGCTGGCGTCCATCGGTCCAAATGGTGCGGAACGTAGCATCCAATTCAGCCAATATCACAACCTTCTTATCCGTTTGAACAATCTCCAGCGGATATGGGTTCTTTGTGATAAAACCTGGAACACCTAGCGGCTCACAAGTCAAACAGGGCTCTGCTTCTTGTTGAGACCCAAACCTCTTCTGCTTCAGCGCCACCCAGGGCTGGAAGGATGGGCGCGCCTGCGGCCCGTCCTTTGGATCCAATCGACTCAGAGCCGGTGTGTTCTCGGCCGTCAAATCGAAGTTTCCAGTAAAGCCCACAAACCACACTCCAGACAAATCCGGATGCCCGTCCTTGGTGCGAGGTGTCGGCCGGGGCTTTGGCAGTGTAGGAGCCGAATTTACAGGCTTTCCAAAGCCGGGTTTAGACACTTCCCCGATCTGAGCATGCGCAGATACGGTAGCGATGTACAAACAGGCTGCTAAAGCTATGGCACCGGGAGCAAAATTGCGACAGTAACGTTTCATTTGAAAATCCCCTTAAATGTCATCGGCAGAGCCTCTGTTCAATTCCCGATATTGTTGCCACCGCCTGAATATCTCCTGCCGCCCATGATTAGCTCTCGCCCATCCGCTGTTTTAATGGTTTCGGCAGCTCCCCGCATCGGGTTCATAACATTCCTGCCCGGCGTCGCTCTGATGGTGACGGTTTTACCGATACTTGAAACAAGATCCGCCTTGCGAGTTCCATTCCTCTCTACGAGGGTCGTGGCGGAGCCTTCAAACATCCACGATGTCGGCTTGCCTTGATCATCTTTTGCGTCCACATAGACATATATGTGCGGATTCGCCCAATCAACTTTGGTTAAGGTGCCGGTGACATAGATGATCTTGCTTCCATCGTACTCCGCCTGAAATCCATGGTGCGCGGAAAGAGGGAATGCCACGGCCATCAAGCCTAACAACATGATCCAATGCGTGCGTTGCATACAAGATTCTCCTTTGTCCATGAAGCCGTCGAATCGGGCATTAGAATAGATACTTTAGCGCAAATTGAATCAGGCGCGGGTTGACTGACGTAGCGCCAATTTGGCCGAAGCTTCCCAGCGCCACATTTGTTGATGGATTCAAGAATTGCGGGTGGTTGAAAGCGTTAAAAAACTCCGTCCGGAACTCCACGGTTTGCGATTCCTTCACCTTGAATGTCTTGGCCAGTGACATGTCCCAATTGTTCTCGCCCGGGCCCAGCACCGTGCCAAGTCCATCGCCACCATATCCCGTTCCACCCGCAACTACTTGCGGGGCGCAAAAGACTCCCGTTTTGTTCAGGTATCCCGGGCCACCGGTCAAGCCGCTCGTGACTTTGGAGGTCAGACTCCCTGACGTGAGGATGTTGGCACTGGTCTGACCGGGGCAAAGTGAAGATAGCGCAACCGGGCCACCTCCGTTCGTAAAAATTGTTCCATCTCGGCTGTCCGTTATTATCAGCGGCGTACCATCCTGGATAACAATCACTCCAGACCAATTCCAGCCGCTGGACACAAGACCAAGAACGCCCTTATGAGCCCTGAAAGGCAGAGCCCACCCGTAGTTTATCACCAGCCGTTGCGGGCGATACTGGCTATTCGGACCGTATACACTGGTAACCGGATTGATACCCGGCTGGGTCGCGGCCGCGTTGCCTACAAAGTAGTTTACGAAGGCCCGACCCCATGTGTATGCCGCCTGAAACTGGAGGCCGTGAGAAAGCTGCTTTCGTACGGTCGCTTGCAAGCTGTTATATAAGTAGCCACCTGTGCTTGAGTTGGGAGCAAAGGAAGTAGCGAACCCAAGATAGGGCACACGCTCGGAGATGTTCGTGGTCGTGCTGCTCGTGATGCAATGAGCTGGTATGCCATCGAACCCGCAAGAGACCGGGTTGCTGGGAGTAGCGAGCTGGGCCAGATTGATGGGCTCGGCGTTTCCGCCGGAGGTTACACCCGCGACGGGCAGAAATCCCGATACGTGTATACCGTGAGACCCGACGTAACCTAGCTCGAGCACCCAGTTATGCAGGAACTCGGTCTGCGTGTTCAAATTCCATTCGTAAACAGTCGCAACCGTGAAATTTGGTTCCACGCCCCGCCCGGACAAGTTGGAGGTTGCACCGCTAGTGAAGTCCACCCATCGTCCGGGCCATCCTGGCGTTCCAGTTGGACCCGCGATCACGGGCGGCAACACGAAGGGGTTCGCCAGACTTGCAGATGGCGATAAGGCAGGTGTGATACCGAATGGTGGCGTCGTGATGCCGTCAAGCGCAAGAAAATGTCCGTTCGGACGGTCGTAGAATACACCTGACCCGCCACGCAAGACGAAGCGACCGGTTGCGAACGGTTGCCATGCAAAGCCCGCACGCGGCGCGAAATCATCCCGCGGTGGCCCGGTTTGTTCGAGATAGGTATTGGCGCTCTGCTTGACGCCGGAGGGAACCGGCCCCGGAAAATTTGAGGGAACCACGTATCCGACCAGACTGGCCGTGGCCGGTGAATTTCCTGGGATGGGCTGAGTGTTGACAAGGTTTGGCCAGACGTCGCTCCAGCCTCCGTCCGCCGCCGCCGGGAATCCGGCATATTCCCATCGCAGTCCAAGGTTCAGCGTCAAGCGCGAGCTGACCCTAAAATCGTCCTGAATGAAGGTGCTGATGTCATTGGCTTTGAAGGTTTGATTGAGTTGGCCGCTGTAGGCCCTCACGGTAAGGTTCGTACCGATCGTGGAAAGATTGCTGAAAGTAGTGCCGTTCGATGTACCGGGGTTTGCGCCATTGCACTGGCCAACTCCGGGGCCGAAGGTCCCCGCGGGGCAGGATCCCCTTCCGATCAGGAAGTCCGAAAAAGATGGAAAGGTTGGCTGCCCAATCTCGATACTTGGGAGGAAGGTGGTCATGTCATAGCGGCCGAATTCCACGCCGGTTCGAAAACTGTGCTTGCCATGCGTCCAGGACAGCCCGTCGGCGCCCTGAAATTGATTTTCCTCGATATTTACGCCGAAGATGGAATTGGCACCGACGACAAACTGATTGGTCACATTTAGAGCCGTCAGTTGGTTGACCTGCTGAGTGAGCCCCTGGATCCCCACCTGCGAATTTGTGAAAGGAACAAGATTTTGAGCGTTTGATGAGAAGCGCTGGTAGGAGACACGGGCCTCGTTCACCAGGTTATTTGAGATAACTGACGTAAGCTTCAAAACTGCCGCATGGTCCGGATACGAAAAGGTGATCGGCGCTCCGGGCACGCAACTGGCGGTGGTCCCGTTGACGATGGCGCAAGAAAAAGGCGCGTTGGTTGGGTCGGCGCTATACATGTATCGGCCGGAGAGCGTGTGCTCGCGATTGATGATGTAGTCCCAGTTGGCAATAAGTTGATGTTCCTTGTAGTGCGCGGGATTCGAAAAAGTGCTTAGTGACGTGGAGCCTGCCGCGGGGAGTGTGGCGGGGCTTGGAATGTAATAGCTTCCGTTCGTCTGGAGTTGCAAAAGGTTGATCGCTACCGGATTAATGTCCGATCCGTCGCAGGCCACCTGCACGCCCCCGCGAAGCGTTCCACCAACACCTGTTGAAGGATTTGGCGCTCCCACGGGTGGGCAATTCGCTGCCCCCAGGTTCTTTATGAAGGTCTGCGCAGCCGCGTCGCACTGGGTCGCGACCGTCCAGCCTGACGGGCAGGTTCCTCGGTTACCGTTCGGAATCGGAGGCAGGAATACGCCGGAGAACCCATAAAGCGAGATCCCGTTCGTCTGCCGGGTCTCTTGATAGGACGCAAAAAAGAAGAGTTTATCTTTCTTGATCGGACCCCCGATCGTGCCGCCAAATTGGTTCTGGTTCAACACCGGTCGCGTATTCGGCAGACCTTGGCTCAGTTCATTTCGCTGGAAAAACCACTCATTGGCATTGAGTGCGGTGTTGCGGAAAAACTCAAATAACGTACCGTGGAATTGGTTGGTGCCCGACTTGGTTACCACATTGACGTTGGCGCCGGCATTGCGTCCGTAACTTGCGTCATACGTTGCGGTCTGGATCTTGAATTCTTGGATCGCATCTGGATTGGGAACTGGAAGGGACGCGAAGAAGCCGCTATCATTACCCACGTTGAAGCTCGCCCAATTGTCAATCGGCGCCCCATCCATCTGGTAATTATTCTGCGTGTTGTTCGCTCCGTTGACGGACGTGATCAGCCAGCCCTTGCCGAGTCCCGTGGCGTTGTTCACGTCGGCGCTGGCGCCTGTAGCCATCGCGATCAGGTTCACATAATTCCGGGTGCTCAGCGGAAGGGCCGCAACAGTAGTTGAGCCGACCACGTTGCCCAGGGTGGAGCTTGCCGTCTGGATAATTTCCGCATTGGCCTGCACTGTAACGGTCTGCGCTTCCGAACTCACGCTCAGGGTTCGGTCCAATACCGGAGTTTCAGTTACACTGATCTGGATCGAAGGTATCTCAATGACAGCGAACCCGGAGGCCTCAAATTTCACATTGTAGGCGCCCGGCTGCAGTAAGCTAAATTTGTAACCGCCGTCCGTTCCCGTGGTGGTCACACGACTTTGGCCACTCCCGGCGTTGGTCGCCGTGACCGTGGCACCGGCAATCGCTGCTCCCGAGGAATCTGTAACCGTACCCGCCAGAGCCCCAGTTCCCGCAGTTTGGGCTGATATAAATGCCGGCGAAAGGAGCAAAGCGAGGACCACTAAAACCGTGCACGCTATTACTATCCTCATGGACCACCCCATAGCTGCTACTTTTTTGGCCTATAATCCTTCCTTGCCCGGGGATGTATTTCGATTCTTCGAAAATGAAATTCAGATTGGCCTAATATCAGACCTTTTTGGCTGATGTCAAGACCAATCGTCCCCGACACCTCCTCGTAATCCTTTTAGTCCAACCGGAACTGAGCCTCCTTTGAGATCACAGGATTCCCGACGCAAAAGTAAGTGGGCTAACCTAAGACCCATGTTATATTCCCTCGGCCGAAGTCCCGCTTTGGCAGGAAGAGGATGGCGGCAGTATGGAGCCAGGGTTTAAAATCACCGGCCTAAAGCGACGGCGAGTTCATGAATCCGTGGCCGATCAGATTCGCCAGGCGATTTTTGGCGGCCTGCTCGCTCCAGGCCATAAACTGCCTCCCGAGCGCGAAATGGCGTGCGGCTTCCAGACCAGTCGTGTGGCGCTTCGGGAAGCCCTCCGAGCCCTCGAAAAAGAGGGAATGCTCACAATCAAACAGGGATTCGGGGGTGGTGCCTTTGTCGCCGACTTCGACAAGGCGCTACGCGCCCTACTAGATTCGCTTAACACCGTCGTAAAACTGGGACGAGCAAAGAGCGCGCACCTAAGTGAAGTGCGCGCTCTTTTGGAGCCTGAAATCACCCGGCTCGCAAGCTTGCGTGCTACCCCGGCTGACCTGCGCGCGATGGAGGCTGTTGTACTCGATCAGGAAAAAAAATTGCAGACAGGCGGGCTCAACAGTCGGCCTAGCTCTTGCAGCGGCCCAAGCGGGCGCGGGTGCCTGGAATTTCATTCCCGGGTGGCCGAAGCTGCTCATAATCCGGTTCTGAACATTGTCGTAAATGCCGTCAACGAATCGATTCGGAATCCGATTTCCCGCTCCAAACTCACCTACGAGATGCGCTCTCGAGTGGTGATGTCCCACCGCAGCATTTTCGAAGCAGTGGGCAGCCGCGATGTCACGCTCGCGAGAAGCGTGATGACGCAACACATCATGGATGTGCAGCGCCACCTCGACTCCACCGAACGTGAGTGAGCAGCGTCGGGCCCCATCGCTATCTCTGGAAGGTGAGCGACTGGAGATGGACCCACCGGAAGTCCGAACTGAATCGCAGCTTGAGCTAAAGGGGGCACTCATGCGCAAATGGATTTTCTTCACAGCGGGAGTCGTCGGAATATTCCTTATTCAGCCCGGTGTTGCCCAAAACTCCAACTCCGGACCGAAGCCTAATCAACTTGCAGCCGACAAGCCCGTCGTTCAATTGGATCAATTGGATCCGGCGTTCGATGCGCTGATCTCCCCTGATGCCACATTGCAGACGGTAAAGGGCGGTTTCGGATTCACCGAAGGCATCACGTGGGTGCAAAAAAGAGGAAAGAGCGGATATGTGTTGTTCAGCGATATGTGGACGAACCAAATTTATAAGCTGACTCCTGACGGCCAATTGTCTTTGTATTTGGACCACAGCGGGTACACAGGATTCGATATTTTTCGCGTTGGCATGGCAAGCCCCGGCCAGGCCCCGAACGAACGCAAGTGGTACCAAATCGGTTCGAATGGTCTGGCTTTGGATCGACAAGGCAGGCTGCTCATCGCGACAAATACCGGGGGTTCAATCGATCGGATCGAGAAAAACGGCAAGCGCACCGTCTTGGCCGATCGCTATGAGGGGAATAGGATCATCGGCTCGAACGATATCATTGTTAAGAAAGACGGGGCGATCTACTTTACCGGTGGCGCCGGGGACCTGCGCGCGGTTTTCATGATCAAGGATGGCAAGGTATCCGCGGCCGTCAAGGACATGCCCGCTGTTAACGGACTTGCCTTCTCGCCGGATGAAAAGTATCTGTATGTGAACGCCAGTGTACGGAATTATGTCAGGCGCTACGAAGTGCAGCTGGATGATACGGTTACTAACGGACAAATGTTTTATGACATGCAGGACGACAAAGCACCCGGGATTACCGACGGCATGAAAGTGGACACAATGGGAAACGTTTGGGAGACAGCCCCGGGACCCACCATCGTGGTGATCTCGCCCGCGGGCAAACACCTGGGCACGATCCGCCTGCCGGAGATCTGCGCAAACCTTTCTTTTGGCGATACCGATAGCAAAGCGCTCTACATCGCTGGCCGCACGACGATATACAAAATCAGGGTGAAAACGCCGGGGATAAGGTACTCGTTTTAGAGGTAACGGCCGCACCATGCGTTGATTGGCTCTCTTTGGGGCGGGAGTTATCATTGCGAGAGCCTGAAAATTGACGATACCTTGTCATCGTCTTATCCCATGCTTTGGTGCGGCCCCCAGATTCTTCTTGACAACTCCGGTGACGTGAAGTAACTGGGCGGATCAGAGATAGGTATTCCGTTCAATCTGATGCCGCGCACGCGGGGTGTTGCGGAGCGTAACAAAAAACAGCAGGAGGACAGAGGAATGGCAAAGCATGGGCAAATTGTGCTCCGCTGGTTCTATGCACTGGTCTTGGGATTCCTCATATGGGCTCCTGCTCTGGAGGCCCAGTCAGCCGCGACCGGAGCACTCACCGGCACGGTCACGGATCCTTCGGGCGCCGTGGTTCCGAGCGCTACCGTCACGGCCACAAGTTTGAGCACGGATCAAGCCCGAACCTCGATGACGGGGTCCGACGGCACCTACAAAATCAGTTTGTTGCCCCCGGGGAATTATCGGGTGAGATTTGAGGCGGCCGGCTTCAAGACCGTGGAGGTCCCTTCGGCTTCGGTAAGAGTGACGGAAACAGAGGTTCTCGACCGGAAGTTGGATGTGGGCGCTCAAGCACAAACCGTGACCGTGGAAAGTTCGGTTGAGACGGTGCAGACCGAAAATTCGGCGCTGGGAACGGTGGCAAGCGCGCGCGTGATCACGGAGCTTCCTCTGAACACGCGAAACTACACGAACCTGTTGGCTCTATCTGCGGGAGCAAATGCCGCGGTCACGAACGCCGCCTACATCGGGAAGGGCGCAACTTTTATCGCCGTCAACGGAGGGGGCACGGCTCAGAATACCTACCTTCAAGACGGCGTTCCCATCAACAATTGGTTCAGTTTTAACACGGGTGGTGAAGGTGTCGAATTCGGATCCTTTGCGATTCCGATTCCCGACTCGATTGCGGAATTCAAGATCCAAACCTCGACCTATGATGCCGGCTACGGACGCAATCCAGGCGCCAACGTGAATGTCATCACTAAGAGCGGTTCCAACAACTTTCACGGCTCGGCGTTTGAATTCTTTCGTAATACCGCTTTGAATGCAAACGACTGGTTCCAAAATTTTAATGGCCAACCGAAGGCAACATTCAATTCTAATCAGTACGGCGGGGCAGTCGGCGGACCTATTAAGAAGGATAAACTTTTCTTTTTCGTGTCCTATCAAGAGACCGGCCAGACAAATGGAATCAGCGGATACGGCACCTCTTCCCTGACCTTGCCCCCGCTTCCGGGCGGTGACCGCGGCTCCTGCCCGGCAGGCTGGAATGGCAATTTGGCGTTGTGCACTGGCAATGCGGCGGCATTTATACAAAATCTGGCAACGAACACCAGTCCCGGTTGCGGCGTTACCGCCGGCCGCGCAATAACCGCGGGTAGCGTTCAGGTTGTATGCCCCGCAAGCGGCGCGGGCGGTCCTTTGTACAACATCAACCCCGTCGCCATAAGCCTGCTTCAACTAAAACTGCCCAACGGAAACTATCTGGTTCCGAGTCCGAGCACAGGGAAATTTTCGCCCACCATCATCACTGATCCGGCCACATTCAAAGACCATAACGGTATGGGCAACTTTGATTATGTATTCAACAGCAAACATACCTTGTCCGGGCGCTACGCCTATGAGCAGGATCCGATCACCGGACCTTTTCCGGCTATGAATGTCACGCAGATCACCAATGCCGTGCCCGGGCATCCGGTTT
>Ga0206870_1171_pt2 | contig 14483 bp, 15 predicted proteins | sample Alteio_BWOrgCont_36_FD_152620 | JGI IMG/M metagenome (GOLD analysis project Ga0206870, IMG submission 152620) | Enriched cells from forest soil in Barre Woods Harvard Forest LTER site, Petersham, Massachusetts, United States -... | ecosystem: Environmental > Terrestrial > Soil > Temperate forest >... | reverse complement strand
CGCCTATTGGCGAGGACTGAAGAAGAAGCCTACGGACTGGCTGTTTCCGGGCAACAAGTGGCACACGGCGAACCGGCCGGTCACCACCAAGGTGCTCTGGATGGCCTGTCAGCAAGCTGCGATTCGCGCAGGGCTCGAAGACAGGAACATCCACCCGCATACCCTGCGGCATTGTTTCGCAACGCACATGCTGGAAGCCGGCGCCGACCTGCGCACCATCCAGATCCTGCTTGGGCATCGGGACCTCGAAGAGACCACCATCTATCTGCACCTGTCCAACAAGCACCTCAGTGCAACCGCCAGTCCTCTCGATCGACTGACGCTTACATCCCGGAGAACCACGCCACGCAACGACTAGGCCGCTCCTCGCTGGAGATGGCCGACATCATCCGCTACGCCGGTTATGGCTTCGCAGAACGCAGTCATCGCTGGATCAACGGGCAGCACCTGAAGGTACTCGATGCGATCACGCGCTGTCGCACCGCTGCACTGGGCGGCCATCGCGATCAGTGCGCGGACTGCGGACACACTGCCATCTCCTATAACTCGTGCCGCAACCGGCATTGCCCACGATGCCAGGGCAACGCCCGCCTGCGCTGGCTCCAACAGCGTGAACGGGAGCTGCTGTCCACTCGCTACGTACACGCCGTCTTCACGCTCCCGCGTGCGCTGGCTCCGCTTGCCCTCCAGAACAAGCGCGTCCTGTACAGCCTGCTCTTTCGCGCCAGCGCCGAAGCTCTCCAGCAGGTCGCTCGCGACCCGCGGCACCTCGGTGCGGAGATCGGCTTCTTCAGCGTGCTCCATACCTGGAACCAGAGGCTGCAACATCATCCTCATGTGCACTGCGTCATCGCTGCAGGTGGCCTGGCTCAAGATCACCTGCGCTGGATCGCGTCGCGCCGCTCCTTCTTCCTCCCGATCAAGGTGCTCAGCCGCATCTTCCGCGGCAAGTTCCTCGCAGGGCTGAAGGCAGCGTTCCGCGAAGGCAAGCTCGAGTTCCACGCTCATCTCGCTTCCTTAGCCGAGCCGCGCAGCTTCGCTGCATGGCTCCGATGTCTCTATCGTCACGACTGGGTTGTCTACTCCAAGCCACCCTTTGGCGGACCGGAGCATGTGCTCCGCTACCTCGGTGCATACACCCATCGCGTCGGCATCTCCAACGGCAGACTCCTCGCACTCGGTGACGGGCAGGTGTCCTTCCGCTGGAGAGACTCTGCGCACAGCAACCGCAAGCGCATCATGAAGCTGCCGGTCGATGAGTTCCTGCGCCGCTTCCTGCTGCACCTGCTCCCTCGCGGCTTCGTCCGTATCCGCAACTTCGGCTTCCTCGCCAACCGGCAACGCGCCACGCTCCTGCCACTCTGCTTCGGCCTGCTCCAGACTTCAGCGCAAATCTCAACTTCGACAACATCCTCTGCAGCAGACCATCCTCACTCACTCTGGAACTGTCCGGTCTGCGGAGCAACCATGCATGTCGTCGAGCGGCTCTCCGCGGCTCAACTGCTGCTTCGCTCCCCACCTCTCCAGGAGTATGCCGCGTGAATCCACAACTCCATCATCGAATCATCTTCCTGCCTCGGCACGTACAGAAACTCTGTGTCTCACTCCACTCGGGCTGCTCTGCCCATCCTCTCTTCCACCTCTGCCCAGCACACCAACGCGATGCTTATCTCGACCAGTTCCCCTTAAAACTGCCGCGCGCAGCCGCCAAGAGCAACGGTCCAAACCATCGGCACATGCTCAGCCACATACAAATCCCATAGGCTCCCGCGCGGGGCGGCTTCCTTCAAGCCGCTGTATCCGAAGCGCCCACAATACTCCTTCGATCCACGAGCTACGTCTTGCCGGGCGCTCCAGATACAGCCCTAAGACTTCTAGGCCCATTGTTCCACCGCGCAATATGGCGTCTATATCGGCTGAGAACTTTTGTTTCATGCTGAGGGGGGCTCCGTAATATCCAAAAAGTACACCAGACAGCCCGTGTCCCCTGCAATCGCGTGCTGGCCCGCGGCAGCAACCGCCCAGATAGGATTTTCGAGGCATTGACGCCGGTTAGCCGGCCAGAATCCAGATCCCAGATCACAACCATTCGACCCCACGGCGTGCTGGGGTGACAGCCAACGTAGTCTGGTACGCGGTGGAGCTGTGCGTCGGATAGGCGCCATAAACCTCGCACCACACGAACCTCCGCCGCACTTGCGCGCGTCTGCGCCACGCATGTGGAGGCGAACTGGAACAGCTTCAGTTTCTCCTTGGCCACGCTTCCGTCCAACCAACGGAGCGCTACATTGGAAGCAAACGAAACTTCAAGATGCACTGCATGATCGACTCGGAATTTCGGTCGCAAGCGAGACCGCTTGAAAAGTTCCAAGTGCAGTCGATTTCGGGTTGTTGACGATAGCGTCCTTTATCATTCACTACTTGGGTTGGCAAACTGCAAGAGTTTTGGGTCATTGGTCCGGTAAGCCGGTTATTCAATCAAGTAGTCTGGCCAAGGAGGGCGAACGACCTAGGCGGCTCATCCCAGTTCGCGGCTTCATTTTGCGGGATGCGCAAACGCGCCGAAGAATCGCGGTCAAGGCTACTCATAAGCTCCCGGCTGGGGCGCTCACGTTCTGGGAATCGCGCCAATGCCTTCGCGTCTGCTGCCGGCGCGGGTCTACTATGTCAAAATCTTTCGATTTGGAGGATTCCGTGATGAGTAAGGAGGCGAGCGACAAAATCCGCATTCTTATCGTTGATGATCATCCCGTCGTCCGTGCTGGCCTCGCCAGCATGCTGGGTACCCAGCAAAACCTCGACGTAGTCGGAGCTGCATGGAATGGTCAGGAAGCTTTTGCGCTCATTGAGCAGCACCGACCGCACGTGATGCTGCTCGACCTGCGCATGCCTGGCATGGATGGCATACAAACGCTGCAAGCATTGCGCTCCTTCCCCGACCCGCCGCGAGTTCTGATGCTCACCAACTTCGAGAGCGACGAGGATGTCTATCGCGCAGTATCCGCCGGAGCGCAGGGTTACCTGCTTAAGAGCACCACTCAGCGGGAGATGATAGAGGCTATTAGGACCGTCGCTTCTGGCCGTCAATACTTTCCTCCGCACATTGCAGCGCGGCTTACTCATCGCAGATCTCGGGCTCATTTGACAGTCCGGGAACTTGAAATCCTCGACCTGTTGTCAAAGGGGCTTACCAACAAACAGATCGGCTGCGCGCTAGATATCAGCGAAAATACCGCCCGAAACCACGTCAACAAGATCATTGAGAAGCTCGATGTCAGCGACAGAACCGAAGCTATTGCAGTGGCATTCCGGCAGGGGCTCCTCGAAATACCATCCTAGGCGGCTGCCGAGCCTTTTGGGTGCGCCCGGCCCAAACCACCTAGTTCATCTGAACCATGGGATTGGTTGCACTGACTCATGCGCGCGCGTATTTGACTCCTTTACTCTCCATCGTTGCTTAAAAGGGCTCGCTTAAGTAGCCGTAATTGAACGCATAGAAGGATGTAACTGTTTACAGACAAACCAGGCTTCGCGAGTAGCGCCGATTGGGAGCATTTTTCAGGAGGTAAATATGAAGTCTCTTAAGGTCGGGATCGGGTATGCGTTGCTGATTCTGCTGTGCAGCCTTTCTTTCGCAACCCGGTCGAACGCACAGACCGTATTCGGCAGCATCGCCGGAACAATCACGGACTCCACCGGGGCGGTTGTCGCAGGCGCTAAGGTGCAGGCGGTTGAAGAAAAATCCGGGACCACGCTGGTTGCGATTTCCACATCGGCCGGAACATACCGGCTGCCTGAGGTCCCCATCGGAACCTTTGACATCAACGTGAACGCGGCCGGTTTCCAGGCGGAAAAGCTCACCGGAATCCAGGTGAACCTCCAGGTAACTTCGGTGGTGAACGTCGCATTGAAGGTGGGCACAGCCACCGAGAGTGTCACCATTGAGGCCAATGCTCCGCAGCTGCAGACGGATAGCTCAGACATCTCCGGCACAATCACCGCCCAGGAGTACCAGAAGCTGCCCTTGGCACTGGGCGGCGTGGGCGCCTTTCGCTCACCGGAGGCGTTCATCTTCCTGCTACCCGGGAACACTGGGCCGGGCACAGCCAACAGTCCGAACGGAATATTTTTCAGCAAGATCGCCGGCGGACAGGATTACGGCGCTGAGGTGCTGATCGACGGCCTCAGCCAGCAACGCAGCGAGAACGGCTCCTCCTTCGATGAGGAGGCGCCGTCAGTGGACGCACTGCAGCAGTTGACCGTTACTGAAGCGCTGCCATCAGCCGATTACAACCGAACAACGGGTGGAATCGAAAACTTTGTCACTAAGAGTGGTGGCAATCAATTCCACGGTTATGGTTACGAAATCCTTCGCAACACGGCTCTGGATGCGAATCTCTGGTTCAACGGCGGTAATGAAGCTCTGCAGTGCGTAGGCGCGAATGATACTGCAGCCTGCAGAGCCACCTTCGCCACACCGGACGATCACAAGAATGACTACGGAGTCACCTTCAGCGGTCCGGTTTGGATCCCTCACCTCCTCGATTGGCGTAACAAGGTCTTCTTCTTCTTTGCCTGGGAGCAGTTGAAGTACAGCCTGGGTGCGACCAACATCACAACCGTTCCAACCGCGGACGAACTCGCGGGCGACTTCTCAAATCCCGCTCTGTTTAACACGTCGAACGTAGTGGGCACGAATCCCTGCGACGGAAGCCCCGTCTATCAGGGCCAGATCTTTGATCCTTCGACCACCAGAACAGTGAACGGAGTAGAGTGCCGCACAGCCTTTCCCGGCAACAAGATTCCGGGTGGATTCTCTCCAGTGGCGCAAAACCTGCTCAGCTACTTCCCGGCGGCGACCAACGGTCAAGTCTTCAACAACTTTTCTTACTCGAGCACCGCACCGATCGAGAACACGACTTTAACGGTTCGTATCGACGCTAATATCACTCAGAAGCTGAAGCTATGGAGTTCTTACAGCTCGCGTGACAACAACCGTATTTCGGGAGCGCCTCCGGGTCAATTCCTGCCTTACCCAATCGACTACCAGACCTGGAAGCAGGACTTTGAAACTCACTTCTGGCGTCTGGGACTGGACTACGCCATTACCCCAACCCTTTTGAACCATTTCATCATCGGCTCAAACCGCTCCAACAGTATCAACTTCGCCGTTCCCGCCCTGGAAGGCAAGAACTGGTTCGGGATGCTGGGGATCGGCAACGCGGTGAGTAACAACTTCCCGGTGGTCACGAATGGATTGACCGCGCAGGAGGGCATGCCGAACAATGGTGACAACATCGACAACGGATTGCGGCTGGTAGACAGCGTCTCCTGGCAGAAGGGCGCTCATAGCCTGACGTTCGGTACTGACATTCGCTATCAGCAGTACTCGCCAATCAACAATAACTCTCCATCGATCAACTTTTGTGCAGCGCAGACCTCCGGATATCAGGGATCGGGCAACAATGGCAATGGATTGGCCAGCGAACTGCTGGGTCTGGCCTGTAACGGGGGCCAGAACGTGTACTCGCATCAGTCCCGGTGGATCTCCTGGTACTACTCCGGATATGTGCAGGACAACTGGAAGATTACCAGGAACCTGACGCTGAACCTGGGCCTGAATTATAGCGTTGACGTCCCCCGGCACGAGGCGCTCAACTATACCTCCAACTTCAGCCCGACTGCCCTCGACCCCGAGTACGGCGTTCCTGGTGCACTAGTCTTCGGAACAACATGCAACGGCTGCAACACGAAGTGGGCGAACACCTACTTCAAAGACTGGGCCCCGCGGGTCGGCTTCGCATACACCCCGCCGTGGCTCAATGGAAAAACGGTGCTACGCGGCGGCGGTGGAATCCTCTATGGTCCGCTCCAGTATGACGACTTCGGCGGATCGATGAACGCCGGGTACAAGTCGAGCCCTGTTTTCCCTTCAAAGAACAACTTCGATCCTTCTTTTGTGATCGATACTGGATACCCGGCCTTCCCGGCTCCTCCCAATCTGGATCCGGGCCAATATAACGGCGCCTTTCTTCCCGGGTCGTATATCGAGAAGTCTGCCGGGCGCCCCGCTGCTATCTACAACTACACCATGCAGGTGCAGCAGCAACTCGCGACGGACCTGATCGCGAGTATCGGCTACGTCGGAGCTGTGGGCCAGAACCTGCAGGCGAACAACCAGAACATCAACAATATCCTGTACGACAATCTCAAACTGGGCAAGGAACTCGGTCAGCAGTTAATGGGTAATCCCTATGGTGTACCGGTTCCGTTCGCTGGATATTTCAACCTCTGGGGCAATGGAGTACAGATCCAGCAGGCGCTACGTCCCTACCCGCAGTACGACTTTATCGACTCTGGCTGCTGCCTGGAGGCCACCGGACACTCCAGTTACAACGCCATGCTCCTGTCCCTGTCGCGGAGGTTCCGCGATGGGTTGAGCCTGCAAGTGTCGTATACATGGTCCAAGAACCTCAACGACACAGATAGCGCCCTGCCGAATACCAATCCCGGCCAGCCGCAGGTCCAGAACTCCCAGAATCTGCACGAAGAGAAAGCGATCAGTGTTCAGGACGTTACAAACACCTTCGTCGCGAGTCCCTTCTATGAGCTGCCCTTCGGCAAAGGCAAACCGTTCCTGAATCAGGGACCGGCGAGCTATCTCCTTGGAGGTTGGCAGATCGGGGCCATCCTGCGTTATCAGGACGGTCAGCCCATGCCGTTCTGCTGCACCGTCGGAATACCCGGCTGGGAGAACTCCACCAGGTACGACCTTGTTCCCTCTGTCCCCATTAAGAGCGCAGTCTACCGAAAGGGCTGGAAGAACATTAACCCGTTCAATACGGCCAATGGAAGCGATCCCAATGTAAACAGCTTCTTCAACGGATCTGACACAAGCTCCGCCGCGGCCTACCACAATGGCGCAAAGCCGGCGTTTATCGACCAGGTCGCGGCGGTGAACGCATCGTCGGCTAATTTGCCCTACACTCTGGGCAACACACCCAGGGTTACCAACATACGTATGCCTGCCTGGGAGAACGAAGACTTCAGTTTTATTAAGGTCACGCCGATTCACGAGAGTGTGAATTTCGAGTTGAAGTTCGAGTTCCTTAACGCGTTTAACCGACACCTGTTCACATCTCCGGACGATAACCCGGCGGACTTCACGTTCGGTATCCCGACCTCGCAGGCGAACTCTCCGCGCGCGATTCAGGTGACGGGAAGAATCAACTTCTAGCCAGCTGGCCTCCCAGGGAGCGTAGCTCAATGTGCGCTCCCCATTTTTTTTGGTCCGAGACTTGCAGCGCTGTCCGCGGGATGCAGCCGTTGGATTTGACATGCCAGGTCTGCTCTTCTAGCTTGGGCCTAAGTTCTATGCGGCTTGCGAGTCATCGTGTTTGTTGGCTGTTTGCTTCGACATTAATTCTTGCTGGGACCTCGCCGTGCCAGCAGGCTTCGGACCAGCTGCAGTCGCTCTTCCGAGAGGGCGCGGAGCAGATGCATGCGGGCAACGCGGCGGCGGCGGAAGCTGCATTCCGCAAAGCGACAGAGTTGGATCCATCCTTGGCTCCTGCACATCTCGATCTTGGTCTCGCAGAATTGAAGCAAGGCAAGCTACCTGACGCGATTGCCTCGATCAGGAAGTCGCTGCAACTTGATCCCTCTTTGCCAGGGGCTCACCTTTTTCTCGGAATTGCCGAGTATCAAAGCAATGACACCGACAATGCCCTCGTCGATTTGCGCCAGGAACTCAAACAGGACCCGAAGAATGTTCAGGCATTGACCTGGCTCGGAATAGTCGAGTTGAATGCTGGGCATCCCGAACTGGCCAGTGAGCCGCTTGATCGCGCCGCCGAACTCTCACCAAAGGACGAGAACGTCCTCGACTATCAAGTCCAGGCGCATATGGCAGAAGCCAAACAAAGCTATACAGCGCTCTACAAGCTGAACCCGGCGTCGTGGCGCCTACACCGGCTGAACGCCGCTATTGACGCGCAGGCGCAGGACCATAAGGGGGCCATCGAGGAATACCAACTGGCCATCAAACTCGCCCCAAGAGAACCTGAGTTGTATGAGGGCATGGGTTGGGAGTATCGCAAACTGGGTCAGGCCGACCAGGCCGCGAAGTCCTTCGCTGAGCAACTGAGGCTGACACCGGGGAATCCGATCGCCATGTACAACCTGGGTAGCGCACAGGTGGACAATGGGCAAGAGCAGGCAGCGCTCCCCTTGCTGCAGCAGGTCGTCAAGATCTACAACCATCCCACCGGTGCCGATTATTACCTGGGCCGGGCGCTTGTAGCAGCGGGAAAGAACGATGAGGCTGTGCTGGCTTTTCAGCGTGCGGCCACGCTGAACGGAGAGATGCAGCGGCGGGCCTGGTATCAGCTATCGCAGATCTATCGACATATGGGAAAAACGGCAGACGCGCGTGCAGCGGCAGTGAAGTACGAACAGCTCAAACAGGCCGCTGATCAGGCCAGCGCCAAAGAAGTCGAGGACTGGCGGAAGATGAACGCCGCCAGCGCTGCCGCTTTGAGCGATTCAGGACAACAATAAACCGGCAGCTTGCAAGCATGCTATTGCCCGTCTGTCGTAATCGAACAGGGTCACTTCGGCCCCCATGGTTTCGGGCAGATATTTCTTTGAAGTATCCGAAGCCTTATTCTGGAAATGCACATTCGCTCTCAGCCGTCCTGTCTACGAATCTCCCCATAACGACAGCCAAATAGTCGCCTTCTCGGACAAGCGTTCCCAAGCTCTTGCAGCTTGCCAACCCAAGTAGTGACGATGAAAACGTTTGCGTAGGCTGATCGTGGTGAGCAAGATCACCACGAGGAGGTGGCAAGTGCTTTTTGTTGGAGTGGACGCACACAAAAATACGGCACAGACTACAGACCTGGCGGTGTTCTCTACAGAGCTGCCTGCACGAATATCATGCCCGAGATCACGTATTGCTGCCTTCCTGAAGGTGCGCCGGTCGGGCTTCTCCCAGTCATTTAATTCTTGATCACTGTATTCCTAGCTCAGACTAAATAACCGCCATATGAGAACGTCGAAGACTGGCAGGAGTCGGGTTCCCGTGGAACAGAATGATGCGGTGGATCACCGCAGTTGGTGGGTTCAGCGTGACCTACATGCATTATGTGAACATTGGATGGCTGTGTCAAAACAATCACCGCGGCTCGGTGCGTTTTCCGGAGGATTGAAAGTTTCGTGTCGAGATGACCTGCAGACCGCGCGAAGTGTAGTTGGTCAGGTAGAGCGATCGGCCGTCCGGTGGGAGCGTTATGTTTCGTGGAAATCCTCCCGCGGCAAGTGTCTGAAGCGTGGTTGCGTCTCTCGATTTGGAGATGCTGAAGATGGCTGCGGCTCCTGGTGCATCTGCAAAGCGGTTGGAATTTGCAACGGCGAGCATGCGGTCTTCGGCAAACAGCCGGATTCCCACCGGCGCCTCTCCGTTTGTAGAGAATGCATGCAGCAGCGCGTGTTCTGGATCGGATTCCAGCAATCGAGGGCTGAAGACCAAAATTCGATTGTCTCCACGCGCGCTTACGAAAAGCGCGGAGGAATCCGCGGTTTCCACCAGGCGCACCGGGGAGCACCCTGCGGCAACACGAGAAAGAACTGAGCTTGCGCGACGCTGGCCATCAATAACCCGCTGCGTGTCGATGACGGTAATGAAGCCGTTGGGGCGGGCCGGCGTCCCCTTCTTCTGAACACAATCCTCCTTCGTGAGCAAAGAATTACCGCCGTCAGCGATGTGCGGAGGATCGTGCGCGGGCACAAGCTCGCTGGCCACATACAGGCGGGAGCCGTCGGCAGAAAGAGCGAGGCTTGGAACAACGTCACCCGTTGCCAGTTGCCCGATGGTTTCCGGATGAGTGACTCTACCGCCGGGATCGGGATGGACTGCGACGATTCCGATGTTGCCGCGCGACTGACCGATGACTCCGTATTCGTTGAAAGAGAAGACGTACTTCCCGTCAGGCGATGAGACCACATCAAAGGTGCCCGCGCCGTCGCCCTGTCCAGCAAAATAAGGTACGGCTTTGCCGTCGATGGCGTCCTGCACATTGACGAAGGCCACGCCTGCATCGCCTACTCCGACGACGATTGTCTTGCCATCAGGCAGAAGAGCGAGACTATTGGCGCTCGGTGTCCCGAGCGGCAGGAATCGATAGGGCTTGAGGGCGCCGTGCGTGCCCCGGAATATCTGCAGCCCGGAAACAACGTCGTGTCTCGCGTTTGCAACTGAGTCGGGGCCGGTAAAATTTGGGGCGCCGACATTTGTCACAGATACAAATACATATTTCCCGTCGTGAGTAGCGATTGCGGTGGTCGGATTTCCAAGGGTGGCATAGCTAGCAATGCCGACTGTCTGGCCTAGACCAACCGACCTTAAGAACAGGCACGCGGACAGAGCAACCAGGTGAAGCTTGATGCCAATGCGGAGAGAGGAAGAACAGTTCATGCGTGTCTCCATAGCAAGCAATACGGGGCAGGAACTGTTCCGGAGAAGCGGGTCCTTGTTCCTGCAACGCGGGAGCACATACTGTGCACTGCGGCTTAACGAGTAAAGTGTTTAGGCCGGAAGTTGCGAACTAGATTATCGGGCGGAAAGAGCGTCAGCGCAGAGACAACAGAAGGATGGGCAACGAAGAAAAGAGCGCTCGGCTGCGATGAGCATGAACTTCATGGCGTAAGAGTACAGGTGCTACTACCAATATCAAGCATCGCCTACGTGCTCTGGCGTAGTACGTGCTTTGTGTTGATCATGAATTAATCTTGACTCCTGCCAGATATATGATATTTTTCCTGCATGGAATACGCTGCATTCAACTACGGCAACACGGACACAATGTTAGTTGCGTATTCGCGCGTCGCCTCTCGATGTCGCCTTTGATTCTCGCCCAGCAGATTTTTTAGACAGAACTGAGCTTGAGGATCGCTATCCCTTGAAGATATTGGTGTTTGAGCTTTAGCGGGAGCCGATTATTCAACGTCTTGCTTAACCGCTAAGACGAAGAAGACGATTTCGTTTCGTCGCTCGGGCCGCTCCTTCGTAGCCGCCGCAGCACTGTCTCTAATTCTGCGCACTCTGAACCGATTCTGAGCGTGGTTGTTGCTGTCGAAGGCGGCGGCCCATGGCTCCTTCTGCGAGCAGGAGGCCGAAATCTCTTCTGCGTGAGGCAATGTTATGAGTTCAAGAACGACACATTCCTATCTTTTCGCTGTCCTGTTCGTTTTGAGCAATGTAATCGCGTTCGCCCAGGCCGTAACCAGCGGACCGTTGTTGGCTCAGTGGCGGACTCAACGGGAGCTGCCGTTGCACACGCAATCGTGACCATTGCGCAGGCAGACACGGGCGCAGTTCGAACTGTCCAAACGAACGAATCGGGCCAATACCGCTTCCCGTTTGTCAAGCCTGGGGATTACGCGATCTCGGCGAAAAGCGCGGGACTCACGGCTGAGATCTCGCACTTCAGTCTCCTGGTCGGCCAGGAGCAACAGATCAACCTAGTGCTTGCTGTCCAATCCGTCCAGCAATCTGTGTATGTCAACAGCTCGGCATCTCTTCTCGAGACTGAGAACGCCAACCAGGCGACCTCTTACGGTGAAAAAGAAGTTGAGAACATGCCAATCAACGGCGGCGACATCACCAACATCGCCTTCACTACACCCGGACTCCGTCTCAACGTAGGCGGCGGCGATACCAACTTCAACGTCAACGGCCTGCCTTTCAGCTCGGCGCTCTTCACCATGAACGGGGCTGACATCACGGAACCTTACAACCTGAACAATAAATCCGGAGCGAGCAACAACACGCTCGGGGCGAATGACATTCAGGAAGCTGCGGTGATCGTAAATGCCTTCAGCGCGCAGTACGGACGCATGGCTGGTGCACAGGTGAACTACATCAGTAAATCGGGCACCAACGACTTCCACGGCAACCTGGCAGAGAACTACAACGACGCGGTCCTGAATGCCAACGACTACTTCAAGAACCTTGAAGGCACGCCTCGCGGACGCGCTGTCGCCAACCAATACGCGGCATCGATTGGTGGTCCGATCTTAAGGAATAAGCTCACGTTCTTCGCGAATGCGGAGGGGCTACGGTATGCCCTGCCATCGTCGGGAGTCGTCTCGCCCCCTTCTCCGGAATTGCAACAGTACACACTGGCTCACATTCCTGCGGCGTCCGTTCCTCTCTATCAGGATCTCTTCAAACTCTACAGTGGCGCCCCGGGTATCAGCCGCGCTGTGCCTGTCACTACAGGCACGGGCCCTCTGCAGGACAGCACGGGTCATCTGGGCTGCGGCACGCAAAAGTTCACAGGAACTTATGTAAATGGATCAAGTGGACCGCAATTCGGAGTGAGTGTTCCCTGCGCGGTTGCCTTCGGCACCAATGCATCGAGCGTGAATACGGAAAGCTATGTCTCCGGGCGGGTAGATTACAACATTAACGACAAGCAGAAGATCTATTTCCGCCTGAGTCGCGATTGGGGCATCCAGGCCAGCGCGACCAGTCCGATCAGCCCGATCTTCAACCAGCAGAGCAATCAGCCCTGGACGATTCCGCAAGTGAACTACACCTATTCCATCACACCGAACCTGGTAAATAACTTCATTGCAAGCGGCACTGGTACTCCGCCATCTTTGGCGTCGTTAATTTCCCCGATGCGGAGCAGGCGTTTCCAGGCAACTTTGTCTTCGATGACGGCGGAGCCAATGGAAGCGCCAACAACACCACGGGGACTGGTTTTGCCAACGTGGATGCCTTGCTGCCAACAGGAAGACGCGGAGAACAGTTTCAGCTGATCGACGACCTTTCCTGGAGCCACGGCCATCACACCATCCAGGCGGGGGTGAATGACCGCAATAACCGGATCTCGGACTCGACCATTTCCAGCGGATCGATCATCGGCACCACGACGTTCAATGACCTCACCGACTTTGCTGTAGGCACAGTGAACAGCACAAACACGGGGTCGAAATACACGCAGTCCTTTCCCTTGCTGGCCACGGCCCATACACGCCTCAATTCGCTGGGTTTCTACGGGCAAGACGAGTAGAGCATACGCCGCAATCTGAACATTACGTACGGGCTCCGGTTTGAGCTGCAGGGCAATCCCTCATGCAAAGAAGACTGCTTTTCTCGCTTTAACAACGCGTTCCTCGCTCCCGGATATCCGTCGGGCGCGACTGTTCCATATAGCGCGACCATTCAGACCGGGCTTAACAAGACCTTCGCGAACCTTGAAGGCATCGTGACCGAACCGCGCCTGGGCATTGCTTACTCCCCGCGTGGGGACGCCGGCATTGTAATTCGCGGCGGTGTCGGCCTGTTTGCCAATACCTTTCCGGGAAACATTACGGCCAGTGTCTTCGGCAATGCGCCGAACAAGTTCACGCCGACTGTGAACTATGGGGATGTCGCCCTGAGCAACGACGCCATCAGCTCACGAATGAAGCCTTTCAGAATGGCTTTTCAAGCGGCGACAACCTCATTCAACTCCAACAAGCGCTCGGCAAAGTAAAGTTTGCGACTCCGACCTTCTATTCCAATCCCACTCATTTCCGCACCATTAAAGCTATAGAGTGGAGTGTGGAAATAGAACAGTCCCTTGGAAAGCGTGATGTCTTCACGCTTACCTATGCGGGGCAATCACGGATATGACGAATCGGCCACCAACGCGGACCCCAACGCCTACATTGGAACCGCCAGCCGTTATCCCAACGGTTTTGGAAGCTTGCCCACGGCTATTCCTGATCCGCGCTTCTCTGCCGTGAGCCAGATCCTCGTCTCGGGATATTCGAATTATAACGGCCTCACTGCGCAGGTACGTCACGCATTCAGCTACGGGTTCCAGGCGCAGGCCTTCTACACCTGGAGCCATGCGCTGGAGGCTCAATCCACCTTCCGGGACCTCTACAACGCTGTCTGTATACAACCCTTATAACCTGAACGCCGGCTATGGTCCCACCAACTTCGACACACCTATCAATTTTCACTGCGGACCTTCTGTGGGTAGCACCAAAGCAGAACAACCGCTGGCTCCAGGCCACGCTTGGCGGGTGGACTTTTGGCGGAAAGCTATATCTGTACAGCGGACGTCCTTTTTCCGCGACCAATAGCCAGATTCCCGGTCTCCTCTCGCCGACATTCGGCGGCCCGATCCTGGCCGATCTGCTGGACGCGAGCATCGTAGGAAAACATTGCTCGCGCGAAGCGGTAACCACGCCTTGCATTACCGCCAGTCAATTCTCCGCATCGACAGCGTCAGCAGCGAACCCGCATCAGCAGGTCGACTTCGGCAATACTCCTCCCAATATCTTCCGTGGGCCAGGATTCTCGAGCGTTGCCAGCCAACTTACCAAGAAGATTCCGGTGAAAGAAAGTGCTTCCTTTGTGCTCGGCTTTTCCGTCCTCACTGACGACGTAGAGCTGGTTCCATCCTCTGCGGCCGGACTCATAG
>Ga0206870_1175_pt2 | contig 14692 bp, 14 predicted proteins | sample Alteio_BWOrgCont_36_FD_152620 | JGI IMG/M metagenome (GOLD analysis project Ga0206870, IMG submission 152620) | Enriched cells from forest soil in Barre Woods Harvard Forest LTER site, Petersham, Massachusetts, United States -... | ecosystem: Environmental > Terrestrial > Soil > Temperate forest >... | reverse complement strand
CACGTGGACGGTCGCAAACCGGTCGACGTCGTCTTTGCCAACAACAAACGGATGCGGATCGCCTGGCTTTCGGGAACGCAAAGCGCCGATCTTTTCAAATGTGCCGTCGTATTCAGCGTGAGGATGAACAATCACGTCGACGCCGGCTTTATCCTCGATGTCCTTGAAGCGTTTGGACGACGCGACGTAGCCCTTGTTCATGGTCTGCAAGTCGGGCCACATCTTAATTCCTTCCTGCACGATTCTCATGTAGTCGCCGCCCCACATCGCCCCGACATGGCGTTGATTACCGTCTTTCAGCGGCAGGATGAGCGAAAGATTGCCCGGCGTGGACGTGGGCGTGGAGTAAATCGTGACGGTAGTGTCCCCAAGGGTCAGCTTCTGGCCATCTCTGGCCACCATGTCCTTCGTGGGCTTGACGTCCGCGGGGGTGTTATCTTTCGCGAGAAGCTCCCAATCGCCCTCGGACATGATGACTCGCGCGGATGGCACCATCTTCTTCAGGGCCTTGATTCCCCAAGCCTGGTCCGAGTGGGAACGGACAATAATGGCGTACTTGATATTCGCCGGATCCAGACCAAAGGTCTTCAATTCATTCAGAAGATCCGGAGTGACCCAAGGGAAGTTTGTGTTGAGCAGGATAATGCCCGCAGACGTGGTGAGCGCCCAAGTGGATTCAGTTTGTGTGCCGATGAAATAGAGGTTATCAAACACCTTCGCCGGCGGCACGTACCACTTATCACGCGGCGTCGGGACCAATTTCGCTTTCTCATCCGGTTCTCCCGGGCCCACGGCGGGAGGCCGTCCGCCTGACCTCGGCTGAGTGCAGATGAGCTTGAACAAAGCGTCGTAAACCTGCCATGGATGAGGGCTCGCAGTCATAGGCGACATCGCAACCTTGGCCGCGGCCACGTGGGTCTCCGCCACTGACGCCTGACCATTCGCATTCATCGCAACACAAGTAGCCAGCAAAACGGCGCAGAGCAAAGGTGTGCAGTAGCGCTTCATAGCTCGCCCTCCTCACGATGTAGCGTCGGACTCCGCGTAACTGCCCGCACAGACGTGCAGGCTCATACACCCTGGACTCTGTCCGAGTCAACCGAATTTCGCCTTCGTCGATCAAGCGAAGGCTTGAAGATCCGCGGCTTCACTGCGTCTGCTTAGGTAATATGCCTCAAAGGAACTAATAAACGCCGGCGGCAAGCGGATATAATCTAGGTGCGTGATCTCCCGTTCCTACAAACCGAAAAGGAAGTTCATGGAACTGGCTGTGGCGGAAGCAAAACGCGCCGGCGACCGAGGCGACTATCCGATTGGTGCGGTCATTACGCGCGTCACCGGCAAGCAGGAGGTGGTGATTGCCAACGCAGGCAACCGGGTAAAAACGTCGGGATCAAGCATCAAACACGTCGAGTTGGAAACGCTCAAGTACGTGTCGAGCGGCTATGGCCGCTACCTGCTGGATTTCGTCCTCTACTCCACACACGAACCGTGCGCCATGTGCGCCGGCGCCTGCGTGTGGTCTCGAATTGGCGCCGTGGTCTATGGCGTCTCCCAAGAGGACATTGCCGCGTACGGCCGGAAGTGCGGTACCGAGGAGTATAAGTGGCGAGCTTGCCTGATCCCCTGCCAATACGTCTTCGCGAAAGGCAACCATCCGATTCCCGTCGTCGGCGGTTTCCTCCGAAAAGAGTGTCAAGCGCTTTTCAGTTACCGAGCCAAGTCGTAACTCCCGCTTTTCAGTTATTCGTCCCGGTCGATTCTCACGGAAACACGACTGTGTCCAGGAGTCAGGATGCGTCCCTGAGCTTGCGGTACTGACGGATCAGGTTATTCGTGGAACTATCGTGTTTCAGCGAGGGTTCTGACTGACTTTCAACTTCCGGGACGATGCGCTGGGCCAGAACCTTGCCAAGCTCCACGCCCCACTGGTCGAAAGAGTTGATCTGCCAGATGGCACCCTGGGTAAACACGGAATGTTCGTAGAGGGCGACGAGCTTGCCAAGCGTCTCGGGCGTAAGTTTGGAGGCGAGGATCGTGTTGGATGGGCGATTGCCCTCGAAGACGCGATGAGGAACGAGCCAATCCGCGGTGCCCTCGGCCTTGACCTGCTCCGGCGTCTTTCCGAACGCGAGCGCTTCGGTCTGCGCAAAGACGTTTGCAGCGAGTATGTCATGGTGGTGGCCAAGCGGATTGAGCGGCTGGCCAAAGGCGATAAAGTCACAGGGAATGAGACGAGTCCCCTGATGAATCAGCTGATAGAAGGAGTGCTGGCCGTTGGTTCCCGGTTCACCCCAGTAAATTGGGCCGGTCGGATAGGTCACGGTCCCATCGATGGTCACGTGCTTTCCGTTGCTCTCCATGGTCAACTGCTGCAGATAGGCGGGAAATCTCTTCAAGTACTGCTCGTAAGGCAGCACGGCAACTGTCTGGGCGCCGAAAAAATCGTTGTACCAAATACTCACGAGGCCCATCAGCACCGGCAGGTTCTGCTCGAACGGCGTGGTGCGAAAATGTTCATCCATCTGGTGGAAGCCGTCCAACATGGCTCGGAAATTATCCGGTCCCAAAGCCAGCATCGTAGAAAGACCGATCGCCGAATCCATCGAGTAGCGTCCGCCCACCCAATCCCAGAAACCAAACATGTTGGCCGTATCGATACCGAATTTCGCTACTTCCGCTGCGTTCGTGGATACCGCCACGAAGTGCCTGGCGACTGATTTTTCATCGCCACCCAGAGTCGCCAGCGACCACGCGCGAGCCGTGTGGGCATTGGTCATGGTTTCCAGCGTTGTGAACGTTTTCGAGGAGATAATGAAGAGCGTCTCCGCAGCGTCGAGATCGCGAACAGCTTCGGCAAAGTCCGTACCATCGACATTGGAAACGAAGCGGAAGGTCATCGCGCGGTCGCTGTAATGCTTCAGCGCCTCATAAGCCATTACCGGTCCGAGGTCGGAGCCGCCGATACCTATGTTGATCACGTTACGAATGCGCTTACCGGTGTGCCCTTTCCATTCGCCGCCGCGGACACGCCCGGAGAATTCCGCCATTTTATCGAGGACCGCGTGGACCTGCGGCACGACATTCTCTCCGTCCACCAGGATGGATGCGCCCCTGGGGGCGCGCAGGGCTACGTGCAGGACGGAGCGGTTCTCAGTAAAGTTAATCTTATCCCCTCGAAACATCGCGTCGATTTGCTGCCGAAGACCCGATTCTTCGGCCAGCCGAATGAGAAGCTTGACCGTTTCGTCGGTAATGCGATTTTTCGAGTAGTCCAGAAAAATGCCTACAGCCTCAGCGGTCATCCGTTCGCCGCGCCTGGTGTCCTCCGAGAAGAGCTTACGCAGATGTAGTTCGCGCACCTTGTCATAGTGGACTTGGAGCGCCTGCCATGCCTTCCTCTTTGTGAGCGGCTCGAGAGCCTGAGGTGTGGCGCCCGGTGTAGCACTTGTTGCCATTTTCATGCTCCCTTCTCTTCCGGCTTACTGAGCCGCCGCCTGCTTGAGCGCAGCACTCTTGGCGGTGATCACCTCCATCAAGTCATTCCAAGATTGAACAAAAGACTTCGCTCCTTCGTCCTGGAGCCGCGTGGCCAACGCGTCAATATCGATGCCAGCCCCGACAAACTGCGCCAGCACTTCTTCGCAGTCACCTCCATCCGCAGCCAGGATCGCGCCGATCTCGCCGTGATCGGCAAAAGCTTTCAATGTAGCTTCAGGAATGGTGTTTACCGTTAGCGGAGCGGCGAGCGCCTTGATGTAAAGCACGTCGGACGCCTTGGGATCCTTGGTTCCCGTGCTGGCCCAAAGGAGACGCTGAGGACGCGCACCGGCGTTGAAAGCGCGCTGCCACCGAGGCGAATCGAGCAGCGTCCGGTACGCCTTGTAGGCGCGCCTGGCGACAGCGATACCGAGTTGATTGCTCAGAGAATCGGGTGCTTTACCGACGACGGCTGCATCCCAACGGCTGACGAACAGCGAGGCCACCGAAGGAACATTGGGGTTCAGCCCCGCATCGATGCGCCGTTCGACGCCACGCATGAACGCGTCCGCAGCCGCGAGATATTGTTCGCGGGAAAACAGCAAGGTGACGTTAATCGGGATGCCCGCAAAGATCGCCTCTTCAATCGCAGGCACACCTTCCTTTGTTCCGGGGATCTTGATGAAGACATTTGGCTGGCCGGCCCGCCGGTATAAATCCCTGGCCGCGGCCAGAGTGCTGGTTGTGTCATACGCCAGCAAGGGTGAAACTTCCAAAGAGACCCATCCATCCACGCCATCCGTCCGGTCGTTGACAGGTCGAAATAGCGCAGCGGCCCGGGAGATGTCATCAAGAGCCAGTTCGAAGAACAGCGCTTCGCCCGATTTGTTCTGAGCCAGCTTCTCGCGAACGGCGGCGTCATAAGCCGTGCTGTTTTTGATCGCGTGGTCGAAGATCGTCGGATTTGAGGTAAGGCCTGTTACAGACAGCTCATCGATGTAGCGTTTGAGCGTGCCGCTATCCAAAAGGCTTCGCGTAATGTTGTCGAGCCAAATGCTTTGGCCCAGATCATGGAGCCGTTGTGTCGTTTTCATGATTTCACCTTCAGTCTTAAACCAGAGGTAGAGATCTCTTCATACTACTGCACAGTTATCAAAACTCTCGACCGGTTTGCATTTTTTGTCAGATCGCGCAGCCATTCGAAGGCCGAATCGGACAGCATGTCGTCGGTGCAGCGCCAGCACCAGTTCCCTTCGGGACGGCCGGGGACGTTCATTCGAGCCTCTCCGCCCAAGTTCAGGACGTCTTGCATTGGAGCTATCGTAAGCATACCGACGGAGGACCACGCCACTTCGAGCAGCGCGCGTGCCATATCACCGCTCTTGGCTCCTCGTCCCCTAACATACTTCCAGATACCTTCTTGTTCGTCGTGACGCAAACCTTCAAACCAGCCGCGAGTGGTGGGATTGTCGTGGGTGCCGGTATACACCACGGTATTGGTCACAAAGTTCTCCGGGAGATAGGGGTTGTCTGAGTGACCGTCGAATGCGAATTGGAGGACACGCATGCCCGGAAGCTGAAATTGATCCCGCAGGGCATACACTTCGGGCGTGATGGTTCCGAGATCCTCGGCAATTAATGGCAGGTCGCCCAGCTCTTTTTCCATCGACCGTAAAAATTCGACGCCTGGACCCACCGCCCAGTTTCCCGACTGCGCCGTCTGCGCCCCCGCCGGTACGTGCCACGCCGCTGAGAATGCGCGGAAATGATCCAGGCGAATGATATCGACGTGGGATAGCAGAGAACTCAACCGATCTATCCACCAGCGATAACCGGAAACGCGAAGGCTATTCCAGTTGTAGAGGGGGTTGCCCCAGAGCTGCCCCTGCGCGCTGAAATAATCGGGAGGCACACCGGCGACAAAGAGCGGGCGACGCTGTTCGTCCAAGAGAAAAAGCTCCGGGCTGGCCCACACGTCGCTCGAATCCGCAGAGACAAAAAAAGGCAGGTCGCCGATTAACCTCAAGCCCCTGGAGTGAGCGTGCTCCTTCATCCGCTCAGCCTGACGAAACAACAAGAACTGAACAAAGGATGCCCGGGCGATCTGGCCGGCAAGCTGACGTCGTGCTCGCTCAAGGGCTACTGGTTTGCGTTCGACTAAGTCCCTGGGCCATTCGAGATAATGTGCGTTGCCGAACCTGGTTTTAAGCGCCAGAAAGAGGGCGTAGTCGTCGAGCCAGTGACTCTGATTCTGACAGAAATGCTGATACGCAGGTCGCAAATCGGAGCGGACGCCAGCCCGGAAGTTCTTCCAACATTTTTCCAGCAGCCGATGCTTAAACAAAGTAATCGCGTCATAGTCGACGGTGGCCGCGGGGAACGGGTCGTGCGCGCAATCTTTGGCGTCAAGAAACTCGTCTTCGATCAACCAATCGGGGCTGATAAGCAGTGCGTTACGCGCGAAAGATGACAAGGATTGATATGGCGAGTTGCCGTAGCCGGTGGGACCGAGCGGCAATGCTTGCCAGCTGGCCTGACCAGCTTGCTCAAGCCGGTCGATCCACGAAAGCGCAGTGGGTCCGAAATCGCCGATGCCGTAGGGTGACGGCAGCGAAGTGACGTGCAACAAAACGCCGGACGCGCGGTAATCCACGGGAAAAGGCGGCACACCAATAGTTCCGCGGCTCATACTTGCCCTTTCGAGGAATGAAACGCGCTGTCCACCATTCCCACGCCGGGCTCACCTCTCCACCACTTTACTTTACCATCTGTTACGAACCTGGGCGCGGGAGGAGCCAATGTATTTACAAACGGTACGAGGGGTGGCGTATCTTCGCTCGCTTGCCCGGGATCAGGGAAAGTCATGCCTGGAAACTTCGCGACCAACATTGGCTGGCAGCTGCGGAAGCGCCTATTTGCCCGGAGGGACGGTAGCAGGCTGCACAATCTCCTGCTTAAAATGTTGCTCCGTAGAGTGGGTGCAAATATCTTCTCCGATGTCCCAAATCTTCAAGGTAAACATTCTTTTCACGGTAAAGGGCTGGGTGTAGGCCTTCGGGTCATCAACGGTAAGGTCAAGGCGCATAGTATCGTGGTCCACGCGCTGATAACGCTCCACGAGATGCAGAGCTTCCGTGTGCGGGAGACCCGCCCAATCCACCCAGGTCTTGTCATTAAAGCCAACCGTGTCGACAACAAAGGTATTTCCGTCCCACCGGCCAATCGAATGTCCCCACCAAGAGGGATCAAGGTCTTTAGGGTGCTGCCGCCCATCGGTGTAAATCTCACGAAAGTCGTGGTTCCTTTCGTAGAAGATGACCACCTCGCCAGAAGCCGGGACAATTTTAAGCGGGGTATTCTCGAGGAGTACCCGCGAGACGCCAAGCGGTTCGCAAGACTCTACGAAAGGATCCAGATCGGTAGCGACCCCCTGCGAGTTGAATTTCGCCTTCACCCAAGGCAGCATCAACGGCAAAGCGGGCTGAAGGAGGAGGGGCCGGTTGTTGCCACCGTCCCCGAGCCAAACTCCGGAGATGTCCGGTGTGGATGCGGGTGTCGGGGTACCTGGCACCGGCGTCCGCGACTCATTCTGAGCGAACGCCACGCCTGAGAATGCCAGCAATGCCGCGGACGCAAGCACGAAAGCCACGAGCCAATGTCGCGGGGATTGGCGCATTATTTCTCCGTCATCGTGAGCTCTTGGCCGTTTGCCAGGACGATCTTCTGAATAATGCCGATGGGCGACCCATTTTTCGCGGGGTTTACAACAACCGTTAACTGATCTCCAGGCTTGAGTGTTTCCCTGGTCCATCCGGCATGAATCAATATGTTGGGAGGCTGAGCCTCGAAATTCCAATGCACGACCTTGCCCTGGTCGTCAGTTACATCCAAGTGAATTTGAGAATGGGGGTTCGTCCATTCGAAGTTCGCTACGGTTCCCTTCATCGTGACCTTGCGCTGGGGATCGTAGGCGGTAGTTCCGTGGTGTGCGAACGCCGGGGCTGAGATTGCGAGAAGACCAAAAATCACCAACGAATGGCTTACAAGTTTGATTTTCATCCTGCACCCTTCGGAACTTGGGTTTCACGCGTCGAGAGAACAAATGTTAGCACAGAAGGTGAATTGCAGAGGGCTGCGGAGCGCTGAAAAACATGCAGGATGGCTACAGATGCCAACTTTAGGGAACCTTCCCGGTTATGCGTGACGGCCGGAATGCGCTTCCGACCGTGAATCTTTGGAGGGTTGGTGCCGCGATTCGCCGCCGAATTTCCAGAAATTTAGCGCCGACTGTAAGAGCCCCATGGCGTGCAGCCTGGGTTTGTGTGCTTTGGGCTCAGGCTCCGCCGGAAGCACACGAAGGTTGTAGCTCTCGTGCGTCAATCGATTCTTGAGCCGAACAGTTTGGCCGGGCATGGATGGAGCCGCCAATGTCAGTAAAGTCCCGCCGGAGGCTGCTTCGCGCGTTTCCGTTTCGTTACTAAGAGGGTTCGTCTGTAATTGGCGAAATGTAGTGACGGGACCTCGAACCGAGTGTTCTTGGCGATACCGAGGATGGGGGTCGAGCCACTGTTCGATAATCGCCTGATCCTTGGGCGCGATCTTAGTAAACTCGATTCCCATGCCCTCCCAGGTAATGTTTCCGGTCACGGTGCCTGTCGCCGCGAAGTCCGCTCCCAAACAAGTGATTCTCACAGTGACGGTTCTTCCCCGGGGAAAAGGCGAGTTCGTTTTGATGAAACAGCCCGAGAAGCTCAAATCACGAGTAACGGCAATCACGTCCTCTCGCGAGTCCAAGTCAATCACTTGGGCGATTGCTCCGAAGTTATAGCGCGTCATTTGGCGGCGTTCAATCACGTCGTCCTCGTACTCTCTGTCCTAAACACAGTTTCGTGCCTCGGGCAGGTGTGGGGAATAGTACTTTGAGGTAAATAACAACAAACCTAGTACCTGGGGAGAAGCGTAACGAGGTCGACCGTAACATATGTATATTCAATTATTTACGACTGGTGGTCCCTAAGCAGGTACTACCGTTGCGATGTTGGGCCTGGCCCTGACATCAATCGTCCAGGTCTTCCCGGAACACCGGTTGAGTAGGATCGAGACGACCGTCGACGACGTCCATGAGCAGGCGTTCATATGTACTTGAAGCCTCTGCCAGCGACGCGTGCCCCCGCTCCCACTGAAGCGCTCCACCTGTCGAGTAGATGAGTGTGAAATACCGCCCTGACGAATACTGAAGTTCAAGCGTATGGCTTGGCATGTCCGGGTCACCGGTCTGTCCGAGCACGTCCATCAGTGCGATAGACCACTGCCGACCCTTGGGGTCGGTAACGACCTGGCGCTCAACGTACTCCCAGTCGTCCATGCTCCACAGAGGCATGGTTATCCCAGCAACTCAGCGAGGGCTCTCGCGACTTGCGCGCCGGTGAATGGTTTGGGGATCAGCAGCACTCGCTGCGCCTGCCGGGAACGAAGGCTTGCGTCAGCCTCTTCCGGCGTGTCACTGATGATGATGACCGGAAACTCGGCGTGAGCCGGATGGTCACGCACAGCATCGAAGAGCGATTCACTCATGTCGTAAGCGGAGCAGTCGAGCACCAGTGCATCGGCATGTTGATCGAGAATGAGCTCGTTGACGGAGGGGCTATAGCCCGTAGCGAAAACTTCGAATCCGCGGTCGCGCAGCGCAAACATCAGCAGCTCGGCGATCTCCGGCGTGTCGTCGATGAGCAGAATGCGAGGCAATCGAAGGCTACTTCTTGCCGGTGCCCGTGCCGGGCAGGCGCTTCTTCTTGCCGGCAGACGGCTCCAGATCCAAGACCCAGACGCGGCCACCGGCGGTGTAATAGGCCCGATGGTCGCTCTCGATCATCGCGCCCCACGCTTCCAGTGTGCGCATCGCGAAAGTGTATCCCTCAAAGTTATTGCGCGTATGGTCCAGCACCTCATTCGTGTGCCAGTTGTCGGTGAGGAGGGCGTCACCCGGGTGCACGCGCAGGACGGTGTAGTAGCGGTCGTACGCAGCCTCGGGCCGCACATCGCGCGTCGATCCGCGCTTCTTGCCCTCGCTGACGATGTAGCTTTCCTGTGCTTCTGGAGCGGCGGGCGGATGGATTGTGTCTTCTCTCATAGTGTTTGGGCAATGGCCGCAGCTTGCTCCGCGGACGCCATATTTACGAGGTTTTTTGCATCCGCAGCCCGGATCAAAGCGTCGGGTAGCTGCACGCCCATCATTCGCCATTGCTCATTGGCAAAGTTCTGTAGCTTGGCGATGTGCTCGGCGTGGAGGTGGCCGAAACGTCCTTGCAGCTTCAGGTACTCGGAAACCGGCCGCATATTCCGCGGGCGGAAGCTGTAATCGTAAGCGCGCGCCTCGGGGTTCCACTCCCAGATAGGATAGAGCCCGCATTCGACGACCAGCCGGCCGAGATCAATCGAACGAGGCGTCTCGTATACGAAGCCCTTCTGGCAGGGGGTGTAAATCATGAGGTACGCGGCGCCCTTGTGATTGAGCCCCTTGCGTACCTTATTCATCAGATCGATCGGATAGCCCACGCTCGCGGTCGCCACATAGCAGTGGGGATGACCGGCAGCCATCATGCGCGCGAGATCTTTGGGGAACAGCGTCTTTGCTTCCGGAACCATCGGCCCGGGAGGGGAGAAAGTCGTCATACCGCCGTAGGGCGTGCGCGATGAAGCTTGAATGCCGGTGTTTGCGTATTGCTCGTTGTCGTAGCAGATAATCAGGCAGTCGTGATTGCGATAAAGAGCGCCTGAAATCGAGGCCAGCCCGATATCAGACGCGCTGCCGTCGCCCGCCTCGCAGATGATGTTGGGAAAGGGGCCCTTCCATTTTCCCTTTCGGATCATGGCTTCATAGGCAGCAGCGACTCCGGCGGTGAAACTGCCGGCGCTGCCAATCTGCGTATGCGCCCAGGGCACATTGTAGGGCGTGCACAAATAGGAACTGTTGGCGACGTACATGCACCCGGTCGGTCCTACCAGGATTGTATTGTCGCCCGCTGCCTTGCTCGTCATACGGTACTGGATGGATGGCCCGCAGCCGGCACACGTGCGGTGGCCGGGGACGAACGGCTCGGTAGACGGCAATTCAGGATTGTAGAATCGCGCCCCTTGATTCGGGCTGTCGAGAAGTGGCAGTAGTTGTCGCTGAACTTCGATTACCGGCATTTCCATTCCTCCAGATCAGTGGCCCCAAGATCCCGCACCATTCTTGCCACAGGGCGGACCTTTACGGCAGGCCAACTTGACGATGTTACTCTTCGAATCCCACCCAATGCGTGCGCTTTTCAATAGCACCGCGCTTTTGGGCTTCGATCATTTTCTGAGTCATCCAATAGAATTCCTTCAGCACGATCGCCTCGCCACCCATTCCAGCCATGAACGAGACAACCAGCGGGCGCTTCTGGCTTTCGTAGAGCGCCGCGCAGACCTCTGCGTATAGCGACCCTCCGCTGCTGACGCTGCCAAGTCCCATGTTCGTCTCGACCACGCCCACGACTTTGAACTTGCTGAGGACATCCCTGACGCGATCGGTTGGATAGGGCCTGATGGTTCGCAGGCGTACCAGGCCGACCTTTGCGCCGCGATCACGCATGTGGCGAATCGCGTAACGCGCTGTCACCGCATGGCCGCCCTGTATGAAGAAAACTACGTCGGCTCCTTCGGTCATGAACTCTTCGACCCACGGGTCGTACCGCCTGCCGAAAATCTTTGCGAACTCGTCGTGCACCTCTTCAATGACCGCCATCGAACCTTCCATGGCGCGCGCACGCTCCAACTGAAGCGGAGGACCCTGCTCGGGCATGATCTGCGGTCCGTGCGACACCGGATGCCGCGGATCGAGCGGATAAGGATGCTTGTAGGGTGGCAGGAACTCCTTCACCTGACCCGGATCGGGCAGATCAACATCGGTGGTGATGTGCGAAACGAAAAAACCATCCTGGCAGACCATCTGGGGCAAAAGTACGCGCGGATCCTCGCCGATTCGAAACGCCATGATGTGATTGTCGAAGGCTTCCTGAGCATCGCACGACCAGCCCATCAGCCAGCCCATGTCGCGCGTCGACAGCGCGTCGGTGTGCTCGGAACCGAAATCGCCGGGCGGATCGAGCGTCCGGTCGGCAATCATCATCTGTACCGGCATACGACTGCCCGAAATCGGCGAATAGAGCTCGTAGGCGAACTGCACGCCGACGCCCGAGCTGCCGGTGAAAACGCGCGCGCCGCTCGAAGAAGCACCGTGCGCAATGCTCAATTGCGAGTGCTCGCTGTCGGCGACGATGTACTCGGCGTCGAGTTCCCCATTGGCTACCATTTGCGCCAGCGCCATCATTGTGGCCGTGTAAGGCCGGATCGGGTAAGCCGTAATCACATCGACGTCGGCGTACTTGGCGGCCTGCGCCGATGCAACGCAGCCGTTCATTCGAACCGTCTTCTTCTTTTTTATCTCGGTAGCCGTTGCCATAGTTTGCTCCGCAGTCCGCCTGAAGTCAGGCGCGATTGATCGTTATACAGACACCGCGATGGATTCACATCGAGTGTCCGACTCCACCACACCTAGCGCCAATTCTCAATGTCCTTCGCCGGACGGTCCGCAAGGTTGGCCAGCTCGGCCGCCTGCCGCCCGTGCAGCCCGGGCGTGATGGCGAACGCCGTGTCCATCCGCACCACACCGGTATCGAAGTCCAGCTCGGGCACGCCCTCGAGGCAGCCCGTCGGGCATTCCTCGATGCACACACGGCAACCCTTGCAGTAATCGACGAGAATTTTATAGAGGCCGTTCGAACGCACCGAACGCACGATACATGGCTCCGGACACACCAGATAGCAATTGTCGCAGGCGTTGCAGGTGCCGCAGCTGAAGCAGCGGCTGGCTTCTTCGCTGGCCTGCTCTTCTGAGAACGCCTGAATGACTTCCTGCTGCGTGCTGCGCCGGCTCGCCGGCTCCAACATCGACTGCCGCACGCGCGGGAAGTGCGGGAAATAGGTCATGTTCATACGATTCAGATCGACGATGACGTCGACCGCGACGGTCCGCGGCTGCAACGGCTCCCGGCGGAGCACTTTGTCCAGATTGAATGCCACGCGCTTCCCGTCGCCAACGGCATTCACCACCATCAGCGGCTGACCCGAACCTAATTGCACGACATCGCCCGCGGCGAAAAAGTTCGTGTCGCCCAGACGCCCGAACCGGTCGATCTTGATCGTGCCGCGCTCCGTCTTGAACTCCTCGGGCAACCAGCCGAGCGACGCGCGCTGTCCCACAGCGATGATCACGTTGTCGACGGCGAAGCGCTCTGCGGGAGCGTCCCGGTCGATGGCGATGGGCGAAGCGTTGATGGCGCCGGAGAAGCGGGCCGGATGCAGTTGCAACGCCTCCACCTTGCCATTGCCCAGCACGGCGGTCATGGCCCGCCCGTGCATCAGCTCCACGCCCTCCTCCACCATGTCGTGCAGATCCTCGGGCACGGCCGGCATCTCGCCGGTATTGGCCTCCACCGTAATCATGGTCACTTCCTGGGCGCCTTGCCGGAGCGCTTCGCGTGCACAATCGATGGCGGTATTCCCGCCGCCGATGACGGCGACCCGAGGACCTAGCTTGACGTTTGACACGCCCATGCCGATGTCGCGGAGGAACGGAAGTCCGTAAAGCACGCCGTCTTTCTTTTCGCCCTCGGCTCGCGCGCTGTTAGGCTCGGTGAGCCCGACAGCAAGAACGCAAGCGTCGTATTTCTTCTTCAGATCGTCCCAGGTGATGTCCTTGCCAACTTCGGTGTTCGTCTTGATAGTGATGCCAAGTTCGACGAGGCGTTCGATCTCGCGATCGAGCACGTATTGCGGAAGTACCCAGTCGGGAATACCTCCGCGATTCAGCCCTCCTGCCTTCGGAGATTTCTCGAAGATGGTCACCGCGTAGCCGAGGCGCGCAAGCTGGTAGGCAGCGCTGTGGCCCGCCGGACCCGATCCGACGATGGCCACTTTCTTTCCGTTCGACGGCCCGGCCTTTACTACATCGCGCGACAACGCCTGCCCCAGATCGCCGAGAAACCGCTCGACTGCGCGAATCGAGATGGCCTCATCGTACTGCCCACGGTTGCAAGCTTGCTCGCACGGGTGGTAGCAGACCCGCCCCGTGACCGACGGGAATGGCATATCCTCCTTGATGAGCGCATAGGCATCGAGATACTTGCCGCGCTTCACCAGGTCAAGATAGCCCTGAATCTTTTCGTTCGTTCCGCAGGCATTGTTGCAGGGCGGCAACTTGTCGCGATACACCGGCCGGATCGCGCGCCAATTGCCGGTGGGGAAAAGATCCTGGCCTTTGTCCTGCGACGGTGCCGGCGTGATACCGCCAAACGGCACCGTGAGCCATTCGGGAATGTGCGTACCTTTGGTCGACATGAGTACCTTTCTACGCAGCCACAGGATTCAGCGGCAAGATGTGCAGTTCGTTCAGCGCGGTGTGGAATGCGGCCTTATTCGCAATCATCGGTTCAATTGTCTCCAGCTTTACGATTCCCGTTGTCTTGACCACTGCGGCGATGAGAGGGGCAGCAATGTCGGGAGCAATTGCCTTACTTCGCTCGGCCGCGCCTTCGGTGGAAAGGCGATCGAGGCCGAGTTCGCCCAGCCGGTAGTACAGCCACTTGTGGTCTGCGAGCTTCGCAGCGTCAACGCAGACGAGTTGGGCCAGGCGTTCAGAACCAGGCACAAAACGGATCATGTACTCGGGTGAATAATGCGTGTTGATCACCAACGTTCCGCCTGGAGGCATCCCGCGCATGTAATCCCAACCCTTCACCATGGTCTGCTCGACCAGCACGACGATATTGGGATGATCGTTCTCGTAGGTGAGCGCGTTTTCGATCTCGCCATCGCTCACGCGGCAGTACTTGCGCGTGGGGGCGTTGGTGCGGTCGGGATTGTCCACGTAGTTTTCCATCGCCTGCGCGAACTTGCCCTCAAGCCGGGCCGAGGCGGAGACAGAATTGACGATGTCACGACCCTCTTTGTCCATGATGATGCCGCGTGTCCACACTGTCAGTTCCGTATAGCTCATGATCGGCCCTCGTCCTTTTTCAGATGTGCGGAGCTGCCGTCGCCCGGCACGTTCGCACCTTTCAACGGCCTAGGAGTACCACGATCGGAGTCCAAAATCGCCAGGAAATCGCTGCGCCGGACGACGAAC
>Ga0206870_1183_pt1 | contig 14695 bp, 16 predicted proteins | sample Alteio_BWOrgCont_36_FD_152620 | JGI IMG/M metagenome (GOLD analysis project Ga0206870, IMG submission 152620) | Enriched cells from forest soil in Barre Woods Harvard Forest LTER site, Petersham, Massachusetts, United States -... | ecosystem: Environmental > Terrestrial > Soil > Temperate forest >... | reverse complement strand
CCGCGGCCATTGCGTATGCGCGAGAAGGCGCCGATGTCGCGATCAGCTACTTTCCTACAGAAGAGCCTGACGCTCGTGAGGTGATCGAGTTAATCAAAGCGGAAGGCCGCAAGGCCATTCCGATCCCCGGCGATCTCAGGGAAGAAACCTATTGCGAACAGCTTGTGGCGAAGACGGTCGCGGAACTTGGCGGGCTCGACGTCATCGTCTCCAACGCAGGCCGCCAGCAGCAATGCGAGGACATTCTTCAACTCACCAGCGAAGCGTTCGACGCGACGATCAAGACGAACATTTATGCTCCCTTTTGGATTATCAGAGCGGCATTGCCTCATCTAAAACCGGGTTCGTGCATTATCGGCACGACTTCTGAGCAGGCTTACGATCCGGCCGGCAATCTGTACGACTACGCCCAAACCAAGGCTGCAACCATGAACTATGTGAAGTCCCTGTCGAAGCAGTTGGGGCCAAAAGGCATTCGCGTAAATGGCGTCGCGCCAGGGCCAATCTGGACGCCGCTTCAAGTCTCAGGCGGCGCTACACAGGATCACTTGATTCATTTTGGCGGGACCTATCCGTTGCGTCGTGCAGGTCAACCAGCCGAGCTTGCCAGTATCTACGTGCAGCTCGCGGCCAACGATGCGAGTTATACGACTGGGAATATTTATGGGGCGGGGGGTGGGGGCGGTCAGCCTTAGTTTTAAGCAGTCGCGAGCAGCAAAGCACATGACATCTAGACTTGATGAGGCAAATGAAATGGACGAAGGAAGTTTCGATATTTTTGCGGGAAGTCCCGAAAAAAGCGCTTTGTGGGTCGAGGTCGTTGAAGGGTTTTCTAGAGCGCAGCAACGAATGGACCAAATTGCTGTAGAAAGACCAGGCGTGTACTTTTTATTGAAGCTTCTTTTTTGTATGGTCCTCTGCTGTTCGGAAATCTCACGGCTGCATTAGTCGCTCTTCAGTTCCGCGATGCGTGGAATCGCATTGTTATAAAAGTGCCTCCCTTCGCCAGCCGCGGCACCCCTACAGCATTTGCTCAGCTTAATACCGGCAAGAGCGCGTATGGCAGACACACTTTGAAAAGCTCACTATGACCCGGCCAGATATCTTCTCGACGAAAACACACCGAAACGAAAGGCATAAAATGGATCAACTAAGAGATTTGCTCGTGGATAACCTGCAGGATCTTCTGCACGCGGAAATGCAGCTCATTCAAGCGCTGCCCAAAATGGCCGAGTCAGCTCATAACCCTCAGCTCAAGAGAGCGATCGAAAAGCATCTTCAGCAGACGCAGGGGCACGCCGAACGACTCCATCACGCATTCGAAGTGCTCGGAGAAAAAGCACAGCCAAAACCTTGCAAAGGTATGAAAGGAATTATTGACGAAGGAGCGGAAACGATTGAAGAGAATGAGGAATTAGAGGAATTGGGAGCAGACCTGGCATTGATCGGGGCAGCGCAAAAGGCAGAACATTATGAGATTTCGGGGTACGGAACAGCTCGCTGTCTGGCCCGCCAGATCGGCGAACAAGAAGTCGCCAAACTGCTTTCACATACTCTTGGCGAAGAAGAGAGTGCTGATTTCCTGCTTACTGAAATCGGAAAGCCGATATTGCAACAGGCCGCTTTGGCCGACAACGGTTCGGAAGTTGAGAGTGAATTAGAAGTGCATCCCGTGAAAGCCAAAGCAAAATCCCAGAAAGCTTAAAGCGAGGAATCTAATGTATCACCATATAAAAGAGTTGATGTACACGGTCCAGGTGGGAACACCCGACCCGAAGTTCGGAAACATGCTCCTCGAGCAATTCGGAGGTGCAAACGGCGAATTGGCCGCAGCCATGCAGTATTCGGTTCAGGGAATTAATTGTGATGATCCAGAGCGCAAAGACATGCTCATGGACATCGGCACCGAAGAGCTGAGCCACCTCGAAGTAGTTGGCGCTCTCGCGCGAATGCACCTGAAACCTCTGAAGCATAATCGGCCGGCCGCTGAGGTCGATCCACTAACCGCCATAGCAGGCGGCGGAGGTGTTGCACTGCATAACTCCCAAGGTAATCCTTGGACGGCCGACTATCTGAAAATCACCGGCGAACTCGACGTGGACTTGCGCAGCAATATCGCAGCGGAAGCACGCGCAAAAATCGTCTACGAGCGACTGATTCAGTTCACAGACGATGCGGATACGATCAAAGCGCTCCAATTTCTTATGACCCGAGAGATTACCCATATGAAGGCCTTCACGGCAGCGCTAGAGAGTCTGGGCAAGGATCGCTTTTCTATTGGCAGTATTCCGCCGACCCCGTCGCTCGTGCGGCAATACTTCGATGACTCTACCGGCGTGGGTGATCGCGGCGAACCCAATGCGCGCGGGCCTTGGAACCAAGGGGCCGAATGGGAATTGGTCGAAGCCCCGGCGTTCAAGGAATTGCAATCCGTAGACACAGGAGCGCGGCAGCCAGGAAACGGTGGAGAGCAAAGCCCGCGAAGAGCCATGGCGTAGTCGGAAGGGCCGGGACGGTCGTTAACCCGGCCCGCTTTTTTGCCCCATCTTCTTTTCTAAGCAACAAAAAACCGGCTCAACGTAGCTATTGTGACAGTATCGCGGTTGTCAGGAACTATAATCAGTTCCAAAACCGACACTTCAGAAAGCTCAACTGTGTAGTTCTCAATCTCCCTTGCGGAGTTGACGCTGAAATTCCACTGCTGCCGGACGATATCGTGAAAGTTGCGCCCATCGGATGACCATCGCAGCAAGAACTCCTGAGTCCGAGCAATCTCGGGTTCCTCGAATACGAGCCAGATGCGGTGAATACGCTGCGCCTGGTCGAAAACCAACCGCATTGTTTGCGGGCCGGGCGACGCCGCTCGCCAGCCGGTGCCTTCGGCGCTGAACACATCTTCAATAGGATGGTCTCTCAGTTCAGAAGTGACTTCCACCGTCGCCAGATCCTCAAGCTTTAACCAGTTCTCAGTGGGCGACGAAGCTGTGTGTTTGACAGGGGCGATGATTATTTTGCGCAACTTTACCTCGCTGCGGGGTACCTTAAGCGCTCCCATCCTATGCTACATCAGAGATAACAACCTACGGCGGTGGAGGGCCGGAAATCGCTCTGTCCGGCCCTGTACCGGGTTTCAGACCGTTGCGCCTCGGGCGGTTGCAGTATTTATCGCTTTTCCGAGTTCCGTCAATTTGGCGTCTGCGGCCCTCTCTTCCTGAAGCGTTTCTTGCAAGGGAGTAACGGCGCCTTGGAACCCGAGTTGTTGGGCGAAGTTCACCAAAGTGCCGTACATTGCTATCTCGTAGTGCTCGACGAAATTTCCGTCCACGATAAGCGCCGCGTCCCGAAGACTGGGGTCTTCAATGTGTGAGATGGAGTCTTTCGCGGCCTTCGTCATTTCATCCAGTATTGAATTGCTCTTCGTTTCCGGTTCTACGCCGATGCTCGAAAATACGCTCTCTAAACGCGCCACGTGTGAGCGTGTTTCCTCCAAATGCCGCTGCAGCGCTTTCCGCAGTTCCGGTGCGTTCGCGGATTCAATCATGGTGGGCAGCCCCTTCTCGGCCAGCTTTTGTTCGCAATCGTAGGCATATCGCAGTTCAATCTCAAAAAGTTCCCGTAGGCTTTTCACTTTTCCGAACATTTCACGCTCCTCAAGCAATTTGGATGGCTGGGCCACATGGGATTACTTGACACGAAAGACGGTCGACTGAGAAGACGATTGCGCCTGTATTTCCAACCAACATTCTGTGTATTTACTCGCCGGCGCCGTTGATATGGACGCCACAAACTCCCGCCATCGCGCGAATCGGCCCGGCACCCTCATTGCAATCAAACTTATTTGCCAACGGAAGTTCGGGATACCCGGTCGGTTCTTACCCTGCTTTGGTGTTGCTGGTCGCCGGCCTACACGGTTCCTTTTGCCGAACTACGACACAGCGCCGATAGGATCCCATTTCCTCCCGGCCTTAACGTGGAGTGAGTGGCACTTGATGGGAGAAAATATGAAACACCTCCGCTATCTTTCGTACTTCGCTGCTCTCGCATCTTCGTTGATTCTGGTTGGCGTCTCTCTGGCGCAGCATCCAACGGACCAGGCGAATCCCGGCAAATCAACCCAGGGGACCGCCACTGGTAGCAGCGCGGCCAGTCAGCGCACCGTGCCCGATGCAACGGTCGGCAATACACCGGACGGCACCTTTGCCAAAAAGGCTGCTACAGGAGGCATGGCGGAGGTAAAGCTCGGGCAACTCGCTCAGCAAAAGGCTTCCAATGAACAGGTGAAGGCCTTTGGAGAACGGATGGAAACCGATCACTCCAAAGCTGGACAGCAGTTGAATGACGCCGCGGCACGGTCGAATGTGATCCTGCCCGCTGGCCTGGACGCCAAGAACCAAGCTAGCTACGACAAGCTGTCCAAGCTTTCAGGCCCTAAATTCGATCGCGAGTACATGCGAGCGATGGTTACCGATCATGAGGAGGACGTCGCGGACTTCAAGAGAGAAGCTAATGCTGGGAAAAACCCTGAGATTCGGGATTTCGCATCGAACACACTTCCAACGCTAGAGGATCATTTGAAGCAAGCACGGGAAGTAGCGAAATCGGTCGGAGCGACAACAGGGAGCAACAGTTCCAATACGAACGGTGGCTCGGTTCAATAAACCTGCGCCGCCTGATACGCCACTATGCGTCACAAGCCGTTGGGCCAGGGGTATTGCGACTCACGCGATGTATGAATATCAAAAACGCAACACGAAGTTATGAAGACTGGATGCACCGTTGTTCCCCAATCGTTGAAAAGCATTTGCACGATAAGCACGCAAAAATGAAGCAGGACCCTTTTCAGTTCTTGCGGGGAACCTACTATCGTTGGGCGCAAGCGTGGCGTGAAATTTGCCCCGAGTGTGTTGCGGCGCCTCCTGTCATTAGCGTGGGAGATCTTCACATCGATAGCTACGGGACGTGGCGCGACGTCGAAGGTCGGCTCTGCTGGGGTGTCGATGATTTCGATGAAGCCTACCCCTTACCATATACAAATGATCTGATCCGTTTGGCCACGAGCGTCAAAATCGCGCGAAAATTGACCCTATTGAACTTGAAAACCAGGGATGCGTGCGACGCTATTCTTGAAGGTTATAAAGAAGGCCTTCGTGAGGGAGGTTGCCCGTTTGTTTTAGCGGAAGAAGAAAGACATCTCGAAAAGTTGGGGATTTGGGCACTCAAGGCTGCGACAGCTTTCTGGGAGAAGATTGAGGGACGGCCTACTTTTCGAGGCCACCTTCCAGGCGAAGCGCGACGGCCGTTGGAACAGGCGTTTCCAGACCACAATCTGAAATATCGCATTATTCAAAGAGAAGCTGGCCTGGGCAGTTTGGGCCAACAGCGCTTCGTGGCTGTTGCACTCTGCCGCGGTGGCTATATTGCGCGGGAGGCGAAGCGCGTGGTTCCTTCGGCGAGCGTATGGCTCGACGGGCGTATTAGCTGCGGCCAGCATTATTACCGCAAAGCCATGGACTGCGCTGTGCGTTCTCGCGATCCCTATCAGAAGATTTCGGGACCATGGTTGATTCGGCGCCTCTCTCCCGATTCAAATCCAATCGAGATTGAAGCGCTACCGGCCAAACGGGATGAGGAAGTTCTCCTGCACGCCATGGGCGGTGAGGCGGCAAATGTGCACCTCGGTGAAAAAGGCCGCGCGAATGCGATTCTTAAGGACCTGAGCTCGCGAAAGCCCGGCTGGCTTCGTGTTGCAGCCAAAAAGATGACCAAACAAATCGTGCGGGAATGGAAGGAGTATCGAAACTAAGCATTCGCTCCGCAGCTTTGACCTGACCCTCCACTCGTTCCAAAAGAAATGCGACATCGGTGAACCCCTGGCTATAGTTGCAAATCGTCGCATTCGCGCACATCGCTCAGGCAGGCTTCACGCCTAGGCGTAGAGTATCCGAGTAAGCTTCAGACCAGGTTTCGTCCACTCTCTCGTCAACGCCAGCATTAGCCGGCCTCAGTCCGCAGGTGTTCCCGAGAATTGAGAGGCCCCACGACTCATGCGGTCACCACTGTTTAGCACATGCTCCGCCGAAGCCTGGGTTGGTTCCAGCGTGATTATGATCGATTTCGAGGCGGGTTGATTGCTGCCATCTGCCACGGCTCGGATGGGAACCAAGACATTTGTTTCCGGATAATAGGCTGCCGCGCAGCCCACAGGAATTTCGTATGCGACAGCCTTGAACCGTTCGGCGCGTCGCCTTTCGCCTTCGAAATGACTCACGATGTCGACCCATTCGTCTTGGCGAATGCCGCGTCTTTCCATGTCGCTTTTGTTCAAAAAGACCACTCTGCGCCCGTGAGAGACGCCGCGATAGCGGTCATTTTCGCTATAAATCGTTGTATTGAACTGATCGTGGCTCCGAATAGTCATGAGCAGGAGTCGATCTTCGGCCAAGTCATGTTGCGGAATGGAATGGATGGTGAACCGGGCGCGCTTGGAGCTCGTTTTGAAGTTCCCCTGTCGCGGACCGTTTGGTAGATAAAAACCGCCGGGCTCGCGGACGCGGGCATTGTATTGGGTAAAGCCCGGCACCACATGTTCGATGTGCTCGCGTATCAGATCGTAGTTGTCGATTACTGCTTTCCAGTCAACAGTCGAGGTATTTCCGAGCGTTGCTTGGGCCATCCCCGCAATAATCGCGGGCTCGCTTCGAACATGCGGCGAAGATGGAGGCAATACACCCTGGGACCGATGCACCACCCCGGTCGTATCTTCCACGGTCACAAACTGAGGCCCCGATTCCTGAAGATCAATTTCGGTTCGTCCAAGGCAAGGGAGAATGAGTGCCGTTTCGCCTGTAATCAGGTGTCCGCGATTCAGCTTCGTTGAAATCTGCACCGTTAACTTGCAGCGCGCCACCGCTTCCGATGTGTAATTCGTGTCCGGAGTTGCTGCCAGGAAATTTCCTCCCAGCCCGATAAAAACTTTCACTCTGCCCTGATGCATCGCCTCGATGGTTCGGACGGTATCGAGCCCGTGTTTCTTCGGTGGATTGAAATGGAATTCCTTGGCGAGCGCATCGAGGTATTCGGGGCTCATCTTCTCCCAGATTCCTACGGTGCGGTCTCCTTGCACGTTGCTGTGGCCGCGCACGGGGCAAACTCCGGCGCCGCGCCGCCCAATCTGCCCCCGCAACAGAGCGAAATTGACGATGGTCCGTACGTTTGCAACGCCGTTTTTGTGCTGCGTAATCCCCATCGCCCACGAACAGATCATCCGCTCAGATTTCATTGCGATTTCCGCGGCCTGTCGGATCTGGCGGCGCGACAATCCGCTGCCTTGGACAATTTCATCCCAGCTCTGTGCGCGTAAGTCTTCGGCAAATGCAGCGAAACCCTCGGTGTGGTGCTCTATGAAGTCGTGCGCTAAAATCCGGCCGCCGGTGCGTTCATCTTCTTCCAGCATCTCCTTCATGATTCCTTTGAGCGCAGCCACGTCTCCATTGATCCGCACCGGCAAAAATAAATGAGCCATTTCTGTTCCCGAACCGAGCAGATGCAGAGGCTCCTGAGGATTCTTGAACCGTATCAGCCCCGTTTCGCGCAGCGGATTGACGCTTACGATCTGGCAGCCGTTGCGCTTGGCTTTTTGCAACTCCGTGAGCATGCGGGGATGGCACGTGCCCGGGTTCTGCCCGATGACGAAAATTGCATCGGCACAAGCGAAATCCTCGATGGTGACCGTGGCTTTACCAATACCTATCACCTCGGTCAGCCCCGTGCCGCTGGATTCGTGGCACATATTCGAGCAATCCGGCAAATTATTGGTTCCAAATTGCCGCGCGAACAGCCCATAGAGAAAGGCTGCCTCGTTGCTGGCCCGTCCGGATGTGTACATCGAAACTTCATCGGGAGACCCTAGCGCTCGCAGCTCCCGCCCGATGAGTTGAAACGCGTCGGCCCAGGTGACGGGCTCGTAATGATCTGATCCCTTTCGCCGCGCCATGGGTTCGGTGATTCGCCCCAACTCTTCCAGCGAAAAGTCGGAACGCTTCAGCATTTCAGATATCGGCACCGTGGCAAAGATATCCGGCGTTAGCCTCTTCAGCGTGGCTTCGGAAGCGACGGCTTTGGCTCCGTTTTCGCAGAATTCCGCTTTCTTACGGTGGCCGTCGGGGTCTGGCCACGCGCAACTCGGGCAGTCAAAGCCGTCCTTCTGATTTAACTTCAGCAGAGTTTTGAAGCTGCGTTTCCCGCCCATTTCGCGCAATCCGTGATGCGCGGTTTCATAAATCGAGTGCAGGCCCGCCGCAGTCATTTGCCGGCGCCCTTCATGAGCGCCGTTCGATTCGAGCGGAGGTTGTGCGCCGTCAACACCCTCCGCGAGGTGTGCGTCTGGATCTGTGGGCTTTTCCGTTCGGGCTTGGTTGGGGGCGCTGTTTTCATCGTGCTCGTGTAGGTGCATGACACTAGCCTGAAACGAAGATTTGCACTCGGCAATAGGTTGTTAGCCGTATTTAATCCCGGATCTTGCCCTTTGAGGATCTGTTCACAGGAATATTCCCGATTTCGAAAAGGCCCGTTTTGCAATTTTACGAAAACAGTTGGACAAGGCTGTTCTTGAACCCGGCGCTGAGCAGAAGAGACAGTAAGGGCGCCCTTTCATAATGCATTGATCATGCAGCGAGAATGGCCATCTAGCCTCCACACATCCAGATGTGGTCAGCGTGTTTCAACTTTACTTTAATCGGGGTACGTCAGAGCCTGAGACTTTCAGCCGTGAGCTGGCGGTCTTAATCCAAGACGTCGTTGCTTCTGCTCTAACAGGCGGTTGATTTCCTTCACGAGTTCAAGGAGTTTTTTCGGGTCTTGTTCTGTCGCGGCTTGTGCGCACAACTGTTTCCAACGCTCTGCATTCTCACCTTGCACGTGGCACGGTCTCCTTATGCGAATTTGGCCTTCGACGCTTCGGGTTTTTTGAACGTTTGCGTCTGAGCAAGGACCGCTTCGCTTCCTATAGAGAATACGAAGTACTCGCCGGGTGTTTGCGCTGCAATGTCTTCCATCCGTGCCCGTGCATTGGAGAGACCTGCTACCGCCGCTAACCAAATAGGATTCTCGTTAGGTCTTCCTGAAAAAATATCAAAAGTGGGGTCTTTCATGGCTTCGCCTTTTTGTGGATTAGGAGAGGAAGGGCGGGTTCCGGTCCCGTTTGCCGTTCATCGAACGCACAACAGACCGTCGTCCAGAAAGGCGAAGAGATTGGATGTGTATCGGACAGGACTAGTGTACTACACATCCACAAGCGGGGATTCGGATTGCATCGAGCAACGGTGTAAGTAGCAGAGCGGATGGAATGCACAGCAACTTCAGAAGGATTAGTTAGCGAAAAGCTTCTCGATTGCGGCAATCACATCATCGGTTCTCGCGGTCTTGCTCACCACTGCATCCGCTCCTGCATTCTTTGCGTTACTGACAAACTGCGGGCTGTTGTGCATGCTCAAGATTAGAATCCTGATCTGCGGAAGCAGCGCTTTAATTCGGCGTGTCGCTTCGAGGCCGCCGATCCCGGGCATGCATACATCCATAAGCACGATGTCCGGTCGGAGAGCTTGCGCCATTTCGATACCTTGCTCCCCATTATCGGCTCTCCGCAGATTATGTAGCTGCCGTCGAGCATCGCTCTATTCCGCGTCGAACAACACAAATCCCCGGCAAGCGGTCAGAAAGTATGGTAGGAACGCAGCTCAGCCCGCAAGGAAAGACGACTCTTCGAGGCGCGGCGGGAAAGGGACAACGCTTTCCTTGCCCCTTCCGGACCACTTCCGCGCCAGCTCTTGCTCGGCATGATTGGCCGTCGTGCTATTTAGGTGTCATTTTTGGATGGAAGGAGATCGCCACAGTCTGGAAAGTGACATCATGAACCTATTAACCGGTAGTTTCGGCGGGATACGGATGGAGGTTGCCATGCGCTTCGTTGGCTACTTACTTTTGACAGTGTCTTTGGTTTCAACCCCAGCAATTCTGGCTAATCAGAACCAGGGCGAAAGTGGGCGGAATCGAGAGAACGTTGACCACCGGGGTGATGGTTTCTCCTCTGACGACAAGCACAGCTGGGAGCCGCCGTCGAATCCCAACGGACCGCCCGACATTCGACCGGAAGAACTGAACAAAGTGTCGCTGGAGCCGCGAAACTGGTACTTCTTCTACTCCGCTGGAGTGCCGGCTCATCCTTCTTTTGACAGAGAGGGCGCATGGGCATTCGAGTTTCCGAGTTCAGAAAACGGCGGACATGTGAACTACTTACAAACGCCTTTCTGGGCGACCAGAACACCAACGAGGGTGAGTGTAACGTTCAAGGTTGAGAGCCAAGCAGCGGTATACGATGTGCTCGATCCGACTGACCATCCCCCGGCAACATTTCACCTGTTTTTCGAGCAGAAGAACGACAATCTGGCCAACCCAAATGGGCGCTGGTGGGCTGACCCAAGCCAATACATTTACGATTTTGGATCGCAAGACGGTCAAACGATTACCTTCAGGGCGCCGTTAACGCCCGATGTTTGGGGAAACGTGAATGGACAAATGGATGCGCAGGCGTTTTCTGCGGCCCTTAATAACATCGGGTGGGTTGGAATAACGTTTGGTGGGCAATACTTTGCCGGGCATGGAGTGGCGGTGAGCAGCGGTTCTGCAAAATACATTCTGATAGATTACCGGGTGGATTGAACGGGACTCGGGCGAGAAGATGACTTTCCGTCGTCGAGAAGTTGTTCTACATGTTCTTGCAGCTAAGACCGCAGAGTCCTGTTTATAGCGCTTTCGTAGCCGCTGCCCGACAATCTGACAAGTCATGGATGTGAAACAACCCCGCCCTCCTCGATACTCCATCGCAGTTACGGTTCAGATCGCCGACCAGCTCTCGGGACGATCTATAACCGGAAAAACGTCAGATGTGAGTCTGTCGGGCTGCTATGTTCTGATGAAGGACACGCCGGAAACAAAATCGACGGTTCGAATTCAGCTTTCCTATAAGGGATCAACGGTGACGGCCTATGGCGACGTGGTGCGAGTCGAGGCAGGTAAAGGGGTGGGATTGAAATTTCGAACGATAGCTCCAGATCAATTGGCGGTTCTGAAGAGATGGCTTTTTGTTCTGGACAAATCCGACGAGTAGCAAGTGTGGCGGCACAGATTATGCGAAGATTGACTGGATTCAACGACAAATCCGTCGGCCCTCCTACCGACAGAATTCCTCAACCAGGATACAAGTAGGGTAGTTGAGGGATCCTAGACAATGTCTGAATTTCCGCGTGCTTCGGGGCCACAGAACAAACGGCGTAGCCAACGCATCGTGGCACGCTTCCGTGTAAGAGTTGTGCGTCGAGATATGGCTGTTGCCGAAGACTCCCACACGATTGTCGTGAACTCCCACGGAGCACTTCTTGCACTATCAATGCCTGTGCAGCACGGTGAGTTGCTAATCCTTCAAAACCCCATTAGCAAGGCAGAAATACAGGCCCGCGTAGTTCGGTCCGCCGATAATCAAAAACCTGGTCAGGTAGCTGTTGAATTTACAAGAATCGCCCCGCACTTTTGGCAGATAGACCCTCCCGCCGACCCAAAAGGTTAGTTCCCGTGCCCGTGATCGCCATACAGCGGCGAGGACTCGGCATGTCTACCCCGGCTTGCTTTCGTTTGCGCAGGGCCACCGGCTCGTGTGTCGAGACAGTTAGAACTAAAGCCATCACTGTATTTCGGATTTTCAACATCGGGTCAACAATCTGATCGTCAGCTCTCGGGAGTCGTAAATGTCCTTGAGAATTTTGATTGCCGACGACAAACCACTGGTTAGATCGGGATTACGAATGTTGTTGGAACAGCACGACGGGTGGACGGTATGTGGCGAAGCGGAAGACGGGATTGAGGCGTTTGAGCAGACCAACTCTCTTGAGCCCGACGTGATTCTGCTCGACATCTGCATGCCCCAGCTTGACGGAATGAAGATCATGCCGCTACTTCGAGAGCGAATGCCCAATGCCGCTATCGTTGTTCTTACGATGCTCGAATCTCTTGATCTAGCAAGAACTGCGGCGCAGAGGGGCGCTACTGCTTATATAACGAAATCGCGTTTAACGACTGACCTAATGCCAACCCTCGAAAGCCTTCAGGCTCGGATGAATCTACCAGAGGAACACCAATTCGGAATCGACTGGTAGCCGAATGAGAGAACAGACCCCTTCTGCCAGCAAGGAAGGTTTTTTCGAGTCTACCCGGAGGATTTGATTATGGGACTTCCTATATTCGCAGTCCTAAGAAACTCGTCCGCTGGCTTGAGGCACAGGCGAATCCTAAGCCGATGCTGGTGACGACCACACCGCGACGCAAAAAGGCTAGCTGATGCAGCGCGGCAAAATCTTCAGAAAAGGTAGCAGCTGGCACCTTCGTTACAAGACGTTTCGCATTGTTGATGGAATGAAACGTTGGCAAACAACCTCGACCAAATTGGCCGATGTAGACCAGAAACATCGGACCCAGCAATCGGTTGAGCAACAGGCCGTGGATTTTCTGCAGACCGTCAATCCTGCCCGAAACAGCTCCGATTCATCCACGGCGCCAACGTTCAAAGAGCAAGCGATGATATGGCTTGAGCGCTGCCAGAATCGTCAGCGTAAACCGATCAAGCCGGCAACCCTCCGCGGCTGGCGGTCCTATCTCAACAAACACATTTTGCCGGCTCTTCAGACCATACCTCTGTCGGAGATCACCAATCAGCGTGTGAAGGAATTCGTAGCCGGCATTAACTTGTCGCCGAAGTCGATCAGCAACGTCGTTCAAGTCATCAAGCAGGTGAAGTCGAGTGCTGTGAATGAGCACGGTGATGAGATCTACCCCACGAAATGGAATCACGATTTCATTGACATGCCCCAGGTCAAACGGCGTGAGCAGCGTACACCATCCTTCACAGCCGATGAGATCACTGCACTCGCGAAGGCTGCACCGCGACAGCTACAAATGATGATCATACTGTTTGCAGCCACAGGTCTGCGGGCTGGCGAAATGTTCGCTCTAGAGATTCGCCATTTCGATGGCAAAGCGTTGAAGGTAGAACAGAATGCCTGGGATGGCCGGATTCAAACACCCAAGACCGAAAACGCGTATCGTTCGACCGAGTTGGATTTGCGCGTCGCGAAATTGCTGCAGTCGTTCATCGGTACCAGGACTGACGGATTTATCTTCCGCAACCAGAACCACGGCCTAATCCATCAGAGCAACTATCTGCGCAACGAGCTTCATCCTTTGCTTGAACATCTCAAGATGTCGCAGCGTGGCTTCCACAGTTTTCGGCGGTTCCGGAACACTTATCTTCGGAATGAGGTTCACTGCCCACCGGGCCTTTTGAAATACTGGCTCGGGCACGCTGACAAGGACATGTCAGATCGCTATGACAAGGTCGGCGAGGGTGCAAATGTGAAGTTTCGTCTGGGTCAAGCCAAAAAGGCGGGGGTGGGTTTCAAGCTGCCGAAACAGTTGAAACTTGAGGCGGTAAAGGCACGAAAACCTGCTACTCGCGGCCAACAGGCAGCACCTGCAGCAGACTGAAGCAATTTTGTGGTACGGCTTGTTGTACAGGCTTTTGAGGCCTTTCCGCTCAAAACGCTACAGCCCGCATAAACATTGATAAAAATTGGCTCCCCGGGCTAGATTCGAACTAGCAACCCTTCGGTTAACAGCCGAATGCTCTACCGTTGAGCTACCGGGCATATTGCTGCGGCTGGAGTTTTGCTGGGTATCAGGATGCTGTTGTTGCGCGCGTGCGATGGCGAAGCCAGTTAGAACAATTCCAAGAAAACAGAAAAGAGAAAGTATGCGGATGCGTTTCATGATGACCTCACTCCCCATTCTACGCATGATCCGTGGCGATTATTTCAAGCGCATCACCTGGAGGTAAATGAGGCGATTTTGCGAGGGGATGTAGCATTCTTTGTTAAAGTTGCTGTAAGAATGCGAACTCGTTTGATTAAGCCAGTCGAAATGTGTGGAGTGCGCGCCTTATGAGAGTGAGAGAATGCATTGTTGGAACGCAAATTGCTTAGCGCTCCAGTCAGCCAAACCCTTGGATGGTCGACGCGCATCTAACCGAGTCGCTGGGTCGCGGTCGCTTGTGTGGTTAGCGTCTGGCGGGCCGGAACGTGAAGCGAGGGGGGCAAATCGGGCTCATAAGAGTCGCGCCTGTGGTGTCGCGACCTTTATAGTTCCTATAGTTCCTGCTTCGTTTGCTCGTGGGGGAACTCGTTCGCCCCGCGAAAAACGTGCCCGTTTTGCCCGACGGATTATTTTCGCTTACGAAGCATGTACTCTTGACGAAGGCTTGGAAATCTGTAAACTGCGATTTCGCCCATGGCAACTTTGCCCAATACGCCGATGCCCCAGCAGCCGGTGGAAGATCCGTCGCAGGACTTCCAGTTTCCCCAGCGGGAAGCGGCTTTTTTCTACGGGCTGTTTCTGCGTGGGCATTCAGCGGAGTCGCTTCGCCGGGATATCGAAGTGCCGGCCGCAGTTCTAGCCAAGTGGGACCGCGAGACATGGCGGCAGCCTCACCTGCGGCCGCTTCTGGAACGCATCGTTCGCTACCGGCAGCACGTGCTCGCGATTTTTGAAAATCTCATCGGCCACGATTCGCTGAAACAGCGCCTCCAGTAGTCGC
>Ga0206870_1182_pt1 | contig 14731 bp, 15 predicted proteins | sample Alteio_BWOrgCont_36_FD_152620 | JGI IMG/M metagenome (GOLD analysis project Ga0206870, IMG submission 152620) | Enriched cells from forest soil in Barre Woods Harvard Forest LTER site, Petersham, Massachusetts, United States -... | ecosystem: Environmental > Terrestrial > Soil > Temperate forest >... | reverse complement strand
CATGTATGGCATAAGCGTGGTACTGAGTGTGTGGCTGAATACAAGAGACCTGTTAAGAAAGCGCAGGCTTGCGAAATCAGAATAACTTTTTGTATTGCTCTGTATAGTTCTTCTTACGGAAAAAGGTTTCAGCAACCAATTGTATGTTTTTCTTTTCCTCTGCTGAAGGCCTTTGCAGGTTTGTCCAATTAACAATATCTGCAAGCATGCCGCAGTTTTTATCCTGTACAAACTCGCTGAAATCGCCAATATTATTTGATATAAGTACTTTCAGCCCGGCAGCTAAATATTCACCAAATTTTACGGGTGAGCTTACCTGGTTGGTAACCGAATCTTCGCGCACCAACAGGCCATAATCGGCTGCACGGAGATAGTTTTGTACATCTTTTTCATTAACCCATTTCTGAATAACCCTGCCGGGGAATTTATCCTGCAATGGTTTTGCCGTTTCCGGGTTGCAGAGCATAAGCAACTTTAATGACGGATTCTGAGTAAAAGCCTTTGTGATAGTCTCTTCCAATACTTTAAACGATTGCCATCCTGCTGAAGAGCCGGAATACGTCAGCACTATATCATTATCGTTTATGCCAAGTTCTTTCCTTGTCGTTGAAACTTTTTCTGCGCTGTAATTTATTTCTAAATCGGAGCTAAGTGTGCAGGGAATAACAACGTGATTCAGGAATTGATAATTGAATCTCGTTTTCCAGTAATCAACCAGCTTTTGCGATACTGCAATTCGAGAATCAGATTCGAGTAAAGCGCGGCTTTCCAGTATGCGCATTTCATTGCTTAGGGCAGGGGAGTGGCTGGCAAGATATTCCTCCCACTCTGCTGTATAGGCACCGCGTGCATCGAAGCAGACTTTAGCGAATTTCATACTGTCGCGGGCAATAAGCGTAGCAAAAACACCACGTGCAATTACATTCTCTTTCCTCAGGAATGGTAACACCATGCGTAAAATTCCGATATTCTTTTTCCAGTTTTCAATCCGTGGATACATGGGCAGCACTATGGAATGCGGGTATTCTTTCTTTATCTTCCTGCGGTTGGCAAAAAATCCCCGGGCCGAAATAAAAGCAACCAGGGTTACCCGTTCATGATAGGTATCTTCCAGGAAACTGCATACATCAATCACCTGGCCCTGGTAAATGCCACCCGGTGCATCGTTGTATGTTAGGTATATCATGGAGTTTGAAGTAATTGTTTTGACTGGGGCCCTTCGCAAAACAACAAATCTATTATACTTAAGCCATATATGAAACCATATTTTTCTTCAAACACTTGTATATACTTCCGGTTATTGTTCCTCTGTTTCTCACATTCCTTTGGGTCGGCAAGGTTGCGGTAATCATCGGCATGCTCATAACTTTTTTCATAGGCTATGGTTGGCGAAAGTTTTATATCCAGTTTAAGCAACTTGTTGATGGTTTCAAACAGTTTCAGGTTCCAGTCGAGTAATAAGTCAGGCTGGTAATCATTGTAGAGCGGTGCCAGTACATGTTCGTAATATTCAAAGTAGGGGGAGCGGCGGTACGATGCCTCAAACGACCTCCAATGTAGGGTTTGCCAGGGAGCAGTGTAATTAATGCGCACCTCTTTCAATGGGGTTTTGTCGCTGCGTTTGTCAATAGGGACAATAAGCTTGAGCGGCCCGTTGGCGCCATAAATAACGCAGCGGTTGTAGTAATGCTGTTTATGAAAGTGAGCGTAAATATCCCATTGCGTTTCGCTATGGTTCAGCATAGCAGAATAGTGCTGCAAAGGGGCAAGGTAAGCTACAGGAAGTACGGCAACAGGGTTCACTTTTTTCTTTTTGCCATGAAGCCTTTTACAGCCCCTAATACTGCGGGTATAAGAGAAACAGCAATAATCAGTATGGTAACCATTTCAAAGTGTGCCTTAACCCACGGCTGCGAGCCAAGCCCGTAACCGGCCCACAGGCAAATGTTTATCCACATCAGGCTGGCCAGCATGCTAAATAAAATGAAGCGCGGGTAACGCATACTGCCCACACCTGCCACAAAAGGAGCGAAGGTGCGTATTATGGGCATAAAGCGTGCCAGCACTATTGTTTTGCCACCATGCTTTTCGTAAAAATTGTGGGTGCGTTCCAGGTATTCTTTATTGATAAAGCGTAACTTCATGTTGAATATTTTAGGCCCGAAGTAGCGCCCGATAAAGTAGTTTGAATTATCGCCCAGGAAAGCGGCAATAAAAAGCAGCAATATAAGCGTAACCGGGTTGAAAAGGTTCAGGCTGCCGCATACGGCACCGGCCGCGAACAGCAAAGAATCGCCGGGCAGGAAAGGAGTAACCACCAGCCCTGTTTCACAAAAAATAATGAGCATAAGTATTACGTATGCCTGCGACTGGTATTGCGATACAAGATTCTGCAGGAAAACCTGCAGGTCGGTGTGGAAGAGTAAATCTATCCAGTGCTTTATAGTTTCCATTAATTGGTTTTTAATGAGGCATAAAAGTAATTATTTATTAATCATGAGGAATAAGGGGTATGGAGTAAGGAATAAGTAAACTAAGAATGAAGAGGCAACATTGATTTCAATGGGGCAAGTGCTGCCTTATATCAATAGGAATCTTTATTAAATCCGCGTCATCAGCGTTCTATTATAATTCAGATACCTAATCCCGCATCTTAATACCTAATACTTAATTCTTAGTACTATATGTATTGTATGTTGAAAATAATTACTATTATTGCAATGTAATTCCCACACAACATAATAGACGCTTAGTTAATTAACGGACAACGATTATAGATTTCAGACGCGCTTTTTTCCCCTTATCTTATTCGAATAATTCCATCAACAAAATAAATTTGTTATGCACGACATCGCTGAATTGAACGGCAAATCATTGGTACAACTTAAAGAGATTGCCAAATCGCTAAAGCTCTCACGTACAGAGGGTTTAAAGAAACAAGAACTGATTGTACGCATACTCGACCACCAGGCTGCCGGAGGCGCAGGTGAAGAGAAAGCGCACGATAAAACAGACCATCATGAAAAGGGCGCGCACCATGAAAAAGTAGGGCACCATCACCCTAAAAAACATGTTGACGAAACAGCTGCGGAAATATCGGCCGAGCCTGAACATGTAACCCCTGTGCAGGAACCTGTAGCGGAAGTTAAGGCTGAGGTTACCCCTGTGGCTGAAACCCAGAAACCCCTCGATTTTGCTTTTACCCCTGAAAATAATGCCCCTCCTCAGCAATACCAGCCACAACAGCAAAGGCAGCAGGAGCCACAATATAACTTCGATAATATTGTAGGTACCGAAGGTGTATTGGAAATTATGCCCGATGGGTATGGTTTTTTACGCTCATCAGATTACAATTACCTGAACTCACCCGATGATATTTACGTTTCCCAATCGCAGATAAAACTGTTTGGGTTAAAAACAGGCGATACAGTAAATGGTTTTGTAAGGCCTCCGAAAGAAGGTGAAAAATTTTTCCCGCTTACACGCATTGAACTTATTAACGGTAAAACCCCCGACGTAGTTCGCGACCGTGTTCCGTTCGACTTCCTTACACCATTGTTCCCGCACGAAAAATTCAACCTGGCAAGCCATCAAAAGGCTTCCTTATCGAGCCGGGTGGTTGATATGTTTACCCCAATTGGTAAAGGGCAAAGGGGATTGATTGTGGCACAGCCCAAGACAGGTAAAACGGTATTGCTGAAAGAAATTGCCAACGCCATTGCCGAGAATCATCCGGAAGCATACCTTATTATACTGCTTATTGATGAGCGCCCTGAAGAGGTTACCGATATGGCCCGCAGCGTTAAAGCTGAGGTTATTGCATCGACCTTCGATGAGCCTGCAGACCGCCACGTGAAGATTGCCAACATTGTGCTTGAAAAAGCAAAACGTTTGGTGGAATGCGGACACGATGTGGTAATATTGTTAGATTCTATTACCCGCCTTGCACGTGCATACAACACGGTATCGCCTGCATCGGGTAAGGTATTATCGGGTGGTGTGGAAGCAAACGCTCTACAGAAACCAAAACGTTTCTTCGGCGCAGCGCGTAAAATTGAAGATGGTGGTTCGCTTACCATTTTGGCTACCGCCCTTATCGATACCGGTTCGAAAATGGACGAAGTTATTTTTGAAGAGTTTAAAGGAACAGGTAATATGGAATTGCAGCTCGACCGTAAACTGGCTAACAAGCGTATTTACCCTGCTATCGACATTGTGGCATCGAGCACACGCCGCGACGACCTGCTGCTTGATAAGGATACCCTGCAACGTATTTGGATATTGCGTAACCACTTAACTGATATGACTCCTATTGAAGCCATGGAGTTTTTAAAGGCTAAGCTAACACGCACCAAGACAAACGATGAGTTCCTTATTTCGATGAATGACTAAGTTCATTTAAGATTTAAGAAGTAAGATTTCAGATTTAAAATGAGCCTCGGCAGAAATGTCGGGGCTTTTTTGTTTTGTAGCCGAAAAAATAGTATCTTAGAGTAACTATTTCAGCAGGGTTTATGAAACTCCCACTCATAATCGTATTATTATTTAGTTCTCTTGTTTCTTTTGGGCAGCAACCTGAATACCCCGATAGCGGGTTTACCAATAAGACGGAGGCAAAGAATAAAACCAGACACGGATTAAAGCAGGGTAAGTGGTGTGAATATGAAGTTGGGATGGGATTGGGATTTGACTTTCGCATAATCCATGATACAGAATACTACAGCCTCACTATTTATAAAGACGATAAACCTCGGGGGATTGTAAGGATGTATTACCCAAGTGGAGTGTATATGGGAATGCGCCACTATACTTATGATAACAGAACATTTATTGAAAAGGATTATTATGAAGACGGGCGATTACAAAAGGAAGGCCCTTATATAGATGGAGTGGAAAACGGAATAATTAAGGAATATTATGAATAAGATAGTATATATACAGAGCACCCTTATGTAATGGGTGTATTGAATGGAGTGGAGAAATCATATTATAAAAGCGGGAAATTAGAGGCCGAAACACCTTATGATAGCGGGAAAATTAACGGAGTAGAAAAATTTTATAGTGAGAATGGTAAGTTATACGAAGTAAGGCCTTATGTAAATGATAAACTAAATGGGGTTGTTATGAGTTATGATGAAAATGGAAAATCAGACACTGTAATGTCGTATGTCGATGGCAAAGAGAATGGTATAGATAGGGCTTATTATAAAAATGGTAACCTGAAATGGGAATACCATTATGTAAACGGAGAAAGAAGCGGGGCCGAGAAATTATATTACGAAGATGGGAAAATACACTGGATAGGTGGTACAGAATATGATGAGTTTGGCAACGTGGTAACCGATGATACATTAATGTATATGCGCGCAAAAAATCAATATGTAAATGGTAAAAAGGAAGGAAAGTGGGAGGAATATTTTGATACTAATAATGTAGCCGTAACCAATAAAGATGCTCCCTATATCCGTTATACTCTCTATAAGGCCGATACGCCAGTGGGGTTTGTGAGGCAATATTACAACGATGCATCTTATATGCAAAAGGAAATACACTTTACAAATGGTGTTCAAGATGGAATGGAAAAAACGTATTACAAAGATGGTGAGCTGAAAAGCGAAACAATTTATACGAATGGTGTAAGGGGCGCAACAAAAAACTATGACGAAAACGGGAATGAAATAAAGCAATAGCATTTGAATTTACAAGATGGAGATAAGATTTCTTAAAGAAGGTGCCCCTGATTGTCCAATATTACAGATATACGGGGACAAGGCGGTGGAGTATGATTTGCTGATTAATGAAATTGGTCAACTTGTTTCCGGGGAAAAAGATAAACTGAATGTTACCAACTTAGAGAATTTCATTAGCCACTCTAATATAAAAGTAGTTTTTACTGTTTCAGAAACAGACATTGGCGTTGTAACAAATGATGAGATGGACTTTAACTGTTATTTAAGTAAAAATACATGGAGTGGGGTAATTCGAAAACTTACTGTTTTGAAACCACCAAGTCATGGTTACGGCTGGCTAGATGAGACTGCGGATATATCATTACTTATTTCAAAAGGTCTATCATGGTAGATAAAATAATAGCATGAGGGTAATTGTCATGGCTAAAGCCAAAGGTTAGGTTATTTTTTGTAACCCCAGACTTTCCCCAAGGGATGCCTTCGCAAAGTCTGGGCTTAATAAAGCAACAGGTTATGGGCTTTAGCCCTGAAGTACGCCCATTAAAAATGGGGGGTGTTAATAAAATATTCACTTTTTTGTTTACTAATATTAAACAAAATATGTAAATTGCATTATGGAGCAGAATTAATCTGCTTTATGAAAGATTGATAATATTAAACCCACTTTAAAATGAGTTACGAAAAGCATGAAAACGACAGTATTTATTGATAATATCAATAGTTATTGCTGGTTTTCAGCTGCTTGCAAATTCAATATCAATGGAGTTTTATTGATAATTCTATTGATTATGCATTGTTATTTCATTGATACATCATTGTTTTTTATGCCATCTCAACAACCCTATACATTCAGTGTTTCTATGTTAAAATACTAAACCTTTATCTCAACCTGAACCTAAGGACTACCAACGTATGACTAACGACTAATAGATAAAATTTCGTAATTTCACCCCTCATTATGGATAAAGCAATCAGAGATAAATATGAGCCAATTATAGGGCTCGAGGTGCATATACAGTTACTGACTAAGAGCAAGGCCTATTGCAGCGATTCAACAGAGTTTGGTGCATTGCCCAATTCTCAGGTTAGCCCAATATCGTTGGGGCATCCCGGCACTTTGCCCATGGTGAATAAAAGCGTTATAGAGTTTGCCATTCGGTTGGGGTTAGCCTGCAAATGCGATATCCGCCGCGAAAACCAGTACGCCCGCAAAAACTATTTCTATGCCGATTTGCCAAAAGGCTACCAGATTACACAGCACCTGACTCCTATATGTACCGGTGGATATATTGCTATCAACACCCCCAATGGTAAGAAGCAAATAGAGCTTACCCGCATACACATGGAGGAAGATACAGGCAAAAGTATGCACGACCAGGATGCTTACGATACCCTTATTGACCTTAACCGTGCGGGCGTTCCATTGCTTGAAATTGTTACCGAGCCTGTTATTGCCAATGCCGACGAGGCCTACCAATACCTTACCGAACTGCGCCGCCTTGTTCGTTACCTCGATATATGCGATGGCAATATGGAAGAAGGCAGCCTTCGCTGCGATGCCAACGTATCGGTGCGCTTGAAAGGTGCACCTAAGTTTGGTACTAAGTTAGAGGTGAAGAATATGAACTCTATCCGCAATGTGCAATCGGCTATAGAGCATGAAATAGAAAGGCAGATAGAGGTTATAGAGAATGGTGGCAGCCTGGTGCAGGAAACAAGGAGTTTCGATGCTACAAAAGGAACTACTTTCAGTATGCGTACCAAAGAATCCGCTGACGATTACCGTTATTTCCCTGAGCCGGACCTTAACCCAATAATAGTTACCGAAGAAGATAAGGCAAGGGTGAAAGAAACATTGCCTCCTTTGCCTGATGAGCTGTTGGAGAAATATACCGGCAAATTTGGCCTGAGTAATTACGATGCTTCGGTGATAGTCGACAATAAAGAGATTGCCTTATACTTTGAGGAACTGACTACCAAAACCAGCAACTATAAAGCAGCAGCCAACTGGATGATGGGCGATATAAAGTCGTACCTGAATGAAAATGCCATTACTATTACCAACTTCCCATTACCCGCTCCTAAAATAGCTGAGATAATAGCCCTAATAGAAAGCGGTAAGGTAAGCTATACCCTTGCCTCGCAGCAAATAATGCCTGCAATGGTTAAGAACCCGAATAAAACGGCCTTGCAGATAGCTGAAGAGAATAACCTTATACAGGAAAGTGACAGCAGTGTGTTGGAGCAATTTGTGGCAGAGGCAATTGCCAAATATCCCGAAAAAGTAGCCGAATATAAAAGCGGCAAAACAGGCTTACTGGGTTTGTTTATGGGTGAGGTAATGAGGCTGTCGAAAGGTAAAGCCGACCCGAAAGTGGCTAACCAATTGGTGAAAGAAGCGCTGGCGAAATAATATATTATGTGCATTTTAGTGCATGGTTAAAAGAACAAGTAACCCTGCACTTCAGTGCAGGGATTTAGAATAAAAAAGTAAAATGGGCTTGAGCCCTGACAATATAGAAGTACCATGTCATACGTAAAATCATGGATACATGCAGTTTGGAGAACTAAAAATAACAGGCCTCTCCTCACTCCATCCTTTAGAAAAGAATTATTGATTCACATAAGGATAAATGCAACAGAAAAAGGGTTACATATTGATAGTATAAATGGGCACGTTGACCATATTCATTGCTTAATGGCATTAAATGCTGATATTTCTATATCCAAACACATTCAGCTGATAAAAGGAGAATCTGCGCATTGGGCAAACAAGAATAATCTTATAAGTAGTAAATTAGAATGGGCAGACGATTATTTTGCTGTATCTGTCAGCGAGTCAGTGGTGAGCAAGGTAAGACAGTATATCGCTAATCAGGAAGAACATCATAAAAAGAGTACTTTCGCTGAGGAATACGAAATGTTTATGAAACAATTTAACTTTAAAGGTCAGGGCTAAAGCCCGCAGATAAATGTGAGGTTAACTCCCCGCCATAAATGGCAGGGTTAAAAAAGCAAGTAACCCTGCACTGAAGTGCAGGGATTTTAGGAAAAGAATAAATGGGCTTTAGCCCTGATGATAGAAAACCGGAAAACAGATAAACTCGTAAGTAATAGACATATAAATACAAACTGAAAAATATATGAAACTCAGGAAACACATAATTGGAATCGCGGCACTGGCACTACTTGCAGCTTGCGGTAATAAGCAGTCTGCTGCAAGCTTTGAACTTACAGGTAAACTTGTGGGTGGGGGAGAAGGCATAAACATTTACCTCGACCGCCTTACAGTCGACGGTACAGTACATCTCGATTCTGTTGTAATGGGTAAAGACGGGCAGTTTACCTTCCATACCAAAGGCATAACCAAGGGGTTTTATAACCTGCGTATTACCAATTCCGATTACGCTACCCTTATCCTCGACTCAAACGAGCATGTTACAATACAGGGTAATTCTCAGTTTTTAGGCAATACCTACACAGTAACAGGCTCAGAAGATTCGAAGCTGTTCTGCGATATGAATAACGTAATGAAGATGAACACGGCCAAAGAAGACTCGCTTAAAAAGCGTTTCGAGGCATTGGTAAATGCAGGCAGTAAGGACACCGCCCGCATGGATTCACTTAACAATGCTTTTCAAAAGCCTTACGACGCCATAGTTGAAAGCCAGCATGCTTATGTTACAAAGTTTGTCACCGAGCATCCTACATCGTTTGCCTGCCTGGCTGCCATACAGCAATTGTCGCCCGATGATTTCCTTGCAGACTATATTAAGATTGACGATGCCCTTTCGCATACCTATCCTAATTCGCCATACGTTAAAATGTTCCATGATAATGTAGCGCAACTGAAAAAAGTAGCCATTGGTGCTGTAACACCCGATTTCAGCCTGCCCGACCCTGACGGCAAGGATGTTAATGTCGCTGACTTCCGCGGTAAGTACCTGCTTATTGATTTCTGGGCGTCATGGTGCGGGCCTTGCCGTGCTTCATTGCCTGGTATTGTAAAGGTTTACGACAAGTATAAAGACAAGAATTTCACAATACTCAGTGTTTCGCTTGATAAGGATAAGGACCACTGGCTGGCTGCGATTAAGCACTTCGGGCTGGTATGGACAAATGTAAGCGACCTGCAATATTGGGACTCTAAGGTGGTTAAGCTTTACGGATTTGAAGGTATTCCGTTCAGTGTACTGGTATCGCCCGATGGTCATATAATTGCTAAAGGACTGGAGCCGGAGCAACTGGATGCAAAGCTCGACAGCCTGGTGAATAATAAAATGCCGGCTACAGCATCTGCCGCTACAGGCGCAACATATCGCTGCCCGACCTGTACATATAGCAGCGATAAGCCCGGAGACTGTCCGAACGATAAGATTACACTGGTAAAGGTTGGCGATTACTATTGCCCCGATTGCTATATGAGCAGCGCTGAGCCCGGCAAATGCAAAATGTGCGGTGTAGAAATGAAGAAGATGGAGCCTGCCACGGCCTCAAAATAGTTATAAAGGAAAAAGAACTTGTGAGAAAGCAATATATAGTTATACTTTTAATGATGCTTTCCCTTGCGGGATATAGCCAGGATAATGATGCTGGCAGGTTTGTGTTTTATAAATATAATAAGCCTAAGGTGAAGTACTTGTCGAGAGATAAGGAGATAACCATTTATCTTAATTCAATTAACATAAAGGATTCCGGGTTAACTGTAAGCCGGTATATAACAGGGGACCTTGTATTGAAAAACGATTCGGTGGTTATGGTTAATAATGCTAACCGGAATGTGGAAGTATATAAGCTTTTTAACGGTGGTATGGATTCTTACGAATCAGAATCGCATCAGTATATGTTTTATGGCGATTCAATATTCAAGGTAAACCTTCGCGATATTGACCACATTAATTACACCCAAACCATATATGATTACTGCGCTTTTCTCACATTTCTTTCTGCCACTTCAGCCTTGTTACTGGCTCCGGCGCTTTCAATAGACTACTCTGCATGGACACTTAATTCCGCGCACTATTTTCGCATTCTCACACCTTCGCTGGCTTGCTTCGCGGTAAGCTTTTCATGCCTTTTTGTATTTGACCATAGAGAATTGAAAGTAGGCGTTAATGTTTATCCAACTCCCATTATAAAATAGGTATCAATACTTTTAATATAAAGGGCTCATTGTTCTTTCCATTCATGAAACGTTCCTTTAGAGCAGCCATAGCTGACAGGCTTCTTAGCCGTTGTTACTTCCGTATTGCATGAAGCGCATTTGTACGTTAAATCACCTTTGTTGCCAAGGTTTATCCACCTGTGAAAGGGCGACCTGGGGCAGCCACCCTTTCCCGGCGAAGAGAGCCTGTATTGTACTTCGGCACAATCTGCACAATAATATACATGAATTGGCATGCTACAAGTTTTAGGCTTTTACCATGTTCTTAAAGTCGTTGTCATCCCTGAACTTAATGAACTCGCAATCCGTAGCGGCCATCTGCTTAAGCGATGCATCCTGGCCTATGGCTGTTTGCAGGTTGCTGATAACCGAGGCTTTGTCGTTGCCGCGTGCAGCAATAATAGCTCTCAGGTAATAGGCAATGGCAGTCTTGTTTCCTGATGCGTCAAGTGCCGACTGTGCGCCTTGCATATTGCCACTCAGAAGCATAGCAAGGGCTGTATTGAATGAACTAATGCTGCTCATCTTGCTTGCAGCGTCGGTGTAATTACCTGACTTTATATCTATTAATCCCATATTATACGCTACTTCATTTCCGGCTGATGAAGCTTTGCTGAAATGGCTCATTGCACTCTTTGTATCGCCATTTAACAGTGCTATAGCGCCAAGGTTGTTTTCTACAATAGGATTGGAAGGTGAAAGTTGGGCAGCTTTATTCGCATCGGTTTGTGCAGATTCAGTTTCATTCTTTTCTATCTCTACAAAAGCAGCATTATTGAAACCTCTCCAGTCATTTGGGTAGAGCTTTTCAGCGGTTTTATATATGGCGTTTTTCTGAATTAAATCGCTATATAATGTGGCAGCATAAAGTATCTCGTTAGCTGAAAGGCTGTCAGGATGCGACATGGCCAATTGCTTAATCTGCTCATCGGTCCTGCTTTTCTTTTCAGCGTTCAGTATAATTACCGACCTTCTCAACTTAGGCAATATGTTATTAGCCAGTTCTGTGTAGGTTGCTGCCATGTCTTTTATTTCCTTCATCCGCTGGTCGTGGTCGGTATACATTGAGAGTACACGCAGTATCAGGTCTTTGTCTTTTATGGTTGAAGCCTCAACCATTGTGCGGAACCCATCCCAATCCATGCCGGTTTTGTCAATGCTGTAAAAAGGTTTTCTCTGCTCCGAATTTTGTATCAAGCTTTTTGGTATGCATGGCTTTAAACATGCTTTCAAGCGATGTTATGGAGGCTTTTGCCCTGTCATCAGCTAAATGCGAGTTGAAAGCTGTTTCACCATCTGGTGACGCAAAAGCTGAAAGAGTGATATTGTTAAATGTATAGTCTTCTGCAATACCTTTTTTAATAAACTCCTCAAACTCCTTCATCTCCTTGCTTTTCATTTCCGATTGGCGCACATCGGAACGGCTTATCACAAAGAAGATATGCGATGTGTCCTTTTCCTGTGTTGTTTTGGTGAAGTTATCCTTAGCGAGTATTGGCCTTGCATCTTTCTGAACAAGTAAGGCGGTAGTTATAGTACCATCAGCTACCTTCACTGCAGGCAAGGCTTTCTTATTGTTTTCTATTACTGCGTCAATATCCAGTTCATCGGTTTTCATCTTTGGCGTATAAGCAACTTTATCTGAATAGCTAACGCTTCCGCCTTGGTCGTAGCTAACCTTTGTACCGCTTTGGGTAGCTCTCTCACCGACAAGAGTTATAGGCTTTAATGGCTGGGTTGTTCCGTCAGATAGCTTAAGGGTAGGAGTAACGGTTACTATAGCCTTTTTATTAAAGTATTTGTCCGGGTATTGTGCGCTTATAGTAATGGCTACACTGTCGCCGTCATCTTCCATAGGGTTTGGCTTTACAGTATATTTAATAAGTGAAGCATCTTTTAACATTTTCGATAATCCATTGCAGCCAACAGTGCAGATTGAGATTAGACCTATAGCAGACAGAATGTAGTGTTTATGTGTTTTCATTTTTATGAAGTTTAATTGTTAGGTGTCTTAATAGTTAAATAAGGCACTTGCTTTTTGAAATACGATTAAAAGTAAACCAACTTTCATCCCTAAATCAGCGCTTTTAATCAAGCAAGTGCCTATGCATTTATATCTTATTTAATTGATACTACCAGGTATTTGCTTTCGCTCCAGAATAATGATGCATCAGTAATAACCAATGAATCGCTCTTATCCGTACCTGTTATTTTATAAGAGTTATCTGGATGGCTTGTAATTACTTTAAGGAATTTGCCGTTTAATGGTATAGCATGAAGTACAACCATATCGCCCTGTGTGAAGTCTGACGTATTTAGCTCCGGGTTAAGCTCGGTAGTGCGGCCAATGCCCAGTACACCGCCTTTCTTATCTACCAGCCCTTTTGCTTTTAATTCCTTCATGGTACCAACAGTATAGTAAACAGTATTGACCTCAATTCTCATGGCATTAATTTCGGCCCGCTGCTTGTTTATTATACTCACACTATCATTAAATTGCTGGGTAAGTGTTGCTAAAGCCTGGTTGGCACTAGCCAGCTTCGACTGCAGCTCGGCTATTTCAGCATCTTTCTCCGACACTTCTTTGGTCAGTCGTGCTATCATCTTTTCAAGCCCTGCATTCTTATCTCCCGTCTTTTTAAGCTTTGATTCAAGCCGGTTTATTTCTCGCTTGTTCCGTATTATTAATTTGTCCAGCGATTTTATATCGGCTACTGTATTGGAACCTATAGGCTCACCCGTCCCTCTGCCTGATAATATTCTTTCCCTTGCTTTAATACTATCAAGGTTATCTTGTATTTCATTAAAGGCAGTTATATATGATGATATAGCTGAGTCTTTTTTCTGGCTTTGTGCTGCTAAAATGGAATCCTTTGCAGCCAATGCCTTAAGTTGTTGCTCCTGTTGGGAGCTATTGCACGATGCCAGCGCAAGCACGGCAGCAATGCAGAATATACGTTTCATAATGTATGAAGTTTAAAGAATACTAACTAAATAGATGACCATTAAACTCCTTATATAAAGGATATTTAATATGGAAACATCGCCCTGAAAGGGAGGTGTAACCTTAGTTAGCAGCTAAGCGGAGGCGAGTGGAGCGAAAAAGAAGAATAGAATATAGTGCGGGCCTGTATTTTCCAGGGCGATTCGGTGCAATACTCGGCCGGTGTAAAGCCATCGCTTTTAAGCTGGCCGTAATCTGTAATATCGCGTGATTGTAGTTTTATCGGAGCTACACTTATTTTGTCTTTGCCTGTTTCATTGTACCTCAGGATAAGTAAAGCGAAACCGCGGGAAGGAAAGCTATCTGCAGTGGTTGATTTATTTATTGAAGAGTGTAGAGTGAAAGTTGCAGTGGTATTATTCTCAGTGTATTGTGATTGTGTAGTTACCTCTGTAAAGGCCCTGTTTACAAGCGTTAGAAGAAGAACTAATACTATCCATTTGCAATGCCTTATCATAACTTACTGATGTGATTCTGAGTACAAAATAAACACATTATATGTAATGTGGTGCTTAAATGAAGTTAAAATTTGTTAACCGCACTGTTTCAGCGGTTTCTGATTATTAGTTAAATACCTCAAAAGTGTACCGCATCTGCATAAGTTGATCGAGTGAATTTTTGGTGAGGCTTTTATCGAGTGTTATATTCAGCTTCATATCATTATTGACAAGGTTACTGTCGAATGTTCCATATCGGGTGAAAGTAAGGGTTCCTTTGGAATATTCTATATGGTAGTGGTTACTATCAAGAGCATTGAAGCCTATTTTCGTGTTGTATAAATTAGAGTCAAGGTAAATGACATTAACTTTGAAAGGGGCAGTATCCCTTATTAACTCTGTTGTTCGTAACCTGCCTTCAATAAAGTACGCAACA
>Ga0206870_1181_pt1 | contig 14847 bp, 10 predicted proteins | sample Alteio_BWOrgCont_36_FD_152620 | JGI IMG/M metagenome (GOLD analysis project Ga0206870, IMG submission 152620) | Enriched cells from forest soil in Barre Woods Harvard Forest LTER site, Petersham, Massachusetts, United States -... | ecosystem: Environmental > Terrestrial > Soil > Temperate forest >... | reverse complement strand
GCGGCGTAGGAATGTTGGGACATCCAAGTCGTCTATGGGGACTTCGTGAATTACCTCGCTTACGTTTCGGGCTACCTGGGCTGGAACGTCCTGTGGTTCTTGCTCGCGGGCGGACTTCCAGGTTTTAGGTAGATAGGACGGGCGCGTGTGCGTTTTGCGCTGGGCTACCTCGCGGAAGCCTGCGGCGATTACTGTGATTTTTACGGATTCTTTCATGGCGTCGTCTTGGACCGCGCCGAAAATGATGTTCGCATTTTCGTGCGCGGCTTTTTGGATTATGGACGAGGCTTCGTGAACTTCTTGGAGGCTCAGCGTGGAGGAGCCGGTGATGTTGATCAAGATGCCTTGGGCGCCTTGGATGCAATTATCTTCTAGCAGCGGGCTGTTGATGGCGCGATTGGCGGCATCGACCGCGCGATTCGTGCCGCTGGCTATGGCGGTGCCCATAACTGCGTAGCCCTGGCCGGACATTATGGTTTTTACGTCGGCGAAATCGCGATTGATTATGCCGGGAATCGTGATGATGTCGCTGATGCCTTGTACTGCCTGGCGGAGGATATCGTCGGCGATGCGGAAGGCTTCGAAGAAGCTGGTGCCATGCTCGACACATTCCATCAGGCGCTCGTTGGGAATCACGATTACCGTGTCTACGCTGCCGACTAGCTCGCCTAGCGATTGCTCGGCTTGCTGGAGGCGGCGCTTGCCTTCGAAAGCGAAGGGCTTGGTGACTACAGCTACGGTGAGCGCGCCAAGTTCGCTCGCGAGATTCGCGACTACCGGGGCGGCGCCGCTGCCGGTGCCTCCGCCGAGGCCGGCGGTGACGAAGACCATGTCCGCGCCGTCGAGGGCTTCTAGAATTTTGTCGGTGTCTTCGAGCGCGGCTTTGCGGCCGACTTCGGGATTGGCGCCGGCGCCGAGTCCTTTGGTGAGCTTGTTGCCGAGCTGGAGCTTTACCGGGGCTTGCGAGAGTTTTAGCGCTTGCAAGTCGGTGTTGGCGGCGATGAATTCTACGCCTTCTAGTTTGGCGCGGATCATGCGGTTGACGGCGTTGGTGCCGCCGCCGCCCACTCCGATGACTTTTATTTTCGCGCCGTTGGCCGGCTCTTCACTGAATGAAACGCGCAATGCGGATTCTTTCGGCGTCATGCTTCCTCCCAAGATTTTCATTCCCATGCGTCCCCCTCGAATGGCTATTTAGCTGGCTTGTCCTGCAAAAAGAGCTTTTAACTTTCCGGTCCAACCGGAGGGCTTGGCGCCTGCGATGCGCCGGGTTCGCGCGCCGTAGAGGACCAGGCCGACTGCGGTGGAGTATTCGGGTTGGGTGATTTCGTCGGTGATGCCTGCCAGGCCGCGCGGTTGGGAGACGCGGACGGGCATTGAGAGCATTTTTTCGGCGAGTTCGGGTAGGCCTCGCAGACGGGCGCCGCCGCCGGTGAAAATCAGGCCGGCGGGAATTTGCGAATCCAGGCCGGCGCGGCGGAGTTCGTCCTGGATTAACGAGAATAATTCCTGGGCGCGGGCTTCGGTGATTTCGGCGAGCATGCGCGAGAAGACGGTGCGCGGGGGGCGGTCGCCTACGCTGGCGATTTCTATGGGGCGATCGCCTTGCATTAATTCGCGGGAGGCTACGGCGTAATCGCGCTTGATTTTTTCTGCTTCGGGGATGGGCGTGCGCAGGCCTACGGCTAGATCGTTGGTGAAATGATCTCCGCCTATGGGGATTACTGCTGTGTGGCGCACGACTCCGCCGGCGTAGGAAATGATGTCGGTGGTGCCGCCGCCGATGTCGAGCAGGCAGCAGCCGAGTTCGCGCTCGTCTTGCGTGAGGCAGGCTTCGGCGCTGGCTAGCGGCTCTAGGACTGTGTCGCTGACTACTACGCCGGCGCGATTGACCGCGGTGACTATGTTTTGCGTAGCGGTGGAGGAGGCGGTGACGATGTGGACGTTGGATTCGAGGCGCTGGCCGACCATGCCGATGGCGTCGCGGATGCTGTCTTGGCGATCTAGCGAAAATTCTTGCGGGAGGACGTGGAGGACTTCGCGATCTTCCGGGAGGCTGATGTTTCGGGCGGCTTCTACGGCGCGGCGGACGTCGTCTTTTTGGACGTCGCGGGCGCGTTGACCGAGCGTAATGCCGCCTCGGCTGTTTACGCCGCGGACGTGACCGCCGGCTACGCCTACTACTGCGGATTCTAGGGGCATGCCTACTATGCCTTCGGCTTCTTCTACTGCGTGGCGGATGCTGCTTACTGCTAGATCTAGATTTACGATTTGGCCTTTGCGCCAGCCTTTTGATTCTGCTGCGCCTAGGGCTAGGAATTTGATCGATGGGGAGTCTTCTTCTTGTTCGGCTACTAGGGCGCAGGTTTTTGTGCTGCCTATGTCTAGGGCTACGATTTGGCGGTCTTTCTTATTCAAATTCGGGCTCCTGCTTGCTTTCCTTCGAATTTTAATTTGTCCGGCTTGCTTACTTCGCTGGGCCGAACTGCGGGAGGGTCTAAAGAACCCTCCCCTACTGGGACTTCGCTTTCTGCTTGCCCTTGGGCCGCTTGGTTATGTGTTGTGCGGCTAGCGGGGGCGATACTTTTGTCTTTGATGCCGGAGTTGGGCGCGCGTGTGGCCGCGCCGTTGAGCGAGACAGCGCCGGTTGTGCTGGCGCTACTTCTGCAAACGGCGATTGCGGCGGCGCGTTGTTGCTGGCGACTAGGCCGGGATTTACTACGGCTTCGCCGTCGAAGCGTAGATCGATTGATTCTATGCGGCCTGCTGAGGCTCGCCATTGGATTATGCTTTTCAGCAGCGTTTGGAAGCGATTTTCGAAATCGCGATCGCCGAAATCTACTACTAGCGGGCCGGCGCTTGTGGGCCATAGGACTGGGCCGCCGTTGGTGGGGAGAGTGTCGAGGGTGGCGCGGACGTTTTTTGCGTCGGAAAGATCTACTTCGCTTACAGCGTCGCTCGAGCTGGTGCGCGCGGCATTAATTTGCTGCAGGAAGCCGCTGAAGAGCTGCATGCGGCGCTCGCGTTCGTCGGCGGGGAGACCGGGATGGATGCCGGTGACTACTGGGAAATGGAAATTTCCTTCTACCGGGCGATCTAGGATTACGCCGTGTCCGTCGATAAGCGCGAGATCGCTGGCATCGCGGAGGAATGCGATGGGCGTGCGCTCGACGATTTCTACCTGCACGTGATTTGGCAGGGCGCGGCGGACTACCGCGCTTTCGACCCAGGCTAGCGACTCGATTTGCTTGCGACGGGCATCGAGCGGGATGCGCAAAACGCTGCGGCCGCGATCGGGGGCGAACACTTCGAGAATACTGCCGCGGCTTACGAAGTGGTTGCCTGCTAGCGCTACCTGATCGGGATGCAGGAGAGACATTTGCGGCGAGGCGAGCAGGAATGCGCCCACGGCGTAGACGGAGATGGCCACTGCCAGCGTGGCGCCCACGCCTACCGTAATGCGCAGATAGCTTTTCCAGGCTTTCTTGCCGAATTTGCGGCGGCGAATTTCCACCGGCTTCTGCCGGCGGAGATAGCGCGGCTCGTCCTCGGCGACGATTTCCTGGGGGAAGGCCTCCGCTTCCATGGATTTCAATTTCTCCAGAGGATCACCTCGTTCTCGAGATCCATTCCGAAACTTGATTTTACGCGGCCGCGGACTTCGTCGATCAGGCCTAGCATGTCATCGCAGGAGGCGTTGCCTACGTTCACGAAAAAGTTGGCGTGGCGATCGCTGACCATCGCGTCGCCGACGCGAAAAGATTTCAGGCCTAGATCGTCGATCATGCGGCCTGCGGATGCGCCTGGGGGATTTTTGAAGATGCAGCCGGCGCTTTTTTGATTGAGCGGTTGGCTGGCGCGGCGCTTTTCGTTGCACACTTTTATGCCTGCTACAATTTCTTGATAAGGCTTCGACGGTAGCTCGAGTTTTACGCGCAGCATCACGTCGTCGGGGCCGAAGGACGTGTGGCGATAATCAAAGCGAATTTCTTCGCCGCGCAGAATTTCATTTTCGCCCGTGGCCGCACGATAGAGCTCGACTTCGCGGACATAGCTGCCGATTTGAGTGCCATACGCGCCGGCATTCATGCGTAGCGCGCCGCCGATGCTGCCGGGAACGCCGATAAGCCCTTCCATGCCGCCCAAATCATTCTTCGCGCAAAAAGTGACGGTGCCGCCGAGATCGGCCGCGGCATCAACGTAAGCGAAATTTCCTTCGACGCGCACGCCCGGCTTCGCGGATGGCAGATGCAGCATGACCCAGGGCAACTCGCCATCGGCGACAAGCACGTTCGTCCCGCCACCGAGAAATTTGTACGCGATGCTTTCATTCTTTAGCTCGCGAATTACGTCCGGTAAGGTGTCATAGCGGCGAATAAGCAAGAGATCGGTGGCGCCGCCGATGCCTAGGGACGTCAAATCTTGCAGCGAAACGCCGGGGCGCAGTTCGACGCCTAGAGCGGCAAGGCGCGCGGCAACCGGTTTGTCGCTAATTCGCATGAGGCTCCGGTTCCGGCAATTGCGATTCGATCAGTACTGCTAGTTGATCGAGCGAGCGGCCTACGCTGCCTGCGCCGATGGCTAGCACCGCGTCGCCGGGTTTTGCTTCGCGCAGCAGGAATTCGATGCCCATCTGCGTGTTGCCGGCGAAGACTACATTTTTGTGGCCAGTGGAGCTGATAGCCATGGCTAGGGCTTCGCCGTTTACGTGCTCGATGGGGGCTTCGCCTGCGGCGTAAATATCGGTGACGATCAGAATGTCCGCCTGATTGAAGGCCTGGCGGAATTCGTCCCAGAGATGCTGGGTGCGCGAATAGCGGTGCGGCTGGAAGATCACCAGGAGGCGCTTGAAATTGCAGCCGCGGGCTGCTTCGAGTGTGGCGCGAATTTCGGCGGGATGATGGCCGTAGTCGTCGATGAGCGTGACGCCGTTGTGCACGCCCTTGATTTCAAAGCGCCGTCCTACGCCGCCGAATTTCTCGAGTCCCTGGCGAATTAATTCTGCGGGGACATTTAATGCGAGCGCGACGGCTGCGGCTGCGGCGGCGTTGCGCACATTGTGAATTCCCGGGGGCGAGTGCAATTGGAACTCGCCGAGATCTTCGCCGTGGTAGGCGAGATGGAAGCGGCTGCCGAATCCTTCGAGCTTCACGTTGCTGATGACCAGGTCAGCCTGCCCCGAAGTGCCATACGTAATGATGGGGCGCTTCACTTCCGGCAAGATCGCCTGAACATTCGGCTCATCGAGGCAAAGCACGACCGCGCCGTAGAAGGGCACGCGATTTACGAATTGCAGAAAAATCTGCTGAATTTCTTCTAGCGAGGCGTATTGATCGAGATGTTCGCGGTCGATGGTGGTTACCACGGCGATTACCGGCGCGAGCAGCAGGAACGAGCGATCGCTCTCGTCGGCTTCTACGACGATATATTCGCCCTGGCCGACGCGGGCATTTGAGCCGGCATGATTCACGCGTCCGCCGACGACAAACGTGGGATCGAGTCCTGCGGCGGCTAAGACCGAAGCGGTCATCGAAGTGGTGGTAGTTTTTCCATGCGCGCCGGCGACGGCGATGCCGTATTTCAGGCGCATCAGCTCCGCCAGCATTTCCGCGCGTGGAATCACTGGAATTTTCAGCTTATGCGCTTCGACGACTTCGACATTGTCATGCTTAACGGCCGAAGAAATCACGACGACATGCGCGCCATGAACATTGGCGGCCGCATGAGTCTCGAAAATCGTGGCGCCCAAATTTTGTAAGCGTTCGGTAATCTGAGACGCCTTGATATCCGACCCGGAAACCGCATAGCCGCTCGAAAGCAGCACTTCGGCGATGCCGCTCATGCCGCTTCCGCCGATTCCGACGAGATGAATGCGCTGGAAATTCCGAAACGTGACCATCATGGCCGGGCTACTCCCTCGAGCAGGTCCACGATGTCCTCGACGGCGCGAGGACGCGCCAACTTGCGTGCGGACTGTTCGATTTCGCTGATTCTCGAGGGCTGGTCCAGGAGAGAAAAGATTTCGTTTGTCAGGCGCTCCGGCGTCAATTCATTCTGCGGGAGAACCCGCGCGGCGCCGGCCGATTCCATGGCCCGTGCGTTGCGCAATTGGTGAGCGTCAGTGGCGGCGGCGAAGGGGATAAAGATGGCGGCGCGTCCGGCGGCAGCTATTTCCGCGACGGTGATGGCGCCCGCGCGGCAGACGATTACGTCGGCCTGGGCAAACTGGTCCGCCATGTTCTCGATGAAGGGGCTGACCTCCGCGATGAAATCTCGACGCGCATAAGCTACGCGAACCGCATTATAGTCGCGTTCGCCGGTCTGATGCACGATGAAAAGCTGGTTTTTTCGGGCGGCGAGAAGATCGAGCGAGTCGACTACGGCGCGATTGATGGGTAGGGCGCCGCGGCTGCCTCCGGTGATGAGCAGGCGGAGGGGCGGTTTGTGGTCGCGGACGGGCGCGGCGAAGAATTCGCGGCGGACGGGGATGCCGGTGAGGACTGCTTTTTTACCGAAACGGCGGGCGGTTTCTTCAAATCCGGTGGCAACGCGCGTGGCGATGCCGGCGAGGGCGCGATTGGTGAAGCCGGGCTCGGTGTTGGGCTCGAAAATTACCGTGGGAATGCGATGTAGAGCGGCCATCAGCATCATTGGCCCTGAAGCGTAGCCGCCGACGCCGAAAGCCGCCGCGAAGTGATTCTGGCGCAGGATGCGCTCGGCGTCCCAGGCGCTGCCGGGTAGCATGGCGGCATTTTTCAGAAGTTTCAGGCCGCCGATTCCCTTTAGGCCTGCAACGCGAATGGTCGCAAGAGGGAGGCCTGCTTGCGGCACCAATCTCGATTCGAGTCCTTGTTCTGTTCCTACGATCACGACTTCCCTCTTCTTCATTTCAACTGCTGCGGTGGGCGGCGCTCCGGGATCGCCGCGTCTGAGCCATTCGCGCGCCACCGCGATGGCTGGAAACACGTGGCCGCCTGTGCCGCCTCCGGCGATGAGCAACTTCATCGAGTCGTTGATCGTGGCGCGCTCCTTGCGTCGCGCGTGCGGGGCGCGTCGTTCACTCCTCGGGTTGCGCGTGCTGGCTGATGTTGAGGAGCACGCCGGTGGCCAAGAGCATCACCAGCAAACTTGAGCCGCCGTAGCTGATGAACGGCAGCGGGATTCCTTTGGTCGGCATCAGGCCGAGGACTACGCTGAGGTTCACGAGCGCCTGGCCGACGACCATGGTGGTGATGCCGAGGCCGAGATAACGGCCGAAATCATCTGGGGCTTGAATCGCGGCGCGAAATGCGCGCCAGCCCCAGTAGGCGAATAGCGCGAGAACTGTCACGCCGCCGATGAAGCCGAGTTCTTCGGCCAGCACCGCGTAAATAAAATCGGTGCTCGGCTCGGGCAGATAAAAAAGTTTCTGCTTGCTCTCCATCAGGCCAACGCCGGTGAAGCCGCCGGAACCCACCGCGATCAGGGATTGCAGAAGTTGAAAGCCGTAGCCTTGCGGATCCGCTTCGGGATGGCGGAAGGACATCAGCCGGTGATAGCGGTAGGGCACGCGCACGATCAGCAGATAAATCACTGGAAGTGCTGCGAGAACTCCGCCGGCTAGATAGCGCAGAGAGAGCCCGGAGACGAACAGCATCACCATCGCGATCAGCAGCAGCATGCAGGCGGTGCCCATGTCCGGTTCGGCCAAAATTAGAGCGGCCATCACCAGCACCGGCGCTAGTGCGGGAAGCAGCGAATGGACTGGATCATTGATATCGAAGGATTGCCGCTGCGAGCGCCACGGCTTGCGCAACTCGAGAAACCAGGCGAGATAGAGAATCACCGCTAGCTTGGCGAATTCCGAGGGTTGGAAGCTTGCTGGGCCGATGCGGATCCAGCGATGCGTTTCGTGCGAGCGATCCAGGAATTGCACGAGGATGAGCAGAACGAAAACAACGCCGAGGCCGATGAAAATTACGCGGGGCTGGCGCAATTTTCGGTAATCGAAATTCATGAGCGCGAACATTCCGGCGATGCCGAGAAGCATGCAGACGATTTGGCGGAGGAAGAAGGAATAGCCGCTGCCGCCGAGTTCGTGGGTGACTACTGCCGAGGCGCTGAAGACCATCACCGTGCCGAGCAGGCAGAGAGCCAGGGTTACTCCGAGGAGTTTGCGATCGGGTTGGAGGATTCGGGGCATGTGATTTCTGTTTCCTCGTTAGTGGGCCTGGCTTGAGGCGCCCGCGGCGGCTTGGCCGTTGTGATGTTTGCCGAGTTCGGCGACGAGTTGCTTGAACTTGCGGCCGCGATCTTCGTAATTTTCGAATTGATCGAAACTGGAGCAAGCGGGCGCGAGAAGAATCGTGTCGCCGGGCTTGGCTTGTTCGAAGGCTTGCGCGACGGCGCGCTCGAGCGTTTCGGCGCGGATGAGCGGGACGGCGCCATCGAGATCGGCGGCGATTTTTTCGGTCGCTTCACCGATTAGATACGCGGCGCGCGTATGGGCTTGGAGAGGCTCGCGCAGCGGCGTGTACGGGCTGCCTTTGTCTCTGCCGCCGAGGATGATTAGCAGCGGCGAATCGAAGGCGGCGATGGCTTTTAGCGCGGCGTCGACGTTTGTGGCTTTCGAATCGTTGTAGAACTTTACGCCGCGGACTTCGGCGACGAACTCGATGCGATGCTCGACGCCTGGGAACGTGCGAATGCCTTCGGCGATGGCGGCGGGTTCGGCTCCGGCTAGCCAGGTGGCGATGCTGGCGGCCAGAACATTCTCTACGTTGTGATCGCCGCGCAGAGGGATTTCATCGCGGCGCAGGATAATTTCTTCGTCGCCGTGGTCGCGGACGATGATCTGCGCGTCGCGGAGGTAGGCGCCGGCGGATACGTGTTTTTGGCGGCTGAACCAGTAGACGCCGGGCTTGGTGGGGACGCGCTGGGCTACTTCGGGATCGTCGGCATTGAGGATGGCGGTGTCGCGCTCGCGTTGATTTTCGAAAATTCGCAGCTTGGCGCGGGCGTATTCGGCGAGGGAATGATGGCGATCGAGATGATCGGGGGTTAGGTTCAGCAGCAACGCGATGTCGGGGCGGAAGGCTTCGATGGTTTCGAGTTGGAAGCTGCTGACTTCGGCTACCGTGAATGTGGACTCGGTCGTCGATTCCGCGAGTGAGATTAGCGGCGTGCCTATGTTTCCGCCGACCACCGTCGAAATTCCGGCCCACTTGAGAATATGTGCGATCAGCGACGTTGTTGTCGTCTTGCCATTCGAGCCGGTGATGGCGATCAGGCGGCCGCGCAGGAACCGCCACGCCAGTTCGATTTCGCTCCAGACTGGAATTCCTTTTGAGCGTGCGGTGGCGAGCAAAGCCAGATCGGCGGGGACGCCTGGGCTCAGCACGATCAGATCTTGCTGCTCGAACATTGCTGGACTGTGCGCACCCAGCTCGAGCGTGACGCCGGCGGCGCGCAGCTTTGCGGCGGCTTCGGCGAGCTTTGATTCAGGTTCCGTGTCGGTGGCTGTGACGCGCGCGCCGTGTTGCGCGCAGAAAAGCGCCGACGCGACGCCGGAGCGCGCGACGCCTACTACCAACACTCGTTTTTCGGCTAGCTCGATTCCTGGGCGCAAGTTCTTACCTCAGTTTTAGAGTCGTCAGCGAAAATAATGCGAATACGAATGCGGCAATCCAGAAGCGCACGATGATTTTCGATTCGCTCCAGCCCAGCAGCTCGAAATGATGATGCAGCGGGGCCATGCGAAAGATGCGCTTGCCGGTGAGCTTGAATGACGCCACTTGCAGAATCACCGAGAGCGCTTCGAGAACGAAGACGCCGCCGATTGAAATCAGCAAAATTTCCTGTTTGATGATGACTGCTACCGTGCCGATTGCGCCGCCGATGGCTAGCGAGCCGACATCGCCCATGAAAAGTTCGGCGGGATGCGCGTTGTACCAGAGAAAGCCTAGCGATGCGCCGAGCAGCGAGCCGCAGAAAATTGTTAGCTCGCCGGCGTCTGGGATGTGCTGCATGTCGAGATACTCGGAGAAGCGCGCGTTGCTGGCGACGTAGGTGAGTACCGTCAGCGCGCCGGAAGCGACCAGGGTGCAGCCGATCGCCAGACCGTCGAGGCCGTCGGTGAGATTCACGGCGTTCGAGCAGCCCACGATTACCAGCACGAGAAATAGCACGAAGGGGATGAACGCTAGCAGCCAGATGATGTGGTGCGTCAGAAGCGGACGAATTACCAGATCGGGATGCAGGCGCTTGAAAAACGGGACGCTGAGCTGCGTCGAATAGAGACCGCGCTGCTGCAAGGCTAGCAGGATTGCGCCGACCGCGACGCATGTGAGCACTTGATAGGTGAATTTTGCTTTGGGGGTGAGGCCGAGATTGCGGCGGCGGACTACTTTGTTGTAATCGTCGATGAAGCCGATTATGCCGAAGGCGATTGTGGCGCCGAGGGCCAGCATGGCGTAGCCGTTGCGGAGGTCGGCCCATAGCAGCGTGGGCACGGCGATTGCGGCTACGATCAGGACGCCGCCCATTGTGGGCGTGCCTGCTTTTACTTGATGGCGCTGCGGGCCTTCGGCGCGGATGAATTGCTTTACTTGCATTTCGCGGAGGCGGTTGACGACCCACGGCTCGAGCACGATCGATAGAATCATCGCGGTGAGGCTGGCTACCGCGGTGCGCACGGTGATGTAACGGAAGACATTGAACGGGCTGAAATAGGGGCGCAGGACGAAGACGAAAAGATAATAGAGCATCTTAGCGACGCCCTTTGCGGGAGCGGCCGGCTGCTTGCGGGACTTTGGATTTTGGGCCGCGCTGCTGGTCGGGGGCGCTGGAATCCGCGTTGCGGGAGCGCAGGGCTTCGAGAATTCTTTCCATCTTCACGCCGCGCGAGCCTTTGAGGAGCAGCAGGTCGCCTCGGGTGATGAAGGAGGCCAGGAATTTTGCGGCGTCTTCGGAATTGGCGAAAAATTTCGTTTGTGCGCGCGGGTGGCCCGCTTCGATAGCGGCTTCGACTAGCGCCGCCGCGTCGCCTTGCACGCCGATGATCCAATCGATGGCTGGGGCGCCTTCGCGTTGGGCTTCGGCGGCGTGGCGGCCGGATTCGCGATGTAGCTCGGGCGACGTTGCGCCCAATTCGAGCATTTCGCCGGCGGCTAGAATGCGGCGCTTGTGGCTGGACGAATTTGCCAGCAGATCGGCGAGCGCATCGAGCGCCGTGGGGCTCGAATTGTAGGTGTCATTGATCACTACGAATCCTTGCTTGAAGCGCACTACTTCGCCGCGTTTATCGGCCGGCTGCAACCTCGGAAAAACTCGCGCGGCATCTTCCGCACCTATGCCCCAGACGCTTGCCGCCGCTAGCGCTGCAACGGCGTTCATTACATTGTGTCGCCCGATCAGCGGGAGTTTGAGCTGCGCGGTTCCTTCGGGCGCGATCAATTCGAACGTAGTGCCATCGATGCCGCGGTCTTCGATATTTTCGGCGCGAAATTCTGCCTTTGCGCTGCTGCCGAACGTAATCACGCGCCCTGGGGCGACTTCTCCGAAACGAGCGACGCGCTCGTCATCGGCATTTAAGACGGAGGCCGCGGCGTCGCCGGCGAAGCCGTGCCCTTCGAGTGCGACGCGAGCGCCGCGACGCGGCAAATTCTCGATTAGCTCGCGCTCGGCGAGCGCCACTTCATCGATCGACGCGAAAAATTCGAGATGCTCGACGGCTACGCGCGTCACCACGCCGACATCCGGGGCCACGATGCGCGTCAGCCGCGCCAATTCTCCGCGGCGCGACATGCCCAGCTCCGCCACTACCGCCTCGTGCTCGTCTTCGAGTTGAAACAGAGTTAGCGGCAGTCCGTAATCGTTATTCAAATTGCCCGTTGATTTCAGAACGCGGAACCGCGCGCCCAGCAGCGCCGCCAGAATTTCCTTGGTGGTCGTTTTTCCCACGGAGCCGGCGACGGCTGCCACGCGCCGTTCGGGCTTGGCTTCCCGCCAGGTGCGTAGGACGGCGGCGGCCAATTGCTGCATGCCGTGGAGCGTGTCCTCGACGGCGAAGAGGCGCGCTTGAATCGCTTCGGGGTAAGACGGCCGGCGAGCGCTCTCCACGATTGCCGCCGGAATGCCACGTTCCAGAACTTCACTGACAAAATCGTGTCCGTCGTGACGCGGTCCGCGTATGGCGATGAACAGTTGCCCGGGAGCCACCGTGCGAGAATCAATCGAGACACCGGCCAGCCGGGCCACGGGGTCGAGTGCGGGAGGTAGCGCGACACCCAGAGCGCCAGCCACCTGTTCCATCGTCCACCGCATTGCGTCTCCCGTGGTTCTATCGTCATTCTCGTGAGGAGAAATGACTTATATTGTTTGGCCCGTAGCTCGGCAAATCAGCGCCCGCGCTTTTGGCCTGCGGAATAGCGGCCGCTGGCCGATCTAACTGGTGCGGATTGAGGCTCTTGGCCGTTACTTCGCAGCCTTGCTGTAGCCGCGAGCCTGCAGGACTTTCCGCGCCATTTTGCGGTCGTCGAATTCGAATGTCCGGTCGTTGAGGATCTGAGTGTTTTCATGACCTTTTCCCGCCAGGAGAACTAAGTCTCCCGGCTTAGCTTCGTCGAAAATTAGGTCAATGGCGCGCTCCCGATCTGGTTCGATTCGGTACTGCGCATTGACTTTCTGCAATCCCACCACCACGTCATTGATAATTCGTAGAGGATCTTCGGTGCGCGGGTTGTCGCTGGTCAGCACCACCAGATCGGCTAGCGAGCCGGCGGCTTCGCCCATTAGCGGGCGCGTGGAGCGGTCGCGTTCGCCGCCTGCGCCGAAGAGGATCATTACGCGTTTGTTGGGAGTGATCTCGCGGCCGAGTTGCAGCAGGTTTCGGATGGCGTCGTCGGCGTGGGCGTAGTCGACGACCACGTGGAATGGTTGGCCTTCGTCAATTTGCTCGAAGCGGCCTGGGACGGTTTTTAGATCGCGGATGCCGGCTTCGATTCGCGGGATGGGAATATCGAGGGTGATGGCGGCGCCGATGGCTGCCAGAATGTTGTAGACATTTACGCGGCCAACCAGAGTCGAGCGCACTTCGACATTGCCGGCCGGAGTTTGCGCCGTGAATTCGAGGCCGTTGAATCCGGGCGTGAATTTTTTGGTGGTGATTTGCGGCGAGCCGCTTAGGCCATATGTGATCGTGCGCTGTCCGGTCTTCGAGAAATCTTCGGTCAGCCGCTTTCCGTAGGGATCGTCGGTATTGATGATCGACGCTTGCGGCGCGCCTGCGCCGGTGCCTTCGAAAAGCCGGCGCTTCGCTGCGAAATATGCGTCGAAAGTTTTGTGGAAATTTAGGTGATCGTGCGTGAGATTCGTGAATACGGCGGCGGCGAAACGCAAGCCCCAGACGCGATCCATGGCCAGTGCGTGCGAGGAGGCTTCTAGCACTACCGCCGAGCCGCCTGCGTCGCGAACTTCAGCGAACATTTCCTGGAGGTCAACCGACTCTGGCGTGGTGTTGACGGCTTTGCGCGGGCCGCGCGGCGTCGAGTAGCCGGTTGTGCCGATTAGCCCGGTGGTATGTCCTGCGGCGTGGAGAATGGAATCGACTAGGAACGAAACGGTGGTCTTGCCATTCGTGCCGGTAATTCCGACTAGCTTCAGCGCGTTTGCCGGATGGTGGAAGAAATTCGCTGCGGCGATTGCCAACCCGCGGCGCGCCGTTTCTTTTTTGAGCTGCACCCAGATTATGCTGCGAGGCGCATCTTCGGGGCGCGCGTCTTCGCTGGCTATCGCAGTGGCACCGTGTTCGATCGCGTCGGAAATGAAGCGATTCCCGTCGGCTTTTGATCCTTGCAGGGCGAAAAATAGTGAGCCGGGTTGCGCTTTGCGGCTGTCGCAAACTACCGCGCGAATTTCGGCATCGAGCGATCCGGCAATCGCGATCGTCCCGACTCCATCAAGGATTTCACGTAATTTCATCGTGGCGGCCCGCGGCGCAGGTTTTGCGTGCCCTCCGTTCATCTCATCGCGATCTTTGGCCATTGCTCTCAATTCGCGCCCCCTTGCAAATTCGCGGGGACGTACTTCCCCGGCCGCCCGAAACGCACCACGACGCGGGTGCCGCGATTCACGCGGGCGCCGGCTTGCGGTGATTGATCTAGTGCAAACCCAGTTCCAACTAGAACCGGGGTGAGGCCCAGTTTGGAACATGCCTCGGTAACGCCTCGCACGCTCTGGCCTGATAGGCTCGGCACGGTCACGCCCGGCTCGCCGCCAAATTCAACGGTGGGCGCGCTCGACGCACCGGCGTCCGCGTTTGCAGCCGGCGCTGGCGCGGAAGAATCCGTTGGATTGCTGCGCGCGCTCGCGGCCTTGGCCTCTTCCTCATCATCCATCGCGTCGAGCTTCGAAGCGTCGCGGCGGCGCGCGGCCATTTCGACCGCGGGAACTACTGGAATATCGTGCGGCGTATCGAGGTACTGCAAAACTTGCTCGGCCACGCGCCGGAACACCGGACCGGCTACTTCGCCGCCGTGGTGTGCGCCGATGGGTGAATCGATAACAACCAGCATCGTGATCACCGGATCGCTAACCGGGGCAAAGCCAACGAACGACGTAACGTATTTGTCAGGAGAATAGCGGCCCGTTGCGGGGTCAATTTTTTGCGCAGTGCCGGATTTTCCGGCGTCGGTCCAGCCGTTAAGAGCCGCCGGCTTGCCGGTGCCGCCGGTGTCGACAATTACGCCTGCCATCAACTGGCGCAAAGTTGCGGCAATTCTTGGATCGATCGCGCGCCGCGGCGCAGGTTCAGAATCCGAAGTTTTCTGAAGGGCATTCGAGGGACCGCTGCCGACGGATTTGACGATG
>Ga0206870_1176_pt1 | contig 15206 bp, 10 predicted proteins | sample Alteio_BWOrgCont_36_FD_152620 | JGI IMG/M metagenome (GOLD analysis project Ga0206870, IMG submission 152620) | Enriched cells from forest soil in Barre Woods Harvard Forest LTER site, Petersham, Massachusetts, United States -... | ecosystem: Environmental > Terrestrial > Soil > Temperate forest >... | reverse complement strand
GTCCTCACGTGGATGGCCGAACAGTCTCGTTCGCCAATAGAAGGTTAGTAACTCGCACGATCCGGCCACCAACTGGACCAGGACGAATTACCGAGAGATCACGAGACAAAAGTTGGGGTACTTACCAAAGGCGTCGGCCCAGGCTGTATCCTTTGACACTTCGTACCGCCGCGTAAGGGGTTGTCCGGGCTCCGGCTTTCGCTGGACGGCCTGTCGTAAGTGACAGTTCCAACCGATCAATGCTTTTGTTCAATTTAAAGATGAATGACAACCGATCTGATAGCAAAGGCGCTGGTAAAGGGACGCTCGTGAATAAGTATGTCTTCCAGTTGTTCGAACGCAGGCATCCGCAGCTCGATTGTTGAGCTTCACCCCTCCGCGCTCCGGAGAGAGACTGTGCTCCTGAATGTCAGGGACAGCGCGGCGAGTGAGCAGTTCTTCTGCTCGATTTTCGAGAATACCCAACCTCGGGTCACCTTTTTCAATGCCCGCCAGTCTTTGGACATCGGAGTTGCTTGATGGCAATCGAGACTGATCGCTCCTCCTGGAAGCTCGCAAATCCGAATTCTCCACGGCAAATATCGGTCCTGGCATGCCTCGTGGCCCTTTTGTCTTATTTCGCCGCATGGCTCGGAGGGACGCTGACCGTTGGGCCGCACGTGGACTGGCCGCTTTGGCTCGGCAATGTTGTTCTCGTATCCATATTGTTATTGGTATCGCGAAGTTTGTGGCCAATCGTCATCGCGGCTGCCTATGCTGCATTTGTCGTCAACGACCTGTTGGCGGGCCTGACGATTCGATCCATTGTTTTGCTCATTCTCTCTGATACGTGTGAGGTCCTCACTGCCGCGTTTGGTCTTAGTTATGCTTTTGCGGGTGTGCCGAGGCTGAATAGTGTCAGGGCCCTGGCAAAGTTCTTCTTATTCGGTGTCGTCCTTCCGTCCTTTGCTGGAACTTTCTTCGTCCCGCTGGCCGTCCATGGAAGCTACTGGGTTAATTGGAGGATTGGTTTTTTCTCCGAGGCAATAGTTTGCCTGACTTTGATGCCAGCTATCTTGGGCTGGTTTGGCAAGAGGCCGACACAAGGCAGAGAATCACGCACAAATCCCCTCGAGGCCGCCGCGCTCATCACTGGGCTGGTTGTCGTGGGATATTTCGCGTTCGCGGCCCCTGGGAGATACAGCTCTGAAACATTGCTTTATGCGCTCGTGCCCTTTCTGTTGTGGGCTGCACTGCGATTCGGAACGACAGGAGTCAGTAGTTCAGCGATTGCAATCGCAGTTTTGGCAATGTGGGGCGCAACCCACGGCCGCGGCCCCTTCATCGAATCGGGGTCGCGCCATAACGTCTTATCCCTTCAGCTGTTCTTGTTCTTCACCGCGGCGCCTTTCATGGTCCTGGCCGCCATTGTGGAGGAGAGCAAGCAGGCCAGCGAGCAACTGTTCCGCTCCATCTTTGAGAATGCTCAGATCGGCATCGCTTATTTCAACATCACCAGTCAGGAACATATCTCCAACCGCGCGCTCCACGAGATGTTAGGTTACAGCGGAGAAGAGCTTAGCCGCCTTGAGCAGTGGGATGAGATTGTCGCTCCGGAGGAACGCGCTTCTGGAGCGGAACGATATGCCGAACTCATCCAGGGAAAACGGGACGCTGACGAATATGAGCAACACCTCATTCGGCGCGACGGCAGCGTTCTTATTGCCAACGAGAAATTTCAGTTGCTTAGGCACGCCGACGGCAAGCCGCGGTACATTCTCGGATTAACCGAGGACATTACCGAACGCAAGCGCGCCGTCACGGCTTTGGCGCACAGGGAAAAGCTCTTCCGCTCGATCTTTGAGCATGCACAGATCGGGATCAGCATCTTTGAGATTGAGGCGCAAACGCACCTCACCAACCGTAGATTGCAAGAGATGCTGGGCTGTTCAGAAGAGGATCTGAGGGGACTGGAACAATGGAATGAGATCGTTCATCCCGATGGGCGTATCTCAAACGCGAAACGATACACGGAAATGATCGAAGGCAGGCTGGATGCGGATGAGTACGAGAACCGGTACGTTCGCCGCGATGGCCGGACCGTCATTGGCAATGGCAGGTTTCAGTTGCTCCGGGACGCTGAGGGCAAGCCGCAGTATTTGGTAGGGCTGACGGAAGATATCACCGACCGCAAGCGTTCTCAGGAGGCCCTTGAGGAGAGCGAGGAACTCTTCCGTTCCCTCTTTGAAAACGCCCCCGTAGGCATCGGCCTTTATAACGTAGCCAAGTCCCAATTTTTCACCAACCGTGCCCTGCACGAGATGCTCGGCTGTACTCATGACGACTTGAGCACTATCGAGAAATGGGACCAGGTCGTGCACCCGAACGAACGGGTCTCAGGCGCCAAGCGATATGCCGAGCTTCTCGAGGGCGAGCGCGACCACGATCAGTGGGAGCAACGGTTTCTTCATAGCGATGGCCATACGGTCATCGCAGACGGCAGTTTTGCGGTCATAAGGGACGCTGCGGGCAGCCCGCGGTATCTGCTCAATACGACCAAAGACATCACCGATCGCAAGCGGGCTGAGGCGGACCTGCTGGCTGCCAAAGAGCAAGCTGTCGCCGCCACCATGGCCAAGTCCGAGTTCCTCGCGAACATGAGCCACGAGATTCGCACGCCGATGAACGCCATCCTCGGTATGACGCATCTGGCCTTGAAGACCGAGTTGACTCGAAAGCAACGCGATTACCTCACCAAAGCGGAAGCAGCCGCCAAATCTTTGCTCGGCGTCGTCAACGACATCCTCGACTTCTCAAAAATTGAAGCTGGAAAGCTGGACCTCGAGAACACGGAGTTCCGCCTCGACCATGTGCTTGAAGACCTGTCCTCTATCGTTAGCCAGAGAGTCCAACACAAGAATCTGGAGTTTCTCGTGGCCGCTCAACGGGACCTGCCGCGTGTTTTGGTTGGAGACCCTCTCCGCCTTGGCCAGGTGCTGATCAACCTCGTGAACAACGCCGTTAAGTTTACCGAACACGGTGAAATCGTCGTGACCGTCAACTCTGAACAGAGCGAGTCCGACCGCGTCAAATTGAAGTTTGCGGTCCGCGACAGTGGTATTGGAATGACGCCGGAACAGATCGCTCACCTCTTCCAAGCTTTTACCCAGGCCGATAGTTCCACAACTCGAAAGTACGGCGGAACCGGCCTCGGCCTCTCCATCTCCAAACGATTAGTGGAAATGATGGAAGGCAGCATTTGGGTAGAAAGTGACTTTGCGCACGGAAGCACCTTTTACTTTACAAGCTGGTTTGGCATTGGGACGGAATTGAAAGGGCATGCGGGCCTGGTTCCTGACTTGCTCACAGTCCGGGTGTTGGTGGTAGATGACAATGCCTCGGCAAGAGAAATCTTGAGTAACATGTTCACGCAGTTCGCTATGCGAACCGAGTGTGTTTCCTCCGGCGACGAGGCGTTGCGGGAATTATCTGCGGCCGATTCGCAGGATCCTTACGGACTTGTCTTGATGGATTGGCGAATGCCGGGGATGGACGGACTGGAAACGAGCCGAGTCATTAAGCGCGACATCGGCCTGCGCAACCCCCCGAAGATCATTCTCGTTACAGCGTTTGGTGGGGAAGAGGTCCGCTTGCAAGCGGAGGAAATTGGCATCGAAGGTTTCCTGCAAAAGCCAGTCACCCCCTCTACCGTTCTTGACACTTTGATGAGCCTGTTCAGTGCGGCAGGAATTGAGAAGATTCCCGCCACTGCTCAGCATGGTGAACACGCTGGTCCGCTAGCCAGCGGCCTCCGGGTTTTGCTCGTCGAAGATAACGAAGTAAACCAACAGATAGCGATGGAGCTGTTAGAGAGTGAGGGCGCAAAGGTTGATATCGCTTCGAACGGCGTCCAAGCGGTGAGAGCCCTCATCGAAGGAGATCAGCCGCCACCTTTCGACGTCGTGTTTATGGATTTGCAGATGCCTGAAATGGACGGCTTTACCGCCACGCGGCTGATACGCGCTCAGCCCCATCTGCAAAAGCTCCCAATCATCGCTATGACAGCTCATGTGATGGCGGATGAGATCCAGCGCTGCTTGGAAGCGGGAATGAATGACCACGTCGGGAAGCCTATCGATGTTGAGGCGTTCTTTGCCACACTTGCACGTTGGACGCCCTCGCGCGCGGTGGAGGCTTCCCTTCTGCCATCTAAGACCGCCAGGGCTGGGGACGAAACTATTCTCCCTGAGCTTGCCGGCATCGATGTCGCAGCTGGCCTGCAAAGAACGGCAGGAAATAAGCAACTGTATCGGGACTTGCTGGTCCAGTTTGCCGTCAAACATGAGTCCACGGGAAACAAAATCACAGAAGCCCTTGAATCTGGCGACCGTAACCAGGCAGAGCTTCTGGCACATTCCTTGAAGGGTGTCGCCGGAAATCTGGGAATCAACCAGATCTTCATTTTGGCAGGAACCCTGGAAACCGCAATCCCCGAATCACGCGATGGGATCGAGCGTCTGATCGAAGAGCTCACCTCGGCGCTGGATCGTCAAATTCGCATGATCCGAGCGGCTTTGCCGGCCGACTCCCTCGACGAAGACAAACGGTCCGGCGGGCGCCCCCCGGAGCGCGCCGAAGTCTTGGCTGCGATCGACCGGCTAAGGGAACGGCTCGAAGCAAGCGCCGCGGACGCCCCCCGGGTGTTTACTGAGATGGCTGAAATTCTGCGGAGTGCGGTTGCCGCTTCACGGCTCGACACTCTTGCCGCATCTGTAAAAGCATTCGATTTCGACACCGCTCTCTCCGAGCTAAAAGAAATATCCGAGCAGTACAACTCAGATGGCCGGGGCTAAGAAGGTGCGCCTATGAATAAACCCGCATCCAGGCATGTCTTGCTCCTGGTGGACGATGACGCAGAAAATATCGAAATCGTGAATTCGATACTGTGCGAAAAGTATGAGGTTCGTGTGGCAACAAATGGAGTGAAGGCGCTTGAACTTGTGAACAGGCAGCCCACGCCCAGCCTCGTCCTGCTTGACGTCATAATGCCCCACATGGACGGCTATGAAGTCTGCAAGCACCTGAAAGAGAACCCGAAGACGCGCGACATCCCCGTTATCTTTCTGACCGGCAAAACCGATGTCACCGACGAGACCCGCGGTTTCGAGGTCGGCGCCGTCGATTACATTCACAAGCCCTTTTCTCCCCCGATTGTGAAAGCTAGAGTCCGAACCCACCTTATGCTTCGCGATGCGCACGAGACAGTCGCCGTGCAGCTGGCGACCATAAATAGCGAACTGGAAATGGCTCGCCAGGTTCAGTTGTCCATCCTGCCTGCGGAAATTCCGGATCTACCCGGTTTGGAAATCGTAGCTCGTTACCTCCCTATGAGCTCTGTGGCCGGCGACTTCTACGACTTCCTTGTAGTGGATGACAAACACCTAGGGATCCTGATCGCCGACGTTGCCGGCCACGGCCTTCCGTCCGCGCTAATCGCCTCGATGCTCCAAAACGCACTTGCTTGGCAATCTCCGCATGCCTCCGATCCTGGTCAGGTTCTGTCGGGATTGAATCGAGCAATGACTGGCAAATTCGAACGCCACTTTGTCACCGCCGCCTATCTTTTCGTGGATATGGAAAACGGCATATTGAAATACGCAGGTGCAGCCCACACGCCACTGCTTCTGTGGCAAGCCAAACTCGGGCGTGCCACAGAATTTATCGAAAACGGCTTGATGCTGGGTCCATTCGCAGGTGCGACCTATTCCTCACTAAGCTTTCCTCTGGAGCGGGGCGACCGAATTGTTCTCTTTACGGACGGGGTGATTGAGGTCGAAAATTCATCCGGCGAGGACTTTGGGGTCGAACGCGTGAGACAGATCCTGGAATCGAAACATGATCTACGCCCGGGTCGATTCGTCGATGCGTTGCTCTACGGATTGTCGGGCTGGTCCGAGACAGCGATTGGGTCGAGCCAGTCAGACGACATCACTCTTCTCGTCATTGATTTTGAGGCTTCGGCATGACGGGGCACGGCCTCCGTCGGCGAATCGCTGCGTCACCGATGCCGCGGCCCGCTCCCGGTTTGCAAAGCCATCGACTCAATGACGCGACGCCACCTTTCAGAACACGACCTTGGCGAGGCGCATGATGAGTTCTTCCGGAGAGAACTGTAAGCAGCAGAGGCAGAAAAGACGCCGCAGTGGCTGCGGCCAAACGGGCCATGTCGTCGAGTCCGAAGGGGACCGGACGCATCGAGCCTACAAGGCTATAGCTGTTAGAGAGGTCGGCTAACGTTGGTGCGGATCGAATCGGAGCGCTGGCGAGCTACGACATCAGTTTTGCTTCCAACCTGCGCTCAAAAGTATGCCGTGCGAACGGCGGATAGCGTACTGCGGGGTCGATGTTTGTGCCGTGGTACATGACTCCGCGGGCGTTCGTGAACGCCTCGAACCCCCACCTACCGTGATACTTCCCCATCCCCGAATTGCCGACACCCCCGAAGGGGAGTTCAGGAATCAGTGGATGGATGGTGCAGTCGTTCACCACCGCATCACCCGACTCAGTCGTGTCGAGGATGCGCTCGGCTACATCAAGGTCCTCTGCAAAAATATAGAGGCCGAGCGGGCTCGGTCGGCTATTGATCCATTGGATCACGGCCTCGACCGAACCAATCTCCAGCACGGGCAGAATCGGACCAAAAACTTCTTCCCGCATGATCGGAGAGTCAGGTGGGACGTCCACCAGCACGGTTGGCGCGATGTACAGTTCATCGACATCGGTCACGCCGCCGACCGCTACTCTGCCGCTGCCAAGCAGCCCAGTGAGACGGACAAAGTTCTTGCGGTCGATCACTCGCCCGTAGTCCGGACTGAGTTTCGGATCGTCACCGTAGAACTCGTGGATCGCCTCCTTTAGGTGTGCCACCAGCGAAGCCTTGACTTCAGGCCACACAAGAACGTGGTCGGGTGCAGTGCAGATTTGACCTGAGTTAAGATACCGCCCGTAAGCAATGCGGCGCGCGGCTACAGCCAGATTCGCGGACGAGTGAACAATCGTGGGGTTTTTGCCGCCCAACTCGAGCACGCATGGCGTCAGGGTTCTCGCCGCAGCCTGGTGAATGATCTTGCCGATCCCGGGGCTGCCGGTAAAGAAAATGAAATCCCAATTCTGTGCCAGCAGAGCGGTGGTTTCAGGCACGGCGCCTTCGACCACTACAACGGCTCTGGGATCGAAATACTTCGCGACCAGTTTGGCCGCGGCTGCCGAGCAAGCCACTGCCAGTTCCGACGGCTTCAGCACGGCGGTATTCCCACCCGCGAGCGCCGCCGCGAGAGGTCCGAACAAGAGCATAAATGGCTCGTTCCATGCACCGATAATCAGCGTTACGCCTAGCGGATCGCGACGCACGCGGACGTGTCCGGGTTCGAAAACCAAGGGCATGTGCACCTTCTCGGGCGCCAGCCACTTATCTAGGTGCTCAAGCGCATAGTTTGCTTCCTTGACGATGTATGCGACGTCCATCAAGTCAGCATCAACGACATTGCGTCGCAGATCCTTCCATAGTGCCCCGCAAAGCTCCTCGCGGTTCTCAGTGAACATCGCCTTGAGCGTTTCGAGCTGAGCCTTACGCCAAGACGACGAGCGAGTGCATCCGGACACGAAGTATTCACGTTGTGAGTTGACTAGGGTGGAGTAATCGGGACTGGACATGTTCATCGTCCTTTCGTGCTTTTGCACATGTGAAGATTCCGCGTGGTGATCGAGTGGAACGGATGAGCGTTCGGGATTCTCGCTTCTGTCTCCTCACACACGATTTGCTGAGTCCAATAGTCCATCACGGTTGCGGCAGTTAGGAACTGTCTCTTGCGACAGTGGTTGGTTTTACTTCACCATCCGCCATTGGCCTGCGGAGTAACGACAAAACCCTGGAAGAACGTATCGGTGCAGGCCGACCACTGTCTCAAGTGACAGTCGACAGACTGCGTTTCAGTGCCGAGAATGCTTCCTGCCCAGCCAATCGAGGCCGTCGAGGCCTACGAGCAGCCCGCGTGTTGAGGAAGATAGCGTGAAGACTCTCTTACTCGTGAAATTCGCTGTAGAGGTATTGGCCGGCCTGGCATTTGCGTTATTCCCGAGCGGTCTGTTTGTCATTTTGCTCGGAGTACCGCTGGATGCACCTGGAGCCTATGCCTTTCGCATGTTTGGTGGAGCAATATTCGCGATGGGATTCGCATGCTGGCTGGCACGCGATGCAAGCGAGAGCCCGGCTGCGAGGGCGCTGATTATGGCGATGCTTCTGTACGATGCTGTCTTCGTCGCCCTTCTCCTTTCAGCCCGGCTGGCTGCGGGTTTGACGGGCATAGCCCTGTGGCCGACAGTAGTACTTCATTTGGGACTCGCGGTTTCTTCCCTGTTCTGTCTTAGGCAGGGCTCAGTTGCTCGTGTGGGATGAGTCGATGTTGGTCCATGTACCCGGAAACGGGATGGTACAGCTTTGGCGTCGGAAATTCAGGGCCAGTAATTCCAGGTCGTCTTTACCAGGAGGTCTCATGCAACGAAACAAGATTATCGCTTGGAGCATCGCCGCATTGACCGTGTCTCTCTCCGGCGCATACGCATTGAAGCACATGATACCAGTGCCAGCCGCCGCCGCGGCGCAGGCTTCAACTGACCATGTCATCTTTCTCGATCAGGGGTGGTCGAAAGACGTTCGGGAGGGGTACTACCACATCTCGCAGGGCACAACGGTGATGCCGTATGACATCTTTCTTAACCTCGAGGCCGCAGGCAGCCAGGACCTTTTTCGCTCAGATGCGAATAGCGAACGGTATGGCCTGACGCCCGACCCGGCAGACCCCAAATGGAACCCAGATGGCTTGCCAATCGGGCTGGGTAAGACCGTGACGACTGAGGGTCCATGGAAGGGTGAAGACGTCGGGATAAACTGCGCCACTTGCCATAATACGGAGTTGTTTTATCAAGGGAAACGGGTTCGTATCGATGGCGGAGTCGGAAATCACTTCGACCTGGAAGCGTATGTATTTGCTCTCGATGACGCTGTACAGGAAACGCTGAAGGATGCAGCAAAGTTTGATCGTCTGGCAGCGCGAATGGGAACTTCCAGTCCGGACGCAAAGAGCGAGCTGCGCCAACGTTTCGAAAGTACCGCCGATCGTGTCCATCATTTCCGGACCCGCGTTCTGCTCACTCCCTACCCCTGGGGACCGTCGCGAATGGACGCCATCGCTCTGATCGTCGCCCGCGTAACTTCCGTAGCGCCCGATATTCCTCAGAACTGGTCTGCGGCTCTCGCGCCAACCAAGCCTCCCTTCCTCTGGAATTCTCCGCAAGGCTCATGGACACAATGGCGCGGCGTGCAACAAGATCCAATCAATCGCAACCTTACCGAAACCATGGGCGTTTTTATGTCCATGAATCTGACGGCCAACTCACCTCAGGAAGGTCTCTTCGATTCGAATGCTCGCCTGAAGAATCTCGAGGAGATTGAGGATTGGCTGACTCATCTGGCGCCTCCCAAGTGGCCAGAAGAAGTGTTTGGAAAAATCGACCGTGCCAAAGCGGCGAGGGGCAAGGAGCTCTTCGCCAAACACTGCGCGGAGTGCCACAATTCTTATCCCTATACGTGGACGGAACCCAACAAGTATGGCAAGCGCTTCCTTGAAGTTGGACTGGTGCCAGAAAGCTATGTAGGCACAGATCGGATGCAGTTCGAGGACGTCAGGCCGTTTGTGCAGACGGCTCACCTGGCTCCGTATCTTCCCGGACCGCTCAAGGATAAGGCGCTTATTCCAGGCGGCTACCTCTACGTCGGATTGCAGGAAAGCATTCTTCATGTTGCCTTGTCGAAGGTCAATCAGACCGAAGAGGAAGCCGTTAAGATGCACGGCTACAGGGAACTTCCTGTCCCACGTCCCTCTCAAGTTCCCCACTACAAGGCCGCGCCACGCGACGGGGTGTGGGCGACGCCGCCTTTCATGCACAACGGGTCGGTGCCCAATCTTTATGAAATGCTCCTTCCGGCGGCGCAGCGCACAAAGAAGTTCTATCTGGGGCGGGACTTCGATCCGGTCAAGGTGGGTGTGGACACCTCAGGGAAATCCGGAACCTATCTCATTGACACCTCACTCATTGGAAGCTCGAATGCCGGGCACTCATTCGAGAACGCTCCCCTCGGGAATGGCGTCATCGGCCCCCTGTTGACCGACGAAGAACGCTGGGCGCTTGTCGAATATCTGAAGTCCATTCCTGAGGAAGCAGGCCGGGTGACGCCATTCGGTGGGCCACCGAACGCGGTCACCGGACACGCCAAGTATGCGAACCAACCGGAAGCTCCGCAACGCTGAACTGATCGCCAGAGGAGGGGAGCAATGTCAGACCATGTAGATGGACCACGGCAGATCGGTGAGCCTGCAACTGATCTCACCGATCTGTTCGCGTTCACCAGCCCGGAAAATCCTGCTCACACGGTGCTGGCCGCGAATGTATTCCCTTCGGCGGGTGTGACTGCGATGTTCTCCAACGCGGTAAATCACTCGATCGTGGTTCGCAGGATGACAGTGGCCGGCACTGGCGAGGACGCGAAATTTAAGCCAAGTGACAAAGAGTATCGCTTCAGCTTCCGGTTCGATGTTCTTGAACACGCAAATGGCGACTCGAAGCCGGTGCAGCGCGGCACCTGTACCTGTCCCGATGGCCAGATGCTACCGTTCGTCGTCAACGACGAGAAGGGGGTATCGACTGCGGATGGAGTTTTCCGCGTATTTGCGGGCTTGCGCTCTGATCCGTTCAATCTCGCGTGGGCACCCGCAGTGCTTAAGAAGCTTCCCAATCTGTTGCAACACGACAATGTGCTTGCGATCGTCGTCGAGTTCGACACGCGACGAGTACTCAGTCCAAGTGAAGGGTCGCTTTTTGGGGTGATCGCCGAAATTACCCCGTTACCCGGACGCGCCAGCCCGATCGGGGTAAACCCTCCCCGTTACGATTGGGTTGGCCGTCCGGAACAGACCAACATGCGCTTGAATAATCCTGGGATTCAGGGGACAGACGATCTCCGCGACCTATGGAATCAGCAAACACCCTTTGCGATCGCAGAGGAACTGAAGCCGGTATTTCACCAAAAGCTGGTGGAAAGTCTGAGTAACTGGGATCTGCGCGACGGGAAGGCAGATTGGTCGTCCGGGGCACTGCACGCCGCTGCCAATGTCTATCTCGATGATTTCCTGTTGTTCGACGTCTCCAAGCCGACGAGTGACACCAGTTTTTTTGAAATCGAGAAAAGCACACTTCGAGGAAAACCCTACGCGACGGGTGGCGGACGCACGGTTGACGCAAATGTGGTCGACATCATGATCACCTGGATGGTGAATGACGACAAGGAGTTCATGCAAGGTGGAGCAACGGGCGCGACGAAGCCAGGCCTCAAAGTATTTCCCTACGAGGCTTCACCGAATACGGAGTTGCAGACTGTTGCCGACAACGTTGATCTCGCGGCCTCTCCGGATCAGGTTTGGGCTCTTATCGGCCAATTTGGTGGAATGTGGCATCCACTGATTGCCAGCGTAAGGCTCACCGGCAATGGTGTCGGGCAGTTACGCACAATCGAAACGATCGATGGCAAGCAGATTATTGAGCGCCTTGAGGCGGAGGACAACTCACAACGGCTCTATCGCTACACGAACGTGAGTGGCCTCGGAGTTGTGGATTACACGGGAACGTTTGACCTGAAGCCAAAGGGGAGTGGGAGCTCCGTGGAGTGGAGGGTTCAGTTTCTTGCCGACAACCAAGCAACCCTTGTTGTGAGGACCATCGTTGCCACTTTGATGAAAACCGGGTTCGAAGCCCTGACAAAACGCTTTGGAGCCCTGAAATGATCGAAGCGCCGGAAATCGATCTCGCGTATCCACTGACAGACGGGGACATTGCCGTCAACAATCTGGAGAGCGCACGCCGAAATTCCTGGAATCGATTCTGGCGCGATCCGTTGCGGCCCGGCATCGCGGAGTCCATCGTCGAGCAGGAGCAATTGACGGCACCATTCGTCGGAGACATGGGTGCGCTCGACCGCCTCGACTCACTGGTCCGATGCCTCGATCGCGTGGAAGCAGAGTCGCCCCGAACGACCCTCATCCGTGCGCAAATTGCGTCCATGGGGCACCGCTTTGCTGAAGCAAAGAGGTATCTCGACGAGATTGGCGATTGGGGCGAGTTGTCTGAAGATGCAAATCGCCTGTCCTTGAGCATCGACCAGGCCTGCGGAATTGACCTGGAAGCCGCGCTTGAGGCCAGACGGTGGATGGCTGCGAAGTCCCGGCGCCTGGAAGATCTGGTACCACTAGCTGCGTTACACGCTGACCTTCGCGAGTTCGACGAGGCCGACAGGATCTATCAATGTGCGCTGAGGGAATACCAGGGTACATCTCCTTTCGCCGTCGCATGGGTCTGCTTTCAACTGGGTGTTTTGTGGGGAGAGCTCATTCCGGAAGTTCAATCGAGTCGAGCCGAGTATTGGTATCAGAAGGCCATCGAATACTTGCCCTGTTATGTCAAGGTACGTGTCCATCTCGCGGAGGTTTATCTGAGACACGGACGCGGGAAGGAGGCAGAAGCCCTGTTGCTTACGGCGATTCCCAGTGGTGACCCAGAAGTACATTGGCGTCTTGCCGACGTGTTGGCCCAAATGGGGAGATTCGCCGATGCCAAGGCCCAGATGCAGACCGCCCGATCCGGCTTCGAGGCTTTACTTGAAAAACATCTGCTCGCGTTTGCTGACCATGGTGCGGAGTTCTACGCCGGCAGCGGCAATGATCCGCGAAGAGCTTTCGAGCTCGCGAGCATTAACCTTGCAAACCGTCCGACATTGCGGGCCTTCGAACAGGCGTATGAAGCTGCTGTTGATGCTGGAGAGTCGGAGCGTGCAGCAAAGTTTGTCGCGGCTGCCGAGCATCGTTGGGGAGCAACGAACGCCTTTCGTTTTTCGCAATTAGCCAGGACTTACGGGGACAAACCAGCGTCGGAGAGATCAACTGCATGATGATCGATCGAAGAGCTTTCATTATTCAGGGAGCGACACTCCTTGCAACGGCTCCAGCCTTAGCAGTCGTGTTACCAGGCTCGTCGGCAGCGCAGACTCCGCTCATGACCGGAGCTGGAACAGATGAGACTTCCATCCTTTTCAAGATCGATGGCTGGGATGCTTGCGACGCGGAGGTTTCGAACGGAAATGAGGTGTGGCTCAGAATTAATCAATCGTGGCGGGCTGCGTGGCGGTGACATGAAGTTACAGAGGGCAGCTGGAATGGCCGCATTATCATGCCAACTTATTAGCTGGGCCGTCCTTCTCGTTCTGACCCCCAATCTTTTGACGATATACGCGAGCGGAGACGGGCCAACGCAGGGAGCGCCGTCGAACATTTCTGTGCAGGAGGGCGTCGTAAAGCTTGCCGACTCGAACATTGAGTACTTCAGCCAGGGCCAGGGTGAGTCAATTGTCTTGCTACCTTTCGGAGGACTCACAGTCGGCTATATGCAGGAACTCTCAAACGATCTTGCTGACGCCGGATATCGGGTGGTTCGAATCAATTTCAGAGGTTCGGGAAAGAGTTCGGGGCCCGGGGAAGGAATCACTCTACACACGCTAGCCGCAGATGTCGCTGGTGTGATCAGAGCGCTGAAGCTAGGAAGAGTGAACATCGCCGGGCACGCGTTTGGAAATCGTGTGGCACGAACTTTGGCCGCAGATCATCCAGAGTTGGTTCGCAGTGTCATCCTGTTTGCTGCAGGCGGAAAGGTCCCGCCAGACCCGCCCGGAGAACGTGCCTTACAGGCGATTTTCAATCCTGCATCGACCGATGCAGACATCCTGAGGCAGATGAAATACATGGTTGGCAATGCTGCCGAGATTCCAGTCGCGTGGCAAGCCATCAAGCCGTGTCGTGCCCCGCAAGTAGCGGGAATGCAAAGAACAGCGATGCAGAACACGCCACTAAAGGATTGGTGGGCGCCGCCGGGAAAAACGAAATATCTCATACTGCAAGGAACTAATGACCAGATCGCACCGCCGGAAAATGCAGTGCTGCTGAAGCAAGAACTCGGTGAGCGAGCTACGCTCGTTTCGTTCCCCGGCGCGGGCCATCTGTTTATTGTGACGGAGCCTAAGAAAGCCGCAGCCGCCGTAGTTTCATTTCTTCATGAGACTACGACTTGACCGTCCGATACGGATGAGGACAATCACGGGCGTGGGTCCCGAGAAAGCATTGCGAAACTTAGAGAACGTTTTAGTAAGTTTTTCTGCCTCCCGAGGAATACATGACAGACAAGTCCGCTTTACTTGGGATTTTTCTCGGATTGTCGCTGTCAGTGATTTGCCACTCACGCGCTGCCGGCCAGTCAGCGACGTCCTCCACAGAGAATGAAGCGTGGCCAGAAGCGGATGCCCATGTGCAACTGGCGTCAAACTGGCGGTCGCTATCGTTTGTCGGGCTGGAGCAGGCGGCAGGTTATCCCTTCCAGCAGTGGTATGTGGCGTCCGGGATCGGTCGTCAGTTTAGACCGATTCTGAGGCCGCACTGGGAAAACATTGATCCAGACAAAGAGCATTATCTTCTTTTGGGTGTCGGCTATGAATACCTTCGAACGACACAATCGGGAAAAGTGTTCAACGAAAACCGGGTGACCTTCGACATGACCCCCAGCCTTCGTCCCGCGTCGAGACTACTGTTGCGCGACAGGAACTGGACCGAGCTTCGTTGGATCAACGGATCGTACTCGACAACCTATCGCAATGAACCTTCGCTCGAAATTGACCTTCTTGTTCACGGCATTCGCCTGACTCCCTTTGGCGCAGCCGAGTTCTTTTACGACAGCCCGAAGCATTCCTGGGATCAGGAATGGTACACAGGAGGCGTGCTATTGCCATACAAGCGCGTTTTCATGCTGGAAACCTACTACCGGCGAGAACAATGCGCCACATGCACTCCTCAAAACTGGAATGCGGGAGGAGCGACGCTAAACTTCTTCTTTGCAAACAGAAAATGACGTTATGAAATCTCTATAGACCTCGTAGCCTGCAAAGTTGGCATCGAATACTGCTGTTCGCCGATTCACTGGCCGATCAAAAATTTGCGGAGCGGTTCGTTCTCATTGGCATCGAAGAGGTCAGAATCAAAGCTTCGGCGGTCACACGACCAATACACGACCATCGT
>Ga0206870_1178_pt1 | contig 15226 bp, 13 predicted proteins | sample Alteio_BWOrgCont_36_FD_152620 | JGI IMG/M metagenome (GOLD analysis project Ga0206870, IMG submission 152620) | Enriched cells from forest soil in Barre Woods Harvard Forest LTER site, Petersham, Massachusetts, United States -... | ecosystem: Environmental > Terrestrial > Soil > Temperate forest >... | reverse complement strand
AACGTGGTCAGTTTATTTATAGATTTGGTAGGTAGTTTCATAATTTTCAACGGTTTAACTCAAACAAAACGGTTCGTCATGCGGTGATTTGTAATACTTTATATCACGTGTTTAAGATTGCGTCAATTTTTATTTAAAAATATTTTATGTGTTTAAGCAATTTATAATAAATAGCTTACAAATATTATCCAAGCATTACTTTTACAATATGTTGAAAAGTAAACGCTGTTTTGGAGATCCTTTAACGACAGTGCGTCATCTGTAGTCGTAAGAGCTTTTCTGTCACATACTTGTCACACTCTTTTATTTGTAACCTGCCGATATAAGAATCAAGCTGAGTATGTCCCGGTAGATAAATTTGCTATGGCGCCAGTCTCATTTATAAAGTTTTGGCGGGAACGTATTACTACGTTAATCGTCTCACAACTGACTCAAGGGGTGACGCCTCATAAAATCGCCTTAAGCGTTGCACTGGGCTTCAGTCTCGGCGTCTTTCCGGTTCTTGGCACTACTACCACGCTTTGTGCAATTGCCGCTGTCCGGCTCAGGTTGAATCAACCGATCATTCAATTGGTAAACTGGCTGGTTTATCCGCTGCAACTGGCGTGGATTTTAATTTTCATCCGCGTCGGCGAATGGATCATGCACGCACCGTATATGACTTTTTCGCTCCCGGAATTAATTCAGAAATTTCATGATTCGCCGGTAAATTTTTTTCAGGAGTTCGGTCTGGCGGCATTACAGGGCGTTGTCGCCTGGTTATTCATCGCGCCTTTTCTCAGCACGATAACATATTCCTTGCTGTTGCCTCCGCTGAAAAAATTCGTCGCCTTTAAAACCCCCCTTGCCAATTCCCGTCGTATCGAGTGAACGAGTGAATGTGTAGCTGGACTTCAGGCGGGTGCGTTAACGATAATGTTAAGCCTTAAGTCCTTGTCTATCAACGATGTTAAGTCTTCGAACCGTTTTGTTAAGGATAGTGTTAAGGGTTAAGTGCCTGGGAATCAACAATGTTAAGGATGTTAAGCCTTTTGCGCGAATACATCTACGTGATCGAATCATGACTAGGGATCTTGCCAGAACATTCACTCCGATAAAATAACCTTGAACGACTCTCAAATGAAAAATTAAATTGTCCCATGAGAAAGAATTTCGTTAAGACGGCCAATAAAACCATCCACCGGTTTTTGTGCCTCGCGCCGCTATCGCTGGTTGTCGCCGGCTGTCATCGTGAACAGGTTCAGGTATATCAGGTCAATCAGGATCAGCCGACACAACAGCCCGCCACGCCGGTCACTAATTCCGCCGACGCCGGCCTGCCGCCGGGGCACTCGGACATGGCTTCGTCTGATAACTCCATGCCGAATGGTGTCGTGCCACCGGACACCTCCGCCGGGCCATTGACATGGACAACGCCGACGGGTTGGTCCCAGGTCCCGCCGAGTGAGATGCGCGTGGCATCTTTTAAGGTCACCGATGCGAAAGGGAAGCAGGCCGATGTCAGCATCGTTCCGCTTTCCGGCATGGCCGGGGGCGATTTCGCCAATGTCAATCGCTGGCGCGGGCAGGTCGGTTTGCCGGACGCGCCGGATGATGAATTGCAAAGTGCCGCCGAAAATGTCGAAGCCGGTGGCCAGCCTGCCACGCTGTATGACCTCGGCGGAAAAGATGCCACCACCGGCCAGCCCAGCCGCATCCTTGGCGCCATCCAACATCGCGACGGTACCTCATGGTTTTTTAAAATGACCGGTGACGGTGATTTGGTCGAGCAACAGAAACCGGTCTTCCTTGATTTTCTTAAGACGCTCTCTTTTGGTTCGGCACAAGCCCAAACACAATTGCCGCCTGACGAAATGAACCCTCAAGATCAACCGGCGTTACCTGCCGGTCATCCTCCCATTGGTGACATGAGCGCTTCCACGACAACTGGTCCTATCTCTCACGATGGCCAGCCCAATTGGGAAGTTCCCGCCGGCTGGCAGGAAGTTAATGGCGGCTCGTTTCTCGTCGCCAAGTTCGCACTCACCGGCGATGGTGGCACAGCGGCCGATGTCAATGTCAGCTCGTCCGCTGGTGACGGTGGCGGTTTGGCTCCGAATGTCAATCGCTGGCGCGGACAACTTGGCCTGCCGCTCGAAGATGAAATTTCGACGGTGACCTTTACCGTGCCTGATGGCCAGGCACAAATGGTTGAGTTCAGTGGCACGAATGCGGAGAGCGGCAAACCCGCCGAAATTGTTGGTGTTATGGTTACCCAGCCTGACCGCACCTGGTTTTATAAATTGATGGGTGATCCGAACCTCGTTGCTGGCCAGAAAGCTGCTTTCACCACCTTTGTGAAAGACACGAAATACTGAACCATTGAAATTAAAACAGGAACGTTGGACACAGTGTCTTTTTTTCTATAACGTTCGCACGAAATATGAGCGGAACTACCGACGGCGATAAAAAAGATTGGGGTCAGAAAGCCCTGCAAATCAACCTGGATGCCACCAAATACGGCGCGTTTGCTGAGATTGGGGCGGGGCAGGAAGTCGCACGTTGGTTCTTCCGCGTGGGCGGTGCGTCGGGCACCGTCGCCAAAACCATTTCCGCCTATGACATGGCCGTCAGCGATGCCATTTACGGCACGTCCGAACGTTACGTGAGCCGCCAGCGGCTCCAGTCGATGCTCGATTACGAATACGGTTTGCTCCTTCAACGGCTCGATAAAAAGCGCGGTGACAAAACTGCTTTCTTTGCTTTTGCCGATACCGTGGCCACGCACAGCCTTTCCCGCCACACCGACGGCCACGGCTGGCTCGGCATAAAATTCCAGGCGCAACCGCGCGAAGAACCATCACAGATCATCATTCACGCAAGGCTGCTCGATACCATCGTCGTTCGCGAACAGGAAGCGCTCGGAGGCATTGGCGTCAACCTCCTTCACGCCGCTTTCTATCATTACAATGAGCCGGAAAAAATCATTTCCTTGTTGATGGAAAACCTCAACCGCGAGCGCATTGAGATCGAGATGATCAAATTCTCTGGTCCGCGATTCGCAAATGTGGACAATCGTTTGATGAGCCTGCAGCTGGTGCAGCAGGACGCCGCCGATGGCGCCATGTTTACCTCTGATGGCGAAGTGGTGATTCCCAGCGAAGTCTTATACAAGAAACCAGTACTGGTAGAACGCGGCAGTTTTCGCCCCATTACCAAGACGACCCTGGACATTTTGGAACGCGCGCAGGAACAATTTTTACGCGAACCGGCACTTAAAGGTGAAACACCTGTCATCCTGATGGAGATGACCCTCCATAGCGTGCTTGAAGACGCCACGCTTGCGCACAAGGATTTCCTCGACCGGGTTGATTTGTTAAGCACGCTCGGTAAGCCCGTGCTCATTTCCAACTTTGGCCGTTATTACCGCCTTATCGAATACCTTTCGCGTTATACGCAACAAATGAAAGGCATCGCGTTGGGCATTCCGAGCCTGCGCAGTATCTTTGACGAAAAATTTTATACCGACCTGTCCGGCGGCTTGCTCGAGTCCCTGGGCCGGCTTTTTAAGGACAACTCCAAGCTCTATGTTTATCCGGCGCGCGAAACCACGGGCAGCACGTTTTCCGCTCCGAACGTCCCAGTCAGCGACAGCGTCAACTGGCTGCGCGAGTCCACGGGCAATGAAATCGTCAACACGGAAAATCTGAAAGTCGCCCCCAACCTGCGGCATCTTTACACTCACCTCCTGGAAAACAGCTACATTGTTGGGATCGAAAATTACAATCCCGAATATCTTAGCCTGTTTGCACCGGTCGCGCTTTCCAAGCTGCAGTCCGGCGACGCGTCCTGGGAAAACGACGTGCCTGCGCCCATCGTCGAATCCATCAAGAAAGGGAAGATGTTCGGCTGGCGGGACCAGCCGGCAGTCCTCGAGACTATATAATCGCCGTCCTTCGGATGATGTCCTGCAGCGATGTCTCCGGTTTAAAATCTAAAAAGCGTTCCAGTTTTTCCACGCGCGGCTTGCGACGGCGCATGTCGTCAAAACCCGGCGCATACGCCTTGTCGTAAGGCACCAATTCAATCCGTGACTTTGACCCCAGTGTTTTCACGACCAATTTCGCCAGATCAAGAATCGAAATTTCCTCCGTGCCGCCAATGTTGAAAATTTCCCCGCGGGCTTTTCGGCAATCCTTCAAACGCACCAGCGCTTCCACGGCGTCGCTGACCAGGCAAAAACAGCGCGTTTGGCCACCATCACCGAAAACCTGCAACGGCTGGTTCTTCTTTGCGGCGGCAATGAAACGCGGCAGAACCATCCCGTAACGTCCGGTTTGCCGCGGACCGACGGTATTGAACAGCCGGCAGATGATGACGGGCAGGTTCTTTTCGCGCGCGCAGGCCAGCGCAAAAAATTCGTCCGTTAGTTTCGAGCAGGCATAACTCCAGCGCGACTGGTTGGGCGGGCCGATGAGCAGATCGTCATCCTCGGTAAATTCGTCCTTCGCGCTCTTGCCATATACTTCCGAGGTGGAAGTTATCAGAATGGGCGTGGTGTTTTTCGCCGCGGCATGAAACAGGGTTTGCGTCTCGCAAAAATTCGATTCCAAAACGTGCAATGCTGACTTGACGACCAGTTCAACGCCAACCGTCGCGGCCAGGTGAAAAATAAATTCCGCTTTTGCCGCCAGTTTGGTCAGATCTTTGCATTTGGAGATTTTGGAACGGATGATTTTTAGCCGTGGATTCTTTTTGACCGTACGCAAGTTCTCCGGGCTGCCCGTCGAAAAATCGTCAATGACTACCACGCTCTTGCCGTCATCCAGCAAACGCCCGACCAAATGTGAGCCAATGAAGCCGGCCCCGCCGGTTACTATAATCGGCGAAGACGGTCGATGGAGGGCAGGGGATGGCATCGCTATTTTTTATCTTCGTCGGGTTTGAGCGCTTGAGCTAAAACTTCCGCCAGTTTCTGCCGGTATACTGAGCTCTCGATGCGCGTCGCTTCGTCGGGATTGGACAAGTAGCCGGCTTCAATCAATATGGCCGGACGGCTTTGCCCGCGCAAAACGCCGATGAATCGCGCGCGCCGCACGCCACGGTCTTGCATGCCGGTACCGTGCAGCAATGCGCTATGTATGCGGACGGCCAGTTGTAAATTTTCCGGGTCAAAGGCGTTGCTTGGCAGATTTTCTTCCCATGGGTCGGCGAAATTACGCGTGATGGTTGAAGGCTCGCCCGTCGGCGTCATGCAATATGTTTCCAGCCCGGCTTGCGTGGTGTCTGGCGCGCCGGAATTAAAATGCAAACTGATGAACAAATCCGCCTGCTGCGCCTGGGCAAACGCGACGCGCTCCGTTAGTGAGACGTCGGTATCGGCGCTACGGGTCAGGAAAACCTTCCAGCCCTCGGCTTCGAGCAGCGGTTTAAGACGCAACGCCAGGTCGAGCGTAAATTCCTTTTCAAATCGCCCGTTCAAAACGCTGTGCGTGCCACTGTTCGATCCTCCATGCCCCGGATCAATCACAATGACCCGATTGGTTGAAAACGCGAGCGGCGGTTCGCACAAAAGCGGTTCGAGGTTCTTTTCCAAATCCAGTTCGTGCAGAGAAACTTCGCCGTCAATGAACTGCGGCGCAAAGCCGAGGTTGATGATGACTCCATTCCACGTGGCCTCGCGGCTACCGATTTCCAGGACCATCGTCCCGTTCTTCGAATGGACAGCATACTCGGCCACCGGCAAATCGGGGATGCGGTGCGGCGAGTCCACGCCGTGTTCCGAAGCCCAACTGCTTAACGAAGCCCAGGTAGTAACAGGGGCAGGGGTTACGAGCGGTTTATTCGGGACGACCGTTGAAGGAATCGGCTGAATGGGTTGGGACGGTTTGTTTACCGGCGGCGTGGGGGCGGGATATTCATGGACCACATTCGTTCCCACCGGCTCCGATGGAGGCAATTGGCGAACAGAATTTCCAGCGCAACCGGCCAAAAAAACGGCGGCGAGGCAAAGACAGACGAATTTGAACACGGGCATATTTTGCTGAACACCAACGCGGACTCAAGCTGATTTGGGCCATTTTTACCGGGAATATTATCCTTGGCCATTTTCCGGCAACCCTCCGGGCTGACAAATGTGGCAAGTACCGCATGACGCATTGATTTAGGGCACGGCCAATTTTTTCATACTGACAGTGATAATTTGTTTACCCCCTTAAACGGGGGATTGTATCATCGGGTCGTTGACGACACACTGCAACCTGAACATAAAGATTTCAGATAACGAGAAATATCCCAGCCAATACCGGGGTATTTTTCAAACATAGTTTCATGGCTCAACCAACTTTACTTATCCTGGCCGCCGGCATGGGCAGCCGTTATGGCGGTCTCAAACAAATTGACCCGGTCGGTCCCGGTGGCGAAACCATCATGGATTATTCGATCTATGACGCGTTGCGCGCCGGTTTTGAAAAGCTGGTCTTTGTCATTCGGCGGGACATCGAGGCCCCGTTCAGGCAAACCATCGGAGCACGATTTGAAAAACGAATCCCCGTCCAATACGTCTTCCAGGAAATGAGTGAACTGCCTGCGGGATTTTCCGTGCCACCGGGCCGCACCAAGCCGTGGGGGACGGGTCATGCGATTCTCATGGCCGATAAAGTCATTAAAGAACCATTTGCGGCGATCAATGCCGATGATTTTTATGGCGCAAATTCTTTTCGCGTGCTGGCGGAGCATTTGCGCCGGGGCGGCGAGGACTATGCCATGGTAGGCTTTGAACTACGCAACACGCTTTCCGAATTTGGCAGTGTCGCGCGTGGTGTCTGCCGCATGGCAAACAACGATTACCTGGAAAGCGTCACGGAACTGACCAAGATCGAAAAAGAGGGCACCGGGGCAAAATATACTGATGCCGCAGGGGCCGTTCAAGCTTTGAGCGGCCAGGAGACTGTTTCGATGAATTTCTGGGGATTTACTCCCGCAGTGTTCCAACAGTTACGCGAACTGTTCGTAAAATTTTTGGAGAAAAGCCAGCGAGAAGAAAAGTCAGAATTTTATATCCCAATGGCGGTGGGTGAACTGGTGCAAATGAAGCGGGCGCGCTGCAAGGCTCTGCGCACGGCGGACTCGTGGTTTGGCGTCACGTATCGTGAAGACCGGCCGCGCACGGTGGAAAGCATCCGGCAACTCATTGCGCATGGGGACTATCCTGAGAAGCTTTGGACATGAACCGGAAGCATGATGTCCGCGCTATCGCGCGGCAATTTCAAATCTCCGGCGAATTTATCAGCGCCGAACCCTACGGCAGTGGGCATATCAACGATACCTATTGTGTGATTTTTGACCAAGGGGGCACGCGCGTCCGGTACATTTTTCAGCGCATCAACCACAAGGTTTTCAAAGATCCGGTGGCGTTGATGGACAACATTTACCGGGTGACAGCGCATCTGGGTGAAAAAATGTCGGGGCAGGGCGACCCCAGCCGCCGAACGCTCACGACGTTACTAACCCGCAAGGGGCAGCGGGTGCTGGTGGACGAAAATGGCAACTATTGGCGGGCGTATTTGTTTATTGAGAGGGCGCGAACTTACGATGCCGTACAATCTTCCCAGCAGGCTTTTGAAGGCGCGAAGGCGTACGGAAACTTTCAGAAAATGCTCGCTGATCTGCCGACACCGCGTTTGCACGACACCATTCCCGATTTCCATCATACTCCAAAGAGGTTTGCCGCGTTGGAAAAGGCTATCTCAGAGGACCCGGCCAACCGCGCGACACATGCGCGGGCGGAAATTGATTTTGCCCTAAGCCGCAAAAGCATGACGAGCGCATTGCTCGACGCCAAATTGCCTGAACGGGTGACACACAATGATACTAAATTTAATAATGTGATGCTCGATGATGTGACGGGCGAGGGTATTTGCGTGATTGACCTTGATACGGTGATGCCCGGGCTGGCGCTTTATGACTTTGGTGATATGGTTCGCACGACTACAAGCCCGGTAAAAGAGGACGAGTTGGATGTGTCAAAGGTGACCATGCAATTTCCGATGTATGAGGCGCTGGTGCGTGGTTACCTGTCGTCAGCTTCCGGGTTTTTGACCAAGGCCGAGAAGCAATTTCTTGCGTTTTCGGGCAAACTTATCACATTTGAAATCGGCATTCGTTTCCTGGCTGATTTTTTGGCGGGAGACGTTTATTTTAAAGTGCATCGCGACCAACATAATCTTCAGCGATGCCGCACCCAATTTAAGCTGGTGGAATCAATCGAGCAGCAGGAAGCCCAAATGAACAAATTGGTGGAAGGATTGTAATATGCGAGTGCTGGTAACAGGCGGCGCCGGTTTTATCGGCAGCCATATTGTCGAACATTTCCAAAACAAGGCGGAGGTGCGCGTCCTGGATAATTTGCGTTCGGGGCACGAAAAGAATCTGGCGGATTTCCAGCATGAATTTATCCAGGCTTCCATCCTGGATCGCGAGGCGGTCCGTAGCGCGATGCAGGGCGTGGATTTTGTTTTTCACTTGGGCGCCATGATCAGCGTGCCTGAGTCCATGTCCAAGCCGATTGAGTGTAACGAAATCAACGCGGTCGGCACACTGGTTATCCTGGAAGAAGCGGCGCATGCGAAGGTCAAGAAAGTGGTGTTGAGCAGTTCGGCGGCAATCTATGGAGATAACCCGGTGATGCCGAAGCAGGAGACGATGCTGGCCGAGCCGAAGAGCCCTTACGCCATCACGAAGCTGGACGGTGAGTTTTATTGTAAACTGTTTGCGGAGGAAAAACGTGTGCAAACGGTGTGCCTGCGTTACTTCAACGTTTTCGGCCCGCGCCAGGATCCTGGGAGCCAATACGCCGCCGCGATCCCCATTTTTATCGAGCGCGCCTTGAAGCATGAACCGATCACCATTTATGGCGATGGCGAACAGACCCGTGATTTCATCTATGTCAAGGATGTGGCAGCGGCGAATGTATTTTTTGCGACACAATCGGAAGCGACCGGGGTTTTTAACGTGGCCTACGGAGGGCGCATCACGATCAATGACCTCGCCAAAAAGATCTGCAAACTGGCGGGATCGCGTTCAGTGATAAAACATACCCGGGATCGCACGGGCGATGTAAAAAATTCCATGGCAGATGTCAGTAAGCTGTTGGCAGCGGGATTTACTTCTCACAACAATTTTAATGACGGTCTGGCTGCCACCATCCAGTTCTTCCAGAAAAGACAAAGATTAAGCCGATAATCGTATTCCCCCCCAATACAGGGGAATAGACAGTATTTCCCATCTTAAATTAGAATACGGGTGGTTGAAGGCATGAAGTCAGGGCCGTTATTTAGCAGGAACCGAGTGCAAGATTTGAATTTAGGCGTCTATAAAATTGAGAGTATGTGTCAGACAACATTAAGAACCTCATTGGTTAACAAACCCCAACGGAAGACCCGCGGATTCACATTGATCGAATTGCTGGTGGTCATCGCCATCATCGCCATCCTTGCCGCTATCCTGCTGCCGGTGCTGGAAAAAGCCAAAAACAGGGCTTTGATTGCCGTCGATATTAACAACATCCACCAATTTGGCCTCATGTGCGTGATGTACGCCAATGACAACAATGACTGGCTTCCGGCCGGCGCATTTGATAACGCCCATTTTCCATCAACGAGTTATACAAATATTTTAAATGAAGGAATTACGAGCAATGCCTTGGCTTGTGTATGCATTACATTGTATCCGGGCGGAGCATATCAGTCGGGCCTGCTAAACCACCCCATAGGAGTGCCAAATACATCCAACCCATCATGGCTTTATATCGGATGGGATTATTGGCCGGGGACGCAGGCTCCCTATATCCCGCCAACCTATGCTGAAAATTTCACTACAGCTCAATACAATCGTCCTACTAAAATGTCTACACTGCTGGTGACGCCCAGTTCTCATACTCTCGCTGATTGCATGCATTGGGGAGGGGTAGGCGGAACCGGAGTATATATGCCCCATTTAAATGGTGGAGCGAATAGCAGAAGCCTCTCCACGGCACAAGGGGGGACGGGAATTCCAATAATTCCAGAAGGCCTTGTGGTCGCGGAATTGGACGGTTCAGCAGGGTGGGTAGGATACAAATATCTTGCAGCGGTTACCAATGGTACGGACATTTATTTGTACGAGCCAAATTAAACCAACGCTTTTAGTCTTAAATTCTGTTGAATTTCTGGCGACCATTGGTCGCCGTTTTTTGTTAGATCAATTTCCCAAATGATAAAATAAAAAGCCTGCGGTTTTTATCGCGGCTGACATTTTTGTCGAGCGCTTAAATAGTGCTTTAAAAGGTTTCCGGCGACCATTGGTCGCCGTTTTCTTTGAAGGGGCTTATGCGAACCCAGTCCACATCCAGTTCCTGGGTGTCAAAGTCCCGCTTGCCGGTCCAGGTGGGAAACCATACACCCAGAGTAAACTGACCACCAATGGTGGGAACGTGGGTGTAGTTGGTTTGGTAGCAAACGTCATCAACATAATACTCCACGCGTTGTGGCTGGCTTGCGTCGCCGGTATGCCAATCGAATCTGAACGTGTGGAATTGGCCATCGTTCATGGCTTTTTGTAGCTCATCAAATCTATCCGTATATTCGCCAGTGTTGGCGCCCACCCAGTTATTGAATCGGGCATGCTGGTAGGAAATCTCTGATGGCGTTTTGAGAGCGGTGGGGATTTCAATATCAATCTCTTCGTTCCGAATCAATCCGCCGTCAACGAGGTCAAGGCTGGCTCCATTTGCGAGGGTATTAAATATCGGCGTTTTTAAGTTAAAACCATTCGCCAAAACCATCTGTTCGGCACTGGCCACATTGCGAAAAGCTTCAGTCGTATGGTAGATGCCATTGGTGGCAGGTGTCAGGTAGGGCGGACGGTCGGCATTGGTGCTGGTGAGATCGGCGATGAGGCTATTGGCCTGGTCGGCGGTTAATCCAGCCTTTTGAAAATCATCCGCGGTCAGTCCGCCTATTTTTTGCAGTTGGGCATAGAGCGGATCGCCGGGGTAGGTTTCTTCGTAATGATAGGTCCAGATGGCGGAACAGGAGCCCAGATGCGGCGGCAATTTGATATGCGCCTCGAACCTGCCGGAATCAAAATAATTTTTGGTGACAATGGCCGCGCCCACGCGGGTGACGCGGTCAACGCGCTGGCCTTTTTTACCAACGCCATGGACGGGGCCAGTGTACAGATCGCCATGTGCAAACAGGTGCAGGAGGCCATTGGAGACGACAACGTTGTCCGGCACGACCCCGCCGTTATCTTTTCCCCATTGGCTTTTCATGATCTTCCAATGAGACAGGTCGAGTTGTGTGCCATTGAAATCATCAAAGAACGGCGTTTGCGTATTTTGCGCCAGGGCGGAAGCCGGCGGGATGATGCAGGCCAGGCACATTAAAGTTTTCCACGTTTTCATGAGGGATAAGTAATTCGATTATTTGGAAGAGGTTGTAAGTGGTTCAGGCGGATTGCCGAGGGCATCTACACGAGAGTAGAACGCCGTGACCGTGGCTGAACGGGGGCCACCCCAAACGCGCTCGGCCAGGACCTGCAACGGCCGCTGCGCCCAACCATCAAGCCAGGCATCGGACTTGGACTCCACCTCATCCGACCAGCGGCAAAGTTGGAAGCCCATCAACTTGGGATCGGAAGGCATGTTCCATCGTTCATAAATGCGCTTTGAGTCAACGTAACCATATTGTCCTAAAGAAGTTCCGCCATCTCCTGGAGACACGTAGAGCGCATCCGGCCCATCTTCCGGCGAGTCAATGACCTGCCATCCGTTCGTGGTGAAATGGTCGGGGGCAGCGGTCCAGACGTTAATGATGATATCTTTATTGGGTAAAAGATCGGGAGATTGCTTGTAGTCCCACCAATTCCAGAGTTGCATGGTTTTTCCGTATGACCTTACTTGCGCGTCCACTTCGTTGATCCATTCGACAAAAACATCGGTGGGCTTGGCGTATCCTTTTTTCTTCATGTAGTCCACCAGCTCGGGGCATTGCCATTGTTTGTTTTCAAATTCCCATTCATCGCAACCGATATGAAAATAAGGGCCGTCAAACTCGGGAATAAATTCGTCCAGCAACGACTTGATCCAGGCCCTGACTTCCGGACGGGTGATGTCCAGCATCCAGCCACCGTCTTTGGAGCCAGCCCAATGACCGGTGTCCATGGAATCGCAGGAGAAGCGAAGCTTGGGGTTATAATCGGTAATGGCTTTGGCGTGGGCGGGCAGGTCGATTTCCGGGACGATTATGATGTGATAATGTTTGGCGACGTCCTGTAACTGGCGAATATCGTCTTTGGAGTAGGCGGGAGAAGTTGCCAGGCCGGGATAGGTTTTGCTCACGAGGCGGAAACCGTCCCAATCCGTAAAATGCAAATGGAGCATATTCATTTTGAGCCAGGCCATTTCCCTCATCTGGCTTTCCAAATAACCCATTTGATAATAACGGCGGCCGACATCGATCATCTGGCCGCGGTAGGCGCAGAGCGGAAAATCGCGGGCCGTTCCCCGGGGAATTATCGAATGCGTTGCATCGAGCTTGAGGATTTGTAAAAGTGTTTGAGTGCCGTAGAAGACGCCTGCATCTGTGTTCGCTTGAATGGAAACGTTGTTGCCGACTTGAAGCAGATACCCCTCATTCCCAAGACCCGCGTCAGAATTGTTCAGCGTCAAAAAGAAATCCCCCGCTTTGGGTTTGGGTTTGAAAATGATTTTATGGTCATCCCCCGAGATTTGCTTTAGATCATTTTTAAAAAGCGATGCCACTTCGGCGAGTTGGTTGCGGTATTTGCTGTTGACTATGATCAATGTGCCCTTAGTAAAAGTGAACGTACCTTCATCTCCGGTCCAGGCACGAAGGCTGGGAACCGTGGCCGGCGCGGGGTTTGGGTTGGCCTCAACCGTCAGAGTCAAAATCCGAAGAAGTGCGATGGTAAAAACCGGCCAAAAGATGATGGCTGGCCACGCTCTTACCGTGAGTTTAGGTCGTGCCGCCGATTCGATTCCAGATTGATTCATAAGCAGGCGCGCATGGTATGAACTGGCCGTAATTTCTTCCATCCCCCTGTATAGGGGAATCAGTGAAACCGGGACTGAAGGTCAGCCTGTGAAAGTTTATTTTTCTAAGAAGCGGATGGCGGCTTCGATCCGATTATGGACGCCAAGCCTTTCAAAAATTCCCTTGATATAATCGTGCGTGGTCCAAACGCTGATGCCCAACGCGCTGGCGATTTCTTTGTCAGTGCGGCCTTTGCTTAAGAGCGCCAGCACTGCGTATTCGCGTCGGGTGAGCTTGGCCAGCACTGAATTATTCGGATTGGACTGCCGTTGCAATAATTCCTGAAAGTATGATTTAACGCGCGTGAGGGGATCTTCCGTCACCAGCTCGGTCGGATTGGCGGCGTTAAGGATGGGATCCAGCAATTTTTCCGGCTTAACGCGTTTGGCCAGATAACCTTCAGCGCCGCCAGGTGTGGACACAAACATTTGGTCGCCGTCCGGGTGAACAGAATAGGTGAGTGCGAGCGCGCCTGATTGAATCGGAGCGATGGAGGTAGGAAATTCAAACCCGAGCTGGCTGGCCAGATTGCGATTTACCAGAACTACGCGGGGTTTAACCAGCATCATCTCCGCTTTGAAAGCTTGCGCCGTGAGGCAAGGAGCGCTGCAAAAACCGGGTTGCTGGTCAATGCTCCAACACAGCGCGCGCCGAATTTCGTCGTTTAGTTCTACAATCAGCACCCGTTGGCGATTGGGGTCTGTTTTTGAAAGATCCAATACCTGGCCGGTTCGCTCGCCAACAAGGGTATGAATGGTCGTGTAACTCCACAGGACAGGATTCATGCACCATTCGAAGCTGACAATCAATTCGCGGGTATATTTCTGGCAAACGGCGTGCCAGCCCTGTTCAACTACGGCTAGATGGATTTGGCGGGCCTTGGCCGCGGCTTTTTTGGTATCGGATGTTCCGAGGGGGAAAAAGAAGCCGTGTCCTCCGTGTTCTATCCGCACTGAAAAATCCCGTTCCGTTTCGCCGGAGGCAGGGAAACGATAGCGGCGGGTAAGTAAATGATCTGTCCAAAAATTCTCGTCAGCCGGGCGTACGGCTTGTAGGGGTTCAGGGTGTTTATCTAAACGTTTTTTGGACATCAAATTCAAATTTCTTTCGCACGCCGCTCGCCGAGGGGCCCGCTGCAGTCGTTACTACGACATTCTGGAATGTTTGCCGCCAAATGTAAACTATTTTGCCAATCGAGCATTACTTCCGGCTTTTTGTGGCCATTGGCCATCCAATGATAATGATTCTTCAATTTGCTGCTGGCTTGCCGGTCCAGAATGACGGTGCACTCCGAGTGCAATTGCAGTGCAGAAGCTGAAATGGTGCTGGTCATAGGGCCTTCAATGGCCTGGCTGACAATGGCCGCTTTTTCCTCGCCCGTGGCCAACAGGACGCATCGGCGGCAATCAAGAATGGTTCCCACACCCATTGTAATGGCGGAGTGCGGCACCTCGTCAGGGTCCGTGAAAAGCGTGGCATTTTGCTCCCGTGTGACCGGCGAAAGGGCCTGCTTTCGTGTTCGGGAACGAAAGGCGGAAAGAGGCTCGTTAAAACCGATATGGCCATTTTGGCCGATTCCCAAAATTTGAAGATCGATTCCTCCGCATTCTTTGATCGACTGTTCGTACTTCTCGCATTCGGCGCCCAGATCAGCGGCCATCCCATCAGGCAAGTGGGTGTTTTTCATATCTATGTTCACATGCAAGAACAGATGATGGTCCATATAGTACCGGTAGGAGTTGGGATTATCTCCGGACAGGCCGACATATTCATCAAGATTGAAGGTCCGGCAGGAGGAAAAGTCCAACTTCTCTTCGCGGTGCATTTGGATCAACCGGGCATAGACGGCATCCATGGTGCATCCTGTGGCCAAGCCAAGCACCAGGCGCGGGTTTGCACGTAATTCCCGCCCAATGATTTCTGCCGCTAAATGGGCAGCAAGTTCAGAGCCTGGTCGAATAATAACTTCCATAAATATGCCAAAATAAATTGTTCTGGGGTAATGTACCCTAAAATTCCTGACAACAAATCCCCCTAAAGTGGGGGTTGTATTTAAAAATTTGTTTAAGCAAACTCGCAGAAAATTGTATATAGCCATCACGATTGATTGGGCAAAACCTCATGAATCCATATCAAAAGTTCGTTAATTCGTA
>Ga0206870_1174_pt1 | contig 15286 bp, 7 predicted proteins | sample Alteio_BWOrgCont_36_FD_152620 | JGI IMG/M metagenome (GOLD analysis project Ga0206870, IMG submission 152620) | Enriched cells from forest soil in Barre Woods Harvard Forest LTER site, Petersham, Massachusetts, United States -... | ecosystem: Environmental > Terrestrial > Soil > Temperate forest > O... | reverse complement strand
TCGCGACATCCAGGATGCGCAAAGGATCGAACACGGTGAGGTCGGCGGCCATGCCGGGCGCGACGCGACCGCGGTCGGTGAGCCCGAAGCGCTGCGCCGTCATGCCCGTCATCTTGTGCACGGCCTGCTCCAGCGGAAACCAGCCTTCGTCGCGCGCATAGCGACCGATCACACGCGGAAACGTGCCCCACAGCCGCGGATGCGGGTGTCGGTCGTGCGGCAGGCCGTCGCTGCCGATCATGGCAAGCGGATGGCTCACGATGGCGCGAACGTCCGCCATGTCCATACTGAAATAAATGCCGCCGCCGGGTGCCGCGAGCTCAGCGGCGGCATAACGGTCAAGGCCGCGCTCGGCGGCGATGTCGTCGAGGTCGCGCCCGCTGAACTCAGGGTGCGGCGCGCTCCACGCGACGATCACGCGGCGTGCATCGTTCGCCGATTTGGCGAGCAGCACGGTGGACGATGCGTCGTAGGGATAACAGTCCATGCACACACTGCGGCGCCGTGCCGCGTGTGCGATGTGCGGCAGCGTTTGCCGCGACCGCCCGTGATTGGCAGCACCCGAAAGTTTGTGGTGTGAAATGACGAGCGTGACACCGAGCCTGCCGGCGATAGCGAGCGCTTCGTCGATAGCCTCGAGGATTTTGTCGCTCTCGTCGCGCAGGTGCGCCGCCAGCACATGGTGCGCCGGCCGCATGGCTTCGCACACGGCGACAATCTCGTCGGCGGTGGCGGCGGCAGCGGGCGGGTAGTAGGTGCCGATCGAGACGCCCAGCGCGCCGGCGTCGAGCGCCTCTCTCGCCAGCTCCCGCATGGCGGCGATCTCCGCGGCGGCGGCGGCGCGATCGAGATCGTGCATCGCCTCGACTCTTAACGTGGTATGACCCACCAGGAAGCCGCAGTTAACGTAGGGCCCCGCGTCCTCGACCGATCGCAGAAACCCGGCGAAGCTCGCATTGCCGAACTCGCGCACGTCCAGCAGGTCAAGCGGCGGCGGCACTTCGGCCCGCGTCAAGGGCGCGGCACTTAAGCCGCAGTTGCCGGCAATCACCGTGGTCACGCCTTGCATGAGCTTGGGCCGGATCGCATCGAGCCGGGTGACTGCGCAATCGTCGTGGGTATGGCAATCGATGAAGCCTGGCGCGATCACCATCCCGCGCGCGTCCACGCGCTGCCGCGCTTTCACGTCGAGATTTGTCCCTACCGCCATGATGCGGCCTGCCTCGACGGCGACGTCGGCCAGCACGCGTGGTGCGCCGGAGCCGTCGACCACGGTGCCGCCTTCGATGAGCAGGTCGATCATGTTGAAGGGACTTTAGCTGTGAGGTGCGCTACGGAGGATTGAAAGTCGCATGGAACGGTCGGCGCCGGGCGAAGGCGCCTACAACATACCCATTTGCCGCGGCAGCCAGAGGGACAGTTCCGGCCAGTAGGTGACAATGGCGAGGAAAACCAGCATGGTGACCAGCCACGGCCACATTGCCTTGGTGAGCTCCGTGATCCCCAGCTTGGAAATGCCGGAAGCGACGTACAGGTTAAGGCCGACCGGCGGATGGCACAGCCCGACTTCCATGTTGGCGTCGATCAGGATGCCAAGATGCACCGGATTGACCCCGAGGGCGATGGCAGATGGGTACAGGATCGGCGCCATGATCAGGATGATGGACGACGGTTCCATGAAATTGCCCGCCATCAGCAGCAGGAAATTCGCCAGCAGCAGGAAGCCGATCAGGCCGAGGTCCTTGGCCACGATCCAGTCGGCGAGCGCGTGCGGAATGTTCTGGTCGGTGAGGATGAAGGAAAACAACGCCGCATTGGTCACGATGTAAAGCAGCATCGCGCTCATATTGGCCGAGTTGAGCAATACCTTGCGCACGTTCCTGAGCGGCAGCGCCTTGTAGACGAAAACCGAGACGATGAATGCGTACACTGCGCTCACCGCCGCCGCCTCGGTCGCGGTAAACATTCCCGAGTAAATGCCGCCGACGATGATTACCACCAGCATCAGGCCCCAGAGGCTTTCACAGAACATTTTCCAGCGGGTGCGCCAGCTTGCCTTGGGCAGGCGCGGGTAGTCGCGCTTTTTCGCGATAAACCAGGTGACCATGCCCAGCATCACCGTAAGCAGGATGCCTGGAAGCACGCCGGCAACGAACAGCGCGCCGATCGACGTGTTGGTGGAAATGGCGTAAATGACTTTGGGGATGGACGGCAGCATGAGGATGCCCAGCGAACCGGCCACGGTAATGATGGCGGCGCCGAACTCCATCGGGTAGCCGCGTCTCACCATTTCCGGCAGCACGATGGAGCCGATGGCGACCACGGTAGCGACACTGGAACCGCACACCAGCGCGAACATGGCGCAGGCCACAATGCCGGCCAGTGCGAGGCCGCCGTAAAAATGGCCGACCATGCTGGCCGCAAAGTCGATCATGCGTTTCGCCACCCCGCCGTGCGTAAGCAGATTTCCCGCAAGGATAAAAAACGGGATCGCCATGATTTCGAACCGTTCGATGCCGGTGAACAGCTTCAGGCCCACCGACTCGATCGGTATGTCCGTCATGGTAAACAGGAACGTGAGCACCGTGAGGCCCAGCGCGATCGAGATCGGCATGCCGGTCAGCATGAGCAGAATCAGCAGGCCGAAAATAATGGCCGAGTTCATCGCGCGCCTCCCGTGCCGCCGGCACCCGCCATTGCCGGGCGCACCCCGGCGTCATCCGGCACGATGCCGGCCTTCGCCGCCTCATCGACGCCGTCGACGTGACCCTGGTCGTGGTGCGGCAGCTCGCCAGTGCGCCAGAATTGCCACATCACCTGCAGGAAGCGGAACGACATCAGGTACGAACCGCAGGGGATCGCAAGGTAGACGATCCAGATCGGCACTTCCATGTCGGGCGACGTCTGGTCGGTATGCGCGAGCGCCCACACGAAGCGCACACCGAAGGTGGCGATAATCGCGGTGAACGCGGCGCCGCAAAACAGGCTGAACAACACGAGCTGCTTGCGGATGTGCGGCGGCAGCATATTGACCACTACGTCGACGCCGACGTGGATTCCGGTGCGCACGCCGTAGGCCGCGCCGAACTTTGCCATCCATACGAACATGTAGATGCAAAGCTCCTGCGACCAGCTCAAGTTCACGGTGAGCAGCCAATCGCCCATGTCGTCGAGCCATTTGCCTGGCGCCGCGTCGCAGCTCATGGAAATCCAATAGTGATAATCCAGCCAGGATTGCACGCCCTCGCACGTAATTTCCGACAGCTTGCGGTGGATGACGGCGACAAAAATCACCAGCGTCGCGCCGGCGATCAGCAGAGAAATCAGCCATTCCTCGAGGTGATCGAGGATTTTCAGCGCCAGTTTCATGAACGCACGCGGTGCCTCAACATAAAAACGCCATGGCCTCCGCGCAGCTCATCCCGGTTGCGCAGCGCCATGGCAGGCAGCTGGATTACAGCTTGCTGGGGTCGAAGCCCGTTTCCTTGTAAATGGACTGGATAAGATCCTTGCCAATGCGGCTCTCGTTTTCCTTGTGCACTTTGAGCAAAGTCTTTTTCCAGGCTGTCTTTTCGGCCGGTGTCAGGGCGATGATCTGGGTCTTGCCGGAGGCCTTGATTTTCGCCAGCGCGTCGTCATTTTCCGACTTGGCGATGGCGTTGGTGTACCTGGTGGCCTCGCGCATCGCGCCGTCGAGCTGACTGCGAATATCCGCCGGCAGGCCGTCCCAGAATTTTTTGTTGACAATGACCGCGTACTCGATCACGCCGTGATCCGACAGCGTCATGTACTTCTGCACCTCATGCATTTTCTGCGTGTACATGTTGGACGGCGGGTTCTCGGTGCCGTCCACTACGCCCGTCTGCAGGCCTTGGTAGACCTCGGAAAACGCCATCACCTGCGGCGTCGCGCCCAGCGCGCGCATTTCCGAGTCCAGCACCTTGGACGACTGGATGCGCATTTTCAGACCGCGGAAATCGGCCGGCATATGCAGCGGCTTGTTGGCGCTCATGTCCTTGAAGCCGTTGTCCCAGAACGCGAGCCCGTGAATGCCTTTGGCGTCGAGTTTGCCGAGCAGACTCTGGCCGATCGGTCCCTCGGTGACGCGGTGCATTTCGCTCACGTCGCCGAAAATATAAGGGAGGTCGAACACTTCGAATTCGCGCGCGCCCAGCGGGCCGAACTTGGAGACCGACGGCGCCAGCATTTGCACCGCGCCCAATTGCAGGGCATCCACTTCTTCCGAGTCCTTGTATAACTGGCTGTTGGGATAGACCTCGACCTTGACCCGGCCGTTGGTGGCTTTCTCCGCCAGCTCCTTGAAGCGCAGCGCGCCTTTGCCCTTGGGCGTGTTTTCGGCGACCACGTGACTGAATTTTATGATGATGGGTTGCTGCGCGAACGCGGCGCCGGCGAACAGCAAAGACGCAAAAATCGCAGACAGGAATTTCATGGGACTCCTCCAGAAGATGAATTCAACGGCCGCCGTCGGCTGCGATCGCTTTGTTACGCGTGCGACCCCGCGGCGCTCTGCTTTTCTGTTTTTCAGTATAGTTGAATCGCTGCCAGCTAACAAACCACTTGGGCTTTCCGGGCGATGCTTGGAACGTGGCATCGACACCAATCCCCGGCACCCATACCAGGTTTTCGCCGCAGTACAGCAAAGGCAGGGTTTCACGCTCCCACGGCGGCAGACCGCTCTCCTGCAGCAGGTTTTTCAGGCTGCGGCGCGGCCGGTTGGCGCCCGGTTTTAACTTTTCGCCGCCGGCGCGCTGGCGCACGCTCACCGCTGCCGCGCCCAGGCTGGCGGCATCGACCGCCATGCCCTGGCCGCGCCGGCGGAACAAAAGCGCTCCCCGCCCTGCACCCAAGTCGAGCACGGCTTCGCCATTCCACACGACTGGATCGCTGCCGGACGCTGCGGAAGGCGCAACAATCCGCACCGTGTCGCGGTAACGCCGCAGTTCTGCACCGTCGTGCCACAATTTAACGCCTGCGTCGCTCTTGGCGACGATGAGCTGGCGCAGCATTTCGCGCAAGCTCGCGCTGTCCGGTGCAAGCAGTCCGTTGGCCGCGAGAAACACCCTGAACGCGTTCGCCGCCCGCACCGGCGACAGCTTGCGCAGGCGCGCACAATCCAGGCGCGTGACGTCGCGACCAAGCGCCGCATCCTTTTTCCCGATTTCGTCCAGCAGATCCGCGGCGTCGCTGCAGTGTGCGGCGCTGCGTGCCATGGTTTCCCGGTACGCCGGAAACAATTCGCCGACCACCGGTAACACACGGCTTCGCAGAAAATTGCGGCGATAGCGCAGGACGTCGTTACTCTCATCCTCAACCCATTGCAGGCGATGGCGTTTGGCATAGGCGAGAATGTCCGCACGTGCGACCGTGAGCAGCGGCCGCGCCACCGGCACGCGTACTTGCGGCGAACGGCGTGAGACTTCCTGCATTGCGGCCAGTCCGCGCACGCCGGCGCCGCGCAGCAGTTGCAGCAGCATGGTTTCGGCCTGGTCATCCAGATGATGCGCAAGCACAAGCGCGCCCTCGGCGTGCATCGCGAACGCACGATAGCGTTGCGCGCGCGCCGCGGCTTCGACACCGCTGCCGCTGCGCGCCACGCGTACGCGCTCGACGGCAAGCGGCACTTTCCAGCGCCTGCAAAGCGCCACGCAAAACTCTTCCCACGCTGATGCATTCTCGCTCAGGCCATGATTGACATGTATCGCAGTCAATGCGTAGCCAAAACGCGGCCGCAGCGTCAGCAGCAGTTTGAGCAGAACAACGGAATCGACTCCTCCCGAGAGGCCGACGCTGAGCGTAGCGCCGGCTGGATCGAGGTGGCTCAGAACCCGCGCCGCCTCGGCGAGCGGATCATTTGACCGCCGTTTCCTTGAATTTGCCATAGGCCATCAACCGCTCGAAGCGCGTATGCACCAGGTCGTCACCCAGCTTTTCAATCTGCTTCAGGGCGTCGAGCAAAGCGCGCTTGAGGGTCTGCGCAGTCGCCGCCGGATCGCGGTGCGCGCCGCCCAGTGGTTCAGTGACAACCTTGTCGATCAATCCCAGTGTCTTCAGGCGCGAGGCGGTAATACCCATGGTTTCGGCGGCATCCGCTGCCTTTTCCGCGCTTTTCCACAAGATCGACGCGCAACCTTCCGGCGAGATCACCGAGTAAGTCGCGTATTGCAACATCAATAGCATGTCGCCCACTGCAATCGCCAGCGCGCCCCCCGAGCCGCCCTCGCCGATTACCGTCGCAATAATGGGCACCTTGAGTTCGGCCATGGCAAACAGGTTGCGGCCAATGGCTTCCGACTGGCCGCGCTCCTCAGCGCCGACTCCGGGATACGCGCCCGGCGTATCCACAAACGTGAAAATCGGCAGTCGGAATTTTTCCGCGAGCCGCATCAGGCGCAACGCCTTGCGGTAACCCTCGGGGCGCGGCATGCCGAAATTGCGCAGGATTTTTTCCTTGGTATCGCGGCCCTTCTGATGCCCGATCACCATTACCGACTGTCCGTTCAGGCGCGCGAGGCCGCCGACTATCGCTTCGTCATCGGCATAGGCGCGGTCGCCGTGCAATTCCTCGAAGTCGGTGAAGATATTCGCCACGTAATCCAGCGTATACGGGCGCTGCGGGTGGCGCGCCACGTGCGCGATCTGCCACGGCGTGAGCTTTGCATAAATGTCTTTGGTGAGTTGCAGGCTCTTTTTGGTCAGGCGGGAAATCTCCTCCGAGATATCCACCGCCGAATCATCCTGAACAAAACGCAATTCCTCGATTTTCGCCTCGAGCTCGGCGATCGGTTGTTCAAAATCCAGAAAAGTTGTTTTGGGCTCGGGCATGTTGAAACGGCCGCCACTATGCAAACTGAGTGCAAACGGCGGCTTGGCGGGTTATGCCGGTGGGATGCGAATTATAGCGGATTCGGGCGACCGTTACCGCGCCAGTCCTGTTACAAATAGGTCAGGAGCTAGTAAAGGATTGGCTCCGGATCCATGGTGCGCCACAGGTACCAGGTGGCAACCGAGCGGTATGGCGACCACAGCTTCGCGACTTCGCGGATTTTGTCGGGGCCGACACGTTCACCGCCGAAATAGTAGTCCGCGACACCGCGTTGCAAGCCGATATCGTCGAGCGGCAGCACGTCGGAGCGCATCAGGTTGAACATGAGAAACATTTCGGCGGTCCAGCGGCCGATGCCTCGCACGCGTATCAGGTCCTGAATGACCGCTTCGTCGTCCATGCCGGCCCACAGATGCTGTTGCAGGATGCCTTTGCTGAAGTGGCGCGAGAGATCGACAAAGTACTCAGCCTTGCGTTGTGACAGGCCACACCCCTTAAGCCGCCTGGCGCCGTGCCGCGATACCGCGGCCGGATTCATCGCCGGCACCGCGGCGACAACGCGGTCCCAAACGGTTTGCGCCGCCTTCACCGAGATTTGCTGGCCAACGATGGCGCGGGCGAGCGTGGTGAATGGGTCGCCGCGGTTGGTTAAGGTAATGCCGGGATATTTCTTGATAATGCCGCGCATCACCGGGTCGCGGCGCGACAGCGTGCGTTTGGCGCGGTCCCAGTAATCGGGCGAAACCGGCGTGAGCAATGATGTTTCGGACATGGTTGGATTGATGCCTCCCTGTGTTCGGCGTAGGCTGTATCGTAATCGGGCACTATTCTAATAACTATTGGGCAAGGGAGGATTTATGCGCAAAAAAATTGTTTTGGTGATATTGGCGTTCGCTGTATCGGCGCTTACGGCGGGTATTGCGCATGCCGTCGAACTGGATCCCAAAGTAATCAGCTACACCCTGCCCGAAAACATCCAGTGGCGCGACAACGCAGCGCACACCAACCAGAGCGCGATCCTGTACGGCGACCCCGAAAAGGAAGGCCCGTACGCTATGCTGCTCAAGTGGAAGGCAGGCAACATGAGCCGGCCGCATTACCATCCGCATGACCGGTTCTTTATCGTCGTGTCGGGGACTTGGTGGGTGGGAACGGGGAAGAAGTTCGATCCGGCATCGACCGTGCCTTTGCCGCCAGGCAGTTATGTCGTGCACTACGCCAAGGGGATTCATTATGACGGGGCGAAGGATGGGGACACCATCATCATGGTGCATGGGATGGGGCCAGCGACGACTACGCCGGCGGAGGAGAAGTGAATTGCTGATGCGTCTGGCAGGTAACGTCAGGAGCTAACTGCAAGTTAGCGCTGCCCTACTTTGGCTGCGGCGCGGGCTTTGCCCTTAACTTGCTTCGCAAGTTAGCCTGCGCCGCAACAAGCCCTGAAGGTTGAACGAGCGCGCTTCGCGCGATGGGGGATTAGAGGGCGTGTTGTCGTTCCGAGAGCAGGTCATCGTCATAAGGGCAGGTATAAACGCAAAAGCCCCAGTCTTGCGACCGGGGCTTTTGGTTTATGGGTCTCTGACGATGACCTACTTTCGCATGCAAAGGAGCACACTATCATCGGCGCGACTCCGTTTCACGGCCCTGTTCGGGATGGGAAGGGGTGGGACCAGAGTGCTATGGTCGTCAGAGAATTCGGTTGGTCTTAAGCGAGCGTGCGCTGGCTTAAGGCCGTGTACTGGAAGAAGTGAATTGGATTGAATGATTGTATTACGCGTGATTCTTAGAACCACTTAAGGTTATAGGATCAAGCCGCACGGTCAATTAGTACGCCTTAGCTTAACGCATTACTGCGCTTCCACATGGCGCCTATCAACGTTGTGGTCTTCAACGAACCTTCAGGGAACTTATGTCCCGGGAAGTCTCATCTTGAGGCAAGTTTCCCGCTTAGATGCTTTCAGCGGTTATCTCTTCCGCACATAGCTACCCGGCGATGCCACTGGCGTGACAACCGGTACACCAGAGGTGCGTCCACTCCGGTCCTCTCGTACTAGGAGCAGCCCCCCTCAAACTTCCAACGCCCACGGCAGATAGGGACCAAACTGTCTCACGACGTTTTAAACCCAGCTCACGTACCACTTTAAATGGCGAACAGCCATACCCTTGGGACCGGCTACAGCCCCAGGATGTGATGAGCCGACATCGAGGTGCCAAACTCCCCCGTCGATATGAACTCTTGGGAGGAATCAGCCTGTTATCCCCAGCGTACCTTTTATCCGTTGAGCGATGGCCCTTCCATACAGAACCACCGGATCACTATGACCTGCTTTCGCACCTGCTCGACTTGTCAGTCTCGCAGTCAAGCTCTCTTTTGCCATTGCGCTATCAGTACGATGTCCGACCGTACCTAGAGAACCTTCGTACTCCTCCGTTACTCTTTGGGAGGAGACCGCCCCAGTCAAACTGCCTACCATACACGGTCCCCGACCCAGATAATGGGCCTAGGTTAGAACCGCAAACAAACCAGGGTGGTATTTCAAGGTCGGCTCCACGAACTCTAGCGAGCCCGCTTCAAAGCCTCCCACCTATCCTACACAGATCGGTTCACAGTCCAATGTAAAGCTACAGTAAAGGTGCATGGGGTCTTTCCGTCTAGCCGCGGGTAGATTGCATCATCACAAACATTTCAACTTCGCTGAGTCTCGGGAGGAGACAGTGTGGCCATCGTTACGCCATTCGTGCAGGTCGGAACTTACCCGACAAGGAATTTCGCTACCTTAGGACCGTTATAGTTACGGCCGCCGTTTACCGGGGCTTCAATCAAGAGCTTGCACCCCATCATTTAACCTTCCGGCACCGGGCAGGCGTCACACCCTATACTTCCACTTTCGTGTTCGCAGAGTGCTGTGTTTTTATTAAACAGTCGCAGCCACCAGTTTATTGCAACCCCTATCGGCTCCGGATGTTCTCCTTCACCTACCAGGGGCGTACCTTATCCCGAAGTTACGGTACCAATTTGCCGAGTTCCTTCTCCCGAGTTCTCTCAAGCGCCTGAGAATACTCATCTCGCCCACCTGTGTCGGTTTGCGGTACGGTCAGATCTAGACTGAAGCTTAGAGGCTTTTCTTGGAAGCAGGGTATCAGTGACTTCGTTCCACAAGGGAACTCGTTATCACGCCTCAGCTAAGCCCAACGGATTTACCTATCGGACACGCCTACACGCTTTAACCGGGACATCCAACACCCGGCTCACTTAACCTTCTCCGTCCCCCCATCGCATCTAGACCCGGTACAGGAATATTGACCTGTTTCCCATCGACTACGCATCTCTGCCTCGTCTTAGGGGCCGACTCACCCTGCGTCGATGAACGTTGCGCAGGAAACCTTGGGCTTTCGGCGAGGACGCCTTTCACGTCCTTTATCGCTACTCATGTCAGCATTCGCACTTCCGATACCTCCAGCATGCCTTACGACACACCTTCAACGGCCTACGGAACGCTCTCCTACCATACATACGTCCGAAGACGCACATATCCACAGCTTCGGTGCACAGTTTGAGCCCCGTTACATCTTCCGCGCAGGACGACTCGATCAGTGAGCTATTACGCTTTCTTTAAAGGGTGGCTGCTTCTAAGCCAACCTCCTGACTGTTTTAGCCTTCCCACTTCGTTTCCCACTTAACTGTGCTTGGGGACCTTAGCTGGTGGTCTGGGTTGTTTCCCTCTCGACAGCGGACGTTAGCACCCGGTGTCTGTCTCCCACGCTGTACTTCCCGGTATTCGGAGTTTGCAATGGTTTGGTAAGTCGCGATGACCCCCTAGCCATAACAGTGCTCTACCCCCGAGAGTAATACGTGAGGCACTACCTAAATAGTTTTCGGAGAGAACCAGCTATTTCCAGATTTGTTTAGCCTTTCACCCCTACCCACAGCTCATCCCCTAACTTTTCAACGTTAGTGGGTTCGGCCCTCCAGTGAGTGTTACCCCACCTTCAGCCTGGCCATGAGTAGATCATCTGGTTTCGGGTCTACGCCCCGCTACTTGCGCCCTTATCAGACTCGCTTTCGCTTCGCCTCCCCTATTACGGTTAAGCTCGCAACGGAACGTAAGTCGCTGACCCATTATACAAAAGGTACGCCGTCACCCCAGCTTCAATGGCCCTCAATCCCACCCTCTCACCTGTATTGGGTTTAGGGTAATTTCAAAGACGGTTCTTTTGACGTGGCTTCGCCACGTCGAAAGAACCTTGCAGCATTCTTTCTGCTGCCATTGAAGCTGGGGCTCCGACTGTTTGTATGCATGCGGTTTCAGGATCTATTTCACTCCCCTCCCGGGGTTCTTTTCGCCTTTCCCTCACGGTACTGGTTCACTATCGGTCGATTACGAGTATTTAGCCTTGGAGGATGGTCCCCCCATCTTCAGACAGGATTTCTCGTGTCCCGCCCTACTTATCGCAAACTTAGTATCACTCATGTACTTTCGCGTACGGGGCTATCACCCTCTATGGCCGAACTTTCCAGTTCGTTTCGCTAGCACTCAAGTTATCGTTTGCAGGCTTCTCCGGTTTCGCTCGCCACTACTTCCGGAATCTCGGTTGATTTCTGTTCCTCTCCCTACTGAGATGTTTCAGTTCAGGAGGTTCGCCGCACTAGACCTATGTATTCAGTCTAGGCTGACCCTTGCGGGCCGGGTTTCCCCATTCGGACATCTGCGGATCAAAGCTTGTTTGCCAGCTCCCCGCAGCTTTTCGCAGGCTGCCGCGTCCTTCATCGCCTGTAATCGCCAAGGCATCCACCACATGCACTTAGTCGCTTGATCCTATAACGTTAAGTGCTCCTCAAGCCCTGCTGAAGGCTCTCGGAAACTTTTCGTTCCAGGTTTATCTCGCGTTTGTGCCGAATCCGGCCGCTGGTTAGCAACCAAATTCAGTACGATACAATCACAACCCATGTCTCTGTCTCAGGGCGTTCTTTACTGATCACCGGTCAGGATTCAAACAACAAATCCCGCCTTCGTCAGCCCTCGCACCCTGCGAGCAGACACATTTCACTTCTTCCACATTGTTAAAGATCAGCCGATCAACTCAGTTTTAATATTCTAAAACTGAGCCTTCTGATTTAAAAAACCAGAAGCAAACGCGCATGTGACTTACACCGCTTGCTTCTGACTTCTTGTTTTATTCCAGACTCGCCACGCAACCTTCGCGCTCTTGCTTATCGCTGCGCCACTTCACCCAGGTCGTGCACCTAACTTAGCGCCTGCACGTTTTAACCTTGCCGCCCCGCTAGGGGATTGCCGCCCTGCTAGGGGCTGGTGGAGGTGAACGGGATCGAACCGATGACCTCCTGCTTGCAAAGCAGGCGCTCTCCCAACTGAGCTACACCCCCGTCTAGACGCGTCTTCATTGATGTCTAGTTGGTGGGTCTGGATGGGCTCGAACCATCGACCCCCGCCTTATCAAGACGGTGCTCTAACCAACTGAGCTACAGACCCTGTCCTTCCCCTTCACTTCAGGATCCCGCTTGCAAAGATAAGGTCACAGCGACCTCGTCTCGACTCAAACAACCGATAGGTTGTGGACACTCATTCGGGCTTCTCTAGAAAGGAGGTGATCCAGCCGCACCTTCCGATACGGCTACCTTGTTACGACTTCACCCCAGTCATGAATCCTACCGTGGCAACCGCCCCCCTTGCGGTTAGGCTAGCTGCTTCTGGTAGAACCCACTCCCATGGTGTGACGGGCGGTGTGTACAAGACCCGGGAACGTATTCACCGCGACATGCTGATCCGCGATTACTAGCGATTCCGACTTCATGCTCTCGAGTTGCAGAGAACAATCCGGACTACGACCGGCTTTCTGAGATTAGCTCCCCCTCGCGGGTTGGCAGCCCTCTGTACCGGCCATTGTATTACGTGTGAAGCCCTACCCATAAGGGCCATGAGGACTTGACGTCATCCCCACCTTCCTCCGGTTTGTCACCGGCAGTCTCATTAAAGTGCCCAACCAAATGATGGCAATTAATGACAAGGGTTGCGCTCGTTGCGGGACTTAACCCAACATCTCACGACACGAGCTGACGACAGCCATGCAGCACCTGTGTTACGGCTCTCTTTCGAGCACGCCCAACTCTCATCGGGCTTCCGTACATGTCAAGGGTAGGTAAGGTTTTTCGCGTTGCATCGAATTAATCCACATAATCCACCGCTTGTGCGGGTCCCCGTCAATTCCTTTGAGTTTTAATCTTGCGACCGTACTCCCCAGGCGGTCAACTTCACGCGTTAGCTGCGTTACCAAGAAAGTCACCTTTCCCAACAACTAGTTGACATCGTTTAGGGCGTGGACTACCAGGGTATCTAATCCTGTTTGCTCCCCACGCTTTCGTGCATGAGCGTCAGTACTGGCCCAGGAGGCTGCCTTCGCCATCGGTGTTCCTCCACATATCTACGCATTTCACTGCTACACGTGGAATTCCACCTCCCTCTGCCGTACTCTAGCTTCGCAGTCTCAAATGCCATTCCCAGGTTAAGCCCGGGGATTTCACATCTGACTTACGAAACCACCTGCGCACGCTTTACGCCCAGTAATTCCGATTAACGCTCGCACCCTACGTATTACCGCGGCTGCTGGCACGTAGTTAGCCGGTGCTTCTTCTTCGGGTACCATCATTAACAACCGTTATTCGCGGTCGCCGTTTTGTCCCCGCCGAAAGAGCTTTACAACCCGAAGGCCTTCTTCACTCACGCGGCATGGCTGGATCAGGGTTGCCCCCATTGTCCAAAATTCCCCACTGCTGCCTCCCGTAGGAGTCTGGGCCGTGTCTCAGTCCCAGTGTGGCTGGTCGTTCTCTCAAACCAGCTACGGATCGTCGCCTTGGTAAGCCTTTACCTCACCAACTAGCTAATCCGACATCGGCCGCTCCATTAGCGTGAGGTCTTGCGATCCCCCACTTTCCCCCTCAGGGCGTATGCGGTATTAACCCGGCTTTCGCCGGCCTATCCCCCACTATTGGATACGTTCCGATGCTTTACTCACCCGTTCGCCGCTCGCCGCCAGGGTTGCCCCCGCGCTGCCGCTCGACTTGCATGTGTAAGGCATGCCGCCAGCGTTCAATCTGAGCCAGGATCAAACTCTTCAGTTCAATACCTGTTTATGTTTCTCGCTTCAAACTCGCTTGACGATTTCTTGCTGATTCAGCGCTCCCTCCCAACCACCTCGCGGCAGTCAAGCTCTCGCACCAAACCCGCTCCTTATCTTCGTGCGAGCACTTCTTTTGTCTAGTCCCAACTTTGTTTGCCTGCCTTCCACCGGCCTAAACCCGCTTCCAGCACCCGTTTCCGGCTCATCCGTCTCCGAATGCGCAAACCGTCTTCTGGACCACCCTCAAAGTGCCCACACCTATCGGCTGTAAATTTTTAAAGAACGTTGGTTGCGGGGGCAGGATTTGAACCTACGACCTTCGGGTTATGAGCCCGACGAGCTGCCAGACTGCTCCACCCCGCGCCCGGTAGTACAGAAGCGGAATTATGACGCTTTTTTGAAAGGGTGTCAACGCGCGGCGCGGTTTGCCGGCGTTATGCGGGAATCAGTTCGGCGCTTCAGACACGCTCTGTTTCACTCGCGCTCGGACGCCACACCAGCAGGCGATTTTCGACCGCGCTCACCAGCGCATCCAGCACCAGTGCGAATGCGGTCAACACCAGGATACCGGCGATTACCGTGTTGATATCGAACACGCCCTCCGCCTGCAGAATGAGATAGCCGACACCGCGCGCAGAGCCCAGGTATTCACCGACGACCGCGCCGACAAACGCCAGACCCACCGCGTTGTGCAGGCTGGAAAACACCCAGCTCATCGCGCTTGGCAGGTAGACAAAACGCAGCAACTGGCGCGAACCCGCGCCCAGCATTCTTGCGTTCGCCAGCACCACGGGACTTACTTCGCGCACGCCCTGGTAGACGTTGAAAAACACGATAAAAAATACCAGCGTCACGCCAAGCGCGACCTTGGACCACACACCCAGACCGAACCAGACGCCAAAAATAGGCGCGAGAATGACGCGCGGCATCGAGTTCGCCGCCTTGATATACGGGTCGAAAATCGCCGACGCCGTCGGCACCAGAGCCAGCCACAGGCCGACACCAAGACCAAGCGCGGTGCCGATGACGAACGCCAGCAGCGTTTCCACCAGGGTGACCGCGAGATGTTCGTAAATCGCGCCGCCGGAAAACCATTCCCAAATGCGCAGCATGACTTTCTGCGGTTCGCCGAAGAAAAATGCGGCGTCGTTGGCCTGGGAAAAATAAATCGGCGGCAGCAGGGTCGGACTGGTGGCGACGTACCAGAACACACAAATCAGGCCCAGCAACGACGCCTGATACAGGCGCAACCTGCCTTTGCCCGGAGCGCGGCCCGGCGCAAGTTTATTTTTTTTGCTGGGC
>Ga0206870_1173_pt1 | contig 15346 bp, 10 predicted proteins | sample Alteio_BWOrgCont_36_FD_152620 | JGI IMG/M metagenome (GOLD analysis project Ga0206870, IMG submission 152620) | Enriched cells from forest soil in Barre Woods Harvard Forest LTER site, Petersham, Massachusetts, United States -... | ecosystem: Environmental > Terrestrial > Soil > Temperate forest >... | reverse complement strand
TGTAAGTGCGCGCATTGCACCTGATGCTGCTGATGAAGGATTTGCGCAAGACACTGCGTCTCGCTCGATGGTGAGACTGAGTGCAAGTGTAATTTTGCCAACCTGCCTGGGTCCGAGTAAGGCAACAGCGGGAAACTGACCAAAGCTGAACGAGCTGGTTTTAACTGCGCGCTCGATCGTAGCTGGCAATTATTCCATAACGCAGAAGAAATGCAAGGTATCCTGTTCCACTCGAAGCCTCTGATCTTGAATGCTCATCGCCAGACAAGTCTTAATGGGCCTTTCGCCAAAAAACCGTTGGGCATTATCTGAGGACCGCATGGCGCCACCGCACAGCGGAGATGCTGCCTGCAATTTGCACACAAAATGTGCAGTCGAAATATGACGCACATCGCCTCTCTAAAGGTACACACATGCATCAGGATATATTCCACAAAGCAAAATGGATAGAAGAGCAAAATTCTTAAAGTGCGTCTGCGCTTTATGTTCCACTACCGTTTTATTCATTGTTCGGGGATCTTGCGGATACTCAAGCCCGACGATTTCAACGCTTGGAGACGGTCAGCCAACTTCATCTCGCCCTGACTGACACGTTCATTTAGTACGCCCTCACGTCTCTTGCTGGAGTGCCGTCTTCGCTCATGGCAGCGGCCAGGCGCGAGCTACCCAGATCTACGAACAGGTGAACATCACCGCCGCCCGCGAGTTTCAGCGCCGCCGACAAGAGATGCCGGCATCGATGATCTGGTTCGCGATTCAGTTCAGGCTGGTGCTCGGCAGTTGGTCCTGCTCGGCGCCGGCTTCGACAGTCGTGCCTTCCGCTTGGACGAAACAAGGCACATACGAACCTTTGAGGTCGATCATCCCGCCACCCAAAGGGCAAAACGTGAACGGTTGAACCTCATACTCGAGCCTCTGCCTGAGAAAGTGCATTTCGTCGAGGTGGATTTCGAGACAGACAAGTTGGAATCAAAGTTGAGGCAAGCAGGCCTTTGACGATAAGATCCCTGCGGTGGTGCTCTGGGAAGGCGTCGTGAGCTACCTCTCAGAGTCGGCGGTGAACGCCAATCTCCTCCTCCTGAGCCGCCTCCTTGCTCCCTATAGCCGCTTGATTCTCACCTATGTGCATAAAGGGGCTCTTGACGGATCTGTGACGTTCCGCGGTTCCCGTCGTTGGACATCCTGGGTCGGGCGCCGCGGTGAGCTCTTCGTCTTCGGCTTCGATCCGGCTACGCTAGCCGACACACTCAGTCAGTTTGGGTTCCGACTCGAAAGCGACCTATCCACCGCTGACGCCGCCAGGCGTTACTGCGCCACGAATGGCCGGATTGAGAGTGGTTCCGAACTCTACAGGGTCGCGAGCATGATTCGCGCCGGAGCATAGACGATGCCGAAGATCAGTGAGGAGCAAAGAGAGGCTCGCCGTCTTCAGATTCTCGATGTAGCCGCGCGATGCTTTGCGCGGCAGGGTTTCCACCGGACCACAATGGAGGACATTGTCCGGACGTTGAAGTCGAGTCCCGGAGCAGTTTACTGCTATTTTCGCGGGAAAAATGACATAGTCGAGGCCATCGCTGAACAGAGACATAACCGCGAATCAGCTTTGTTGGCGGAGTTGCTCGCGTCGGGCAATGTTGCAGAAGGTCTGCAACACCTGGCCCGGACCTTTTTCGAGATGTTGCAGGACCCAAAGGAAAGGGAACGGCGAAAAGTAACCATCCAGATATGGGCCGAATCTCTTCGAGACAAACGCATAAGAAAGATCGTAGAGCGTCCGCCAATGCCGTCCCCGAGATTGCTTCTGCCGATCATGGAAGCTAGCTCGGTTGAAGACAACGAGACCCTGCAAGATATGTGGGCTGGTCTTTTAGCAACTGCGTCACAGGAAACCGATGCCGTCTGGCCGTCGTTCGTTGAAACGCTCAAACAACTGACGCCCGACGAGGCGAGATATTTGCAGCGCCTGCACGACCATGCTTTAACCTCAATTGTTTTTCACACTGTTGATACGCTCGTCCACTCTCCATGCCTTCATCGGTTCAGAGTCGAAAGGGCGCAGTAGATCAACCGGAGGCTGTTCCGGGTCGCCGGATTCAAGCCATCGCTTCCAATCACGCTTTGCAACGATTAAACCGCGATTCTGTTCTTCGCCGGTCACGGGTTCAACCGTAACGGCACGTTCTACTTCCTTACGTCGGACATTGCTAAGATTGAATCTCCGATCTAAATCACCCCACCATGGTGACCCCAGGAGAATGCTCTTAGGGGATAGTTACGCTCACCTGATTGGACGGGACACTCTGATTCCCCGAGGAGTCAACAGATTCCACGTAGTAAATATAAGCCGCACCACTCTGGACTGTACTATCGACATACGTCGTTCCGGTATCAACCGACGAGTTCACCAGTTGATACGAAGAGCTACCGCTCGCGGCTCGATAAATGTTGTAACCCACCACGGGATCAGTGGAACTACTTGGCGCATCCCAACTCAAAGTGACCGTATGCGTGCTGTTAATGATGTAGTTAGCTACGACTTCCGGGCTGGCTATATAGCCTGTTGCGACGGCAATCGCGCTGATAGTCTCGGTCGCACTGACGGAGATCGGTGCGGTGTATGTCGTGGAGGACGTGCTTGGCATTGTGCCATTGGTCGTGTAGTAGATTGTCGCTCCTGGCGTAGCATCGCTGATAGCCACAGACTGCGTGGTCGTGTAAGTTCCTGCCGCAACGCTGAACGTCGGAGCCGGCAAAATAGAAGCGATGGCGTATGTCGCAGTGGCTACCGCGCTGCTGGTATAGCCGGTTTCAACAGCAATCGCCTCCAGGGTCTCGGTGGAAGAGACGGTGATCGGTGCGGTGTACACGGCTGACGAGGTGGTGGGCGTAGTCCCGTTGGTCGTGTAATAGATGGTTGTGCCGGTCGTAGCATCCGAGATCGCCACAGACTGCGCGGTCGTGTAAGTACCGGCTGCAACGCTGAAGGTCGGAGCTGGTAAATCAGGTGAATTCGAATAGCTCCAGGTGAGAATTTCTTGATCGGCCCCCGCACCACCGCTGGCTCCCGTAAAGCCAACATAAGCGGTACTGCCGTCCACAGTTGAGGGGATATTCACGGTGAAGGGGTGTGTAAATACGTTGTTCGTGACCGTATCGGTCAGCGTCATGGTGAGAGTGGTTCCGTTGTAGACGAGCTGCACCGCCATCACGTCACCACTGGCTAGGTTGATGCCAGACGGCGCCAGATTAATCGAACCTCTGGTAAAGAACGGTATCGCCCCATCCGTGTACAAGCCGGTTGATTCAGGGATGCTCCTAATTCGGTCCAGGTCGAACTTAAGCCCGACGCTCTGCCCAAGATTGTCGAAGCCCAGTCCGGCCCCTCCCGTGCCCAGAGCATTCGTGCCGACTCCCTGGATCGTAAAGGTGAGTCCATCGGCGACAGCATTGGTCTCCTGGAAGGTGAAGTTTGTGGTGAAGCTGCTCACGTTGACCGGTTGGGAATACCAGGCCGCGCTGTCCTCGTAAAGGCCTCCGTCGGTGAGTTGCAATTTCGCGCCGTCCAGCGTCGCATTTCCATTAAAGGAAAGCTGGTTCGCAGCGTTCGCGAAATTGGTGATATTGAAGACGTTGGTCGCTCCCGAGCCCGATTGAGCAAAGCTATCCCGTGGAGCACCCAACAATGTAGTTAAGAATAATAAAAGGCCAATGACGTAGTACGATTGCCTGTATTGTTTCCGCAAGTGCATGACAGAACTCCAACAAGTGCAGGAAAATTACACCAAGGAAAAGAACACCAGGCGCGGATCAAGCTAGTTACCATAACTTACTGATGTGTTGCCCTTAAGTCGGAATTTCCGTTTTAGCTCCCAACCCGACACTATATATCCCTTAGGAACTCCAGCGCACAAATATTTTCTCTGGCCGGGCCCAGGGCTCCGGACACGGTTCCGTCTGGCCCAATTCGAGTCCCACAATGCTGACCACGGCCTTTCCATCCGGTCTTGTCAGACACCCCTCCGTCCCCACTTGACTCTGGCCATTTCGGAAACCCAGTTCGTGGTCTTCATTCTCAATGCTTCGCGAAGGCTTTTCAGCGATCGGTTTTTCACTTCCTCCTTCCGCCCGGAGTTCTACACAACGCTTGGCGTCAACTGGGTGAATAACAACGGCCCAGGCGGAGTAATGATGGAGAAGGGCACTCCCAATGGGCACACGCAACCTGTTTCGCCAATGAAGCGGGTACTCATGCGGAATATTCCCGAGCTGACGCCGGAACTGGAACCGGTGATCAATGCGTTCGATCCTTGGGCCCGTGATCGCGGCCAGTATTACAGTCTCGCGTGGAAGCACCGTTCTGGCGCAGAATCCGACGACTTATTCAAGGCACAGTAGCAAATTTCAGGATTACTCTCTCCAAACGGGCTAGGGTCTAGTAACCCACGCGGGTGTGTATCGCGGCGACAGTTGACGAAGTGCGATCGCATATCCTCAGCACTGCTAGCCGCGCGGCAACGATAGGGCTAGGAAGGGTGGCCCAGACGCCGAACTCAACACATGCTGCGACCTTGACTCGGGCTTTGTGGCGCTTAAGGCCGGGAACGGACGATTCGAGGCTGAATTCCGCGATAATGGATTTTATCGGGTTATGCCGACTTGAACTGCTCAATATCTCTTCACCAACCTAGTTGCGATCGTGGACAGTCTGTTTGCCGACGGGCCGGGTCTGGCCTCCTTTATATGAGAATGGATCATGACCTGCATACGAATGGACAAGTGGCTCTGGGCTGCCAGATTCTTCAAGATGCGTTCACCGGCTGCAAGAGCGTGCGAACTCGGCAGGATTCAGTCCAACGGCCAACCGCCTAAGGCTTCACGCGAGGTCGGTGACCTGTTGCAGGTGAAGAATGACGGCGGCGACGTTCAGGTGAAGGTCCTGCTTCTGAGTGAGGTGCGCGGCCCTGCGGCGGTTGCGCAGACGCTGTACTGTGAGACCGAGGAAAGTCGGGATTTGCGTCTAAAGTTGGCGTTAGGGCGCAAAACCTTGACGCATTTCGAAGCGTCGCGGGAGGGCAAACCATCGAAGCGCGATCGCCGTGAACTTAGCCGGCTTCGGGGCAGATCGTGACCAGGGAACCGCAAGGTCGAGCTCCATCTGGTCCAATGGTCCTCTATGTGCGAAGTCTTCAGCTCTGTTCTGGGGGTTTGAAGCTGTCCTTTCGCAGACCTGGGTGGTGAATGAGTTTATTTGCGATGGTTCCACTGCTCCCGCCTGCTTCTTCATTTCGTGGCGGAGTGGATCGCGGTCAACCAGTCCGTCAACAGTTAGCTGCGGAGAGGAGAGGAGGTATTTTTGCGGATGCTAACGCTAATCGCGAAGAAGTTTGTTTCCTTGCGGCACGAGTCAGGAATGCCGATTTCGCAGCCATCCAGAAAAATGATAGAGCCGCCGGAGCAACCCATGACAGCCGAGCTTCGAAAAACACCCCCTTGATGAAACGCAGCGAACCTTGAACAGTTGCCCGCCAAAGAGTTTGGTTTGGCGGCCGCTTTGTTTTCCGAACTAACCTCGAATAGTGCTATTTAAGATGGAGATTTTGTGTTCCCAGCGGACTTACAACACTGACTTATGTTGAATCCCCGCGTGCCTTGCCGGCGACGAACCGCTTGCCAGCTTTCACCGGGCGGCCGGATGTGGCAACTTGCGGAAATCGGATGGTTGAGTTGCGCGCGATCAGCTTCGGCTGGAGCAGAATCGTCCTTGGTGGCTGGGTATTGTCTTGATCAAGGCTCAAAGCTAGCTCGCCGGCGATTCGTCCGAGTTCGGACACTGATTGGTCAATTGTCGTAAGGGGACATCGCAGATACTCGGTATAGCCAATGTTTCCACATCCGACAAATGCGATATCTTCGGGGACTCTGAGTCCGGCCTCGAAGGCCGCGTGCATGGCTCCGATGGCAGCCTGATCGTTATAGCAAAAGACGGCGTTGGGTGGGTTTTGCAACTCTAGCAGTCGCTGCATACTGCGGTAACCGACTATGTCACCTTTCTGCTCTAAGCTGTCCTGCAGCACAACGTAGTCTTCTGGAATCTTGATACGATGATTGCTCAGAGCGCTCTTGTAACCACGAAGACGTTCCTTGGAAGGTTGAATTTCCTTGCCTGCGATATGCGCGACGCGCTTTTTCCCTGATTCAATCAAATGTTCGGTGGCGATCTCACCAGCACGGAAATCGTCGATACCCACGAAATTGGCGGCCAGATGAGGAACATCACGGTCTACGAGAATGTAGGGGGTGCGTTGATCTCCCAGCTCATAAAAGTTCCTTAAGTTCTGCTGACATGATGCGATGAGAAGAACGTCGATGCCACGTGATAGAAGCGTACGAATCTCACTGTGTTCTATCTCAGGATCGTCTTCAGAGGAAGCGAGAATGAGAGCCCGATTAGCCTTGCGCAAACTGCCGCTGATCGACTTGGCGAGTTCAGCGAAGTAGGGCTGCACCAGATCCGGTACGACAAGGCCGACCGTATATGTGCGTCCGCGCGCCAAACCGCGCGCCATCATATTCGGACGGTAGTTTAGCTCCTGCATTCGCCTTATTACGCGGTTACGTGTTTCCTTGCCGACATCAGTGTTGCCCCGCAGTACCTTGGAAACAGTGACCACGGAAACACCGAGATCGCGCGCAATATCTTTCAGACGAACGGGCACAGAAGCGCACCTCCGAAGATTTCAGTCTGTTTCATCATGCGAGCAGGCGCGGAAGTACTGCAGACTGGGATTGTGTTGGATCATGTCGTTCAGCAGCCCATGTGTCGGCTCCCATTCGCCGATCGGAGGATAAAGCAGCATGGCCTTGCGAGCGAGCATGGTTGATCCGGAGACGACGGCTCCGATCGCGGCGCGTTCATAAGCCTTGACTGCGAGCACCAGTCCTTTCACCGCTTCGGGAAGCGCCCCGCATGCCTCAGGTTGTATCGAATCGTTGAAAATCGTACACGGAACCTCTACGATATCTGCTTCGCCAATTTCGGTGATAGCGCCACGATTCGGAACATTCACAATCAACCGGCGAGGCTTCAGTCCACAAAGAGCCTTCATAACATCGAGGGCGATACGATGGTAGCCAGTGGCGGTACGAAACGGGTCTTCCTGCAACACATTGCTCTCGTCAAATGCTGAACCGGCGCTCGCCTCCAGTTTCATATATGAGCCCGAGCGCTGGTTGAGATAGTTGGTGTAAATGGGGATTGCTTCTTCTGGGCTGCCGCTCTTCAGATGATCAGCAAGGTCAGTAATCAGCCGGTCATTCAGGCGGCTTACTTCCTCACCTCGCGTCGTACCTGCGGCCTGCTGGTTAGCCAGGGCGCGGCGGCGACAGTAATAGAAGTAAAGGTACTCGGTTGGAAGCAATTCGAGGCTGCGGAGAAGATCAGGGTTAAACAGACGAGCGTGATAGAGCTGATCGAGCGCAGTGTCGTCCGTGAGCAGACGAGCTAGTACATCTTTTCCATCTACAAGCACGCGCCGGATCCAGCCCAGATGATTAAGACCAAGGTAATCGCAGCGCAGGCGCTGCGAAGAAACCTGGAGCACTGCGGCGATGCGATGAAAAAGCTCGTCCGGAGTATCGCAGATGCCAACGACACGAACACCGGTGTGCTGAGAGATGGCTTGAGTGATCAGACCTGCCGGGTTGGTGAAGTTGATGAACCATGCGTTCGGACTCCGCTTCTCCACCAGGCGCGCATATTCGAGTGAAGGGCCTACGGTGCGCAGAGCCATAGCCACTCCGCCTGGGCCGGTCGTTTCCTGTCCGGGATATCCGTGGTCCAGTGCCGTTCGCTCATCCTGCGCCCGCGAGCTGATTCCACCAACGCGTATGCTGCTCAGCACAAATCTGGCATCCATAACAGCATCCTCAGCGGATGCTGCCACGCGAATGCGCAAACTTCCGCCTTCGTGGGCCACGATTGCACGACCTAATTCAGCCATGATGCGAACGCGCTCGGAGTCGGGATCATACAAAGCGAGTTCCTCGGCTCCAAGCAGGCGTGCAGATTCGTTGATGCCAAAGATCACCAGCGGGGTGCGCACACCGCCACCGCCAATCAAAGCGAGCTTAAGATTGCCTGATCTGCTCATAATAGAGGTCCAGTTCCTCCCGTCCTGGAAGAGCGCTGATTGCACCCGCCCGGCGCGTGGAAAGAGATCCACAGAGACAGCCCCTCTCTAATGCTGCGGGTACCGACTGTGAGTCGAGAGTCGCGTCAATGAGTCCGGCATCGAAGGCGTCTCCGGCGCCTGTGGTGTCTATGGCTTCTACTACTGGGGGGCGTACCCGAATCATCTGACTATTCACCAGGGCAGCTGCGCCGTTGCGGCCTAGCTTCAGGACGGCACCATGAATTCCCGCGGACGTGAGCTCGCCGAGTATCTCCTCAGGTCTTTCGCGACTCGTCATGATCTGTCCTTCCTTTTCATTCGGAAGAAAAAAATCGACTTCCCGGCAGGTGTCCCAGTTTTCTGCCTCCGTGAGCCAATCCGGGTGATAGCCGGGATCGATAGAGAGCGTACAGCCGTTATGCTTGAGCGGTGGAAAGAGGTCTATAGCTAACGCCCGATCCAGTGCGACGGCAAAGTGTACATGTCTCGCCTGAGCCAGTTGGGCTTGTGTATCAGGGTCGCGGAGATGCTCAGCAAGTTGCTTATTCGCGCCCGGCCACGTAAAGAAAGAACGATCGTCACGAGTTGACAGGCTCACGGTAACCGCCGTGCCTTCTTCTGTCAGTTTGAGGCCTTCTACGATGACATCGCAGCTACGCAGGCGGGCCCCGATCCATGCGTCTTCTCGACCTGCAACTGCAAGGAGGGCGGATCTGCGGCCCAATCGCGCCAGACCGCATGCTGTAATTGCCGCACCTCCGCCTACCTCGCGCACGTAACTATCGGTAAAGAGTTCTTCCCCCGGCTGAGGCCATCGCGCAAAGCCTGAAAACACATGATCGGCGAATATCTCGCCCGCCACCGCGACATCCCACGCTTTGTTCATGCCACCCCAAAAGGCCATTCGTGCGTACGAACAGACCGCAGCAGGAATGCGGCTACGCCGATCACAATCAGCAGCGCTCCAATTCCAATGTATCGCGCACCACTAGTTACAACGATGTAGATCCAGCCGCCCAGCGCCACCAGGGCTGGCAATGGGAATAGCGGCATGCGATAGGACAAAGGATTGTTATGGGAACCACGTCGTAGCAGGAACACGGCAACGCATTGCGCGATGAACTGCAGCATCGTCTGAACGACGATGAGCGTATTTATCAGTTCGGAGAGGCTGAAGACACAAGCCAGCGCCGAGAGCAGTCCCATGGTCAAGACGGCAACGATGGGATACTGATCCTTTGAATGGACCCGGGCAAAGATTGAAAAGAAGCGTCCATCGGCAGCAGCCGCAAATGGAACGCGGGAATATCCGAGAAGTACGGCAAAAACCGAACCAAAAGTCGCAATCAAGATCAGAACGGAAACAATCCGTGCACCCGCTATGCCGTAAATTCGCCTCATGAAGTCAGCAACGATCGCGTCTGAATGCATCGCCTCGCGCCAGGGGACGACGCCCAGGATAGAAATATTCATAGCGAGATACAACAGTCCCACGACGCCGATGCTGATCAGGATGGATCGCGGGATAGTCTTACGTGGGCACTGCACCTCTCCACCAATGAGGCAGACGTTGAAGTAGCCGCGGTAATCGTAGAGTGCGATCAGCGTCGCGGCTCCGAGACCAGTCCAAAAGCCGCGGGATAGACCCGAGCCCATGCGGGGAAAATCGAAAGCCAGGGCAGCACGAAAATGCAGCAGACCGGTAAGAAGAATCCAGCCACCCGTTCCGAGAACAATAATCGCGATCACTACCGAGAGTCCGCTGATCGTTCGAATTCTGCGTAGAAGGAGCGCCGTATTGAATAGGCACACAGTGGCACCGACCACTGGGAATTGCCAGCCGTGAATCGATGGGACCAGATACTTTGCATACTGCACGAAGCCCACAGCTCCCGACGCAATTGAAAGCGGCCCCACGAGTAGTGTCTGCCACAGAAAAAGGAAACTGAGAAGGCGCCCTAAGCTACGCGGACCGAAGGCTTCGAGGAGATAGTGGTACGGTCCTCCGGACTGTGGCATTGCTGAGCCTAGTTCGGCCCAAACCAGGCCATCGCATAGTGCGATCAGAGCTCCGAGAATCCAGCCGAGCATGGCCTGCGGTCCACCCATGGCGGCGAGAATTAAGGGGATCGTAAGAAAAGGTCCGATACCAACCATATTCAAGACATTGGTCGATATTGCGCCCCAGAGCCCGACACCTCGCTCCAGCTCAGGCGTCTGCTGTTTGTGCACAGATGCCGCCGTGGCTGGTTGTGATTCAGAACCGTTCATCGCGGTGTCGGAGGTCGAATGAAAGCCATTTGCACTCGAAAGAGGCATTTTAGTTAAGCGCTAACGTTCATTTGCCGTTAAATATCCTGGAGCGCCAAAATCGTGGTTCAAAAACACTGCCGTGTGTGAGAGCCGCTCCTATACTGATGCAATCTAGCATGCCGAAGGCCGCGTTTCCAAAAGAGCTGGAACTTCCCCGATAAAAGTTCTTGCGTTTTCGTTAATGCTAACGTAACTTTCTGGTCAATCTATTGTCGTCAGCTTCATCTGGACTTGGACCGATGCGTGCACAGTCGACAATTCGGAATGGTTGTGTCTCTAAGACGACTGTTTCCCGATGTATCTTCGGTCGTCACGAACGAGTTAATTCAACAGTCATCCAATCAGGCTCGGGGTATCCAGGAGGCAGTCCGTGCAACCCAGAGGTGCATCCAAAAAAGCATTTTTGATAGTGATTGGCAAGCGCGCAATCCTTGCGGCTACAGCCGCCCTCGTCTTGTCAGCTCATGCATTCGCCCAGATCGATACTGGCTCAATTGTGGGAACCGTGCGCGACGCGAGTGGCGCAGTCATTGTCGGTGCGAAGGTTGAAATCACGAATACCGATACCAATGTCGTTGATACCGCTCTCACGAATTCCGACGGCACCTATCAGAGACTAGCCCTGATTCCAGGCGTCTATAGCGTGAAGGTGTCGTTTACTGGCTATGCCACCGAGGTCCAACCTGCCGTACATATCAATGTACAGACCAGGGCGCAAACTGATTTTGTGCTTCGAATCGGAAATCTGCAACAGGAAGTTACGGTAACTTCAACCGCGCAAGGACTGCAAACCCAATCGGCGGATGTTGGAGGGTTGATCGACAGCCGTCAGATCAACGATCTTCCCCTGAACGGACGTAATTACGATCAGCTCGCGCTCCTGGAGCCGGGCGTTTACCACAATCCCGACGTAGAAGTGGCAAACCCAGCTGAGGGACGTTTCAGCGCCAACGGCAATCTCGAGCTGCAAAATTACTTCTCGCTCGACGGCATCGACAACAACACCGGGTCGGAAAACCTGCAAGAGCAATCTGTACAGGCCGTTATTCCGCCTCCGGACGCGCTGGAGGAATTCCGCATACAAACGAGAACCTACTCAACGGAATTCGGGACATCAGCTGGAGCGGTCATCAATGCCTCCACAAAATCGGGCAGTAATCATTTCCATGGAGACGTCTGGGACTATCTGCGAAACAGCGCTTTGGATGCCAACACTTATTTCAACAACTATACGGGGACGCCGAAAGGCCATTTCGATCAGAATCAGTTTGGCGGGACAATTGGCGGACCTATCGTTCACGACCGCCTATTTTTCTTCGCTGCCTATCAAGGCTTGTTGAGCAGCCAGGCGCAAAGTGTCTATTCGACGGTACCGACCCCGGCAATGAAGGCGGGCGACTTCAGCGCACTCTCGGGAACCTATAAGCTGCAGGCTGTGGCCAACGGGCAGACGGGTTGCATCGTGAACAACGTCATCCAGCCAGCTTGCATCGATCCTGTGGGAGCCAAGCTCATGGCTCTTTATCCAGATCCGAATATCGGAACTGCATATACCGGCGCGCCAAATTATCAGTTCGTCACCTCTGTACCCACAAACACACAAATTGCGACTGGACGTGTAGATTACACCTTGAACAAGCACAACGCGATTTTCGGACGCTACAGCTATGACTGGTCTAATTACCAATCGCCGCTCTGGACGGCAAATCCATTGGCAGGGAACGGAGAATTTTCCACCCAGTACATACTTCACGACCAATCCACAGCCCTGGGATGGACGTACACCCCATCGTCGGCACTGGTGAATGCCGCTCATTTTGGATTTCTTCGTGATTACTCACACAGCGATCCCATCGGGCTGACGCTCGGCGAATCTGCAGCACCGCAATTCGGGCTGACTGGTATTCCCGTGACTCCCGAGACCGCTGGCCTTCCTCCAATGTATGTTTTCGGTTTGACCACACTTGGATCATCGATTTACCGGCCCCAGTTCCAAGTGGCCCAGGTGTGGCAGTTTGTCGATGATGTTTATCTTCTCAAGGGAAATCACAGCCTCCAGTTCGGTTACGAATTTCATGAGAACTCGCTGAACTTCTTCGATCTTGAAGCGCCGCAGGGCGCGATCTTGACTGAGGGTATCTATACAAATACCCCAGGATTTGCGCCTGCCGACTTTCTTCTTGGTGATGTCACTGAAGCTATCTATGAAAATGCTCTGGAGGTAAATAACTACATCAGGGGCAATTCGTTTTATGGTCAGGACACCTGGCGCGTTTCGCCGAACCTCACCGTTAACTATGGTCTCCGGTACGAGCTATATCCACCCTTCTGGCTGAACCGCACGAATGAAACCTCCAACTTCAGCCCGGCCAACGGCGGAGAAATCATCACGGCGACCGGAAACAACGGATGGTATGGCCGTACGCTCATTCATCCGGATAAGACGGACTTTTCGCCGCGCGTTGGCTTCGCGTATCACGTTGCGCCACCGTTGGTATTTCGGGGCGGGTTCGGCCTCTTTCATCAGTTCATCAATCGAATTGGATCGGAAGCGATGCTGCAGCTGAATCCTCCATTCCTGATCAACGATTCGGTTTCTCAGCAACTTGACAGCACCACTCCGGTCTTTCAGCTCAAAAATGGATTCCCGTCCGAGCAGCTTGAGGAGCTTGGCGTCTACCTGCCTGCGTTGCAGATCAGGGCGCAGGATCCAAATGAACGCACCGGCTACGTCGAGCAAGCGAGCTTCGGTTCGCAGCTGCAGGTGAGTAGCGACACCGTATTTAACCTTACGTGGGTTGGTAACTGGGGACGCAAGATGAACCGTCTCCGGAATGCGAATCAGGGAGTCGTGACCAGCTTTAGCGGGGGTCTACCGGTCGTTACGTTCCCTTATCCAAACCTAAACACTATAAGCGAATCAGTACAGGGCACCGGCCAACACGGATTTCTGGAGCTTGGAACAAATGATGGAATCACCGACTATGAAGCGTTGGAAGCTAGCCTTAAGCGCCAGTTATCGCATCGGCTAATGTACCTGATCAGCTATACATGGTCCCATAATCTGGCGGACTACGTGGACAACCTGACCGGAAATGCATTCCCCCAGAATGCATACGATTACTACCATGAATTCAGTAATTCACAGCAGGATGTCCGTAACCGGTTTGTAGCCAGTGCTATGTGGGAACTGCCCATCGGCAAAGGAGGCTGGCTGCTGAATAACGACAGCGTTGGCTCACGCTTGCTCGGAAACTGGCAGTTCAATACGATTCTGAGCTTCCAAGGTGGCATTCCGTTCGACGTTACGGCTCCGGACGCGAGTTTTACCGGGCCCGACCATCAGTCTTATCCGGACTGCACGGGAAATCCACTTGCAGGAGCTTCAAAGAATCCTCACGACTACGCGGGCAGTTTTGCCACGGGATTCTACATAAACCCTGCAGCTTTTACTCAGCCTGCGCCGGGCGATTTCGGCACCTGCCGTCCGCGCATGTTCCACGGGCCCGGAATTCAACAAGTGGATATGAGCTTGTTTAAGAGTTTCCCGATCAAAGAGAGCATGCGTGTCGAAATTCGCGGAGAATTCTTTAACGCGTTCAATCACCCCAACTTTGCTAATCCTGCTGCGGATACCTCATCACCCGGATCATTTGGAAAGAGTACGAACACTGTGATAGACCCGCGTGAAATTCAATTAGCTGCAAAGTTCTATTTTTAGCTGCATGAGTCGGTTTGATTTTCAAATTTCTGCGACCAGCCAACTTAATCACGTATCACCTGAAAGCCTTAACGGGTGCGGCCTCGGTTCCGCACCCTTTTGACCCAGGGCAGGCTCACAAAAGGAATGAGTGGCTATGATTCAAAGACTTAGGCTCGCTCTCATCTTCTTGATAGCGTGGATGCCCTGCAGCGTGCTATTACCCGAGTCATTTGCGCAATCGTCGTGTCCCGTGCAAAGCGGAGCTCGCCAGGATCATCGGCCGATTCCTGAAAATCGTGGCGCAACGGCTCTTTTCGAGGAGTTGCAGAAGCTTCATACTCGCGCGAGCATGTTGATGGTCACTGCGCATCCTGATGACGAAGATGGCGGCACTCTGGCATACACGTCGCGTTCTCAGGGCGCAAGCGTCACGTTGCTGACTCTCAATCGTGGCGAGGGCGGCGCCAATGTCATGTCCTCAGACCTATGGGATGCCCTTGGCCTCGTCCGCACTGAGGAACTACTTCAGGCCGACCGCTATTATTGCGTCAGTCAATATTTCACCATCGCGACTGATTATGGCTTCTCTAAGACCCTCGATGAGGCCCTGCAGAAATGGGGCCACGATCGTATCTTCTATGATGTCGTACGCGTTGTCCGCCTCACGCGCCCATTGGTCATCACCTCGGTTTTCGTAGGGGGTCCCTCTGACGGTCACGGAAACCATGCCGCCGCAGGCCGCTTCGCGCAAGAGGTTTTTAACGCTGCGGGTGATCCGACTGTCTTCCCCGATCAGATTAAGGAGGGGCTGCAACCGTGGAACCCTCTGAAAGAATATGCGCGCGTTCCTTTCTCGTTAGAAAAAGAGACCATTTCGCCCAAAGGCCTTTATGACTATGCAACGCATCATTGGCAGCCAGCCGGCGTGCAGAACTATATTTCCGGTAAGTTCGAGCCAGGAGCGGTAAGCGCGACTGTGGAGGTTCCGACTGGCACCTATAGCAGCGCTAGCGGGTTGAATTACCTGCAAATCTCCCGCGAGGGCCTCGGTTTTCAAAAATCTCAGAATGAAGGCGCTGCCATTCCCGCAGCAGGGCCGGAAAGTTCTCCCTACCACCGCTTTGGATCGCGCATCCCTGCGAAGGACGAGGAGAATTCA
>Ga0206870_1170_pt1 | contig 15488 bp, 13 predicted proteins | sample Alteio_BWOrgCont_36_FD_152620 | JGI IMG/M metagenome (GOLD analysis project Ga0206870, IMG submission 152620) | Enriched cells from forest soil in Barre Woods Harvard Forest LTER site, Petersham, Massachusetts, United States -... | ecosystem: Environmental > Terrestrial > Soil > Temperate forest >... | reverse complement strand
AAGCGACTGACTGGTTTCCTTGGCGCGCGCGTCGAGAAGGGCGACGGTGGCTGCTCCTATGCCGCGCGGAGGGATGTTGAGGACGCGCAGAAGCGAAACATCGTCTTCAGGGTGAAAGAGCAGGCGCACGTAAGCGAGCGCGTTGCGGACTTCGGCGCGCTCGTAGAAGCTGAATCCGCCCACAACGCGATGGCGAATGCTCAAGCGGCGCAGGATTTCCTCGAAGGAACGCGACTGTGAGCCGGTGCGATAGAGCACGGCGACCTGCGCGCCGGGCTCGTTGCGGAGGAAAGTGGAAAGCTCGCCACAAACAAATTCCGCCTCGGAAGAGGAATCCGGAGCTTCGTAGAAACGCACGAGCGAACCGGCGCCGATGCTGCCCTGAAGAGTTTTGCCAAGGCGATCGGAGTTGTTGCCGACGACCGCGCCGGCGGCGTCGAGAATATTCTGCGTGGAGCGGTAATTTTCTTCGAGGCGGATGATCTTGGCGCCCGGAAAATCCTGGGTGAAGCGCTTCAGGTTGCCGGCGCGAGCGCCGCGCCAGCCGTAGATGGACTGGTCTTCATCGCCCACCACACAAACGTTCTTGCGCGTGCCGGCAAGCAGGCGGACAAGCTCTTCCTGCGAGGCATTCGTGTCCTGAAACTCGTCGACCATCAGATATTGGAAGCGGTTGCTCCATGCGGCGCGCACGGCGGCGTTCTCGCGCAGCAATTTCACGGAAAGGAGAAGGAGATCGTCGAAATCGACGGCGGCGGCTTTGCGCAGAATCTGTTCGTAGACGCGGAAGACTTCCGCCGTTTGCTGGCGCATCTCGTCGCGGGACTGGCCAGCATCGGCGCGCATCTCTTCGGGGGTGGTACCGTGATTTTTTGCGTAGCTGATCTGGGAGCGCATGGTGCGCGGCGGATAGTCTTCGGCGCGAAGATCGAGCTGCAGCAGGGCGCGCTTCACCGCGGCGGTTTGATCGTCGTCGTCATAGATAGCGAAGTCGCGCGGAAGGCCGAGATTGGGCGCTTCGCGGCGCAACAGGCGGGCGCAAAAGGAATGAAAGGTGGAAACCCAGACGTCGGCGGCGCTCTGGCCGCTGGCGCGCAGCAGTTCGTTGATGCGCTGCTTCATCACATTGGCGGCTTTGTTGGTGAAGGTGACCGCGAGAATGGCCTGGGGCGGCACGTGGCGATCGAGCAGGTGCGCGATGCGATAGGTGATGACGCGCGTCTTGCCGGTTCCCGCTCCAGCGAGAACGAGCAGGGGGCCTTCGGTGGCCAGCACGGCTTCGCGCTGGCGCTGGTTCAACTCATCGAGCAAAGAATTTGATTGCGAAGGATTGTTCACGCAAGAATTTTAGCCGAGCGAGAAGGATTGAGCAATTTTCCGGCGCGAAGTGTCTGTGAAAAAGGGGCGCGAGCGAGTCTGCTAGACTGCAAGAGCCATGAAAAAACTCAAGCTGCCAGCGTGGCTGCAGCATTTCGTCGCGGTAATGGGCGGAGGCGGAATATTTCTGGTGGCGTTTCTGGATTCGTCGGTGCTGTCGTTTCCGTTCGTTACCGATGCGCTGGTGATGCGGCTGTGCATGGAAAGGCCCGCGCGAATGATTTACTACGCGGCGATGGCAACGCTGGGCTCGCTGCTCGGATGCATCTGGATCTACTGGCTGGCGAAAAAAGGGGGCGAAGCCTATTTTCACCGGCACGGCGGGCGAGCGGCGCTCAAGGCGAAGCAGTGGGTGGATAATCACGCGTTCCTGAGCCTGTTCATCCCGGCAATTCTGCCGCCGCCGATGCAATTCAAGGTGTTCGTGCTGGCGGAAGGCGTGTTCCAGGTGCCGATGCGCACGTTTGTGCTGGCGCTCGTGCTGGGCCGAGGGTTGCGCTACGTGGCGGAGGGGATTTTCGCGGTGCGCTACGGGCAGCAGGCGCTCGAATTTCTGGTGACGCATGCCGGGGCGTTCATTTTAATTGTTGTGGGGATTCTGGGCGTGATCTACCTCGCCAACCGGTTCATTCTGAACACGGCGCCGGCGGAAGAATAGCTTGGGGAATCGCTACTCCGCGCCTGCGGAGGCATAGCGCAACTGCTGCCGCGTGATCCGGTAGGCGCTGTTCAAATCGACCCGCACCGCGATGTTGGCCGGAGTTGTGTCTCCCTGGGGAAATTGCAAGTCGCGGAGCTCGATGCGATAACCGTCTTCGCGGCGGGCGACGCTGGCGAGCGGGAGTTCTGCGTAGCTCAGGAACTTTTGCGTTGCCGGAGCTTTTTGAGCGGCGTCGAGAACGAGCGAATCGGCGGGCTTGTAGTGGGTGAGGCTGCGATCCGGATTGAAGTCGGCGCCGGACTGAAGGTTGACGGCAATTTCTTCCAATGTGTTTTCGGTGGAAACGACGCCGCGCCACTCGAATGGATTCGAAGACGAAGGAAAGGCGCCAGCGGCGAGCGGCTCCCGGCCGTGGTATTCGCTGGAAAGCAGAGTTTCGAGCGCGCGGCTGTGCAGGTAGGCGCGCCCACCGAAATAGGCGCAGAGAAGAACGAGTGCGGCGATGGCCGTGCCGGCGCCGGTCGCGCGTTTGGACCGCGCGCCGACCTCTTCGCGCACGAGCCGAAAGAGCTGAGGGAGCAGCAGCGCGGTAATGAGAAGCGCGAGAATCCAAGGATCGAAATTCTGCGTGAGACTCCAGCGTGTCCAGTGCGAGCGGAATGGCCAGAAGAGTTGAATGCCTTCGCTGCTCGCCAGATCGAGAACGTCGTGCGCGGCAATGCCGATTACGGCGAGAGCCAGGGCGGGGAGAAAACTTAGCGGCGGCTGTGCTTTTCTTGCGCGAACGCTCGCTAGCGGCGGCCACTTCTTTTCTACCCAGCAGGCAATCGCCGCGAGGGCGCAGGCGAGCGCAACTCCGCCTGAAAGCGAATGGAGCGCGCTGCGATGGGACGCCAAGAACGAACTGGCACCTGCGAAGTAGCTTGCGTAGTCGAGATCGGGCGCGACGCCTGCGGCGACCAGCAACGTGGTGCCGAAGCGCGGCAGGCGCGCACCCGCGGCGCGAGACACGGCGAGAGAAGTGAGTGCGTGGGCGAAGGGTTCCAAGTGTCGCTACTCGCTAAGAGCTAACCGCAATCGGCCGGCCGGTGCGACGACTATGCTCTCGCGAGCGCGGGCGTGACAAGGGAAAGCGCGTCTGGCACGACGCGAAACGAAATGGGCGCGGGGCCGATGGGCTCGCCATCCACCTGCGCGTAGACGGGATCGGTGCTGGCCGCTTCGCAAATTGCCGAAGTGGCTTTCCAAGCCTCGATGCCTTTCATGCGGCGCAGCTTTCCAAGCCACAGCGCGGGCAGGCAGATCAGGTAGCCCAGGCGGCTGCGCTGCGAATTGGTGAGAATTTCGAAGGAATTGTCGAAAAGGCTGGCGCCGGTGGTGATTTTGAACGGGCCGCCGTAGTGGGCCGTTCTGCCCAGAACGACAAACGTGGCGCGGCGCTCCTGCGAATTCGAGCGGATGCACATTTCCGGAAAGTTGTAGCTGAAAAACTGGCGAGCGCCTTCGGCCCAATAAGCCAGGATGCCCGCCTGCTTTTTGAAATCGTTGTCGACGCCGTTGACGATTGCGCCGTCCGGTCCCGCGCCGGCGACGCAAAGGAAATAGCGGCCACCCTTGGGCACGCTTTCGCTGTGGTTGCCGTTCATCGGCTCGGCAAGGCCCATGGCGATGCGGCGGATTGTCCCTCCGGGAATCAGGCGCGCGGCGTGCGGAATGTCCCAGGGAATACCGAGTTCTTTTGCCAGGATGTTCGCGGTTCCCGCCGGGAGAAGCGCCATGGGCACCGAGCTTCCTGCAAGCCCGTTGACGACTTCATTCACCGTGCCGTCGCCGCCGCAGGCGATCACCATGCCGCGGCCGTCCTGTACCGCCTTTCGCGCAATTTCCGTGGCGGAAAGGCGCGCTGTGGTAGCGGCAAGCTCTGTGACGATTCCGGCGTTGGTGAGAATTCGGGCCGCTTCTTCCACCTCGCGCACGCGCGCGTGGCGGCGGCGACCGCTGGTGGGGTTGTAAATCAGCAGCGCGTCTTTTTTCTCGTGCGGCTTTTCGTGTGGCTTTCCGTCTGGCATTGCGTGTTGCGTTCCTTCCGGCATTCGGCTCCCGCAGTTTCGTGTTAAACGAGCAATTGTATAATACTGCCGGCACTTATCATTGCATCTTCACGGGAGCTTCGATGCCATCTAGTTCTGGCGGTGTTTCCAAAGCGGTGCAAAAGCGTCCCGATCGCAACGCCGCCAAGGAAATCGAGCGCCTGCGCGAAGAAATCCGCCACCACGAATATCTGTATTACGTGCAGGACAATCCGGAGCTATCGGACGCCGCATTCGACCGACTGATGGTGCGGCTGCGCGAGCTTGAGACGGAGCATCCTGAGCTGCTTACGCCGGATTCGCCCACGCAGCGCGTCGGTGGAGCGCCGCGCGAGGGTTTTCAGAACGTGCGTCACAAGACGCCGATGGTCAGCCTCGACAACGTATTTTCCTTTGAGGGCCTCGGCGAGTTCGACCGCCGCGTCCGCGAGCTAACAGGACGAGCCGCTGTCGACTATGTAGCGGAGCACAAATTTGACGGCCTCAGCCTCTCGCTGATTTACGAAAACGGCCGCCTGGTGCGCGGCGTTACCCGCGGCGACGGCACCACCGGCGAGGACGTGACGCCCAATGTGAAGACGATCCGCTCAATTCCGCTGACGATTCTTCCGGCGCTGCTCAAGAAGGCCAAAGTCGATGGCGATTTCGAGGTGCGCGGCGAAGTAGTGATGACGCGACAGGCATTCAAAGAATTAAACGAGCAGCAGACAGAACAAGGCGGAAAGGTTTTCGCCAACGCGCGCAACGCGGCAGCCGGCGCCGTTCGCATGCTCGATCCCAAGATTACCGCTTCGCGAAAGCTCGATTTCTTTGCCTATTACATGCTCGTGGATGGCCGCGCGGCGAAGAAGCGCCTTTCCGAAGTTCTCGAAGCGCTGAAGGCGCTCCATTTTCGCGCCAGCGACGACTGGAAACTCTGCCACGCCCTGGACGACGTGAAGGCCTACATCGAGAACTGGGACGCGAAGCGCGCGAAGCTCGGCTACGAGATTGACGGCATTGTGGTGAAGGTTGACGAAGTGTCGCTGCAAAACGAGCTCGGCTTCACCTCGAAGGCGCCGCGATGGGCCATCGCCTACAAATACCCCGCGCACCAGGAAACCACCGTTGTAAGGGACATCACCGTGAACGTAGGCCGCACCGGCACGCTTACTCCCGTGGCCGTGTTCGAACCGGTGAAAATCGGTGGCGTTACCGTGGTGAACTCGACGCTACACAACATGGATGAAGTGGAGCGCCTGAACATACACGTGGGCGATACGGTGCTGGTGGAGCGCGCCGGAGAGGTGATTCCGCACGTGCTGAAAGTGGTGAAGCACGGCACGGAGGAAAAGCCGTTCCGCATGCCGTCGAAATGCCCCGTGTGCGGGATGGGCGTGCATCGCGCCGAAGGAGAAGTGGCATACCGGTGCGTGAATGTCTCCTGCCCGGCGCGGAGAAGAGAGTCGTTTCTGCACTTTGCGGGCCGCCACGCTATGAATATCGACGGCCTGGGTGAAAAAATCGTCGACCAGCTTCTCGAAAAAGGACTGGTGAAAGATTTCGCCGATCTCTACAAGCTGAAGCTCGATGAAGTGGCCGATCTTGACCGCATGGCGGAAAAATCGGCGCAAAATCTGCTGGGTGAAATTGAGGCAAGCGGGAAAAACAGCCTGCAGCGGCTGATTTACGCCATTGGCATCCCGTTTGTCGGGGAGCGCACTGCTCAGTTGCTCGCGCAACATTTTGGTTCGATGGAGAAGATCGCGGAGGCGAGCGCGGAAGAACTGATGGAAGTGACCGAAATCGGGCCAAAGATCGCCGAAGGCGTGCGTGAGTTTTTCTCCGAGCCTGCGAACAGGAAACTGGTCGAGCGCCTGCGCGCCGCAGGCGTGAACATGAAGGAAGAGCGCGCCGAGCCAAAGGACGCGAAATTCGCGGGCATGACGTTCGTGTTCACCGGTACGCTGAAGAAGCGCTCGCGCGAAGAAGCCGAAGCGCTGGTGGCGTCGCGCGGCGGGAAAACGGGTTCTTCAGTGAGCAAGAAGACAAGCTACGTAGTGGTAGGCGAGGATCCCGGCTCAAAGTTCGACAAGGCCAAAGCCCTCAACGTCCCCATCCTGGACGAATCCCAATTCAGCCGCCTGGTTTCTTCCGACTAACGATTCTTGTTCGAACAGCGCTGGCCGCTGCGGCGAGCCAATCCCGAAAGCGTTCGCAAGCGATCGGCGATCGATACCTCTTAATAGATTTGCATACCGAGTAATTGTCATATCGTTATTCAATAAGTTGACATCCATGCTATATTTTGCGGCCTCGCGAGGAGGTAACTCCCATGCCAGAGCCTGAACGATTGTTCCGGGGGTATGAGATCGCCAAGCCCATTTCTTATGCCGTGTCCTCTCCCGAGGCTGGCCCAAGCGCGTTGGGGTTGAGGACACTCGAAGGGGCGGAGGAAGGCGGGAAACGCGGACCCTACGCAGAGGATTGGGACGAACCGCAGGGGCCGGATCGCACGACAGGGACAGAATCTGCGAACTTGATGGATTCCGGTGAAAGGCTTTCCCGGCACAGACGGAGTGAAAAGCGGCCGGAGGAGGTTACGAGGGAGAAGCGCGCGATCTGGGTTGTGCACGGCATGGGGCAGCAGATTCCGTTTGAAACCTTGGATGACCTCGCCAGGGACTGATCGATTCCCTCGGGTCTGCCGCTCCAAAGCCACGTCTGCGAACCGTACAGATCGGAAATCAGACGATGCAAAGGGTCGAACTCGACGTGGATAGCCAGGAGAAGGAAGAGAACGGCGATCCCAATCGGCGCTACGAATTGCATCTGTACGAGTGCTATTGGGCGCCGATGACGGAAGGCGTGGCGAAATTGAAAGATGTTGTGTCCTTCCTGCTCGACGGAGGCAGCCGGGGACTGATCAATTCGATGAAATCATTTCAACGAGCCATGTTCGGGGGCATGGAATCTTTTCAGGTGCCTAAGCGCACGCCGTTCTGGATTTTGTCAGCGGTCGTGATCCTGGCTGCATTGACGGTCGTCAACGGAGTGATCGTCGCGGCGGGCGCAGCAAGGACAAAGCTTCCGGTGCTGGCGGCAACACATCTTGACACCTATTGGCCGCAATTAACGGCTCTGGCGAGCTGGATGACTGCTGTTGCCTTTACCTTGGGGACCGTGTTGTATCTGGCAGAACTCAGCAAGCCGGGACAATCGAGCAAGGGAGGGCCTGGTAAGGGGGCGCGGAGGGCCTCGCCGTTCAAAATCCCGGTCGTCGTGCTGGTCTTAGCTGCCCTGATCGGCACAATTGGGGTGATCGCGTTTACGGCCTTCGTGATGGGCTGGACAACGCTGGGATGGCACGCTTGGAAATGGTTTGCGGGCATGCACTGGGCACAGGTGCAAGCGACCGCGACAACCGTGATTTTCGCGTGCCTCGCGCTAGTGGTTCTGGGCTGGGCGTGGCGAAGCTATCTGGTTTCATCCGAGCAGCAGCTCCGCGGGGATGCCACTCTTCGTGTATTCTTCGTCTTAGCCTACTTGCTTCATTTTGTGTCTGTGGCCGTTCCGATTCGCATACTCTTTTTCAAGCCATTCTCCCAGAAGCTGCCTGCGGGGCTTGAAATTCTCTACAGCACCGTATGGGTCTGGCCGTTTTTGATCGCGTTGAGCGCCCAAATCCGGACCATTCTTGTGGAATATATGGGGGATGTCGCAATTTATGTGACGCCGAGCAAGCTGGACCGGTTCGACGAGGTGCGCGACGCGATCAAGCAGCGAGCCCGGGACATAGTGTCCGCGGTCTACCTGGCGTGCGAGCCGGGAAGCAACAGGTTTCTCTACGACCAGGTCGCGATGGTGGGGCACTCGCTCGGATCGGTGATCGCTTACGACACACTGAACGCGCTCATGCTCGACGACTGGCTAACGGGCAACTTCCAAGGAATTGCGAACCGCACGAACTCCCTGCTGACATTCGGTTCGCCGCTGGATAAAACGGCCTTCCTCTTCACCATACAAGCGACACATAGCCTGCGCATTCGGGAGCGCCTGGCGGCTACGGTGCAGCCCTTGATCGAAAGCTACCCAAAATTCAGGAAATTTCCGTGGATCAATGTGTATTCCCTGAGCGACATCATTTCCGGCAAGCTGATTTTTTACGACCTGAAGAGCGTCCAGGCCAAAAAGCCGCTGCCGCTCGAAGCGGTTCACAACATGAAGGACCCCGACGCGTACGTTCCCCTGCTCGCCCACGTGGATTACTGGAAAAACAGCTTTCTGTGGGAACGGCTCCTTGAGCAGATTGCGCCCTGAATGCGCGAAAATCCAGGCGAACACGGCTCGCGTGCGCCCGGTAGTCGCGTATAATAAGGCAAGCGGGTGAGCCGGGTGATCGCTGGCTTGCCGTTCGCGAGAACGGCGGGCGGGAGGAAAGTCCGGACTCCATCGTCGTGAACTCCCAAAGAGCCGTCGACGAAGGGCAACGCGCCTGGTAACGCCAGGGAGCTGCGCAATCGGAACGCGCGCGAGCGCATTCGGGTAGCGCGGCTACGGACAGTGCCACAGAAAACAAACCGCCGGTGACGCTTGTACTTCGGTGGCAAGCTTCCGGAAAAACCGGAAGCGCGTCAGTTTGAGTCAGCGCGCATGGCAAGGGTGAAAAGGTGGGGTAAGAGCCCACCGCCCGGGTGGTAACACTCGGGGCACGGAAAACCCCGCGTGGAGCAAGGCCAAATAGGAGGGGAGGGCCGGCCCGGCCCGAATGCTTTGCATCGAAGGATGCGAAGCTGCAACCCTCGGGTAGGCTGCTGGAGCCTCGGAGCGATTCGAGGCCTAGAGGAATGATCGCCGCGTCGCGCAAGCGACGCACAGAATCCGGCTTACAGGCTCACCCGCTACTTTCTTGCTTGTTGTGTTTTGGTTGACTTCAGGAAACCGCGTCACGGACTCCAACTCGTTCGTCGTGCCCCACCTCTCGGGAAATCCTCTTCCGGTCCGCGACCTCAGGTGGTTGAATCGCCTTACATTTGCAGTTTCGAGTTGAGCTCGCATTCTTTTACCCCATGGAGGGTGTGCAACTTTTCTTGAACTCTGGGTTCGACGGACTACCGAGAGCCATGGGCACACCACAGCGGCGAGACGGGGCGGAGTGCCGGGCCGACCAAACGGCGCGAGAGGCCTACGAGCTTACAGAGAACCCGGGAAGAGGACCGAAAAGGGCCTAAGGAAAAACAGGTCCAGGGTGTGCGATTGCGTCGCACACCCCGGAGGTTGGTGATTTGGAAAAAAATTATGGACAGGTTGTCGAGACCATCTTGATTGAGTCAACCTTCATGTAGTGCGGCGACTTCGGCACGTTAGCATCGGCTTCGGCGTCCTTTGCCGGAACGGCTGTGCCGGTGATTTCAATCTTGTGGCCAACGTGGGGAGCAAGGTTGGCTGATGAGGAGACGATACCCACCTGCTTGGGCCCCTTGTCGAGATCGGTGAGCATATAGCTATTGGGAGCAGTGCCGGCGCGCAAACAGCCGGACATGCTGTGAACCTTAGGTGCAGCATCCTGAGTCCTGGCGCCTTGTGCAAAAGCAAGAATGCATGCGACGGCCAGCACTGCGGTGATCGTGAGTTTTTTCATACCAACCTCCTGGTGTGAGAATGGGCGTTATGGTAGCACAAGTTGTCAATACGCCCGACAAAGAGCGGGAGTTTTCCACATGGGCGATTTGCACAGCGGCTGAGGAGTACTACATAATTTACCCGAATTGAGCAAACTCCCAGCGGAGGTTATAATTTTTTGAAACTGGCGCCCAGCCTCCCGGTAAGAAGATAAGAGAATGCTTAAAAACGCAAAATACTCGAGCCGCGGCGCGCAGATAGCCGACCGGCGCAGCGGGGTACGCGTGCCCACGCGGTCGCTGGCCTACATCGAACTCGATGAGAACAATGGCGGCCTGATTCTCAACCTGAGCGAGGGCGGGGTGTCGGTGCAGTCCGCCGAGCCAATTGCGGGGGAGCGCTTCGCGCAGATGCGCTTTCAACTTCCGCAGTCGGAGAAATGGGTCGAGGCGGGCGGGAAGATTGTGTGGGTGGCAAAATCGCGAAAAGAAGCAGGGATCGAATTCTTGGATTTGACTAACGAAGCGCGCGAACAGATCCGAAACTGGGTGTATGCGGCGGTGTTCGCGGGTGGTCTCCCAGCAGGGGCCGGCGCGGGAAAGAAGGCTGAAGAGGAGAAGTACGACTCAAAGGAAGCGCCGACACAGCCCCTCGCCTCGGATATCGACAGCATGTTCCCCAGCGAAAAGTCGCTGGGGCGGGAGGCGGTCGCGGGCGCGCGATTGGGTCGAAGAGTGAGCGAGCCTCCTGCGATGAGCGGGTCCCACACGCACGAAGCCGAACACCCTATTGATTTTAGCAGCGATGCCGACGTGGGCATCGCGCCAGGCCCGGTGAAACGCCCGCCACCACCCGAGGCGCAAGTTGCGGCAGCGCATGGGAAATGGAAGTCGGCGACGTGGTATGGGGGTGCGCGCGGTTCTGCTGTTCGCCGCCCTGCCCCGGACGGCGAAAGCCCGAGCTCGAGGCAGGAATCCACCGGTCGAGACAGCGCTCCAGCCATTGCTGCGCACACTGCTCCAGAGGAAGCGGGAAAGGTGGGCGCCGAGAGTGCGGCTGTGGCGGGAGCGAAGCGAGGGCGCGACCCCTTCGCTTCAATCGTGGCGGACCGGGAAGCAGCGGAAGCCGCGCCAAGAGCGTGGGCGCCATTCTCGGGCGAGAGATTCGACGGCGCGAGAGCTGTGGCTTCGGAACTCAGAAGCCATTTCCGTATGGGATACAATCCCACGCCTTTTGAGGAGCCTTCGGGGAAGAGCTGGCTGGTAGTGGGAGCTATTCTTCTCGTATTGCTCGCCGGAGGAACGGTGCTGGCCATGGGGCCGGCAAATGTGAAGTCCATTGTGTGGCATTACTTTTCTCTATCGCTTTCGTCGCTGCAAGCCAGTCCCCCGCCGGCGCCGGCGAACGCGACGCAGAAGAGCCAGAGCGCAGAGAGCGACTTGGACGTGCCGATTCCGCCGATTGAAACACAGCCACTCGAGAATTCGCAGGCGAAGCCAAACTCAGCAACACCGCCGCCGGCACCACGCTCCGAAGCGAGTAGAACAAGTAATGCGGCTGAGAAGGGCGGCAGCGTTCGAGAGAATGGAAAATCGGAACAGCCGGTAAACCCGCAGGTATCTTCCGCGCCAGTGGCTGATCCGGGGCAGGCTCGAGCACCCGATGCGAATACACTGGAAACGCCCGAAGAGGCCGCAGCAATAACGCGCCGATTCCAGATGGAGCATTCTGGATCGAGCTTTGCATCGCCATCACCCGGTTCGACCGGATCATCCTTGCCGTACAGTTCGGCAGTGCGCCAGGCGCCCACGAGCTCGATGGAAGATGGGGGAGGCGTTTCACAAGCAACGCCCCCAGCTTCGCAGGCAGTTCATACGGCGCCTTCAGTGGCGGCAGCGGCTGTGCCAACGAGCACGATGGCAGCGCGAAACGAGCGGACGCTGGACGCGTATCCCGATCCGGCACCGGCCGTAGCCAGCGCGCCGACGGCCGCATCCGGAACGGCTGCGGCGGCGGCTGGCACCGTGGCGATCAGTTCGCATTTCAGGTCCCTTCGGGGAGAAAGCGCGCTGGAGACGATGGCGCGAACGGGCTTGCAGATCGGGCAACTGGTGACGATGAAGCAGCCGCTCTACCCGATCGAAGCGGGGCGCGCGCATGTGGAAGGCGCCGTTCAGCTGCGGGCGACGGTGGATCAGGCGGGAAGAGTCGAGATTGTGCAGGCGGTCAGCGGGCCGCCGATGCTGATTGCTCCGGCGGTGGAAGCCGTGCGGGAGTGGCGCTACAAACCAACAACGATCAATGGAACAGCGCTCGAAAGCGTGGAGGATGTAACTGTGGTATTCCGGCTCTCCAATGCTGCGTCTTTGTCGCGATAAGCGGACTGCCGGTGCAGCACGAACTGGGGAATCATGTGCTACGGCAAGATGGATAAGACCAGAGCAGACCAGGGATTCAGGGTGAGCTGCAATTTGCCGGAGGATTCGACCGTTCTGGGGCCGTCGACTCCAAGTCCGTTCCATTTTCGAGCAGCCGAATCGAGCAGCAATTCCCACCGGCCCGCGGGAACGGGCAAGTCGACTTTGCGAGAACCCTCACCGAAATAAAGCAGCACGATTACCTGGCTCTTCCCTTCCCTCCGCTCGATGAAGATCACGTTCTCCTCCCGCAGCAAAGCCACTTTTTGAGCATGCTTGTTCAGGCGCGCAAGCGCTGGAACTTCGCGGCGCAAGCGCAGAAGCTCGCGATAAAAATCGAGCAGCACGCGATGCTTGCCCTGCGTTCGCAACTCCCAATGCAATTTTGACCTGAGAAATGTTTCGTCGGACTGAGGATCGGGCAGATCACCCGACCATTCAAAGCTGGCAAACTCCTCGCCGCGCCCTTTGCGAACCGCGTCGATCGTGCCGGGATCGCTGTGGCTGACGAAATATTGAAACGGCGCAGGGTCGCCATATTCTTCGCCCATGAATAGCAGCGGAACATAGGGGGAAAGAAGCGTGGCGGCCGCGGCAAGTTTGAGCTGTTCGAAGGAAGCAACCGTGGTGAGACGGTCACCCACTTTGCGATTGCCCACCTGGTCGTGATTCTGCGAAAAAACCACGAATTCCGGGCCTTCCAGCTCGAGCGAGGAGTTTCCGTAGCGCCGCTTTCTGAAGTTCGAATGCTGGCCGGAATAAACGAAGCCATCGCGAATCGCTGTGGCCACATCGGCGAAGCCGTGGAAATCCATGTAGTATCCGACCCGCTCGCCGGTGAGAGAAACGCGCAAGGCGTGGTGAAAATCGTCGTTCCACTGGCTATCGACCGACCAGCCGCCGCGATCGAGCGGTTCCACAATGCGGTGATCGTTGCGATTGCTCTCGGCGATGATCTGCACGTCGCGATGCAGCTCCCTCGCGCGCGCGTGACAAGCCTCGGCCAGCTCCTGAACGAAGGGACGCGCGGAGGGATCGACGATCGCGTGGATCGCATCGAGGCGAAGGCCATCCATGTGGAACTGGGTGATCCATTGGAGAGCGTTTTCGATGAAGTAGCGGCGAACCTCGTCGCTATGCTCCTGTTCGAAGTTGAGAGCGGCGCCCCAAGGCGTTTTATACATTTCGGTGAAATAGAATCCGAACTCTCCGGCGTAATTCCCTTCCGGGCCCAGATGGTTGTAGACCACGTCGAGCACCACGGCCATGCCCTGCGCATGGCAGGCATCGACCAGGCGCTTCAGGGCCTGCGGACCGCCATAGGAATTCTGCACGGCGAAAGGATAGACGCCGTCGTAGCCCCAATTGCGACTCCCGGGAAACTGCGCGACAGGCATGATTTCGAGCGCGGTGATGCCGAGAGCTTTCAAGTCCGCGATGCGCGGAATCACAGCGTCAAAGGTGCCTTCGGGCGTGAACGTGCCCACGTGCAATTCGTAGAGGACGTATTTTTCGAGCGGCAGGCCGCGCCATGCGGCATCGGTCCAATCGAAACGGGAATCGACTACCTGCGAAGGCCCGTGCACGCCTTGGGGCTGGGACCGCGAGGCGGGATCGGGACGTTCGTCGCCGTGGCCGTTCAACCGATAGCGGTAGAGCGCGCCCGCGGGAAGATCGCTGAGGCGAGTGTGGAAATATCCGCGCTCCGCGGATTGCATCGGGACCATGCGATCGTACGGCGAAAGAATGTGCAGATCGACTTTCTCGGCACGCGGCGCCCACACCAAAAACGTGCACGAGCCATCAGCGGAAAGCGCCGCGCCAAGAGGGATATCCGGAATTGTAGGCACGCGAGATCTCTTTTCCTGAAACGCTGCCGCGGCGATTCTTCCCGGAAAGCTATTGCGCGAGAAGCCTCGAGATTCCAGCCAGAGGGATGGCGACCCAGGCGGGACGGTTATTGAGCTCGTAGCCAAGCTCGTAGATCGCCTTTTCGAGCAAATGAATGCGCAACAAAGCGGAGATTTCCTCGCGGCTTGGAGGCAGGAAGAAACTCGACTGCGCATTGGCGAAGTAGGACTTCAGGAAACGGAACGTCACCCAGGAATACCAATTTTCGGCCCAGGCGGCTGTCTTGCGCGAATCACTCTCGCGCGATGCCAAACCGGAATCGTTTTTGGGAGCCAACAGATGAGAGAACGCAGCATAGTGAAACGAACGAACCATGCCGGCCACATCCTGCAGCGGAGAGCGTTTCATGCGGCGCTCGGCCAGAGGGCGCGCGGGCTCGCCCTCGAAATCGATGATGGCGAAGTCGGAGCCGGTGTAAAGAACCTGGCCCAGGTGGTAATCGCCGTGAATACGAATGCGCATGCCGCCCTGCACATCGACGAACGACTGGAATTCCTGGATGATTTTCGACTCGGAGTTGATGATCACTTCCGCTTGCCCGCGAATTTCATCGGGCAGCTCGGCGCGCTTCTGCCGCAAGAGGCCAAGATTGCCTTCGGTGAGAGCACGCACGGAACGCACGAATTCGTGGCGAAACGAAGGAGTGTAAGGCTCGGGGGAGAACGCGGGATCGGTAAAATCGGTGGCCAGAGCGCCGTGCAACTCCGCAGTGCGCCGGCCTAACACTCGAACCTTGCTTAGGTAAGAGCCGGTTAAGTCTGAAGCAATGGCGGGCAGATCCGGGTCGAACTCGCCAACCGTTTCCACAGCGACCGAAAGTTGCGGCGGAATCAGGCCCGGCTGTTTGGCCACTTCGTTCCAGAATTCGTCGAGAGACTGCAGGGTGAATCGCCACGCATCACCCTGATTCGGAAGAAACCCCTGCAGGATCGCGACGGTGGAGGGTTCCTCGCTTCCCGTGGAATATTCAAGGGAGCCGGCTACCGGGGGCACGCCGTTAAAATGCGATCGTTCGGTGAGAAATCGCCCGATTTCGAGGTCGGGATTGATGCCGCCTTCGAGGCGGCGGAAGAATTTCATGATCAAGCTATCGCCGTAGATGATAGACGTGTTGCTTTGCTCGCCATTGAGGAGCTTCGGATCGAGAGCGCCTTTCGAAGAACGCACATCCTGAAAAACTTTGGTATACGAAGCTTGCACGCCGCCCTTGGTTCCGTGCGAAACCAATTTGACCTCGATAGCGTCCAGGAGCCAGCGCAGAAATTTCTCGTTTTTCAACGCATCCGCGACGAAAACAGGGTTGCTGCGGCCCGATGGCGTGACGCTAAAAAGCGAGTTCGGCTCTCCGGCCGGATCGCCTGCCTCCGCCAGAAACACAGGCAGGACGTAGGTTTCACCGCTGCCAATCTCGTACTCGACGCGCGCGATCAG
>Ga0206870_1169_pt1 | contig 15515 bp, 13 predicted proteins | sample Alteio_BWOrgCont_36_FD_152620 | JGI IMG/M metagenome (GOLD analysis project Ga0206870, IMG submission 152620) | Enriched cells from forest soil in Barre Woods Harvard Forest LTER site, Petersham, Massachusetts, United States -... | ecosystem: Environmental > Terrestrial > Soil > Temperate forest >... | reverse complement strand
CGGCGTAGAGCCGCTGATCGTCACTTTGCAATGCCAGCCCCAGATTGGCCAGCGTGTAGTCGACGATGTAGGCAAATGCCAGCGCCCACGCGTCGCCGCGAGGACGGGTCAGGACGATGTCGTGGCATACGGCGGCGGTACGAGTCAGGAGTTCGATGTAGATTTGGCGAAATGCGGAGTTCTTCTTCTCTAGCTGGGTTATTCGCTTTTTGGCTTCCTTGACTTCTGCAGCACTCGTCGATTGAGCGGACACGGCAAGCCGCTTTTCCTCGGCAAGGGCTTCGGCTTTGGCGCGCTCTTGCTGAAGGAGGCTGGACGCCTCGGCGAGTTTTTGGACGCTTTGCTTGGCATCCGCTTCTGCCTTGTCGATTCGGGACTGGAATGCGTTGTGCGCCTCTTTGAACTGGCGATACGACTTCAGTTGCTCGACATCCTTCTTCAAGGCTTCTGCGGTGCTGTACCGGTCGATCATTTGCCCGACGACGAACTCTTCAGCGCTAGGAACATGATTTGTGTCCCATCGGAGTTTTCTGACTTCTTCACGGGCCTTCTCGACGAGTTCGCGCTCTTGTAAGCTGACTACGAACTTGGCTGGGCCGTTGCCGCCTGATGACTGCTTTGGCCCTTGGCCACGGGCGCCAAGGAAGTAACCGCCGATCCCGGCGCCGACCGCAAGTACGCCGCCGACAATCCAGGGCAGAAGGTCCGGCGAATCGGTCTTCTTACTGCCTTTATCCGGCTTCTTGTCGTCGGTTGGCGTATCGGTTCCCGGTGAACTGTTTTGGGGTGTGGTCGTTGGCGTCGTTGTCTGACCGGAAACCTTACGAACCCAGAGGATGCCTTGCCTCTTGTCGAGGTAAATGAAAAACTCGGGTTTTGAGTTGACGCGTGTGAGAAACGCAGACCAGGCCTTGGCGGCGGAGACATCCCCGCTTCGATCTGCCATGAGGACAAGCAGCGTGGATGGAGCCTTTGACAATGTCTTCGCGATCAGATCAAACTGGCTTTCTGAATTGGGATCTAGACGAACGCCGTCGGAGCCGGGAGTGAGCGTTACCGGGCTCGAAAGGCTGCCTCCGTTCTTGAATTGAAGGGCGGCAGTACCGTCCGAATTGGAAGTTAGGTCGAATTCCCCCGCGAGCGGCAACTCGTGGTCCGATGGAAGACCGGCGACCAGTTGGCCGTAATCCTTTGGTAGCTTTGCTTTCGTGAGCCATTTGTCGAATGCCGGCTTTTGGGAGGAGTCGACAAGCTCCCAGGCCCCGCCGTGGGTTAGGACGAAGCGCTGTGAATTTGCGCTGATGAACAACCGTTCATCGGAGAGACGGCAGAACCTTGCCGCATCCCAATCGGCATGGGCAAAGCAGAAAACGCCAACGAGACCGGCGGCAAGAGCTATTCGTCGAGCAGCATTGCCGGCCATAGCATCTCCCTCAAATCCTTTGCATCCTCTGCTCCGTAGATCGACTCTTTCAGTTTGATCGTCTGCCCAGAACTTGTCGAGACCATCAGGTGGCTTGTCGTCTTGGGTGGGCGAACTTCGATGACCAGGTGGTTGCAGCTCATCAGGGTTCCCATTACCGATCCGCCAGGTTTCTTCTGGCTGTCGACCCGGAATCCTTTCGAGGGCAGATAGTGCACCACTTGCGCATCGAAAATTGACCGCGGCACCTCAACGCGCTTGTTCGAGTTCAGTTCGTCCATATCCACCGAGTACGGATCGCCACCTCCCGATAGAGTAACGATCAACTGCCCATGGATCGCGTCGGGATTTTGCATGACTGGGTTGCTGGAGTACCAGTCGAGGGCGCCGTAGGCACAACCGTCCTTTAGGTTTGCACCGCTCAACTCAACCGCAAGGTGCTCGACGGCGGAAGGCATGTTGTCTCCGTCTCGGTCCCTGGTGAAATCTTTGATCTTGGTGAGGAGGGAGGTCTTCTGCTTTGGTGCGACCTTTGCCGGCTTGGAGCTTGCCGATCCGACTTCCTTCAGCTTCTGTTCGGTATAGATCGTGCCAAAACCGGAGTCTCGCAGCAACTTCGCGAGGCGATTTTTTAAGGGTTTGAATTGTGAGCCTTGACCAGCGACGATCAGGTGGGTTCGAACGTGCTTTGGGCGGAAGCCATCGCTTCCCTTCACGTTGGTCTTGGAGCCCATCATGAAGCTGAGGGCTTGAACAGCATCGTCGAACTCGACGTTGTCGTTACCGTGTACGTGGGCTTGGGCCAGCTCGATGAGGACCTCATCCAGGTTCTCGTGAACGTAATCCTGGACCTCGGTGTAGAGATCCTCCCAAATCTGTTCCAGGGCAGCAATGAAGGGATTGGTTGGTGGCTCGGATCGCGCTCTGCCGGCGGGGACGACGGCTTTTGTCTTACCAGCGGGTTGGACCAATCTAAGCTTATTCGGGCTTTCCAACGCGTCGGCAACGGCAGCCCGGATTTGGGCTTTCTGGCCGAGGGTGAGCATTACGTCATGAATGGCAGATGCCTGGTCCAAGGTCAGTTGAGAGATGTAATCGGCAATCTCTCCGCTTTCGGTCTTCGGCCCGAGGTCGGGAAAAACGATTCCCTCGGCGGAGATATCGAGTTCCCGCTTGTACCAATCGCAGATCCCCTCGTATTCAAGGAGGCGCCGGCTTTGGGCGGAATCTTCCGGAATTTGGGCCGTGCTTCGGGTCGTGAGCCGAAGCGGCGATCTGACGAGGTCCACCAGCCGGCCGGCTTCTTCCGCGCTAAGAGTTGAGAAGGAGGCGAGCGTCTTTTTGAGGCTGAAGTCGATCAGCCGCTCGAAGAATCTGGCCATGATGAAGGTCATCTTCGCGCCGCCACTGGCCCTGCCGGTCCTGGCGTCGACATATACATGCTTCATGATCGCCTTGGACGATGGGTCTAAACCCCGGCCGGCTTTCTCGGCTTGGCTGGCGTCTTTATGGGTTACCGCCATCAGGGTCAAGTCCGTGGTCCCCTTGCCGATGTCGATAGTCAGATACTTCTGTTCCATCCCCTGCATCTCGGCTCCGGTCAAGCCGGTGTCGGGCTGGACTTTGGCGATGTAGTAGAACACCACCGCGTCGGACTCGGTGATCGTCTCGACCGCGCAGCCGAGCTCTTGCTTGACGGACTCAGCGAGGACCTCCCGGTGGAACGGGCTGTATGTATTTGGCACGGTCAGGACGACCACACAGTCCTTCCATGAGGGCATCCGGTTGAGCTCGTCTCGCAGTTCCGGATGGGGACGGATGAAGTTCTCCAGGATTAGGCAGACCTGGTTTTTGATGATCTCGACAGGGTGCAGCTTGATCCAGTCGGGCTTCCCGGCAGCCAGAACCTCATAGTGTTTTTCTAGTCCGACGCCGGATTGGAAGATCAATTTCGCATTCGGCAATAGGGCGCTAGATGGGAACGGGGCGGAGATATCGTCGATGAACTTGAAGAAGCAGCGAGACCCATTCCGGGCAAGCTCTGCCTTCGAACCGCTGGAACGGGCCTCGCGAATGTACTGCTCGAAGTCGAGGAGCGAGGTCTGCGAGTGCTTTTCGGGGAGGACTTCGAGATACCCGTAACGAGGATGCTCGCGAGAGCTTATAGGTTCGGCGGCTTGGAAAAGCGTGTTGACCGCGTAGCGGCTCTTGAGGCGGTGCGACGGGCGGTCGTAACGGTCTCGAAGGAGATCGGGGACGGTGGCCAATGCTCTCAAAAAATACTGCAGCTCAATCTGGGTGTATTCAGTTTGGCCGGGAACACCTACGAAGGCCACGGTCGAATCCGACCCAAGGTCGAGGGAGATCCGGAACATCTTGCTACGATCCCGAACTGCGGTGGGCGATTCCATTTCTTCTGCACTCATGATGTCTCTATCGCTTTTAGCGTCCCACTTTTAAGAGCTAGAAACCGAACGTTGATCTTGGCTCTTTGGTTCCTGCCGGACCTTAAGGGTCTTTCGATCGAAAGAACGAATTCTCCAGAAGAAGCCGGCCTGTCGAGCCAAACGAACTTGGCTACGGATGGCAGCAGAGCTATTTTAGCCATCTCGGCCTCCGCATGCCCCACCAAGCTCAACTTGGGATCCCACCTGAGGGTTGCGTTTCGGTAGAACAGGGCGCGGACGATACCTTTGGGCAAGGTCAGCACTGCGGCAAGCTCTCCGTTTCCGACCGGCTGGCGGACGATGAATCTACTGGTCGCGCCTTGGGACATTGCAGGAAGTTCGAACGAGGTCACGTAGCCCGGCAGCCAAAGCTTGAAGTGCTTGGCGGTGACCAAATGGTAGTACGCCCAGCTTGCCACACCAACAACTCCGGCCAAAAGGACAATCAGGGCTAGAAAAGATCGGGAGCGGACGCCGGACGGAAGCAGGATCGGCTGCTTGAAATGAACCTCGAATTGCTGAGTGCCGAGCAGCGGATTTGAAGCCGACTTCGCGATAGCTAGCGTTGCGGTCCCTTGCTGACCGGGAACCAAGCCCAGCGTCGTCCGTGTATGTGGCGAAAGAATGAAGTTGCTCGACGACTTATCTTTCCCTGATTGGATGGTCAGGTTCGCGCGGGCGCCGTTTAGCTCCGACTCGGGGTCGAACGATGCGCTGAGGCCGGTTATGCCGCCATCGATGCTCAGGTTGTCGAGTGGATTCAATTTGCCCATCCCCTCGGCAGCGGCTGCGGTAGTGGTGGGCACAGCTTTGAAGGCGGTTATGACGACGAGGTCGGTCCCTTCTCCAAATGGCTTCTCGAACCAGGCGCTTGAGAAGCCGTACTTGCCGGTGAGTCGGATTGACTTTTCAACGAGATTTTCTTGCTTTGCTAGCTTTTCTCGCGCGGCCTGATTGAGGTGTAGGCCAAGCGTGTGTTTTTCCAGCACCATGCTTCCGTCGTTCATCTGGGCGTCGTTGAGCAAGATGACGTACGTTTCCTGCACCTGCTGGTTCGGCACAGCGGCGGTTGTAAGGCCAAGCGGCAGCGCCCAGGCAAGGACGTTAAGATTCGTATGAACCTTCGGATTCAGCGCGGCGATGAACTGCTTCCGGCTGACGTTTGATTGAGCGCCAATCACCTTGCGAACGTAATCGTCATCCAGGCGGGCGTCTTTAAGCCGAAGGTACGCCAGGTCGGCCCTGGGCAGGCTGTCGATACCGTATTGGACGACAGTCAGCAGATCCTTCCCGTTTCGGTACCACGGGCCATTGACGACGTGATTCGGTTCGAAGAGATACGACGCCAGTTCTCGCTCGGCCGCAGCTAGCGCCTTGCGCTTCGTGTTCGGCGCCGCGGGCGGCATGCTTCGGGCCACCATCGACCCACTGGAATCGACTAGCACTATGAAGTGCCGCCGCCCCTCCGGAACTCGGATCGACGGCTGTTGGGCGCAGGCTGTTGCTATCAGGCCGAAACCTGCCAGAAGTGGCAATAGTTTCTGCCCCAAATTGCTTGCACCCATCTAGAGTCAGATTACGCTGGAATTGCAAGATAGGTTCTCGGCGGCTTTATCTCCCGGTTTAGAGTTTTAGGGTTCCTGAGATTGATTGGGGAGTGCTTGGGCCGACGGTTGCTTGGAACTTGAAGGGGCGGGATTCGCCGGGAGTGCCTGAATTGGGTTTTGCGGTGACTAGGATCTCCCGGGGGTCTTTTGTAGGGGCGGTTTGCATCCAGTCGGGCAGATCCAGGTGCCAGGAGACTCCTTTTGGGGGCAGGAGTAGGAGGATGGTGCGGGTGTCTTTCATGGTCCAAGGCATCGGCATAGTTCGGTAGTCCCGCATTCCGTAGGCGGTGGCGGCGAGCCAAGGCCAACCTTTGGGGAGCGCTGAGTCCCGGTACATGGCGAACCCGGGTGGGCGCATCGCCCGTATTTCGTCTAGTGGGCCAAATCGATACGAACCAGGCAGTTGGAGGTCGTCGACTTTGGTCTGGGCGTATCCTTCAGGGGTGGGTGCGTTCCTGAAAGCGTTGCCGACGGCAAGCAGGTCGGTCGAGTTCTTCAGGTCTAGGCCTTGCTTGGCGTTGACGATGTGGTTGCCGACAAGCTTATTGAACCTTGAGGGGCTCTGGCTGAAGCGTTCCTCGGTTCCGCTCCAGAGGTGAATGGCCGATTCGGCGGTGTCCTCGATATCGTTATTAACGAAGGCGTTATGGGAGCCCTGCTCGTGGGCGATGCCGTCGACATGGCTTCTCTTGATCTGGTTGCCTTGAAGCAGGTTGGCCTTAGAGAAACCAAGCCAGAAGCCGTAGTTGCTATCGTCGCAGTAGTTGTGGAAGAAGACATTTCCGATCGAAAACGTGCTCTCGAAAGCATTGGCGGTGGACCAGGAGCCGTCATTGAAAGCGATCTGATTGTGGTTACAGGTCCCGTCCTCATGAAGCTTGCCGTGATCGTCGAAGCCGCCGTCCTTGGTGGCGAGAAAGAAGCCGTCACCGCCATGGGTTAAGGAATTGAATGCAACGACGTTTTCATTCGATCCCGAGGTCAGTACCATTCCGGCACTATCGCCTCCCCATCCGCCGCTCCAGGGCCGATTGACGAAGTCTGAGTAGTTCCAGCAAACAGTGTTTTGGCTTGAACCCAATAGAGCGATGCCCCACCCTGAGTTAAACGAGAAGTCGCATCCGACAACGGTGCACTCATGCGAATTGACGAGCATGAGGCCGTTTTGGCTCTGGTTAGCGGTCACACCACTAACCGTAAACTTGGACGACTTCTCGATCCAGGCGGCAGCTCCATAACCGCGCCAGGAGTCGAGACTGCGAAGGTCAAGCCATATCTCGTTGACGGCATCACCGGTGCGGATGCGCTGGGCACGCGACTTGCTCAGTTCGCAATTCTCAAGCCGGATTCCTGAGCTCCTGAGAACCTTGACGTTGTATTGAAACCCGTGGATGTGAGCATTCTTGATCGTGACGTTCTTGTGGTTTTGGATTAATAATCCGACGCCGTTGAAAGTCTCAAGCCGGCCCATTTTTGTATCTGGCGATTGAAGGGTTGCGCCTTGGAAGTCGATGGTTATGCCATCGGCGCCTATTTTCAGCGCTCCGGAGCCGGTCATGTCGGCGAGGGTATAGGTGCCGGGCTCAATCCTGACTGAACTTGTAATGGGGCCTGTAGATGGGCTGAGTGAGATCGCGTCGCCTTGACTCGAAGTTAATAGAGCTACGAGAAAGACGACCATGATTTATTATCTCATCTGAGGGTTGGTATCGGCACTTTGTTTCGGACAGCGCCACAGAGCACTAACTACGTGGGCTGCTGGAAACTCTGATCGGGTAGGTTTACCTGAGCACTATGTACGAGTCCTTTGGGTTCCAGGTTGATAAGAAGGGCAAGCAATCGGTTACGTTGTTCATTCCAGACAATGTTGTCGACCCTAAGCAGTACTCGCAGGGAGGGCCGAGCCGGATTGTCAGCGTTTCCCTTGTTGGCGACTTTCAGGGCGCGGATTGGGACCCTGCGAAGGGCTTGGCCCTCGTCAAAAAGCCACATCCAAACGGGACGGTATGGCGATACGACTTTAAGGTTCCGTTGACGGATGGGTTCTACCAATATCTGTTTGTCGTGACGTTTGAAAATGGGACGACTCGGACGGTCGGGGACCCTTGTACCAAATATGGCGGCACCTCCAATGACCGGTCTGCGTTCGTTGTAGGCGGAAGTCCGATCGATGTCGAGCCGATTGCAAACCGCCTGCCGATAAACCACCTTCAGATCTATGAACTGATGATCTCCGATTTCACGGCGGGTCTCGGAGAAACAACTCCGTTCGACTCCATCATCGCGAAGTTGGACTCGATCGCTTCCCTTGGCATAAACGCGATCGAGTTTATGCCGTGGACGGCTTGGGCGGACGATTACGACTTTAGCTGGGGTTACAACCCTGCATTCTTCTTCTCGGTAGAATCGGATTACGTAAACGACCCCGCCAACCAGGTTGAGCGCCTATCACGACTCGCCAACCTCGTCACGGAGTGCCATAAACGGGGTATTCACGTTCTGCAAGACATCGTCCTTCAACACGCCTCACAAGGCTCAAAGACGAGCGGTTTTCCCTACTACTGGTTGTGGCAAGACCCAACGGAGAGCCCGTTCGTGGGCGCGTTTACGGATGCCAATTCCTACGGAATGCTGCCGCTGAATTACGCGAACTCATGCACGGAAGAGTTCTTCGTCGACGTCTGCACGTACTGGCTAAAGACCTTCAAGCTGGATGGGCTTAGGTTCGACGAGGCAACCGGTTTTACCGTCGCAGGCAATATGATCGGAGGGGTACCCGGCATCATCGGCAGTTTAAATCAGGCGCTGGGGTCGCGGAAAGTGCACAACGTGTCGTTGATCTTGGAAGACTCCTGGGGGTATGAGGCCGTCGACGACGCGAACAGGATCCAGGCCGGTGGAGCATGGTTCGACATGTTTCGGTCGATGCCATTCGACGCCTTCACGGGCATTGCGACGACGGGTCAGATGTCGACGGGATACGTTCGGACCCTCAATTCGGCATACCAGTTCAATTTCCCGATCTCGCCGGTAACTTACATCGAAAATCACGACCACTCCTCTGTTACGTACTTGGTCGGCGGGAGGGATCAATGGGCAAAGACGCAGCCGTATCTCATCGCCCTCGCCACGTGTCCTGGCGCGATTATGATCCACAACGGACAGGAATGGGGACAGGTCGAGGAATTGTGGGAGGACGACTCGAACGCCCCCGCCGAGTTCAAACGGGTGCAACCTAGGCCCCTCGATTGGACCCAAGAGGCCGACCCCACGGGCAGCGCCATCCGCGCCGTTTACACCCAACTGCTGACTCTCCGACTTGACCATCCGGTCCTGCGTTCACCTAATTTCTACCCCGACACCTACGTTCTGTCATGGACTCAATTTGATCCGCAAGGGTACGGGGTCGACGTCGAACGAAAGATCGCAATCTATCACCGCTTCGGCACAACGGCTACGGGTCAAACGGAGCGATTCATCGTGGCCCTGAACTTCACCGATGCCACACAGAAAGTGGACATCCCCTTCCCTATCGACGGAACCTGGACCGACCTGATCAATAACCAGCAGGCGGTGACGGTGAGCAACTTCAAGGTTCAAGGTTGGCCAGTTCCTTCGAACTGGGGTTGCGTGTTTCGGATCGAAGGTTAATTCCGCCGTACTAGACGCGAAGGTACATCCCGACCCATTCGGAGTCCGGGCCCTGGAAGCCGAACTTTTCGTAGAAGCTCATATTGCGTGTGCCGGTCAGCAGGGTGACGTGCTGGCCCTGGGGAACTTCGCGATGGAGCCATGCGACGAGTTCTCCCATCATTTGGCTGCCAATTCCGCTGCCCTGATATTCGGGCCGGACCATTACGTCTCTGACGTGGAAGGCCTCGACTCCATTGCCGACAACCGATGCGGCGCCAACCACTTCGTCGCCGACTTTGGCGACGACGGTAAATAACCTTTCGGGGTGAGAGCCATCCCTGCCACTGTTCTCGTTATCCCAGCCGATGGCGACCATCAGGCTCTTGTTTTCCGCCGGAGTCAGTTGCCGGATTTCGAGTTCTGCATCGACGTGAGGCTTGGCCTCGGGCACTTTGCCGAACTCGGTGAAGCGTAAACGCACCCCGCTTGGATCGACTACGACGAATTCGATGGCGTTCCAAGGCTTTGTTTCTAGTTCCTCAACAACGGGCGTGCCGAGGTCCCTTAGCTTTTGGCGGAATGCTTCGATGTCGAAGAGTTGTACGAAGATCGAAAAGCCGGCCATCGCTTGAGCCAGGTCTGGGTCTAAGCCGAAGTGAATGGAGGCAGCGCCGAGCATGCATCCACCATGGTTGGGCGGATCGCCATACAACCAATCCGATGTCGCTCCGAGGGCGCTTTTGTACCACGCGAGGGTCCCGGCGATGTCGGCCGTTGGGAGGATCGGAGTGAGATTTCGGACGCGGGACAGCACGAGCAAATGCTACCTTTGGCGACGCGTGCAGCCACTTGTTGATCAATCGTCCCACCACTGCGCCGACGATCAGGGCAACTGAGGCGACCATCGTCAATAGCACCAGTTCGATCGACCACAGTGTGTGATGGTCACCGCGATCGAGGAGTATCGTGTAAACGTCCCCTGCAAAGAAAGCGATGGAGGCAGACCACAGCCACTCCACAGTGACCTTGGTTGCAGTCGGTTGGACCAGCGAAACTATTAGCGAGCAAACGAAGGGGACGCCAAGGGTGTGAGAGCCAATACCAGGATGGTATGCTAGATATAGCATCTACAGCGAGTCTACATGAAGCCGCTATTCTGGATCGCATCGAGCCATAAGGATTTGATGGCCTTGCCGGACTCGGTGCAGAACAGCTTTGGTTTTTCTTTATATCTGGCGCAATGCGACGAAAAACCGCCCAATGCCAAGCCACTTAGAGGATTTGGGGGAGCCGGCGTTCTGGAGGTAGTAGCCAATGATGACGGCGATACATACCGCGCAATATATACCGTTCGGTTTGGCGACGCACTCTACGTTTTGCACGTCTTCCAGAAGAAATCTAAATCTGGAATCGCGACGCCCAAACAAGATATAGATTTGGTCAGATCTCGATTGAGAATAGCTGAGCAGGAGTACACCCAATGGCAGGCACGACAGAAGAAACCCTTGTAACACCCAGTAGCGGAAACGTTTACGCCGACCTCGGGTTCCCGGATGCGGAGGAAATGCTCGGCAAGGCTAAGCTTGTCAGAGCTATTGGTCACACAATACGCGAAAGAAAACTTACACAGTCGGCAGCGGCCAAGCTAATGGGTATTGATCAACCCAAGGTTTCACAGCTTTTGAGTGGTCAGTTCCGTGGTTATTCTAGCGATCGTCTCATGCAATTCCTGACGCTCTTGGGTCAGGATGTCGTGATCTTCATAGCCCCTAAATCTGCCAAGGAGGATGGACCAGGTCACCTTTCAATCTCACTTTCGCACGGCCTGTGATCAATTGGATTTTGATCTGACAGCCACGGTTCTGACCACGCCGGAGTCCTATTCGTCGTCTCGTTGACAGGTGTCCCAATGTCGGCCCGCATCAGGTTGTGCCGATCCATATCGAACTTCGACACCTATGATGGCATTAGGAGGATAAGGTGCCCGCTCACATGTGCCCGCGTCAATCTCCGCACCTGCTTCGACAAGCAGCGCGATTAACGTGCCTTTGGATTCGGGATCTGCGCAATTCGAGTCTTTCATAGCCCAGGTGATCGCCGTGCAGCCCGCATTGTTTTTTGCGTTAACATCGGCCCCCACTGCTATGAGCACTTCTACAATACTGACGAAGCCACTGCATGTAGCGAACATGAGTGGCGTATTTCCATCCAAATCCACCGCGTTTACATCTGCGCCGACAGCGATCAATGCCATCACCATTTCGGCATCAGCCAATTGAACTGCCTTGATCAAAACTGATCCACCGTTAGTCCTTATTGAATCCACGTCCATCTGATATGCACTTGAGTTATTCAGACTTTTCAACGCGAGATCACAAGTAGCCGCATTGATGGGAGCAATAACCGCTTCTATCGAAGCAGAGAACGCAGCGTCATTCTTTCCACATGCGTCTACCCAATTGCCGACAAGGTCGCTGACCCGATCTAGGTTGCTTCTCTTTGCGGCAATCCTCTCCGTTTTGTCGCGTCTTGCGTTTCTCACCGGAAGTACTTTCCCGTTGCCTTTCCAAAGAGGCATTTCATGAAATTCCATTGTCGGAGCCCGGCACTTTGAGCTTGGTGGGGGCCTGAGATCTGCTCAATATGCAGATACTTTGATGCCTCGGTTGTCGTTTCAAATTGTTTCCCCATCATTGCAAGGTCGGCGATAACGCAATCGCTGGGGTGGGTGCACCAGTTGAACTGGCCGTTGGCTTTTGTTGCCAACGACCAGTGTTTAACCTTTGAGATTTGCTCTGTTCGATGCCATCTGGATGATGGCGATGTTGTCGATGTCCTCACTGAGAAGAATCATGCGGCCTAGGAGTCGCACCTCGTCTTCTGGGACGAATGGGTCGTTGAGCGCGAGATCAAATAGATCATGCGCTGTTTTTAGAATGCCTCGATATTCTTGAAAGAGACGATCGATCTCTTTTAGGGTCATATCTGGAGGATTGGTTGTCATGTTCATTTTGAGTCGGCTCCTAGAGCCAGGACCTCTTAAGCGGCATTTACGCGGGAACCACCGATGTCGGAGTTCCGGCAAATGCCACTCCAACATCACATTTTCAATTCCCTGATATAGCCTGTACTCATTTAATTCCTGACCTCTTCCGTATAGAACGGCCAACAGCGTCGAAATCTATCGGCAGGATGATCGGTACAATCGAATTGCACTAAGTGCTTGCAAACGGCCGGAGGCAAATATGAGGGGTCTATTCATCTCAGTAGCGTCAATGTCGATCATCTGTCCGAGCATCTGCGTAACAGGCACTGGGCAGGAGGGGAAGACTTTTCCCGGTTGGGATTCGAAGAGCACGGAGGCGTTTGAGGGGAAGGCGTCTCGCGTTCAGCAGAGTGCCATTCCAGCGAAGATGCGCTTTCAGATCGTCAAGCCGTTGCCAAAATTCGGGCTGAAGCAGTTATCTCAAGAGTGGTGGAAGTTTCCGAAAACGACAAAAAGGCCCCCGTTTGGCGTAGTTGCTATCTCGTACAGTGATCCAAAGTATCCCGCCGCGCGCATCCTCGTCCTCGAATGGAAACACGTTTCGGGAGTGCCCGCAAGTCTGGCTCACGTAGCTGCCGAGGGCACGATCCGGCCGAACGACAAGCTCGACTCCGATAACATCATTCCCGTCATCGGAACGAGGCAAGGAACGGACGTTGCATTCTATAACGTGAGCCTTCCGATGTCGCGCGTCAAAGAGATGACTCAATGGGTTCCCTCCGACACGATGCGACCCGATTGGGTGCTTGCACAGCCCAGTACGCCAAGGACACATCGTCGGCAGCCGGCCGTCGTTGTGGATCATAGTTTTGACAGTCTTCGGAACTTGGCGAATACAAACGCCCGCGCGCTGGCAACTGCGGTCCAGGGAAAAGGGATCACCGACGGGAAGTACGACGTCAACCTAGAGGACTACGCGACGGACCTCGGCGGCTCAATTCCAGTCAATCCGTGTACTGGAACAGCGACCGGCTATACAATCACATCAACAAAAACGACCGCTACTGTTGCCGCCAGCGCCGGAACAAGGTGCGGGACGTGGACGCCGATAACCTACTCGCTGACACTCTGAGCGCTGGGTCCCGTAGCGGTCCAAACTGCGTCAAAGAAATCAGCTAGTTTTGCCGGGTCGAGTATGCCTGCAGTCCTAACCCCACTGCATAAATCCAATCCAAATGGGTTCACTGCGCGTATCGCGGCTCCTACATTGGCGGAGTTCAATCCACCGGCAAGATATAGAGGCTTGCCGCATTTTTCGCGTATTTGGCTACTGATGGTCCAATCATGAACACGACCTGTGCCACCTAATTCCTTGACAGCCAATCCTTGATTACCAGAATCCAAGAGCAGCGCGTCAACATAAGGGGCGATGGCACATGCCTCCTCGATAGATTCTCCTCCCGTGACATGTATAACTTGCACCAAGTTAATTCCCGGTAATCGTGCGCGAAGCTTAAGTAGATCCTTTACAGCGACCAAGTCAACTAACTGAAGTGTGGAAGTGCGGCACCTGTTGTGCTGCTCAATAATCGAATCAGCATCCTGCCTGCTGGTTAGCAAGAACGTAGTGATCGAGGGAGGAACATTGGCAGAGATTTCTGCGATGGCTTCGTCGGAGATAACTCCTGGGCCGCTGGGCATCTTAGAAACCAGGCCAAGGGCAGAGGCCCCGGCTGCTATAGCTTGATGAGCTTCTTCCTTGCTTGAGATGCAACAGATCTTAACTACTGGAAACACAATTCTTTCGTTCTAACCTTTCTCGATGTCTTGGTGCGATATGGACACGACTACTTCAAACATTGCCTCTCCCGATCTTGTCCAGCCAGTCTCGGCGGCTATGGAAATATCTCAAAATCACAACCACTTCGCCGGTGACTTCATAGATGACCACATAACCATGGCCACGGCCTTTGCGGATATTTACGTGTTGTAGGCCGTCACGCTGGGGGACGGGCCTACCAAGATGATAATTAGTTTGGAGCCTCGCCGTCTCGTCTTCAAGGAAGGCAAGGTAGGCGTCAGCGTGGTCGGCACTGCCGTAGAGGTCAACGTTGTAATCCCAGATTCGCTCGAGGTCACGCTGTGCGCTTTGACTAATCGAAACAGTTAGGCGTGATGGTTTTCTCGCCATATCTTGCTTTTTGCCAATCGGCGCTCTATTACTTGATCCAAAGTCAGGCTGCCGCCGAGCTTGGCCTCTGCTCTAGCTTCATCAATCTCAGCAAGAATAGCAGGCGTGAAGAAACTGTCTGGGACGTCGCCACCAAGGGCAAAGAATGCTTCGACATCGGCTGCGATCATCTCCTCCACACTCAAACCGTTGGCCGCTGCCACGCGCCTTGCTTCATCAAAGGCTGGTTCTGAAAGCTGAATGTTGAGGTTGTGCATGCTCCCTTTCTCAGACGGTCTATAGCATTCTAGCGTTTCCACCGGCACTTTCCAAACGTAATAGGCGCACGCAATGAAGTCTAACTGTCAGCATTCTTGAACTCCGCTGGCGGGCGATGGGCCAAAGTGAGAAAGCTTGTAGGCGGGCCGTACTTCCAAAGACTCAGCCTGGAGATTGGCCCCGTCCGGCTGGTATCAGTATAAGTCGCCCAACGTGCCTACCATCGAACCGTCTTGGCGTGCGTAGCGTTGGCGATTTTGATCCCAATGACAGTGGAACGCTAAGAAGGCATGGTGGAAGTTGTCAAAATCGGCCTGACTCCAGGGACCGCTCTCCTGACTCGGCCAGCTGGCACCGTTTCCGCTATGAACAAGTTCGAGGACCTGAGTCAATTCGGAGTCGTAAGCTGGTCCTGTGGAGGAGAATGGATAGCCGGTGGCCATAGTCCAGTAGGGTTTTGCTCGCAGCTTTCGGAGGGTTGGAAACGGATCGTCGGGCGGCACTAATGGCTTGGTTCGAAGAATCCACTCCCTGTGGTGATCCGCCAAATAGTCTTGAAACCTTCCGGGATCCCCTCCCACAATACTCAGTTCAGGATGGCAGAACGGAATGTCATCCATCGTTGAAACGGGGAACGTTGGCCAATGCTTCAGATCGTCGGGTGACCCGAGCCCATAGCCGCCGAATAAGGGAAATATGCCGCCGGGAGCTTTCGACGTGAAGGCGACGCGCACAAGCCAATAGAGCCAATTCTCTCCACCATCACCGGAAACCCGAGCATACTCGCTCAATATCGCGAGCGCCTTTTTGGGCCCCTTCCGGATCAGCATGTTGGCTGTTTGGATTAGTCGCTGGGAGCCCCCGTCAGTCCGATATCGCTCGGGCCATCGATATATCGATCGCATCGCCGCCACAAGTTCCTCATCACTTACCGTGTTCGGGGATGGTGGTTCGCCATCCGCACCGAAGA
>Ga0206870_1168_pt1 | contig 15562 bp, 12 predicted proteins | sample Alteio_BWOrgCont_36_FD_152620 | JGI IMG/M metagenome (GOLD analysis project Ga0206870, IMG submission 152620) | Enriched cells from forest soil in Barre Woods Harvard Forest LTER site, Petersham, Massachusetts, United States -... | ecosystem: Environmental > Terrestrial > Soil > Temperate forest >... | reverse complement strand
ACAAGCTGAAGTCTGCGCCCAGGAGTGCAGTTGCGTTGCTGAGGTCTGCGTTCCGGGCGCCTTCGAACGCGTGTAGCTTCCAAATTCTGCGCCCCCAAAATCCAAGGCTTTTCCCCGCAGCCAACACTTCCCTTTTTCATGCCGTTCCTGGAAAATAGATTTCCCCAAAATCTCTAAGCAGAGCAGTAAACGGGGCCCGAAAGGAGCCGTACATGAAGCCATTTATCACGAAGGACACTCCCGTCACCGAGGAAGTTCTCAACGTTATCGCGTACCTTCCCACGAAGAGCCTTTCGAAGGTGGTCGAAGATGGGTTTTTCAAAAAGGTGAGCGACAAGGACTTCATGCAGCTCGGCGTTCTGCTCGCGGCTAAAAGCTACGAGGAAGGCGGCTCGCCCATCGGCGGCGTGATCATCGACAACGAAACGCGCAAGATCGTCGGCAAGGGCCACAACACGCTGGTGCAGGAGAGCCATCCCTACAATCACGGCGAGACTTCCGCCGCGCGCGACGCCGGCCGCCAGGATTTCAGCAAGACCACCATGTTCACCACGCTCAGCCCTTGCGACATTTGCGCGGCGCTCATCTACATGCGCCAGTTCAACCGGCTGGTGGTGGGCGACGTCACCAACGCTTCGGGGAATGAGGAGATGCTGCGGCACAAGGGCGTGAAGGTGGAAATTCTGGAGGACCCTGAGGGCATCGCTCTCTACGCGAAGCATCAGAAAGAGCGCCCGGCGCAGGACCTTGAAGATTGGAAGGGCCTCGCCGAAGTGCGCAAAGCCGCCGCCGCGAAGTCTTAGCGCGCGGCGAATTGCCGCGGAGATCGCTCAGGGCGCGTCAACGACGCAGCGAAACCCAATCGTGCCGGACCGGTCGCGCCCCGGTGACATCAGCAGAAATTTCTGATGCTCGTCGAGGCGATACGTTTGCGGGAAATACCAGATCGAGCCTCGCGGCTGGTAAAATGCGCCGCCACGCACGATGGCAGCGCGCGTATGATCGTCGCGAAACTCGTCCGTCCACTGCGAAACGTTTCCCACCATGTCGAGCACACCGAAGGGGCTGGCGCCGAGCGGAAACACATCGGCGTTCGTCGGGGCGCGCATCGTGCGGCCGTGATCGGTCGCGGGAAGCGCTGCGCCATTCCAGTCGTTTCCCCACGGATAAGTGCGGCCGTCAGCGCCTTGCGCTGCATATTGCCACTCCCAGTCGTGGGGCAATCGCTTGCCCGCCCATGCTGCATACGCGCGCGCGTCTTCGATAGAAACCCATGTGACCGGCTCGTTCGCGGCTTCTTCGGGAAACGTTCCGTTGGACCAATGGCGAAGAAAGTTGTGGTCGTCCGCGGGATGGTAGCGCGAAGCGTCGAGGAATTTCTTGAACTCGGCGTTGGTCACTGGCGTGCGATCGATGTAGAACGTCTTGATGTGCATGCGCTCGCGATGAAATCGCCTCGGCGTGTCTTCCCACGGATATTGCACGTCCACTCCAGGATCGTTGCCGCCTTCGATCTCGATGCCGCGCACGTTGAAATCGAAATCCGCGGCCGGGATTCGAATCATGCCGGGCGGCGCGGAAGATGAAGGCTTGGTTGCTGGAATTTCAGCCATCGTCTGCGGCAGATATTTCCAATCGCGGGAAAAACTATTTAACGGGTGCTTCGCGCGCTCGGCCATAAATGCCAGCAAATCTTTCCACGCTCCCGATGGCGCGCCATCCGTGCTCGCGAGCACCGCTCCAAAGCCGAGGCCTTCCACGGAAAAGCGCAGCGTCGCCTTCCCACCCGCGAGATCCGGCTTCAGCTCGATCCCGCGCCACAAATCGTAGTAGTGGGCTCCCTCCACGTGCGGGATGGTGAGCTGCTCGCCGGAAACGTCGTATTCATTGCGATTCACGAGCGTCCACAGCGTGGCGTTTTTGCCCGGAAAGCGGCTCGCAAAAATTCCGGGCTGCAAAGTGGCAGCGTATGGCTCCCAGTCCGCGCTTTGCAGAAGATCGCCGGCGGCCCGCTCGATTCGCGTGAAGCGCAGCACCGCTTCCGCGTCGTGCGGAGTCATCCCATACCAGAATCCCCACAGATTTTCGAGCGACGCGTATCCGATGCCGTTGAAAAAAGCGTGCTGCAAGCTATTCGTTTTGTCGCGGGTGAAGCGGTCGGTAACATTCACGGTATGGCGCCGCTCGAGCCACTTGGCCTGATTCACCATGGGAACGAAGGGATAAGGAGTGTCTTCCCAGGTCACCCAGTCGTTCCAACTGATCGTGCTCCACGCAAATGATTCGTCGCGAATCGCAAACTGCGGCTCGAGCGCCAGCGGGTGATGCGCAGCCTCGGCGGCCGCGTGAAACGCTGCCGGCACGCCTTCGAGCGTATCGAAGTTCACTCCGTCCGCGCCGATTTGCGCCATCAGTTCAGACAACGCAGTGGCGTTTGGGCGGCCTTCGTCCCGCGTGCCGGTGTCCCACGCGAGCGTGGGGAAGAAAACGCGCACGCCTCGCGCGTGAAATTCGTCGGTCATCTTCCGCAGCCCGGGAATTCCACCCGGCATATCGCGAATCAGGTCGAATTGATTGCGATGGTCGACGCCAAGGTTCGGATAGAGCGGCCAGATCAGCACGGCATCGATGGGGCCAAGTCGTCCCTCCACATCGGCGAGAAAGCGGCCGACCGTGTACTGATTTTTCTCGGGATCGAAGAAGGTGCGATCCCAGATCAGCATCTGCACTTGCGAAAAGACGCGCTGCGTCCAGGCCAGTTCGGGTCTCGCGTATTCGGACCCGTCGTAGCGAAGGCGCGACAGACGGTCCTCTCGCCACGCTTTCATTTGCGCGCGCCAGGCGTCCGCGCCTGCGGCGTCGGTCGGGCCTGGCAGCAACACGTCCGCGGGGCCGCCCGGCTCTGTGAGATTCATCACACCCGTGGGCGGCACCAGCGCGTGCCGTGGTTTCCACTCATCGGAGAATGCCGTGGCGGAAATCACCGCGAGCGACACGACGCCCAGCCAACAGAAACTACGAAGGAACTTGAATTGGGAACGCTGGTGCTTTGGATTCGGCTGCGGCATACGCATCGAAACGGCTTCAAACGCCTTGCATGATTTTGCCGGTCGTCTTTGCGCCATACCTCTTCGCGAGCGCCTCGACAATTCCGCAGACCACACAAATGAAAACGGCGGCATTCGCTAAAGAATGCCGCCGTTTCATTCAGATTGCTTTTAGAACGTCAGCGCGAGCGACATCTGAATCTGCCGCGCGCTGCCGATGGTCTTGGTCACTTGTCCCAAACCTCCCGGGCAATTGTAGAAGTTCCCCGTCGTATCCGGACCCGCCGTGCCGTTGGTTGCGCTGCACGCCGATGGGCCGGGGACCGGATTGATCGACGATTGTTGTGGATACTGGCTGAAAGCAAGGTTTTGAGTCACGTTGACGATGGGAATGTCGAAGCTCGGGTGGTTCGCAAGGTTGTAGACGTCGAAGCTGTAGCGGAGCTTGAAACGCTCGTTGATTTGAGTTGTTTTCACGAGAGAGATATCCGCTCGGTCTTGCCAATTCTGCCGGAAAATGTTGCGCTGCCCCGACGTGAAGTTGGTTTCGAAAGTATCGCCGGCAGGAATCGCTCCATTCATCGATCCCGGCGCCAGCAGCGGCACCGTAAAGCAACTTGCTTTTAGCGCAGGCTGCCCCGGAGTTACGCCGTTCACGCCGGTCAGCGCGTTCTGCGGCGTGCAACCCGGAGCCAGCGGCACCACAGGATTGGTTACGCCGTCGTAGATGCTATAGAAAATGCTGCCGACGGAGCCCGAGTAGTCGACGATGCTGTACGGCTGACCGCTCTGAACCACGACGACTCCCTGTAAGGCCCAGCCATCCGCAACTTTTCCTTCCCACGACGACTTGCCGAAAAAGTCCGGAAGCTCGTAGTGGTAGTCGACGTTAAACACGTGGGTGCGATCGAAGTCCGAAGGCCCGTACCCGCCGCGAACCGCCAACGGGTTATTGCCTGTGTAGAACAGACCCATCGCGCTCTGCTCATCCAACGATCGGGAATAGGTATAGGAAGCCCCCAACTGGAGTCCATGGCTGAGCTTCTTCTCAACGTGGGTCTGTAACGCGTTGTAAGCCGAGACACCCTCCGCGGTGTATTCCTCCGACTCCGCCGCATATCCGACGTAGGGCACGCGTAAATCAACGTTACCCCCCTCCGGAGTCACGACCATCGGCTGGCCGTTCGGCAGATTGATTGGGCAATTGTTCGCGTAGGGATCGTAATTGGCGCAGTTGGCGCTCTGCACCGTATAGCCGTACGTGTAGGACTGCGCATAAGGTGCGGTGGCAGCATTGGCACAAGCGGCTGTTCCGCCGCACAGGGGATGGCTCGGCGACGCGACGTTCGGCTGATTGAACGGGATCGGAATCACTTCGTGCCGACCCAACGCATTCACGAAGCCAATATCGATCGCCAGATCATTCCGAGGCTGCCATTGAACGTCGAGTGTGCTGTTCATCGCGTAGGGAAGTTTGTTCGACGGGTCATAGTTCCCAAGGTAGAAGGGCTGCGAGCCGTTGATCAGAGCATTCGCGTTCGGCAGCGTAATGGAAGCGGCGGTGCCCGTAGGCTTTACAGAAGCGAGATCGGTTGCGTTCCCCCACGGATTTTCCAGCGTGGGCACGCCGCCATTCGCCGCGCAAGCGGCGGTGACCCCGCACGACAATGCCGCGACGAAGGGCTGCTGCTGGTTGATTCCGAAAGGCCCGCCCGCCACGATGTTCTGTGTGAAAGCAGGCGAGAGATAGCTGAAAAGCTCGCCGCGATCGTAATACATGCCCCAGCCGGCGCGAACCACGATTTTGTTATCGAACTTCTTGGGGCTCCACGCCAACCCGATACGCGGGGCAAATCCCCACTGGCGGCCGGTAAGCGTCGTTTTGCTGGCTCCCTTCGTAGCGGCTGGCGGGTTGTTTCCGGCGATGATCAAACCGCTCGAAGTAATCGTGTCCGTTTGCGCATTGTAGGCATATTTCGACGCGTCGAAGTTGATCAGATTGCCGTATTTTTCCGTCAAGCCGCCATCCCAATCGAATCGGACACCCGCCGTGATGTTCAGATTCGAGCGGAACTGGAATTTATCCTGAAGGTATTCACCCGTTTCGTTTGCGCGAAAGTAACGATTGGGGTTGCCTACAAGCAAGGTGGTCACATTGTAGAAGTAGTTCGGTGTGAGCACCCCGCCCATGAGGCTCGTAAAATCGGTCGCGGCGATCATGCCCAACTTGTTTCTGTCGTCGCGCGTGTCCAGTTGCGTGTAGGCGAAGCTGCCGCCGAAGGTGAGCGTGTGTTTGCCGAGTGTCCAGATGGCGTTGGCGGAAGGGTTGAAGCGGTTCTGGAACACGCCCGTAAACGCTCCCATGAACTGGGCCGTGGCGCCGATCTCCATGCTGTACGCGTAGGAAACCGGATCGGGGTTGACGGCATTCGCCATGCTGATTCCGGGGAAGATGTTCGAGCCAAAAGTGTTGATCGTACAATCGGCCGCGGACGCGCCAGTCAAGGATTGGCACGCCGAAGCGAATTGAGATGGAGTGAATGGCTGTCCGATCGTGCTATATGCCTTTTCGCGGATAAACCCAAAGGTTTCCGTGACGCTCAAATTGGGCTTGACGATTTGCGTGTGGCTGAGCGAGATCACCTGGCTTCCGGCATCGAGATGTTGCGGAAAGCCCGCATACATCGAGAACGCGTAGGGAGCCGTGGTCGGATCGTGCTGGTAATAGTATTTCGCATAGAAGGAATGGCTTGGGTTCGCGTTCCAATCCAGATTGGCAACCCCTTGATTGGCGCGGAACAGCGCGGTTCCAGGAACTTCGGCGTCTTCCGGGAAGGCCTCGATCAGTCCCGACTGCACTGCCGGATTCGAACTGTACAGCCCCGGATTCACCACTACTGCGTTAGGGTTCGCCGAGGGGATCATGTATTGCCCGTTGGGCAGCTTGTAGTTGAACAGCGTGTAGGCAATGGGATTGATGTCGTTGCCGGCCCCGCTCGATGCTGTACCGATCACGGGGAGAACCGTCGGATCTCCAAAGCCACTGACCGCGTTTGCCGCAGCCGCCAGGCCCGCGGGCGAGCGATCGTTCGTCAGGGAGGTAGGCACCACCGCGCGCGAAATGCCGATTTCGTCGTCGGAAGCGTGCGTGTACTCATAGCCCGCGTAGAAAAATAGCTTGTCTTTAATGATGGGCGCGCCAACTCCTCCGCCAGCGGTGTATCGATGCAAACCCGGATTCTTCTCGTTCTTGGGAATGTTCGGGTCGGCGTTATAGAAATAGGGATCGGCGTTGAGCCAATTCGTTCCTCGGTGAACGTACAGGTTGCCATGGACGGCATTCGTGCCGGATGCGGTGCTCATGTCGATGTGCGCGCCGCTGGTTGAACCCTGCTGCGCGTCATACATCGAAGTGTTTACGCGAACTTCGGTGATCGTTTCTGGAGCAGGCGACGGAATTGCCTCGCCGATCGCCAGATAAACCGACGCGCTGCTCTGCTCGGGAAGAGCGCTCAGCTCCATCGGGTTCGCGTTGCCGGTGTTGTTCACAATGCGCGCGGACAGCACCTGGCTCGTGCTCTTGCCGTTGAAAAGGCTTCGCGCATCCACGCCGTTGAGCAGGAAGCTGTTGCTCGTGTCGCGCTGCCCGTTGGCCCAGACGGGCTCGTTGCCCAGGCCGGCGTTCGCTCCGGTTCCGCCTGGAAGCTCCGCGTCCACGCCCGCCGAGAGAATCGCGAGGCCGGTGAAAGAGCCCGTAGGCAGCGGCACATCGTCGATTTCCTGCTTATCCATCACGTAGCCGTTCGTCGTATCCACCGCGTTGACCAGCGGAGCCTCGTTCACGGTTACCGTCTGGCCCACTTCTCCGATTTTGAGAGTGCCGTTGACCGTCGCCGTGCGGTCCGCCTGAACCTGGATCGACGGAATATTCAGCGTTTGGAATCCTGTGTGCGTCACCGTAATGGTGTAACTGCCGATCGGCAAGTTCACGAAACTATAGGCGCCTGCATCGCTGCTGTCGGCGCTTCGCGTGAGTTTCGTCTGGTCATTGACAATCGTGACTGTGGCTGCCGGTACAACGGCGCCGGAATCGTCCGTGATGGTTCCCGTGATTCCACCGAGGGTTTGTTGTGCGAGCGCATGAGGTGTGAGGGCCAGGAACATCGCAAAGAATGTCACCAAATAACAAAGCCCAAATCTTCTCGCCATGCGTTGCTCCTCCTGAAGAGATTTCTCCATCTGAGGGCTAAAGCAGAGGCCTGCTACCACTGATCGCTCGACGCCCCATTGACTCACCCAGAGTGAATATTCGACCGAGGCTACGCGAGGTGCCTGTGAAAGAGAAACACATTCTTTCGATGGCGAGGATCAATTATTTCAATGTTTGGATCGTAAGTCGTTGCGGCCCATGGAAGGCATGAAAAAGTCGAGCAAACGTTGCAAGTCGACCCGTGGGTGTTTATTTAATCTTTATGTGAGCGCTTCTGTATTCAAGTTTTGGTCGTTGCGCGATCTCACTCGAGGAAGATTTGAAGGTTTACATGTAGCGCCGGGCATTCAGCCCGGCAGCATTTCGTCGCGGCAAATGTTTGTGGGTCGTGGCTTTCAATCACGACAGAAAGACCGGCGCGAAGGGCCTTCCTCTCGCGGTGACTTTTCCGCGAGTACTCAAATCCTTTACCTCCTTTGCCTCCTCAACCCCCTCTGCTTCAATGAATTTTAAGGCAGCACCGAAACATGCGCGGACGCGATTCGCCATCCTTCCGGAAACCGCACCCATACCTGGCTTTGCCGTCCGCGAATCATCTTTCCGCCCACCGTTCGCTCGAACTCCAGCGTCACGCTCCCGTAGTCTTTTCCAAACGTCACAATGTCGAGCCGCCGCACCGTGCGCTCGAGGTTCGCAGGCGAGCGTCCCTTGCGGAACGCCTCGATCTCGTCGATTCCATAGAGATTTTCCGTAACGCCGAAGCGCATCGCGCGCGGCGACGCCCAGAACATCCGCGTGAGCGTCTCCACATCATTCGTTACAAGCGCCGTCTCATATAAAGGGTAGAGCTTCTGAAGCTCCGCTACCGTTTCGGGGTCGTTTACCAGCATGAACTAGAACAGCCTCCTGGCAGGCAGCACCGTTTTCGGCATCGACGCGCTCACCGTAAACATCGGCTCGTTCACCACTTGGCTGAACTTCAGGTGCAGAGCCACGCTGCAAAGCAGATACGCGTGCACCGCGCTAAATTCCCACCGGTCGACCAACAGATCGATCATGCGCAAAGTCGCTTCGCGCGCGGCGTGCGTAGCGTCCGGCGCCGACTCCACCACAATCCACGCCGTTTCTGTATCCTGCGACACGCGCGGCGCCGAATCGATCAGCGGTCCGGCCAGCCTGCGCTGCTTGTGCAGGTGAAATCGCAACGTAGCGTCCACAGGACACTCGATCCCGTTGATGCACACTTCTCCATCGCCCTGCGCGGCGTGCGCGTCGCCCACCGAGAAAAGCGCACCGTGATTTTGCACCGGCAGGTACAGCGTCGCGCCGCTGCAAAGCTCGCGCACGTCCATGTTGCCGCCGAAAATGCCAGGCGGGCGCGTGCGAAATTCTCCGTCTTCGGCGGGCGCAACGCCCATCACCCCGCAAAACGGCCGCAGCGGAACCACCGCCGGAGCAAGCGACCGGCTCACATCGCGGTCCAATTCCCACAGAAACAGGTGCGGCTCGAAGAAGCGCTGCTTCAGAAATCCAAGGCCTTCCACCACGCTGGTCCAGCCCCAGCCTTTGTGCGCCACTTCGAGCACGTCGATCTGCAGCACGTCGCCGGGCTCCGCGCCTTTCACCGCTACCGGCCCCGTGAGCGCATGGATTTTGTTGCGATCGATCCCGAGATATTCGCGCAGCGTCATTCCAGGACGCACTTGCGCGCCGCTTGAGTCCACGCACTCGAGATGAACTGTGTCGCCGGCCTCAATCGTGAGTCGCGGCGGCAGCGCGCGGTTCCAGCGGGAGTGAGTTGGCTCAGCGGAGAGATGATGTTCGGTCATATATGTGTCTTTGTACGTGTTTTTTTGCGTGTTTTTGTCGGTGCTGCCTTTTTGGCGCTCGGAATCAAGCATGTAGCTCAGGTCTTCACAGTTTGCGGAAAAAGTCGGCTTTTTAGGGGGTCGGAGCTTCAGCTCCGACAATAAAGCTCGCATTTAGAAAGGGCTTTAGCCCCTGAGGAAAAGCCTTTGCCCTTTTTCCGCAGCCTCTTCAGACCTGAGGCCTTTGATCGGCCACCGAAGAGCCTCGCCTCTGAAAGAGGCGAGCTACATTCCGACCTCGCGCGGTCCCTGACGTGCCCTGAAGCGGTCACGGCCCAATTTAGCCATGACAAAAAGACTGGCGCGAAGCGCCTTCCTCTCGTGGTGACTTTTCCGCGAGTCTTCAGTCCTCTATTTCCTTTACCTCTTTTACCTCCTCAACCTCCTCTGCCTTCGGATTTCTAGATTTCAACCGTCATCTGCAATTCCACCAGCGCGTTGCGCGGCAGCGCCGATACGCCGATCGCCGCCCGCACATGCCGCGCGTTTTCGCCCAGCACCTCGATGAAAAGGTCCGAGGCGCCATTGATCACCTTGGGAGAATCGGGAAAGCCCTGCGCCGCGTTCACGTATCCGTTCACGCTCACAATCGACTTGACCGCATCGAGCGAGCCAAGTTGCTGCCGCAGCACGGCCAGTTGCGTCAGCGCGCACGCGCGCGCCGCCGCATAGCCTTCCTCCACCGTACGGTCCAGCCCGGCCGTGCCCGTGATCACGCCTTCGGGCCCGGTGGAAATCACTCCAGCTAGAAACACCAGGTTCCCCACCTTCTTCGCGGAAAGATAGTTGCCTCCGGCGGCCGGAAGCTCGGGAAGAATGATATTCAGTTCGCGAAGCCGCGCTTCAGGCGCAGAGAACATGAATGCGTGCCGCCTCCTCAAGAAAAATGGAAAAACACTTTAGCACAAGCCTGCGCTACGATACGCCATGCGCACGTACACGCGCTCCACGCGTTTCGCCATCGTTCAAATTTTCGCGCTGATCCTGTGCATCGCAGTCGCATCCGCGGCTGCTATCTTCGCCCGCGCGTCTAGTCCGTCGGCGCCGCCAAATCTTCCACTCAATGCCACGCGCCACGCGGCTTCCGATCTCGAAGTCGGCGGCGAGCTGGCCGGCTTGCCGGCGGGTAGCACGCGTTATATCCCACTCGACGCATTGCTCGCTCTGCCCCTGGAGACCTACACCGTCTCCGACGACACGAATTTCGTCGCTAACACGAAAATTAGCGGCGTTCCACTCGAATCTCTCGCGCGCATGTTCGGCGCTGCTTCCGCATCGGATCTCGTCGTCGCTATTTGCGACGACAAGTACCGCGCCAATTATCCACGTGCGTATATGGCCGCGCACCATCCGCTCCTCGTGCTGCGCGTGAACGGCGAGCCGCCTTCCCGCTGGCCTAAGGATCCCGAAACGCATCGCCAGAATATGGGGCCCTACATGATCTCTCATCCGAAATTCACACCCAGTTTCAAAGTTTTCTCGCATTTCGAAGAAGCGCAGATTCCCTGGGGCGTGGTGCGCCTCGAGTTCCGCGACGAGAAAGCGGTCTTTGGCGCCATTGCCCCGCGCGGACCGCGCGCCGCCGACGCACCCGTGCAGGCCGGCTACCGCATCGCGCAGCAGAACTGCTTCCGCTGCCACAACGCGGGCGCAGAAGGGGGGCAGAAGTCAGGGCGTCCCTGGCTCGTGCTCGCCGCATGGGCCTCCTCTGCTCCCGATTTCTTCGCGGATTACGTGCGCGATCCGAGGAAGAGGAACGCCCACACCGAAATGCCCGGCAATCCCGGCTACGACACGCCAACAATTGCCGCTCTTCGCGACTACTTCGCTACATTCGTTTCCGCGGAGAACCCATGATGCTGCGCCTGGCGAAGGTCCTGCTCGTACTTGCGGTCGCGCTCTTCTATTCGTTCGTAGTGTTGAATAACACCACCGATTACAACTCGAATTTTCAGTTTGTCCGCCACGTCATGATGATGGACTCAACCTTCCCGGGAAATCGCGGCATGTGGCGCGCCGTCAACTCCCCGGCGCTGCACACCGCGTTCTATCTCTCGATCATCGCCTGGGAAACGGTCACCATGATTTTGTGCTGGGTCGGGGGCATCGCGCTTGCCCGCGCCCTTCGCGCCTCATCGTCCGCCTTCAATGCGGCGAAGCGCGTGGCCATCGCGGGACTTACTCTCAGTCTCCTCATGTGGCTTGTTGCTTTTCTCAGCGTGGGAGCGGAATGGTTCCTGATGTGGCAATCGAAAACGTGGAACGGCCAGGACGCCGCCTTTCGCATGTTCACCGTGGTGGGAATTGTGCTGCTTCTCGTGGCTCTCCCCGACTCCGAATCCCAACCCTAACGCGCTGCGTCGATCGGCAGTCATTTCAAAACGCTTGAGAAGATCGTGTGAACCAAGTACCGTATTCGAAATAACGCAGGTTTATCGCGGGCCCATAGCTCAATCGGTTAGAGCGTCGGACTCATAATCCGCCGGTTGAAGGTTCGAGTCCTTCTGGGCCCACCAACCTAACCAAACTTGCTGTATGCCTTTTCCCAAATAATTAACGGAGAGAGAACGGTCAAGATTCCGAGCAGGGGTGGCGACGCTGATCGCAGTCAGAAGTTGTATGATCTAGGTCGGGTTCACGCGAAAGACAGTTGCGCTTGCGACTGAAGGCACCTTCCATTCGGGATATTTTTTCCCCTTCGCCTGAAGCACGGCTTCCTTTTGAGCTGGATCGTCGATAACCGTGAGGGTGCGGTCAAATACTTGGTCTCCGATCTTGAGCCGTACGTGAGGGTCACGAATTATGTCTTCAACCCACAACCTGCCGCGATAAGAGGTGACGTAAAGATTGCCGTTATACACGGCGCACCAGATAGGCACTGAGTGAGGCAGCAGAAACGGAGTCTGGGTTTGAATCTTGATTACTTTGACCTGATTTGTGAACGACCAGTCGGTGACGGGCTCAGCGACGGGTTTTCCCTTCAACCAAAGCCCCGGCACTTTGCACGACAAGGATTTATCGGTTGGTTGGCAATCCTTTGGCTCAAGGCCCGTGACACGCAGTACCAGCAGCAGAACCACAATCACACCAATTACACCAATTGCCACTGATCCGATAATTTTCAATGGGTTTTTCATGCCCGGCTCCGATAGACAGCGCGAAGTCTAGCATCGTGTCGACTTCCGGACAAGGAACGTGATAGAACCTGATGATTCGCAGCCGATCTAGCTGAGAAGGAACCTGTGCTTCAGGACGCGCCAGAAAATACCTACAGTTGAGAATTGTGACACACGCAACGGTTCAAATTTTTAGCGTCGTCAGCCAATTCAGGATTTTGAATGAAGGTAATCATTACTGGCGCGAACAGTGCAGTTGGGCAAGCCATCCTTCGGCGTGAAACAGCACCGGGGGAAAAGGCAAAAGCGCTTGTCGCGGCGGTCCGTTCCACGCGTGCCGCCGAGCAAATCCGGTCACTGCGAGGCGATGTCAACGGCATTGTCCAAATCTCCTATGAGGAGCCTGGCAGTCTCGATGCAGCATTCGATGGGGCATCCGCAATCATCCATCTTGCCGGGGTCCTCGTCGAGACCCCGGATTCGACTTACGAACGCGCCAATGTGGCTTCGACTCGCAGTGTCGTGGAAGCGGCGAAAAGAAGATCGGTGTCGAAACTGGTTCTGGTCAGCGCCACGGGCGCGGATGAAAATTCATCCAACCGCTACTACCGCACCAAGGGAGAAGCGGAGCGTTTGGTGCGCAATTCCGGATTATGCTATACCGTGCTGCGTGCTCCGCTTCTGCTGGGTCCCGGAACTGCGGGCGCCGCGGCGCTCGCGCGCAATCTCAGTGGACCAAAAGCCAAGCTGATCGATGCTGGCCGAAATCTTCAGCAACCATTGCACGTCGACGATCTGGCTTATGCAGCTTTGACCTCTACCGACAAATCTGTTGCGAAGAACCGGACGCTGGACATTGTCGGACCGGCTTCGCTTTCGGAACGACAACTCCTCGAGCGGGCGGCTCAGTTGCTCGGCCGTGAAATCCGGGTCGCATCGGTTTCGAAACGCCTGCTCCGCTCGGTATTGACAGTCCGAAGCTACTTCGGAATGCGCGGATTTTCACGGGATGCTCTCGATGTGGTCACTGCGGACACGCAGCTGAATCCTCAATTGGCCGCGAGCCAGCTCGGAATCCAACTGACCGGAATCGACCAGATGATCAGAGACAGCCTGGGCCAAGGAACGAAACATGAATGAGACCCTGCCTTCCCCGAGTGTTCCCGCTGTCACCGTCGGAAAAAAGTCGAAGGCGTGGCAGCGGCTTTTGCCATTGCTTATCGCGCTCGCTTGTTTCGGATATATCTATGATCGTCTGAACCATGCCGCTGCTGCGGAAGGCAGCGGGCTGCTGGCCTACCTTGCAAAGAGTTTTGAGAATGTCAGCTGGGGTCGCTGGCTCGTCCTGATGATTCCCTACTGCTTCCTCTATCTGCTCATCGATAGCTTGGTAATTTGGGCGGTGATCAACTGGTTCAATACGAAGATCCGTTACAGAGATATTCTGCCCATTCGAGCCAGCGCCTACATCTTGTCTTTGATCAACGAGCAAGTAAGCAAAGGAGCTATCGCGGTCTATCTGAACCGAGTGGCCGGAGTGCCAGGCTGGGAAGTTGGCTCCAGCATGCTGTTTCTCATGTTTTGCGAGTATTACAACTTGATCGTTTGGGCTTCGATTGGCGTAATGCTGCGCTGGAGCAGTGTCCCGAAAGTCTTTCATGTAATTCCTTGGGTCGCCTTAGGTTCCGCTGTTTTTTTTCTGCTCTTCTATCTGTTCTTCAGCGGGAAGATGGCACCGTCGGTTTCATTGCGAGACCGGCCGATACTCCGGGCGTTCCGTATGGCGAAGGTGCATCATTATGTGGCTGTTATTCTAATGCGTGCTCCGCTCGTACTTGCCGGCGTAATTGTCTACACACTGGCTCTCCGGCTCTTTGGAGGCACGATCGGTTTTGGGGAAATGCTTGGATATCTGCCGGTGATCTTCTTCGGAGCAGCCATGCCGGGCCCAATGCACTCGGTGGCTGTACTTTTCTGGGTATTGCTATTTCCGGACCGGCCGGGGCAAATGACCGCTTTCGGATTCGTCATGCACAATTTCTTTATTCTGTTCAATGCTGCGGTAGGCCTGCTATTCCTCCGGCAAGCCACTCGGGAGATGTTCGCCGCGGGTAAGCGCTAAGCGTTCCGCCATCGAGATAATCGTGCTCAGTACAAGCAGCCAGACCAGAGCTGTCAACAAGGGCTGCAGGAAACGCGCCCCCAGTCGAATCAATGGTTCGATGCATGTCGGAGCGAAGTAGAGCATGCCGTTATAGCGCCCTAGCTTGCTACCGCGGAGCCTGCCTCGTCGGTGAATCCAGTAAGAATCGATCGCGTATTGTGAGAAGGCGAGTACGATCAAGATCGGCAGGATCCACGGAAATGCTCTCCGGTAAGCCCCGCCAAAAATTCCACCAGTAACGAACAAGAAATCGCTGGTGTGATCGAACGTCCCGCTGAATGCGGTCACCGTTCCTCGGCGACGCGCGACGGGACCATCCAGAAAATCCGTCGTGAGCGCCACGACCCACACGATCAGGGCATAGATTGCGGAATGCGTGTCCGCTTTAGCCATAAAGAATGTAAAGGGGGCCACAAGCAGCAGGCGGATAGCCGTCAGTCCGTTAGCCATTTAGCGGTTACCATGCGGTGAGATTGGGTTCACTACGTTCGCACTTCGATGTTCCCGAGCTTATTGCAACGGCGCGGTACTCACGAGCATTTTCGGATATCTTATAGCTCAAGCTGCAATCTTCGTAAGAAGCCTGCGCCGCAATCCATTTCATCCCCTCGTTTCGTTGACACTTGGGATCAGCGGGCATATTCTCGTACTTGGTTGGGCCGCGCAATAGGTTCCCGCCAAAGGCACTTATGTCAGATCAGGTGGCCCCTCACCCCATTGATGTTGCCCTTGGGCCTGGACTGGAATCGCGCGGCATCGCCCGCGAAGACGCATCCTCCCTGGCGCAAGACGCGCCACTCGATGCTTTGCTGGAAGCTGCTGCCGGCCTCCGTGATCGCTTCAAGGGACGATCCGTCAGCTATTCCAGGAAAGTATTCATTCCGCTCACCCACCTTTGCCGCGATTACTGCGGCTATTGCACCTTCCGCGCCGATCCACAAGTCGGGGTACAGCCGTACATGACGCCGGACGATGTGCTGTCCGTGGCCGAAGCGGGACGCCGGGCGGGATGTAAGGAAGCCTTGTTTAGTCTAGGCGATCAACCCGAGCGGATATTCCCGGAAGCGAAAGCGTTTCTGAAATTTTTAGGCTTTGATCGTACGCTTGATTACCTCGCGGCCATGAGTGAGCTGGTACTCGATAAAACGGGCCTTCTT
>Ga0206870_1129_pt2 | contig 15817 bp, 14 predicted proteins | sample Alteio_BWOrgCont_36_FD_152620 | JGI IMG/M metagenome (GOLD analysis project Ga0206870, IMG submission 152620) | Enriched cells from forest soil in Barre Woods Harvard Forest LTER site, Petersham, Massachusetts, United States -... | ecosystem: Environmental > Terrestrial > Soil > Temperate forest >... | reverse complement strand
GCTGGCCAGTTGGCCGGAAAGCGAATTGGAGATGGTGATCATCTGGTTGCTCAAATCCACCAGTTGTTCCCGGCTGGAATTGAGGTCATTGGTCAGCACCAGGTTCACCTGCCGCAGGTCGTTCAGCTCGTCATTGGCCGCGACGACCTGGTTGGAAAAGTCCATGATGGCCTCGGTGTCCTTTTGCCGTTGCGCGTCAATGTGCTTTTGGTTGATGACCAGCGCGATAACCAATCCAGCACAGGCCAGAATCAAAATGACCGTGACTAATGTTTTCATAGCTCCTTAGAGTCGCGCTACTCGTGCCATTTGGCAAGTAGTTCAGTTTTTTTATTTCCCGCCGGGCGCCGCACCCGCGGCCGGTACCGCGTTCGTATTCGACAGGGCGTCAACCGCCGCGCTCAAGTCCGGGTCCGTTATCTGCACATCCGCAGCCTTTTTCAAAGTCGCCAGGTACGCCGGCGCCAGATCACCGGTCTTTTGCTGGCTGATAACTTCCTTGATCCGGTCAGAAATCGTTTCATCGGTCCCCGGCACCGTGTCGGTGAGAGTGAGCGTCTTGGCCGGCGTTTTGTCGATGAACTTGATGATGTGATAGCCGTACATCGTGGTCACGACATCGCTGATTTCATTATTCGTGAGCGCAAACGCCGCCGCTTCAAACTCCGGCAGCATCTGGCCGCGCGAGAACGGGCTCAGCTCACCGCCTTTGTCCTTGGTCGTGGGATCTTCCGAATATTCCCCCGCCAGCTTCGCAAAATCTTCGCCTGAACGCGCCTTCATCAAAACGTCATCGGCCTCTTTGCGCTTGGCTTTGACCGCGTCGTCCGGCAACGGCTGGTGAGTGGTCGGGTCGATCGTCATCAACAAAATGTGCCGGACATGCACCATTTCCGGCTGCTCAAACTCCGACGGATGACCATCGTAAAATTTCTTGATATCGTCCGGGGTGACCACCACGTTCAATACCCGCTGCAACGTCGCCATCGCCGTGGCCTCCTGCATGAACTTCGTCCGCAGGTCGGCTTCGGTCATTCCCGAGGCCTTCAACTGCATGTCCAGCGTGTCCTGCGAGCCGGCCCTTTCGAGCAATGTGGCCAGCGCATCGTTCGCCTTTTTCGTACCCGCCGCATTGTCCGCGTCGTTGGCCTTTTGCAGCAACAACTTCGTGTCAATCAACCGCTCCAGCATTTGCGCTTAGAGCTGGGTCAATTGTTCGGCGGAAATCTCTTCCCCGCGCTCTGCCGCCGCCGATTTAACGCCGCTAACCACTTCGTCCAGCTCGCTGCGCTTAATGGCCACGCCTGTGCCTTTGGCAATCACCGGGTCGCCGAAGATCGCTGATACCGCATCCGGAGGATTGGTCGTGCCGGCCATCATGTTGGGCGCGTCCGCGTAAGCGGCAGGGAGCGCGATGGTTGCTGCGGCCATCGCCGCGAATAAAATATGTTTTACGTTCATTTGATGTTTGAGTTAGAGCGTTCTCCTCGGGATTGGTTCAATAATGTTCTTGTTATCCTATAACTTTACCACTTTCACATTGCTAATGTCAGCGTCTTTTTGCAGCTCATCCACGACCGCCGCCGGCGGCGCGCTGTCCAGGTTCAGGACGGTCAATGCCAGCCCGCCCGCCGTATCACGCGACAGGCTCATATTAGCGATGTTCACTTTATGCTTCGCCAGGATAGTTCCCAGATGGCCCACGATGCCCGGGCGATCTTTATTGTTCAGCAGCAATAACGTTCCCGAAACCGGGATTTCCACCGGCGTGCTGTACAACCGCACGATGCGTGGATTGTTCGGTGAACCAAAAAATGTCCCGCCTGCCGAAATCAATTTCTGGTCGCCTTTGAAAACCTGCACGTGCACCCATTCGTTGAAGGTCACCGGCTCTTCCGATTTCTTTTCCTCCACCGTGATGCCGATGCTGGCCGCCACCGTACGGACATTAACGTTGTTTACGTCCTTCAAATCGCTGCTCGACAAAAATGCGAGCAGGATGGCGCGCGTGACCGGGTCGGTGTTCGGCAACTGTTGCGCCTGCCCGCCGAAAGTGATGTAAATGCGGTCTGCGCCGGACGGCGAAAGTTGCGCGAGCAATTTCCCCAACGCCGTGCCCAGCGGCAGGTACGGTTTGACCTGCTCGTACGTTTTCGCGTCCAGGTAAGGCAAATTCACCGCGTTGCGGACTTCGCCCGTGAGCAAATAACCCGCGATGACTTCCGCCACCTCGATACCGCACTTCTCCTGCGCTTCTTCCGTGCTCGCACCCAGGTGCGGCGTCAGGATCAAATTCGGCTGCTTGCGGAACGGATGATCTGCGGGCAGCGGCTCGACGGTAAAAACGTCCAGCGCCGCGCCGGCTACCTTGCCGGACTCCAAAGCCGCGATCAAATCGTTCTCCGCAATGATTTCGCCGCGCGCGCAATTCACAATCTTGACGCCCGGCTTCATTTTCGTGAACGCCGCGGCGTTCAGCATATTCTTCGTTTCTGGCGTGACCGGCATGTGAACGGTGATGAAATCCGCCGAGGTATAAACCTGGTCCAGGCTATCGGCATAGCCCGCACCAATGGCGCGCGCGCGTTCTTCGGTCAGATAAGGATCATACGCGACGACCTTCATGCCAAAAGCGATGGCGCGCTTGGCTACTTCCGTCCCGATGCGGCCCATGCCCAAAACGCCCAGCGTCTTGCCGGCCAGTTCCGCGCCCTGGAAAAGTTTCCGGTCCCACTTGCCCGCGACCATCGTCGCATGGGCTTGCGGCACTTTGCGCGCCAGCGAAAGGAGCATCAAAAAGCTCAGTTCCGCGGTCGTCACGGTGTTGCCGCCCGGAGTGTTCATCACCACCGTGCCGTGCTGCGTGGCGGCCTCGATGTCCACGTTGTCCACGCCCACACCTGCGCGACCGACGACGCGCAACTTCGGCGCGGCGGCGATCACCTTGCTCGTGACTTTGGTTTCAGAGCGCACGACCAAAGCGACGGCATCGGAAACGACGGGCAAAAGCTCCGCTTCCGTGAGCCGTTTTGGCAGGACGACGACGTTAAATTCCGGGCGTTGCTGCAAAAGAGCAATCCCCTTCGGCGATATCGGATCACAAACGACTATTTTCATGCAAAGATGGTTAGTCTAAGCATTGGGAGGCCCAAGGTCAAACAAGGAAAATAGCAGATGGTGTGCTAATTTGGTTTTGAGAGACGATAATTGGGATTCGGGATAAAGGCTCCTGTTATGTTTCCATGCTCATCAACTTTCCATGCCCCAATAATCCGCTCCGGTGGGACCGCTTCATGAGCGGTAAAATTTCCATCAATTTTATATACCCATCCATTTGGATTCTTTTTTGCTTCCGCGTGGGCCTCTTGCGATGGTTCAATTTTCATTTTGTTTTCGTCCAAATCCACAGAATCAAACCGATGATTAAGAAAGCCGCCAAACAAATCATCACAAACGAAAATGGCAGCCCGCCAAATCTCCAATATGCCAACATGGAAAATGAAAACATTTTACTTTCGTTTCACAACCGAGTCTATGTCGTCCACCTTGTCCATCAAGTCGATTGTTTGTTCTCATCCGTGTTTGTCCGTGTCAATCCATGGTTAAATTTTTCTGCGTTTTTTGTACTTTCGAGACCTTAAAAAATAGGGGTAGTGACGAACTATCTCATTTCTCCTTCCATGCTAAAATCCTCACGTGGTGAGCAACTGTGTTCACTGGTCCTGAAGACATTCAGGGTTTGCTCTTTGACATAACGTTGGGCGTAGCGGCTTTCGTAAGAAAGCCGGACGATTGCCTTCTTGAATTGGCGGCACTCTCACGAGATGCCGCTACGGTCTTCACCGGCCGTGGTTCTACTGAGAGGCCAGCCCTTGACGGGCTTTTCAGCTTTGTGCCTGAGTGGCTTGGTGGTAATCCGGTTCGGGTTATTTCCTGTAACCTATTCCAACCTACTTACGCCCCCCTCCCCCCACCATATTATTATTCCCCAGGGAGGGGGAGTCCCATGTCTGGATTTGCACCCCATTCGAACCTATTCTCACCTATTACCGCCTAATCTCATCTAATGAAGGGTTTTCCCGGAAAAAAAGATTGTTTACTTTTTGAAGCGGCTTGGCGGCTTAGGTCGCTCCGATACGCCTCAACCCAAATCAACCCAGACATGCAAAATACCGGCTAAATACCGACCGATACCGGCCAAAAAATAAAATCGCCTGTTGATTTAGGTTGTGAATGACGGCGGCCAGCACCTGTGGCGCAGTCCTGCCATCTTTGCGTCTTTGCGACTTCGTTGTTAACAACCTCGTGGAAATTCATTTCGTGTTCGCTGAAATTCCGCTACTTTACTTGAAAATGAGTAAGTTGTTATTGATCGATGACGAGGAAGACGTCCGATACTCCCTCCAACGGATTTTTGATTCGCCCGAAATTGAGCTGGCCGCCGCCGCTTCCGGCGAGGAAGGCCTGAAAATTATCCCCAAATTCAAACCCGATTTGGTGCTCATGGACGTGCGCATGGGCGGCATTAACGGCCTCGAAACGCTCCGCAAAATCCGCGCGGGCAATCCCAAGCTGCTTGTCATCCTGATGACCGCCTACGGCACCACGCAGACCGCCATCGAGGCGATGAAGCTCGGCGCGTATGATTATTTGCTCAAGCCGTTTGACGCGGTGAAGATCAAGGAGTTGATCGCCAACGCCCTCAAGGCCGCGCGCGACATGAAGCAGGTCGTCTCCTACCAGCCGCTGCTCCAATCGGAGGATTACGAATTGGGCATCGTCGGGCGCAGCGAACCGATGCAGCAGGTCTTCAAACTCATCGGCCAGGTCGCCGCCAGCGACGCCACCGCCCTCATCACCGGCGAAAGCGGCACCGGCAAGGAACTCGTCGCCCGCGCGATTTATCATCATAGCAACCGCAACGCCCAGCCGTTCCTGGCCGTCAATTGCGCGGCCATTCCCGAGCAGCTTCTGGAAAGCGAATTGTTCGGGCACGAACGCGGCGCGTACACCGGCGCGACGAACCAGCGCATCGGAAAATTTGAGCAGTGCAACCACGGCACCATTTTCCTCGACGAAATCGGCGACATGACGCCCGCAACACAGACAAAAATTTTGCGCGTCCTGCAAAGCGGCACGTTTGAGCGCGTCGGCGGCAACCAGCCTCTCTCCGTGGACGTGCGCGTGATCGCGGCCACCAACAAACCGCTGGAGCAGGCCGTCGCCACGAAACAATTCCGCGAAGATTTGTTTTATCGCCTCAACGTCGTGCGCATCCAGGTGCCGCCGTTGCGCGACCGGCGCGAGGACATCCCGTTGCTGGTGAATTATTTTATCGAAAAAATCGGGCGCGAACAGCAGCACCCGCCCAAGTCCATCGCGAACAGTGTCATCAAAACGCTGGAGAAATATCATTGGCCCGGCAACGTGCGCGAACTGGAGAACGCCATCCGCCGCGCCCATGTCATGACCAAAAGCGATGCGATCCTCCTGAGCGATTTGCCGCCGGAAATTAGTGGCAACACCGCCGCGCAACCCGCCGCTGGTCCCGTGGCCACGGCGGCCACGGACGATGCCGCCGGCCTGGCGCGCCAGTTGTTCCAATGGGCGCGGCGCGAGCCGAAACTGAAAATCATTCCGGCAGTCGAGCGCGAACTGGTCATCCAGGCGCTCAAGGAAACGAACGACAACCAGGTGGCCGCCGCCAAGCTGCTCGGCATCACCCGCGCTACTCTGCGCAAGCGCATCGAAAAATTCGGCATCCAGCGCCAATTAGACGTTAAATGAATTATAGCCTAAACAACCAGCGACAGAATTGGCCGAACGGTCAAACTGGAATCCAGAATCTCTCTCTGGGAAAAATCCTCTCCTGGGGGAGAGGATACAGGTGAGGGCGAGCTAAATACTAATTAACCCATGTCCGTTAGTTACAACGAACTGCTCGACGCGACCATTCAGCATCTCGAAACGCTGAAATCGCGTGGCGCACGCTCTGTCGCCGTCTCGGCGGAAACGTTGCGCACCCTTTCCCAGCCGCCACCTAAGGTTGCTCGACCTATCGACGTTTCCAGCACTCGGACGGCTATTCCCCCTCTCCCAGCGGGAGAGGGCCGGGGTGAGGGAGAGTCGCGCGTACCGACAGGTTCAAAGATTCAGCCCGCAAATCTTCCGCTTGGCATTCAAACAGAAACCCGAACTCCAAAATCCGCCACCGAGAAAGCCGCCGCCTTCGCCGCGTTGCGTGAGCGCGTTATGGTCTGCGTGAAGTGCGCGAACCTCGCATCGTCCCGCAAAAACGTCGTGTTCGGCGTCGGCAATATTGATGCGCAGCTCATGTTCGTCGGCGAAGCTCCGGGAGCAGACGAAGATGCACAGGGCGAACCGTTTGTCGGCCGCGCCGGGGAATTGCTCACTAAAATTATCCAGGCTATGGGCCTGCAACGCAGCGATGTCTATATCGCGAACATCCTGAAATGCCGTCCCGACACGCCCGGCCAATCTTCGGGCAATCGCAAGCCCACCCCGGAAGAGATGGCCGTTTGCGTCCCATATTTACACGAGCAGATTGATTTGATCCAACCGCGCGTCCTCGTCGCGCTGGGTGCGACGGCCATCGAAGGACTTCTCGGCAAGACGCTCGGCATTATGAAATTGCGCGGCAATTGGAAGACCTATCGCGGCACGCCGCTAATGCCGACCTTTCACCCCGCCTATCTGCTCCGCAACCAGGCCATGACAGAAAAACGCAAAGTCTGGGAAGACATGCTGTCGGTGATGGAAAAATTGGAGATGCCCGTCAGTGAGAAGCAGAAGAATTATTTTACGAGGGGGTCATGAGTGAATGTTCAGACCACACTAAATTTCTATGGGCGCACGGAAGAAGCGGTCCAGTTCTATGGCCGAACGATTGAAGCTGAGACTCTCTTCCTGATGCGGTTTCGTGACTGTCCCGATCCTTCTCTAAAGAGGCCGGGATTGGAGGAGAAAATATTTCACGCAACCTTTCGCATCGGTTCCACGGTGATCATGGCGTCAGATTGCGGCTGTGAGAAACCGCCAGCCGAAACGACCTTTTCCGGCTTCTCGTTTGCTCTCCGGGTTGAAGCTCCGGAGAAAGCTGAACGGTTCTTCACGGCCCTCAGCGACAGCGGACGGGTCCTAATGCCTTTGCAGAAAACATTTTTCGCCGAGCGATACGGAATCGTCGTAGATCGCTTCGGCATCTCCTGGAAGGTAATGGTCGAGTCCAAAACGTAACCCTGAGACAAAGGGTGGGACGGCTGGCTAAATCAATTACTTCGTCGATTCCCACTTCGTCTGGGCAACCTTCAATTTCGGATGAGATACGAACAAATGCCAAACGACTCCCTGGAACGCTTCGCTGTGCGGCGTCACATGCGTTGGGTTCACCGTCGGAATGATGACGCATGCCGTCGCTTCTTTGGCGGTGTAACCTCCGTCGCGCCCGACAATGCCGATAACCGAGGCTCCCACTTTCTTCGCCAGTTGGATCGCGCTCACGAGGTTCGGGCTGACATTCTTTTCCAGGTTGCCGCCACCGACGGAGAAAATCAGAAGACCATCTTTGGCACCCAAACGCGAGCCTTTGAGCCACTCGGAAAAGATTGTCGCCCAACCTTCATCGTTCGTGCGCGCGGTCAATTCGGAAACGTTGTCGGTCGGCGCATACGCCTCAAAACCGCAAATCTTCCGAAAATCGTTGACGGCATGTCCGGCATTACCGGCGCTGCCACCGACGCCCAGGATAAACAATCTTCCGCCGCGCTCGCGGACTTTGGCGAGTTCATCGGCGCATTTTTCAATAGCATCGGCATTCAATTGCGCGGCCACCTGCTGGACTTCGGCGATAAATTGTTGGGTAAAGGATGCACTCATATCGGAATAACTTCGCGGGGATGTTTTTTAAGACTGCTTCTCGAGCACAAATTCCAGGTTCGCCGACGGCAGGATATACATGAAGAACCGTTCGTAAATGACCGGGAAAGCGTTGATCACCGGGTTGACAAAGAAGTTTATGAAGTCCCGGAGCATGCCCTGGTTGCGGCCCATGAAGTAAATTTTGCGCCGCAGGACTTTCCATCTCATGGTGATGCCATAGCTGCTATGGCTCAGCCCGGCCGTCCACGGATCGAACGATTGATAGGAAAGAATGGTGCAGTGGGTCGGGTTGAGCAAATAAACATACGTGTTGCCGTGCGGCACTTCGACATGAAGGATGCCGTTTGGTTTCAGGACGCGATAGCACTCCTCAAAGGTGGCCTTGAAAGGCAAATGCTCAAAGGTATGGCTGGTGTAAATCTCGTCTATGCTCCCGTCCTGCCAGGGCCAGGGGATCTTGGTCAGGTCACAGGCCTCATCCGCTGCGCTCGCCGACTTGTCAAAATCAACATTATGGTAGCCAGCCAATTTGACAGTACCGCAGCCAAGGTGAAGTTTCATAGGTATAAAGGCTTATTAAAGCCAGCCTGTCAGGGAGAGTCAATTTTGAAATACGGCCAACGGCAAAGAAAGTCTCAATTATGAGGCATTTTAAGCCCCCTTTTGCAACAACGATTCCAGCTCCGCCAGCCCCGCCGGCGAGCCGATTTCGTAAAAACGCTCGGCCACTTCAAATCCTGCCAATTGCTTTTCACGGACGAGCCGGCCCATGACTTCCGCCAAGTCAAAAACCTGGTCGGTGGGGTACGAATCAAATACGGAAGCCTTGAACAGGCTCAGGCCATAATCAATATGCCGCATCTCCGGCAATTTGTTTTTCTTGTCGTAAATTTTGATTTCACCATCGCCAAAAACGACGTTGCTGGCATCGAACTTCCCTTCGTTGCGAAACACGGTCATCAGGCCCGGCTTGCCGCTCCGATGGAAAAATTTTGCGATAGGCACATAATCAATCGGGAGATAGGAATCGCCGTAAAGCACGAAAAATTCTTCACCAAGCAACGGCAGCGCGCGTTTGATGGCGCCGCCTGTGCCGAGAAGTTTCGGTCCGTCCAGGGAATAATCCAGTTTGACCCCAAATTTTTCATGGCCGAAATCGCGCTGGATCATTTCACCAAGGTAGCCGATGCACAAAACCGCGCGCCGGATGCCGCGCGAATAAAGCAATTCAAGCTGATGAGCCAGGAAAGGCCGGTCCACGACGGGCACAAGCGATTTCGGGATTTTTTCCGTGATGGGCCGGAGGCGTGTCGCCAATCCGCCCGCCAAAATCGCAACGGGAATTTTTTCGATGGTGCTCACGAACTGACAAGTTTAGTTCCCTCGAAGTCGAAGCGGAACCGCACTTCCTGCATTCCGGCCCGCGTCATCGCATGGCGCAATCGCACCTTGTCCTCGGCGTAAAACATCAGGAAGCCGCCGCCACCAGCGCCGATCAGCTTTCCGCCGAGCGCGCCGCTGGCCATCGCCAGCTCATACCACTCGTTGATCTTGGGGTTGCTCATGCCACCGCTGCGCTGCTTTTTATGCTGCCAGTGCACATCCATCAACCGCGCGAATTCGCGGAGGTTGTCAGTTTCCAGCGCGCGTTGGCTTTGGAGCCCGAGATCCTTGACGAAGTGCAGGTTTTCAATCATCGCCTTATCATCGGTCTTGGATTTCTGATCTTGTTCCTTGAGGATCTGCGAGGCGCTGCGGGAATAACCAGTGAAGAACAAAAGCAGGTTGTCTTCCAGGTTATCGCGGGTCTCCTCCGAAATTTTCAACGGCCAGGCTTCGACCTTGCCGTTCTCCAAAAATTTGAAGCAGGTGATACCGCCATAAGCGGCGATGTATTGATCCTGCTTGCCGATAGGCTCGCGCAAGCGGTCCAATTCTACTTCGCATGCCTGTGACGCCAGTTCGGCAGGATGCACGAGGTTCCTCTTGTGCGTATGCAGAGCCTTGAGCAGGGCGGTCGTGAAACTGCCCGACGAGCCCAAGCCCGTTCCGGCCGGAATATCCGCCATGGACGTTAGTTCCAGATATCTCCCATCCAGCCCCACTAGCGCAAAAGCTTCGCGCAAAATGGGATGTTTCAAATCCGCCGCCTTTGGCACGCACTCCAACTCAGAATATTTGACCAACAAATCCGGCACGAACCGGTTGTAGAGCGTGATATAGACGTATTTATCAATCGCCGCGGCGATAAGAAAACCACCAAATCTTTCGTAATATGACGGCAAATCCGTGCCGCCCCCGCCCAGTGTGATGCGAAGGGGTGAACGTACAATGATCATAGTTTTTTTGGGTTTTGTTTATAAATGGTTTCGACTACTTGAAGTGCCGTATGGACTTCCGCCAGTCCGGCGTCCGGTACGCGCTTCGATTGAATATCTTCTTCAAATTTTGCCATTTCCGTTTTCCACGACTCATCGGGGCCTGGAAATTCATAGACTTTCGTGTCCGGTATGCCCATCTCCGGCTTCATCTGGTAATGAAAAAGTTTTTCCACGCCGTAGCTGCCGCCCAGTCCTTCAATGTGCAGCTTGGTGTGACGCCCATAGATCTCGAAGGAAAAAAGATTTTTCCATTCCGTACAACTCACATGCAACCAGGCTGTCTGGCCTTTGGCCGTTTGCAAATCCAGGAACGCGTTGTCATCCACCGGCATGTCCCAAAAATAGGTCGCCACATGGCCGTCAACCTTTTTGAAATCGCCTAAAAACCAGGCCGCCAGGTCAATCAAATGAATACCCTGGTCCACCAGCTCGCCCCCGCCGGCCAATTTTGGATCGGCGCGCCATTCGCGGTCGTAGCCCACACGACCACCGTGGCCGTAGCGGGCGCGGATAAACATCAATTCGCCCATGACGCCCGAATCAAAAATCTCCCGCGCTTTTACAAACGCCGGATGAAAGCGGTGATTGAAACCGACACGCACACAAACGCCGTGCCCTTTTTCCAGCGCAATCAGATCGTCAATCTGCTTCACGGAGATGCCTGCCGGTTTCTCGACGATCACATGCTTTCCCGCACGAATCGCCGCGGCCGAAATCTCTGCCAGCGTGGAATTGATTGTTGCGACCACGACGGCATTCACCTGTGAATCAGCGACAGCTTCATTGAAATCTGTGACAGCCCTCCCCGTCTTCGACAATTCCACCAACGACCGGGCGCGCTCCAAATTGGTATCGCAAGCCACGACGAGCTTTGAGCCGACGGGCAACGCAGCCAGCCGTTTTTTCCCGATCAATCCGCAACCGATGATGGCGTAATTCATTTGTCTCCCCAGGCTTGGCCCCGGTCTTTGGGCACGATACGGCGTAGTGTATAGATGTCTCCAGCCAAGTCGGATTTGTGTTCAGGAAATGCGTCCCATGGGTCCCACACCGCGCTAATTAGCTTGCCGGAAACGCCGTCGCTACGCGGTGATAAAAGAAATTCTACCAGTCCTAGAACCTTGCCCAACGCTTCCGCACTATCGCGTGGCAGTTTGGACGCCTGCTCAAACTCCTTTTGACCCGCAAGTTTCGCACCGCTTTTCAGAATCTCACCGGTCATCTTCGTAAAGATGGCGCCGGGTGCTACTGCGTTGATATCCGCCGTTTCGCGTTGCCATTCGGTGGCCAGCATTTCCACGAGGCGGACTACACCGGTTTTGGCGACGCCGTAAGCCGCGAAATTCGGGCGCGCGCCCGTCGCACCGCCGCCGGAAAAGCAAATGACCTTTGCTCGCGCTCTGTTTTTTTTAAACAGAGAATGAAAAGCCCGGATCGCGAAGAATGTTCCGTCAAGATTGACTCCAAGATTTTTTCGCCAAACCAGCGGGTCGATTTCCATCGCCGGACCAATCGGTTCTTGTATCCCCGCGCAGCAGATAAGCGCATCGAGCGATTCCCATTTGGCTGAAACGTGTTCTGCGCAATTTTTTACCGCCTGCCAGTCGGAAACATCGCATTGAAAACTGAATCCGCTTTGCGGCGAGCGCGCAATCCGACAAAGCTCGTTTTTTTTAGCCTCCAGCGAGTCTGCCAGAAACTTCCCAATACCGCTGCTGGCACCTGTAAGGACAATTTTCATCGGCGGTCGAGTGCCCACGGATTTTTCTGCAGCCATTCCAGCGTGCGAACAATTCCCTGTTCAATCGTCAGCGTCGTTTTCCAGCCGGTGGAGCGGGCTTTTTTGGTATCAAGGAAGATAAACGGGTTGTCCCCCACCCAGCCCCGTTTGCCGCCGCTGTATTCCAGCACGGGCTTTACTCCAAGTTTGGAACAAATCCAGCCGATGGAACCATTCACCTCGCAAAACTCCTCTGTACCCAGGTTATAAGTCTCGACACGATGCTTCGCTTTTTTCGCCATCTCCTGTTTGATGACGTGCAGCATCGCTTCCAGACAATCGCCGACGTAGAGATAGGATTTGCGCTGTTTCCCATCGCCCAGAATCTTTAATTTTTCCGGATGTGCGCGCAATTGCTTATAAAAATCCAAAACGTGCCCATGCGTGTAGCGCTCGCCCAGGATCGAAACAAACCGGAAAATATATCCTTCGAATCCGTAACCCTCACAATAAGCGTGGATAAACCCTTCCGCAGCGAGCTTTGACGCTGCATAAAGCGAGGTTTGCACTGGAAACGGCGCGTCCTCAGGCGTCGGGATTATTTCCGGCTCACCATATACACTGCCTGTGGAACTGAACGCGATGCGCTTGATCCCGTTGACGCGCATGGCTTCCAGCACATTGAAACTGGCAAACGCGTTTTGCTGGAAATCTTTGCCTGGATGCTCCAGGCCAAACCGTACGTCGGCATTGGCGGCCAGATGAAAAACAAAATCACAACCCGTCACGGCTGCAATGAGCGCGGGCAAATCCAGGCAATCGCCGCGGATCAATTTGAATTTCGGGTTCTTCAGGGCACCATCGAGAAATTCACTTTGTCCGGTAGAAAAATTGTCGAAGCCCACGACCGTTTTCCCGTCTTTTAAAAGACGGTCAACCAGGTTGCTGCCGATAAAACCCGCCGCGCCCGTGACAAAGATGGTTTCCATGATAGAAGCGCAATAATATAAGAAGGCCCATGCCTGTGCCAGAAATTTCACGGATATTGGCTTATCCGCCTCAGAACAAAGCCCTCGGACATGGAACCAACTTGACTTCTAAATATGCCTCTTCTAGCGTATCTCCGCATATCTGGCGCTTTGTTTTCTAGCAGATAATAGCGATTTTCCAGCATGAGCAGCGCGGCCAACATGGTTAGTAACTCAATTTACGCGATCAACTTCGCGGCGGAGAAGCTTGCCCGCGTCATGGAAGTTTGATTTGCCTGACGTTAATATCAAATGAATCCCGTCACTAAGATCGTTGGCGCATTAAACAACATTCGCAATCATCCGGTTAACCGCCATCGCAAAAACAAAGCTGTCCTCGAATACGGTTTCATTCAATTGGCCAGCCGCCTTGTCCCGGGCGAAGTCTGCGTCGAATTCCCCAATCGCACCAAACTCCTGGTGCCCCCGCACATGAAAGGCGCCGCGCATTACGTTGCGCCCGGCCTGTGCGAATTTGAAGAGATGTCCTTTATCATGCATTTTTTGCGGCCAGACGACTTTTTCGCGGACGTGGGGGCCAACATCGGCGCTTTTACTGTGCTGGCCGTCGGCGTAGCCGGCAGCCGGGGGATAGCGATCGAAGCCAGCCCGGATACTTTTCAAAATCTGTCTAATAACGTTCGCCTGAATGGGCTTCAGGATCGGATCCGATGCATACTCGCTGCAGCCGGGCCAAAGGAGGGAGAAATCCAATTCACTGCCGGCCTGGGAACGGAAAATTGCGTGAATACGAAAAGTAACGGAAGCAATACTGTGAAAGTGAAGATGACCACGCTGGATATTCAACTGGCAGATACCCCGCCAAATGTCCTAAAGGTAGACGTCGAAGGCTTTGAAACTGAAGTATTCGCTGGCGCGGCAAATACTTTAAAGGCGCCCCAACTGCGCGCCATTCTCATCGAGAAAAACGGCCTGGGCGCGCGCTATGGCTTCGATGAAAACATTTTGCACGCGGAAATTCGGCGGCACGGTTTTGCGCCTTATAATTACGAACCGTTCGCCCGGCAGCTTGTCCCCTGGAAAGAAGACACCGAAAATATTATCTACGTACGCGATATTGCCGCTGCAAATGAGCGCCTGCGCGCCGCCGCCCCTTACAAACTCCGTGACTTGAGCGTTTAATGTCCTCCCCGCGCGTCAGCTTCATCATGCCTACGCTCAACGTGGAGGCCATTTTGGACAATTGCCTTGCTTCCATCACCCGGCAGACCCTTCCTCGCGACCAGTATGAAATCATTCTGGCAGATGCCCACTCCACCGACCGCACGCGCGAAATTGCGAAAAAATACGACGCGATTGTCCTGGACGACAACGGTAAAAGCATGGAGGAAGGCAAACGCCTCGCGTTGGAACACGCAAAAGGCGAGTTCATTGTTTCCATCGATTCGGACAATGAATTTACCCATGCCGATTACGTCGAGCTGGCCGTTAATGCCCTTGCGGAAAATCCCCAGGCGCTGGGTGTGGAAAGCTATTATCTTGCCTCCCCCAGGATGAGTTCGTTTTGCGCCTACCTGACGCAATTGCTCCATATCAGTGATCCCATCTGCTGGCTGATGAGTTCCAATCCGCAACTCGTCGAGCGCAAAGGTGAAACTGAACGCTGGAAACTACCGCCCAATACTTTTTCCTATCCGCTTGGGGCAAATGGCTTTGTCTTCCGCCGCACCGATTTGGAATCCGTCAAGGCCAAAGAACATTACCAGGACACGCACACCGCCCTCAATCTCATGCGTGCCGGCAAACTCGAATGGCTACGTATCCGCGGTCGCGGCGTTCACCACTACTATGTCCAGAAACTCTGGGGCTTCGTGCAAAAACGCCGCCGCGCGACGGTCCATTTTTTGCGCGTGCAGGAGGAAGCCAAAACCAACTGGATGAAAGAAAGGCCACCCGTCCCGCTTTGGCTGGCGGCGATTTATTGTTTCTCAATCTTCGGCCCACTTTATCATACCTTGCGTGGAGTCTTACGGGATAATGACTCGCGCTGGTTCTGGCATTTTCTGGCTTCTCCCGCCAGTGTCTTGGGCAACGCTTGGGGTGTTCTCACTTACAAACGGCACGGTAAAGACAAAACGTTAATCAAAAAATTGAAAGTAGGACCATGACCCGGACGCTCGTCGTTTACCTTCATGGAATCGGCGACAACATCATGTTGTCCGGCGTGCTAAAGGAATATTGCCGGCTGCGTCCCGACGAAACTATTGATCTCGTTGTCCTGAATTCCGCCTGCGCTGCCATCTGGCAAAACAATCCTCTCGTCCATTCCGTCACCGTTTATCCGGCGGCCCAGCCTTATTTCTGGAACCCGGTTAAATTTTATCTTTCGCATCAGTTTGCCGTTCGCCGTTACATTCATCAGCTCAATGGCGATGGCCCGTATCGGCGCGTCATTTTTCCGACCATCCAGACGTTACCAGAAATCCTTTACCATCTCACTGGAACCTACGGATTGCATAAGATAAACCGTATCTGCGTTGACCTGGGCGTGCCTGAAAAATTATATCCCTACGACCTCCATCCAAATGCTCAGGAACTGTCCGCAGCGGAGGAGCTTATCGCAAAATTTGACGGCAAACCGCTGGCGGTTTTGCATCCGTTTTCCGGACATACGCTCAAACGTTTAAGCAATGCAGGCTTCGGCGCCATTCTTAATGTCATGCGCAAAAAAGGCATGGCCACGCTCGTCGTCGGCGCCCCGGATGACAAATCCCGCCTCGATCCCGCCTGGGAAACTGAATCGGCCTTTGGGCTTTCCTTTGGCGTGC
>Ga0206870_1166_pt1 | contig 15890 bp, 15 predicted proteins | sample Alteio_BWOrgCont_36_FD_152620 | JGI IMG/M metagenome (GOLD analysis project Ga0206870, IMG submission 152620) | Enriched cells from forest soil in Barre Woods Harvard Forest LTER site, Petersham, Massachusetts, United States -... | ecosystem: Environmental > Terrestrial > Soil > Temperate forest >... | reverse complement strand
CGCTGTCCGCAGTCCCGCGCGTCGAGCTTTCCACTATCTGGGCGTACGCCGTCCACTTGTCGTTGAACCGAGCCGTCAGGTCGATGCCGCCAATGCGGTTCCATCCCTGCCCAAACTCCTCGTCGGTATAGATGGCGCCAATGCTCGACCCTTTGCCGAAATCCTGCGACACGCGGCCCACGGCAAACTCTGCGCGCTTGTGGAAGAGCTGATCGCCTTTCGCCACTGTTTCGCCCGGTTCACGATCGTCAATCACGAACAGCCCAAGGTTGGTGTTGTGAATCTTGCCTGTTACGCGCCCGCCATATTCCGGATGAACGATGTTGCGCGTGTACACCAGTTGAATCGGCGTGGAGAAGTAGTTCGCATTCTCCAGAAAGAACGGCCGCAGTTCCGGAAAATACACCGGGTAGCGCTGATTGACCGTGAATTGCGGCTGGTCCGATTCAACCGTGCTGAAGTCGGGATTGATGGTCCCGTCAAACACCACGCTGTCTTTCAAAATCGCCTTTGCTTCGCCGCCGGCGGTGCCCTCAAGATGACGCGAACTGAAATACGGGTTCAGCGGATCCAGGTTGATGAGCGTGCGCTCATTCTGCGCCAGCGCGTAGGGGTTCACCTGCAGATTATGCGAGCCGGTCAATCCTTCCAGCCCGCGCAATGTGCCCTCCTGGCTCAGCACGCCGGAGATGTTCGTGGCCACGCGCGGCCAGTAGTCAACCTCACTGTTGCGCGGCAGGTTGCGCGAAAACACCACTCCCCAATCCGAGCCAACCGGGCGGAAACGCACGCTGCGAAACGGAATCGCGATCAGCGCCATCCATCCCTGGCTCGTGACACGCCCCTCTGAGTCCCACACCTGGTCGTAGCTGTAGTCCGGCTGATTGTTCTCTGTCCAGGTCGCGTCAGCCTGCACTCCGGCCGGATTCACCGCAAACATCACGCCCTTGCGCCGATCCTGAAACGGGTCGAGCAATACCGACACATTGTCGTCCATGAGGATGTTTTCGCGCCGTGCCAGGTGGCCGCGAATCTCGCCCGGGCGATGGTCGTAACAGATAAACACGAAGTAGAGCGTGTTCCTGGTGTGCCCCATCCAGACTTCGGTCTTCTCGGTCTCCGGCTGCCCGTCGCGCGGCGTGTTCTGGATGAAGTCCCTTACTTCAGCAAGGTGATCCCGCAGTTCCGGTCGCGGTTTCATGTCCGCGAAGTCTGAAAGATGGATTGAGGCCGAAAGCAGCGGCACCTTCACGTCAGTGGGCGCCTGTTGCTTTGGAGGCTCGGCGGGAACGGCCGTCGGCTTGTTGTTCTGCGCGAATGCTGATGCTGTGAGAACAAAGAACAGTAGCCAAGCCAGCAACTTCCGCGACATGGTACTAACATACGAAATGAGGCGCGGTCCCGTTCACCACCAAACGGTTGGGGCTCTCCTCAACGCCGGAAATGTGACGAAACGCATGATTCGTGGGTGTGAATGGAACGATTTTGACGCGATCTGGTCGATTATCAACGACGGCGCCGAGGCCTATCGCGGCGTCATTCCTCCCGACCGGCTGCGAACCCCCTACATGTCGCGCGAGGAGTTGCGTCACGAAATTGAATCGGGCGTCGGCTTCTGGGGATACTCCGACGGGGACGAATTGCTCGGCGTGATGGGCATCCAAGATGTGCAAATTCAGGGTGTGCCGGACGTCACCCTCATCCGGCACGCGTATGTTCGCACCGGCAGGCAGGGGCGCGGCATTGGCGCCCAACTCCTGGGACACCTGCGGCAACTCACGCCTCGGCCGGTGCTTATCGGCACTTGGGCCGATGCAGACTGGGCCATCCGTTTCTATCGCCGGCATGGGTTTGAGACCGTCGGCCGCGAGGAGAAGGACAGGCTGCTGAAGCAATATTGGACCATACCCGACCGGCAGGTTGAAACCTCTGTGGTGATGGCCGACGCGCGATGGCGAGAACGCCTGTAACTCGCACGATCGATGGAAGTACCAGCCGTTCATCCGGGCAGACCAACCCTGCTGATAGAATAGAAATTGCCGCATTGCGCGGCTACCAGCAATCTTGGACTCCATCAATGGTCCGCATGCCGGCGTTAACTTCAGCGCGGACTGATGGTTGCGATCTCAGGGCCACACACATGGCCGAACCCATACGAAGGAAAAACTGCTCCTGTGACTCAGACGATACGCAATATCGCCATCATCGCCCACGTTGACCACGGCAAGACTACGCTCGTAGACGCCATGCTGCGCCAATCCGGCACCTTCCGCGCCAACGAGCAAGTGGCCGAACGCGTGATGGACTCCAACGAACTGGAGCGGGAACGCGGCATCACCATCCTGGCCAAAAACACCGCCATCAACTTCGAAGGCGGCAAAATCAACATTGTCGATACACCCGGCCACGCCGACTTTGGCGGCGAGGTGGAACGCGCGCTCAAAATGGTGGATGGCGTCATGCTCCTGGTCGATGCGGCCGAAGGCCCGCTGCCGCAGACGCGTTACGTGCTGGCCAAGGCCCTTGAAGCCAAGCTGCCGCCCATCGTGGTCATCAACAAAATCGACCGCCCCGACGCGCGTCCGCAGGAAGTGCTCAACGAAATTTACGATCTCTTCATAGACCTCGATGCGGAAGAGGATCAACTTGACTTCCCGGTCCTTTACGCGGTGGCCAAGCAGGGTACGGCAACGCTCGATCTCGCCAAGCCTGGCGAAAGCCTGCAGCCGCTCTTCGAGACCATCGTGAACACCATTCCAGCCGCCACCGGCGACTCCGAAGGCGCGCTGCAAATCCTGGTCACTAACCTCGACTACTCTGACTACTTCGGCCGCATCGCCATCTGCCGTGTCTTTCAGGGCACCCTGCATGCCGGCGACGACGTGCTCATCTCCAAGCGCAGCGGTCAGCTTGAGAAGACCAGGATCACCAAGCTTTTCACCTTCAACGGCCTCAAGCGCACGGAGACCACTGAAACCACGATGGGCGACATCATCGCCGTCGCAGGTGTTGAGGGCATCACCATCGGCGAGACAATCACCAGCGTTGAAAACCCCGCGCCGCTGCCTCTCATCGTGATTGACGAACCGACCATCGCCATCCAGTTCAGCGTGAACAACTCGCCGTTCGCCGGCCGCGAAGGCAGTTACGTAACCAGTCGCAATCTCCGCGAGCGCCTCGAAAAGGAACTGCTTACCAACGTCTCCATCCGCGTGGAAGAGACGGGCTCGCCCGACACGTTCAAGGTCTTGGGCCGCGGCGAATTGCAACTCGCCATCCTTATCGAGATGATGCGCCGGGAAGGGTTTGAACTAACGGTCGGACGCCCCGAAATCGTCACCAAAGTCGTTGAAGGCGTGAAGATGGAGCCCGTCGAGCACTTGACGATTGACGTGCCTGAAGAGCATACGGGCGTAGTGATTGAAAAGCTCGGGCCGCGCAAGGGCGAGATGACCAAGATGCACAATCACGGCTCCGGCCGCGTGCGCATGGAGTTCCGCGTACCCAGCCGCGGCCTCATTGGCTTGCGCAGCGAAATGCTGACGGAAACGCGCGGGACAATTGTCATGAACGCGCTCTTCGACGGCTATATTCCTTATCAGGGCGAGATTCCGCAGCGGCCAACAGGCGCGCTCATCGCCGATCGCCAGGGCCTCACCACCACCTACTCGCTCAACGGCCTGCAGGAGCGCGGCATCCTCCTTGTCGGCGCAGGCGTTGAAGTCTACGAAGGCATGGTCGTCGGCGAGCACTCCCGCGACAACGACCTCGACGTGAACGTGGTCCGCGAAAAGAAGCTCACCAACATGCGCGCATCCAGCGCCGACGACGCTATCCGCCTCGTCCCCTATCGCTCGCTCAACCTTGAGCAGGCCATCGAGTTCATCGCCGATGACGAAATGGTTGAGGTCACGCCGAAGTCGCTTCGCCTGAGGAAGAAAATCTTGCAAGCGAATCGCCGGCCAAAGAAGTACGAAAAGGCTGAGGTGTAGGGCCTATGGCATTCGAGATTTGCTTTACGGGCGATCCGAATGAATTCCTGGACGATGATCCAACTATTCCGTCTGCCATTGGATTGATCCGCGTTGGATCGCTGGAAGAGAACTTCGTTTCAAGCCTTTACGAGTGGAGCAAAGAAGACTACGAGGCTCAATGGCTGAGTTCTCTTCGCGGTTTCGTTTCGGGATCCGACAGAGCGGTCCTCATCACTTGGTATGTCAACTGCAAAGAGTCGTCGAACCTGCAATGGTGGGCTCTCTACCGGGGCGAGTCCAGCATCGTTCATGTGCAAAGCCATATGCCGTGGTGCCGCAACTTCACCCGGGAGTTCTTGGTCGAAGAGGCTAGCAGTTTTTTGCACGACCGGATCACCGTCAATGAAGATGAAAACCGCATTTCAGAATGGGACGTCCCCGTTGGAGAGGTCGAAGCTTTTGTCGAACGGCTCGCGTCTAGGGTTGTTGCGACGGCGTAACGGCGGCGCTCCTAGCCGCACCCCGCTACTTCTATAGCCTTTTCTTCGCCTCCAGCACCCGCTCCAGCGCCTCTTCCGCCGTCGCTCCCACTGACGACAAATGCCCCATCTTCCGCCCCGGCCGCGCCGTATGCTTCTCATACAAATGGAGCCGCACGCCCGGCACCGCCAGCGCCGCCGCAAAATCCGGCTCGTGCCCCATCCACACATCGCCCAGCAGATTCACAATCGCGCACGGCGCAATCAGAGACGTATCGCCAAGCGGCAAATTCAACGCCGCCCGCACCGCCTGCTCAAACTGGCTGGTCACGCAGCCGCGCTCGCTCTGGTGATAGCTGTTGTGCGGCCGCGGCGCCAGTTCGTTCACAAAGAGTTCTCCCTGCCTGGTGACGAACATCTCCGCGCACAACAGCCCCTCAATGCCCAGCTTCGCAATGATGTCGGCTGCCAGTTCTTCCGCGCGCGCTTCCAATTCGGGTGAAATACCGGCAGGCAGCACGCTCCACGCCAATATCTGATTCTCGTGGTGATTGCGCGCCGCCGGAAAACTGCGCACCTCGCCCGCGGGATTCCGTGCCGCCATCACGCTGATTTCGATGTCCAGTTCCAGCGCCTGCTCCGCCACGCAAGGCCGCCCGCCCAACGCGTTCCACGCCGCGCGAATCTCCTGCTCGTCCGCAGACTGAATGCGCACCTGCCCGCGCCCGTCGTATCCGCCGCGCCCGATCTTCAGGAACACCCGCCGACCCAGCGCCGCCACTGCCTCGCGCAGTTCCGCCTCGCTCCGCACCACGCGAAACGGTCCCACTGGAAATCCATTCTCCGCCAGCCACGGCTTCTGCAGCGTCTTGTCCTGGATAATGCGAATCGGCTCCTCGCCCGGCCGCAGCGGCGCAATCGCAGCCACCCGCGCCAGGGCGTCCACGCCAATCTGCTCAATCTCCAGCGTCACCGCATCGGCGCCCGTTGCCAGCCGCTCGGCCGCCGCCGCGTCGTCCCACGCGCCCACAATCGTCTCATCCACCACAAAGCTCGCCGGGCACGCCGCTTCAGGATCCATCACCCGCACGCGATAACCCATGGTGCGCGCCGCCATGGCCATCATGCGCCCCAGCTGACCGCCGCCGAGAATGGCAAGAGTCCCGCCAGGTGCAACCGTTTTGGTGCAGAGGGGGGGGAGGGGGGGGGTGGATCAAGCCGGCTGCTCCTCATCCAGTCTTTGATCGAGTACTTCCTGCGTCCGCGCCGCCCGCCACGCCACCAGCCGCTCATACAGCGCAGCGTCAGTGGTGGCCAGAATCTCCGCCGCCAGGATCGCCGCATTCGCCGCGCCTGCCTTGCCAATCGCCAGCGTTCCCACCGGCACGCCCTTCGGCATCTGCACAATCGACAGCAGCGCATCCAGCCCGTTCAATTGCGTCGCCGGCACCGGCACGCCCAGCACCGGAACCAGCGTCTTTGCCGCCAGCATGCCCGGCAAATGCGCCGCGCCGCCCGCTCCGGCAATGATGCAACGAAGTCTGCGCTCGTGCGCCGTCTCCGCATACTTGAAAAGCAGGTCCGGCGTCCGATGCGCGCTCACCACCCTGGCTTCGTATGCAATGCCCAGCATGCGCAGCACCTCGACCGCTGCCGACATCACGTCGTAGTCGCTCTTCGAGCCCATCACCACGCCCACCAGCGGCCGTTCGCTCATGAGGAAATTATACGAGGGCCAACCACGGGCATCTAAGCCTGTTCCCTGTTCCCTGTTCCCTGTTCCCTGTTCCCTGCCTTTCAATGCCGGTGCCACGCCTCCACCGCCACCTCAATCACGGCAAACAGCACGCTCACCGCTGCCAGAAACCCCTTTGCCCGCGACCAGTTCTGCTCATGAGTCTCAATGCGGCGCTCCAGTTCGCCGATGCGCCCGCCATTCCCGTCGCCCATCAACCCGTTCATCTGCGTCTTCAGCACGCTCAGGTCGCTCAACACCTGTGCCTCGAATTCATCCATCATGCGCATCGCATCCACCCAACCCTTTCAACTCCGGCGCGATCATCACGCCCCCAGCGGCACATTGATAAACAGCGCCGCGGAAAACTCCGAGTAATTCGGCGGAGTCGCGCCATCGTACATCCTGATATAGAAGCGATCGTTTGCCGATAGCCGCGGCAATGCGAGAGTGGCCTGCGAACCGCGCAGCACCAGGTCCGGATCCTCGCCCGCCATGAATGCGTAATCGCGCCGCCGCACCTCAAACCCGCCGCCGCTGGGCGGTGTCACGCCCGGACAGATTGTGACCACGCTCCCACTCACCGTCACCGAGACATCATTCAGATTCGCAAGCACCGTTGGCGCAACCGCCGCCGGCAGCCAGGCATCCGCCGGCACTGTGGTGCTGGTATGAATCGCCAGATCGTCTGCCCAATCATTCGCAAAGGCAATTGCGTACTGCACCACGTCCGGAGTGCTCGCACCGTAGCTCAGATTCACGCTCCGCACTACCATCTGCGCATTCAAACCGCCCGACGCAGCATTGAGCGCCAGCGCATCGCCTGGCCACACATCGGTCGCGAAATCAAAGTTCGTCCCACGATAAGTCCCGCTCCACAGCGCGCTCACACTCGCAGCAGCCTGCGCCAACGTCGCCGCCGCATTGCGGCAATCGGCCGAACTGCGCGCCGCTGGATTCGTCACTGTCCCAATCCAACTCGCCACGGGAGCGGCCGTGCCCGCCTGCGACTGCTGGCTCGCTCCGTTCACCGCGCGCCCCACGCTGCGTTGCACTGCACGGTAAGAAACCGCAATCTGTTCTCCCACCGCAGGCACAAAGCCCGTGTAGAACACCAGTTTGCCCGTGCGCTCCACGTAGCACTCCGCAGCCTGCGCCACTGTGCCCATGCGTCGTGTCACGGCCGTTCCGCCCGGCGGCGTACTCGTCACCCAGCACGATCCAAGGCTTGTCAGATGCACCGCCCGCAGGCTGCCGTGCAGGTTTAGGCTGCTTGCGGCCACCACTGAGCAGGGCGAGGGCACATTTGCCATTTCGCCGTCATACAGGGTAACCGGCATCCCCGCCACGCCATTCACAAATTCCTGAATCTCGAACGTCAGCTTTGCCGGCCCCAGGATGACTCCGCCGCCATTACTGATCGCGCCGGTATCGCCGCTCGCAAAGTACGTTGCCAGCTGCCGCTGCATCTCAGGGCAGTACACCCGCACACGCAGCGTGTATTGATTCGCTGCGTTTAAGTTGAACGTGGTCCCCGAGGCACAGCCGGCCACAATCGGCTGCAGCCGCACGTTCCCAGTCCCCTGCTGCGCTGTCGCCTGAAATCCAGCCACGCAATCTGACACTGTTTGCACGCCGGTGAAGAATCCGCACAAAATTCCCGTGCTCGCGTTGGCCAGGGACAAGCCCTCCGCCTCCAGCAGCAGCGTGCCGCCCATCTCAATCGGATCGATCCACGCCATGAGCGTCTGGCCATCAATTCCGCTGCCGCCCGTCATCATCAGTCCGCTCGCGCCCAGGTTGAAATAGTTCGAACCAGCCGGAGCGTTCCACGCCGCGCCGTTAATCTCCGGCTCGTTAAACAGCTCCTCAATCAACGTCGTCTTTGATGCGGGATTGAAGAACGGCTCAGCCGCAAGATCGAACTGCGTGGTCACGCCATCGCCCAGAAAATACTCGGCCACGTAAGCGGCCGGCTCGTGTTCGCCGCACACCGTAATGTCGTTGGCCATGGCGCGCCTGGTCCCGGCGTTCAGCGCGAGATTCGCCAGTGACAAACTTCCGTCTCCCTCGTTGAGCGTATGAATCGCTGCCGGAATAGCATTCAGCGCCAGCGCGCCTTCCGTGGCGCGGTAAGCTGCCCGGGCCTGTGCGGCCGCAAGTCCCGCGCTCTTGCTGAACGGAGCGCCTGCCTCCGGAACAAAATGGCCCACTGGCGTGTTGAGCGTCAGCGCGCCGGTCGCAAGCGCACCCGCTCCCGCATGCGCCACCAGCGCCGTTAATAGCGGACCCGCATTCAGGCCGCTCAATCCCTTGCTGAACTCCATCAGCGCCTGGTCAAGCAGAATCTCGTCGCTCGCCGCCTGCACCGCAAACCGGTACCGCGGCCCGTCGAGCGCAAGCCCCGCGTACTCCGGCATCGGTGTCGCTACAACATAGCCCGTAAAGTACACCGTCCCGTCGTCACCTGTTACTGCAAGCGATTCAAACCGCGCAGGCATAGCAAGCGAACCATCACTCGGCAAGCTCAATGCAAATGCGCACACCGACGGTTCGTTGAGCTTGCGCACAATCTTCAGCGGCTGCGCCCCATCGAGCGCAGCGCCATAGTCCCGCCCCTCAATCACAATCTTCATCGTGCTCTCTCTTTTCGCACTGCTTCCCAGTCCCTAGTTGTGAGGTTTCAATAGATTGTCCATCTGATCGGGACCTGTAAAGCTGGGTTTGCGAAGACTCAGTAATCCAGGAGACCAGATGGACTATCACAAGAATGCCCGAACGACGGTGTGGAGTCGAGAGCAGATGATCAGACGGGTCATTGAGCAGGGATCCACGTTGGCGGCGGCTGCAGCCGCCGCCAACGTGAGTGCCAAGACTGCCGGCAAGTGGGTGCGGCGCTATCGAGAGCTGGGTACAGCGGGGCTTGTGGATCGCACCTGCCGGCCGCATCGATTGCATCGACCCACTCAGCCGGAGCAGGCGGAGCTGGTTGAAGCTCTACGCCGGCAGCGCTGGACGGGGTTGCGGATCTCCCAGCAGACCGGGCTCAGCCGCGCCACGGTCAGCCGCATTCTGCGTCACCGCAAGCTCAGCCGCATGCGTGATTTGGAACCCCGCCAGCCGGTGCAGCGATACGAACATCTGCGCGCCGGCGATATGCTGCACCTGGATATTAAGAAGCTGGGCCGCATCGCCAGGCCCGGCCATCGCGTCACCGGAAACCTGGCTGACCGCACCCGTCGCGTCGGCTGGGAGTACGTCCATGTGGCCATCGACGATCACTCCCGGATCGCCTTCTCCGCCATCTTCCCCGACGAAAAGGCTCATTCCACCGTGGCCTTCCTCAACCAGACTCTGGCCTACTACCAGCGCTTCGGCATCGGCTTCAAAGCTGTGCTTACCGACAATGGACCGGCCTATCGTTCGCGTGCTTTTGCTGCGGCCTGCCGCGCTCTGGGCCTCAGGCATCGCTTCACCCGGCCCTACACCCCGCGCACTAACGGCAAAGCCGAACGCTTCATCCGCACCGCTCTCCAGGAATGGGCCTACGCCCGCACTTACCAAAACTCAGAGCAAAGGCAGGCCGCTCTGATGCCCTGGCTGCACGAATACAACTGGCACAGACCACATACCAGCCTCAACTACAATCCGCCCATTAGCAGGGCAGGTCTTGATCGGAACAATCTGTTGACACTACACACCTAGTCCTTAGTCCCTGGTCCCTGGTCCCTGCCTTCATCACACCGCCGCGTTCTTCGCCGGCACAAAGCTTCGGTAGCACACCACACGCTCGCCATCCAGCGGGTCCGTGACCGGCAACGCCAGAAACTCCGCGCTGAGCACCACCCGTTCCAGCCTGCCCTTGTCCTTGCCTGCCATCGGCATCGCATTCTCCTCCGCGCTCTTCATCGATTGCAGTCGCGGATAGTGGAAGAAGATCCGCTCCCCCATCCCGCCTTCCATCACGAACAGAGCCGACCACTCCTGGTAAAACGACCCGCCTTCGCGATCGACAAATCCGCTCACCGCCTGAACCTTCGCGCCCGCCGCGGGCGCGCCGCCCGGCAACGCTTCGGCCAGCGTTAGGCCGCTCGAATTTGCCGCCGCCACCAACGCAACGTTGAACGTCACGCGGCGAATGTAGTCGACATCCGCGAGCGCCTTGCGCACGTAGGCTCCCGTGATCGGCGCGCCAACAAAGCCCGTCTGTCCCGCGTAGTCCACGTCCACGGCAACAATCTGTCCGGCCGCAAAGTTTGCTGCGTCCGGCGCCGTCAGCGATATCGTTGTCGCCGTCGATCCGCTCTGCACCATCGCCGCCGGCGCGGCCTGCGCACCCACTCCCGCGTTCGCCGCGCCGCCGGCCGGCGCCAGCACGTTCATGTGTTGCGAGCCCGTGGCCAGCGCCATCGTCAGCTTTGTCCAGCTCAAAAACTGCAGGCTCACCTGCGCGCCAACGCTGTCCCTTACCTGGGCCAGCGCCGCCGCGGGAACGCCTGCCGCAATGGCTGTCGTTGTGCTGACGGCCTTGCGCGCAAAGCCTTCAATGAATCCCAGGCTGACCCACGGAGACGGCGGCGTATCCAGTTGAAACGCACACTGCTGCGATGGATCAAACAGCACCGGTGTTTGAGTGGTGCGATTCACCGGCGCGAAATACGCGCGCACGCGGCGCACCACCGGCGCGGCGGCGGAAAACCAGTTGGCTGCCATTTACTCCCCCTGCTCCTGATAGCTGTAGACCATCACCTTGACCGAGCGGCCCAGCCGGTCGCGCTGCGTCACGCACGGCGTAAACACCGGCTCATCCCAGAAAACCTGCGTCAGCATCTGCACCGGTGGCGAGAGCGCGTAGTTCACCTTCGGCGTGTGAAACGGCTGCAGCAGCGCCAGCACTTCGCTGTCCATCGCGCTCAGCGCACGCCCGCGGTCGAGCCCCCCAAAGCTCTGGCTCCCGCACGTGCTGTACAGAATCTCAACCTCCTCCACAACCAGGCTCGACGCCAGGTCCACATCCACACCCATGCCCAGCCACCGCACCACGTACACTTCGCTCGGCAGTTGGGGAAACGGCGCCTCGGCCTCTTCCACCACCATCCCCGGCCGCACCGCGCCGCGCACCAATATCGTTCGCTCCGGGTTGAGCGCCGCAAGCCGATTCCGCAAAGCCATGTAAAACGAATCCTTCGCATTCTGCATAAAAGGCTCCTAAACACAGGGGCTGGGGACTAGGGACTAGAAAGCCCCTTCCAATGCCCTCATTTGTTGATCACTGCAACTTGGTCGTTGTTTGATGAGCGGCGCCTCACTCGATTGCCAACGTGTGCATTCACGCTCTCATTGACTAGTCCCTAGCCCCTAGTCCCTAGTCCCTTCCGTCACACTCCCTGTTGCCCCGTCTCACGCAACAGCAGCCGATACAAATACACCTGGCCGAATGCCTCATTCGAGGCCACCGATTCAATCAGGTAATCCTGCCCCGCCACCGTCACCACCAGCGTCATCGCAAACAGCGACTGCGCCGAAGGCACGTCCAGCGCGCTCACCTGCTGCTGTACACTGCTCGCCGAAATGAGCAGCTCCCACTGCGATTGCCCGCCTTCCTGAAATTTGGGCCGTAGCTTGCGCATCGCCACCGGGCTCAGCACAACATCGGCAAATGTGTTTGCAACCAGCCCCAGTTCACTCATGCTGCCGTCGGTGGTGGTGGCGCTCACGCGCAGTTGCGCGCTGGTGCCGCCCGCACTCCGCAGCAGCGCATCGGCCAGCATCTGCGGCGCTCCCGTCGCATTGCGCGGTGCCGTATCGCTCATCGCTCACCCCACCCTGTTCGCGACATACGGACGCAACCATTGCTTCACCGTGTCGTCCAGAAGCGAACTCGAAAAATACTGCATCTGCATCGTGTCGATCCGCGTGCGGCTCGCATTCAGCGCCGGCGTCGACTGCGCATTGCGCACTATCTGCGCACACGCGCTCTTCACGTCATCGCCAATCACGTTCAACCCCGCCGTGTAAGTCACGCTGATCTCGGTGAACGTCATGCCAAATAGATTCATCGGAAACGTCAACTCACCGGTAGCCGGGTCGTAATCCACCGTGGCCGGATCAATCGCAATCCATTGCCCCGGCAGCGAGAATGCCCACGCCATCTCAAACAGGGGCTCGTTCGCAGTCTCGCCGCGCCGCGGCCTTGCGTAGCGCCCCTGCACGCTCACCAGAGCCGACGTCGCCGCTCCCATCAACGCCAGGGGCAGATAGCTCAAACGCACCGTTTGCGCCTCGCGCACCAGCCGCAGGCGCTCCGTGTACTCCATAACATTCAGGTCCGGCCGCCTGCAGTAGCTGTTGATCAACGCCGTCGCCGACGTGATCCAGTCCGCCGTAGTCGATGCCGGCAATCCATAATTCGGGTAATCCGCTGGCTGCAGATATGCCATGTGTTCCTCCGAAAAGCAGTTCACAGTGAACAGTGCACAGTGAACAGTAATTAGGTCCCGTGGTCAGACATCAGGACCACTAGAAGAGAATCAGCGGGCAGTGAACGGCAATCAGCAATTGGAAACTGAAGATGTCAACCAGCCACCGTCTGCTGTTCACTGTTCACTGCTCACTGTTCACTGGTTCTTAACGATCAACCAACACCTGGTAGTGCGCATAGTTCGCGCCCTTCACCACCACCGCGCCAAACTTCACCGCCACATACTGCTGTGCCAGCGAGCCCGGCATGCCAAGTTGGAAAATCCGCGGAGTCGGATCGCCCAGCCAGTGGTACTCAATCAGGTCCTCCGTCACGATGTACGCCGGCAGCACAGCCGATCCCGAACCCGGCGTCCCCGTGTAGCTGAGGCTCCAGTCCGGAATCAAGGGCAGATCGCCGGCCTGCGTGGCCAGCATCTTCACGCGGAACCCGCCCGTGATCTGATCCGAATTCAACACCACGTTGAACTCCGACTTCATCTCGCGGTCAATCAGGTCCAGCAGCACCGGGTTGGCGTAAATCGCCGTCGGCCGCACGTGATAGCCGTTGCTGGCCACCATCTGCGCCACCGTCGACTTCAGCCCGTCCACAATCGACGCCGTGGTTCCGATCGTCATCGTATTCCCGCCAGCCGCAATCTGCGCCATCGCGCCCATGTACTGGGTCGTCGTCGGCGTGCTCAGGCTGGTGTCGGTGCCGTTCCACAGCGCCACGTCGTGCGTTACCATCACGCCGCTCACCGTGTCCACCAGGTCCTTGGCCTGCAGATAAGCGAATTGCTGTTGCTGCTGTCCGAGTTCGATGTCGAACAGGTTGTAGTTGATCTGCGCCACAATCGCCTTCAGCGGCACGCTGCGCTCCACGCGCGTCGGGCTCACCGTCGGCGCCACAATCGAGCGCGGATTCACAAAGCCCGCTGCGCCCGGCGTCGGCAACGCCGTCTCTTCAAAGAAGCGCGATGGGTGACCGGTTGCCGGCACCTGCTTGATGCGCTGCCCGAATGGGCTGGAGCGACGGCAGATGTCGAAAATCTCGGTCTGGTACAGCGGAACTTCAACGGCTCCCGGTCCGATGAAATCGGCGGCGGCATGGATATCTGCAAACGAAACGTTCATAACGTCCTTCTGCCTCTTCAAGGCAAGTAATGCCCGCGCCATCCGCCACAAGATCGCGGCGGACAGCTTACTCCGGGCTTGGTTGATGGTTGAATGCGTGCGCGGGAACCCCGGCAAGATCGACTAATACGGATTGAAAGTCAAGCTCGGCTTACTTAGTCACGCAACAGGTTAGTCGATAACTAGGTCGTGAAGGCAGCGAGTTACAGTCCGCGAACAAGACTAAGTTGCGGAAGATAGACACAGCGCGCGAGAACTACTTCCGACCTTCCTCAGATTGCTCCCGCCCGATGCAGTTGGCTCTTCACCGCAATTCGCTGTTCCAGGCTGAGTCCACCCAGTGCGGCATCCAGCGTCTTCACATCCACCGGGCCGTCGCCAATCCCATGCTTCGCCAGCATCTCGGTGGTCGACGCCGGCACCGTTCTGCGCAATGGATTCTCAACCGCTGCCGGCTTCGTCGCAGCAACCGCCCTGGCCTGTTGCGAAGAACCCTGTTCTGCCTTCAACTCGGCGATCTCCCGCTCCGCCGCGGCCAGCTTTTCCGCGAGTTCTTCTTCGCGGCGCGTCTGCTCCACCGTCGCGGAGATCCTCTCCACCTGCCCGCTCAACGCAGTCTGGCGCTCCTCCAGCAACGTCAGCGTACGTTCCAGCAGCGTGGCCGCGGCCTCGAGCCGCTCCGCTACCTCATGCTCTTTCGTTTCCATGTTCTTCCTTTCTTAGTTACAGGGACTAAAAGCAAGGGACTGAGGGACTAAGGGACTAGGGACTAGAAAGACACGGTTGGCGTTCGTTGTTCCGGATACACTCCAAACAAGAAATCGACAGCCAACATGCAAGACGCAAGCGTCCGGCATCAACCCTTAGTCCCTTAGTCCCTTAGTCCCTTAGTCCCTAGTCCCTAGTCCCTAGTCCCTCGTTATCAACTCGCCATCCGGAAACTCGTCTCCCGGTACGCCGCTTTCTCCCGCAGCAGAATCGCCGCCCCGGTAAACGTCACCCGCGTCAGCTTCCAGATCTCCGCGTTCATGTTCTCCACACGCGCATCGGCAATCTCGTAGCTCATCCCCAGCGCCTGCGGATCCTGTGCCTGGATCGCCTTGGCCACGTCGGGAAAATCCCGCGCGTACAAATAGCCGCGCACCACCAGGCGCTTGCCGCTCAGCACGGCCTCGGTCACCAACCCGATCTTGCACCGCGCATCGTGCCCATCCCACCCCGGCCGGTAATCCACCGCCATCCCCAGCAGCGACGGCAGCGCCTTCTCCGCCGCCTCCCTGGTGAGCAGCACGCGATGTCCGCGCGCGCCCGCCGGCGCCTTGTCGCTGGCGGCATTAACTACGGTAAGTACTCCCTCGAACTCCACCCGGTTGGGGTGGCCCTCGACGGCCGGGAACTTCACTGCCATCGCTTCCAGTTGCATGCGTACTCCATTCGGGCCAGGTTCGACCCATTGGTAATTGCGTCATTTGTTCGTTGTTGTACAAAGCTTTCAGCTCTCAGCTTTCAGCCGTCAGCTATCAGCTATCAACTTTCAGCCATCAACATCGAAAAAGAACCGAAGGCTGAGAGCTGAAAGCTGGGAACTGAACACTGTTCACTGCTCACTGTTCACTGTCCCTAACGCCCCCAGCCCGCGCATCGCGCGCACTTCATTCACCGTCAGCACCCCGGCCTGCAGCAGTTGCACCTGCACCGCCAGTTCCGTGTTCTCATCCCGCGCGCTCAGGTCGTTGAACACAAACTCGAACCCGCGCCACCCAATGCATTTGGCGAACAGGTCCCGCGTAATGTGCCCCGCGATCAACTGCGCCAGCGGCAAGATCGCCCCGCGAAACGCCTCGTCCGCCAACTCCGCTGCTGTCGAGCGGTTCACATCGCTCTCCAGCCCCAGCAACAGCGGCGGCAACCCAAACGCGTTTGCCACCATGCGGATCAGAAACTCCTGCCATGCGAGCCGCAAATCGGCATCGGTGCCCTGCGCAAATCGCAGCACCTCAGGCTTCTGCTCGGTCGAGATCAGCGGCACCCTTCCCGTGCCCTCAATCTCGTCCTGCCACCACCGGATCAACCGGTCGTGCTGCGACGGCGTGGCCTCGTTCAGCC
>Ga0206870_1161_pt1 | contig 16225 bp, 10 predicted proteins | sample Alteio_BWOrgCont_36_FD_152620 | JGI IMG/M metagenome (GOLD analysis project Ga0206870, IMG submission 152620) | Enriched cells from forest soil in Barre Woods Harvard Forest LTER site, Petersham, Massachusetts, United States -... | ecosystem: Environmental > Terrestrial > Soil > Temperate forest >... | reverse complement strand
CATGACGAGTCCGCCGACGACGCCGAGGACGGTGGTGGCGGCGAAGGAAAGCGTGCTGGTGGCGGTGAGCGACTTCATCACGTTGTCGAGCAGGCGCTGGACGCCGGCGGAGTAGACGGCAGCCTCGCGCTCCTCGGCGTGATAGCCCTTGACAACGCGCACCCCGCCTATCGATTCGCCGAGGCGGCCGGAGACCTCGGAGTTGATTTTGTTGCGCTCTCGGAAGATGGGCCGGATGGTCTTGAAGGCGTTCTGCAGGACGATGACGAAGGCGACGATGACGGCGAAGACGATGAGCGTCATGCGGTGACTGCTGCGCATGAGGAAGACGAAGGCGAGGACGGCGGTGAGGAGTCCGCCGACGAACTCGACCAGGCCGGTGCCGACGAGGTTGCGCACGCCTTCAACGTCGGACATGATGCGCGACACGAGAGCGCCGGTGCGATTGGCGTCAAAGAAGGCGACGGAGAGGCGTCCCACGTGCTCCTGCACCTGGCGGCGGAGGTCGGCGATCATGCGCTGCGCGGCTTTGGAGAGAAGCTGGGTGAGCGAGAAGGAGGTAACGGCCTGAACGGCGGTGGAGAAAAAGACGAGTCCCACGAGGAGCAGGAGCTTTTCAGGATGGTGGTGGTTGAGGACGGTGTCGATGAAGTACTTAGTTGAGAGCGGCAGGACAAGGCCGGCGACACGGTTGATGGCGACGAGGAGGAGTCCGAAGAGCAGGAGCCAGCGCCGGGGACGCACGAGCCGCCAGACTTCGGGCATGACCTTCTTGAGCTCGGGCTTCTTTTTGGGCAGCTCGCCTGCGGCGGCGCGCATGGCCCCCCGCGAAGACGTGGTGCGCTCGGCTTTCATGGACGTCGACATGGACCCGGGACGCATTGGCTGATCCTTATATTAAGGCTGCGGCGTCAGGCTCGGGCGCGTCGGGCATTGATGAAGGATCGCACACAGAGGATGACGAAGACGAGGAGCAGGACGGACATGGCGGCCTTTTCTTCGACGGCGATTGGATGCGCGTACTGCACTCCACGAAGCATCTGAATGTAGTCGTAAATGCTTTTGGCGGTGCCGAGGAAGCCAAGCAGGCCGACGGTAACGGCTATGTGCATGTGCAACATGCGCTTTTTAGCGTCTTCGGTGGAGGCGAGGCCGCCGAGGAGAGCGAGGATGAGTCCGACGACGGAGGGGATGAGCGCGGTGGGAGCGTGCAGGGGCGAGGAGACGAATCCTAGGATGCCGAGAAGGATGAGGACGAGGCCGAACATGATGGTGAGTTTTGCCATGGCTTTTAGGTGAGGATAGCAGTTTGGAGCAGGGATTAGGGATCAGGGCTCAGGGCTCAGGGCTCAGGGCTCAGGGCTCAGCAAGGCTAAACCACGGAGGATGTCGCGGGCTGCGGCTTCGGGGGGCTGCGTGGCATCGACGCGCAGGGCGTCGGCGGGCATCTCGAGTGTGTCAAGCTGGCTCTGGAGCAGTGCGGGATTCATGAAGTGGCCGGGGCGCTGGTTCATGCGGGCGGCGAGAACGGCGACGGGGGCTTCGAGAAGCACGAAGCGGCAGGAGCCGAAGGGCAGGTCTTTGGCGAGAATGTCGCGATAGGACTGCTTGAGCGCGGAGCAGGTGAGGATGCCGCTGATGCCCTCGCGCTGCCATCCGGTGAGGACTTCGTGCAGGCTGTTGAGCCAGGGGATGCGGTCCTCGTCGGTGAGGGGGATGCCGGAGTGCATCTTCCGGCGATTGGCTTCGCTGTGGTAGTCGTCGCCCTCGGCGAATTCCCAGCTGGTCAGCTCGACGAGCGCCTGGGCGATGGTGGACTTTCCGGAGCCGGCGACTCCCATGACGATGAAGATCATGTCTGCGGTGTTTCCTGTTGAGATTGCTAGAGCAATTGTTTCACGTCGGCGAGGAGCTGCTCGGGAGTCCAGTCATTGGTGGGGTACCACTTGTAGACCTTGCCCTCGGGATCGATGACGATAGTGGAGAGCGAGTGGGTGATGGTACGGTCTTTTTCCGGCGTGGCTCCGACAAGGAAGAACTTCAGTACATCAGGCAGTTCCGCCTGGGGCGGCGCGGCGAAGTCCCAGTGGTTGAATTTCTCCCCGGTGTAATTGCCGGTGTAGGAGCCTCCGTAGCTGCGCAGGACGGCCGGGGTGTCGTAGGCGGGATCGAAGCTGACGCTGAGCAGGTGTGTCTTCGCGTAGAGCTCGGAATCAGAGGTGAGCAATTTGTCGAGGCGGGCGAAGTTGCGGCTCATGCGCGGGCAATAGTCGGCGAGCGGACAGCGCGTGTAGATGAAGGTGACGAGCAGGATCTTGCCGCGGAATTGCGAGATGTGAATGAGCTTACCGCTCTGGTTGAGCAGCTTGAAGTCGGGGACGGGGTCGCCGGGGTTGAGCGGCTTGTAGGCGACGGGCGGCTTGTAGTCGGCATTGGCCTGGCCGACGACGACGATGTTGTCGAGTGCGCTCTCGGAGTCGGAGGTGAAGAGGTCGGCGGTGATGGTGTCTCCGGGGTGGAGCTCGCTGATGATGCCGGGATTCCTGAGGGAATAAGGCATGATCATGGCTTCCATGTAGCCGGGGATAGCTTCGGAGTCGAGGGTGACGGCGCCTTTGGCGGCATCGGTGGAGACGACGACTCCGCGGATGTGGTGAGGCTTTTCGCCGGTAGCGGTGCGGGCAGCGGGTGTGGAGTTGCCGTGACAGCCGGTGCTAACGATGATTGCGCCGAGCGCGAGCAATGCGAGAAGGCAGGATGAAAAGCGCTTCACTCCTCAGTTTACATAAACAGGGATCAGGGCTTGGGGATCAGGGATCAGGCTTCCACAGAACGGGCAGTGCCTTTCCGCAGTATTCTTCTTAGTATCCTTCCTTAGTTACGGCTTGATGCGGCTTCCCATTGAAATCGAGAGTGCGTTTGAGAACGGCGCGACGGTTCTCACTGCGAACGTGCGTGCGGCGCGCTGGCTGCGGCGCGAGTATGCGCTCCGGCAGCGTGAGGCGGGCAGGCGGGTGTGGGCGACTCCGCCGATTGAGGATTGGGACAGCTGGGTGCTGCGGCTGTGGCAGGCCCACAGCATGGCGCGGGCTGATGTTCCGCTGCTGCTGACGAGTTTGCAGGAGCGCAGCGTGTGGATGCGCATGCAGAGGGACGATGCGAAGCTGCTGGTGTCTCCCGAGGGTATGGCGGCGCTGGCGGAGGAAGCCTACAAGCTGCTCTGCGACTACGAGGCGCATGCGGAGCGCAATCGGCCGTCGGGTCAGACGGATGCGGAGCGCTTCCGGCAATGGGTAGCGCTGTTCGATCGCGAGTGCGCAAAGCAGGGGTGGGTGAGCCGAGCAAAGCTCGAATTGCTGGTGACGGAATCGCTGGCGACCGGGGCAGCCGGTGATTTGCCGCTACCGGCAAAGGTTGTGCTGCTGGGTTTCGATCGTCTCGCGCCGGCGCGGAGGAGACTGATCGCGGCATTGGAAGCGCGGGGCGTGGAGGTAGTGCTCGAGACGGGCGCGATTGTGAGTACCGCGCCGCGGCTGGTGCGGGCTACCGACCGGCGCGATGAGATTACGGCGTGCGCGCACTGGATTCGCGGATTGCTGGATGAGAATCCGCTGTTTGAGAAGAGGGCTGAGACACGGATCGGCGTGATTGTGCCTGACATGGGCGCGGTTCGCAGCGATGTGGAGCGGATCTTCCGGCGGGTGCTGATGCCGGAGACGGACGACGTGTTCGCTCCGTCGGCGCGGATGCCGTTTGAGTTTTCTTTGGGCCAGCTGCTGGGCGATGTGCCGGTAATTCGCGCGGCGCTGCTGCTACTGCGGTGGGCGGCGGGTCCGCTGAGCGAGGAAGAGATATCGTGGCTGCTGCTGTCGGGATATTTAGAAGACAGGGATCAGGGCACAGGGATCAGGGAACAGGGCAGCGTTTATCTGGCGCTGGGGAGCTTCGATGCGGCGCTGAGAAATTCGGGGTCGCTGTCGCTGGAGATTTCGCTGCGAAATATGTTGCGGGAGATGAGGCGCTTCCCTGCCCTGGCCGGTGTTCACGCGCAACTCGAAAACCTGCAGAAGATGGCCGCGATAAATCACGTGAAGGACGAAGAGCGCACGCCGGGTCGATGGGCGGACCTGGCGCAGGTTCTGCTGGACGCGGCGGGCTGGCGCGGTGCGCGGCGAAGGGACGAGATTGACTTTCAGGCACGGGCGCGCTGGGAACGTCTGCTGGATGAGGTGGCGCTGCTGGATTTCGACGGGCGGCGCGTGCGGTATCGCGAATTTGTCGCGATTCTTGAGACGCAGGCGGGTGAGGCGATCTTTGCGGCGGAGTCGCATGGCGCGCCGGTACAGGTGATGGGCGCGCTGGAGGCATCAGGGCAGCAATTCGATGCGGTGTGGTTTCTGGGTGCGGATGACCAGGCGTGGCCGGCGCGGGGAAGGCTGCATCCTCTGCTGCCGAACGATGTGCAGTGGCGCTCGGGAATGCCGCATGCGACTGCGGAAGATGACTGGGAACTGGCGAACGTGGTGACGCGGAGAATTGCTGCAAGTCAGGGATCAGGGAACAGGGATCAGGGAACAGCCCCACGTCCCAAAGTCGGGACGTGGGGCACCCACGGTGCGGTCGTGTTCAGTCATGCGGAGCGGAATAAGGATGGCGAATTGCGGCCGTCTCCGCTGATCGAGCAGGTAGCGCCGGGTGCAGAGTGGGTTCGGTCGCGCGAGTTGCTGCATGAGCTTGGAGTTGAGACGGAGGTGCATTCCGCCGCGAAGCTGCAGGAAATGGCTGATGCGTCGGGAATGATTGCATGGCCGCGGGAGGAATGTGCGGGTGGATATTCGGTGATTCGGGACCAGGCGGCGTGTCCGTTTCGGGCGTTTGCGGCGCGGCGGCTGAATGCGGAGGAGCTGAATCGCAATGACTGGGGATTGTCGGCAGCTGAGCGTGGGCTGCTGCTGCACAGGGTGATGGAGCTGCTGTGGTCTCCGGAGAAGGGACGGATGCATACGCTCGGTGACCTCGAGGCGGCGATTGAGGAAGGGCGGCTTGGCGAGGTGATCGAAGGGGCAATTGCGGATGTGTTTGCCCAGCTGATGAAGGAGCACGGCAGCGAGACGTGGATGGCAGCGTATCTCAAGAGCGAGCAGCGAAGGCTGCGGGTGCGCCTGGAAGAATGGCTTGCGAATGAAGCAAAGCGGGTGCCCTTCACGGTGGAAGCGACGGAGAAGGTGCTGGATAACGTGAGCGTGGGCGGCCTGAAGCTGCGGTTGCGGGCGGATCGCGTGGATCGTGTACAAGACGACCAGCGTGGCGATGGGAAGCGGCTGCTGCTCGATTACAAGTCAGGAGAAGTGGCGACCAAAGACTGGGAGGGGATGCGGCCGAATGAACCGCAGCTTCCGCTGTATGCGGTGTTCGGGAATGTAGAGGACGTTGCCGGCGTTTTGTTTGCGCGGATCAACGTGGAAAAGACAGCGCTGGAAGGCTGCGTGAGCGATGCGCGCGCGCAGCTGTTTGCCGATGCCACGTCGAGCTCGAAGCTGGTGAAGAATCCGTATGACGCGGAGATGCGCGATGAGTGGGCGAATGCGTTGGTGAACCTGGCAGAGGATTTTCTACACGGCGATGCGCAAGTGGATCCCAAGGATGGCAGAAAGACGTGCAGGTTTTGCGCGATGCCGGGACTGTGCCGCGTGGCGGAGCTGAGAGAAGCGGTAGGCGAAGAAGAGACCGAAGCTGGTGAAGGCGATGAGTGAGGCTGGGGTGCGACTGGCTGAGGATCTCGAGCGGCGGTCGGATCTGGAGCAGCGGGCGCTGGCGCTCGACCTGTCGCGGACCTTTATCGTGCGGGCTCCGGCGGGGTCGGGCAAGACGGATCTGCTGACTCGGCGTTTTCTGAAGCTGCTCGCCGTTGTGGATGAGCCGGAAGAGATTCTGGCGATCACCTTTACGCGGGCGGCGACGGCGGAGATGCGGTCGCGGGTGCTGGAACATCTTGAGGTTGCAGCGCGGGGTCCCGAACCCGTGCCGGATGAAGACGAGCGGGTGACGCTGGCGCGGGCGGCGCTCAGAAATTCGGATGCGCATGGGTGGAGGATTCTGGAGCAGCCGCAGCGGCTGAATATCGAGACGATCGATTCGCTGTGTCTGCGGATTGCGCATGGGCAGCCGCTGCTGTCGCGGATGGGCGGAAGGCTGAGTCCGGTAGAGCGAGCCGACCTGATGTATGCGCTGGCCGCACGCCACACACTGGGACAGCTGGGCGGCGGAGATGCGGCACTCGATGAGGCGATCGCGCACCTGCTGGCGATGCGCGACAACAATCTGCCGGATTGCGAGAAGCTGATTGCGGGAATGCTGGCGCAACGGGACCAGTGGATCAGGGCGTTTCCGCTGGTGACGGATGTGGACTGGGATGAGGTGCGACGTCGGCTGGAGCGGCCTTTCAAGCGTGAGGTGAAGCGGGCACTGGAAGAGGTGTTTCGGCTGCTGGACACAGAGCCGGTGCTGGCGAATGAGCTGGTGGAGCTGGCGGATTATGCGGCAGACAACTGCGCGAAGTTTGGGTTGCTGTCGGGACTGGGGGCGTTGCCGAGTCCGGAGCAGCTGGCGGTGGAGCACTGGGAGTGCATCGCGGAATTTCTACTGACGCAGGGTGGAGAGTGGCGGTCGGGGCTGACGAAGGCAAACGGGTTTCCTGCGGGTGGCGCGTTTGAGAGACAGCAGAAGCAGCGGATGCAGTCGCTGCTGGGAAGGCTGCAGGAGATCGCCGGGCTGCGCGAGGCTCTAGAGGGGTTGGGCAGGCTTCCGCGTCTGCGCTATGCCGATGACCAGTGGGAGACGCTGCGGCATCTGTTCATGACGCTGCGGCGCGCGGTGGCGGAGCTGCGTGTGATTTTTGCCGAGCAGAACGTTGTCGATTTTGCGGAGCTGGGGATTACGGCGCGTCAGGTACTGACGGATGCAGAGGATAATCCGGATCTGCTGCTGGCGCTGAGCGGAGGACTGCGGCATCTGCTGGTGGATGAGTTTCAGGACACGTCGCGGAGCCAGTTTGAGCTGGTGCGGCTGCTGGTGCGTGCGTGGGATGAGGGCGATGGGCGGACGTGCTTCCTGGTCGGCGATCCGATGCAGTCGATCTACATGTTCCGGCAGGCGGAGGTGGAGCTGTTCGGAGAAGTGGAGCGGCGCGGGATTGCGTGGGAGGAAGAGGCGATTGAGTGCGCGCTGGTGCACCTGTCTACTAATTTTCGTTCGCATGCGGGATTGACGGATGAGTGGAACCGGATCTTTGCGGCGGTGTTTGGAGCGGATGCGCCAGTTCCCTTCTCGCCATCCTTTGCGGCTGAGCCTGCACTGATCGCGGATGCAGCGCAGGTGCATGCGCAAGTGATGGGGGCGGCGGATCGCAAGCTTACGCTCAAGGAGCGTGAGGAAGCGCAGGAACTCGAAGCGAAGAAGGTGCTGGAGATTATCGAGCGGCATCTGCCGAAGATTCGGCAGGCGCAGGAGTTGGGCGGCGAGTATCGGGTGGCGATCCTGGTGCGGGCGCGGCAGCATCTGGCGAAGATAGCCCGGCTGATGCGGCAACGTGGGATTGCGTTCCGCGCGGTGGAACTGGAGACGCTGGCAGAGCGGCAGGAGCTGATCGATCTGCTGTCGCTGACGCGGGTGCTGCTGCATCCCATGGATCGCGTGGCGTGGCTGTCGGTGCTGCGGGCTCCGTGGTGCGGACTGACTCTGCGGGATTTGCATACGCTTACGGGCGCTGACAATCGCGAGCTGAAGCGAAGGCCCATGCTGGAGCTGATTGAGGCACGCCTCGAGTTGTTGGATGTGGAGGCTGCGGAGCGGGCGGCGCGGACAGTGGGGATTCTTAAGCAGGCGCTGGCGACGCGGTTCGAGGGGCTGCATGCGGGGTCGTTTTCGCAGTGGATCGAGCGGACGTGGCGAAGTTTAGGCGGGCCGCTGTGCGTGGATGCGGCGGCGTATGAGAATGCGCAGACATATTTTTCCATGCTGGATGATGTGGCTCCGGATGGCATGGCGTGCATGACGGGGGATTTTGACGCGGAGCTGGAGTGGCTTTTCGCGCAGCCTGATCCCACGGTGAGCGAGCGCGCGGGCGTGCAGCTGATGACGATTCACAAGGCCAAGGGGCTGGGTTTTGACGTGGTGATTGTGCCGGGGATGGACCGGAAGTCGAAGGCGGATGAGCCGTCGCTGATTACGTCGCTGGAGAGAACGACGGAGAACGGCCAGAGCGAAATGCTGGTGGCTCCGATTGGGGCGAGGGGCGGGGAGAAGCATCCGACGTACGGCTGGGTACAGAAACTGCGCGCCGCGCGGCAGGATGAAGAGGTCAAGCGGCTGCTGTATGTGGCGTGCACGCGGGCGCGGAGGGAGCTGCATCTCCTGGGAACGGCGACGGTGACTCAATCCGGGCTGAAGGGTGGAGACGCGAAGAGCCTGCTCGATGTGGGGTGGCCGGCGTTTGAGGTGAAGTTCCTCGATGCTGTGAAGGATCGGGCAGTAAAGGAGCACGCGGGGGCGAAGGTGGTGGATTTTCCGCTGGAGATGACTCACCAGGCGAGCCTGTTCGACGTGTTCGACATGGCGGCGAATGCGGAGAGCAAGCCTGCGTTGAAGGTGAAGCGGCTGGCGGCACTGGAGGAGATCAAACCGCGCGGGAAGAATGTAAGTGTGGCGAGCACATTTCCGGCGGAGAGCGAAGCGCCGGAGTTGGTACGGCCGGAGGGCTCGCGGCGGGCGCGGGTGGTTGGGAATGCGGTGCATGTGCTGCTGCAGCAATTGAGCACGGGGCAGTCGAGCGGGCGGTTGGACGCGGCGTCTCTCGAACAAAGGGCGCGGACGATGCTGCGGGCGGCGGCGCTTTCAGGCAGAGCGCTTGATGAGGCTTTACAGGAGATACTGACGGCGGTTGAGAACTGCAGGCGGGACGCCGTCGGCCGGTGGATTCTGGAGGCGCGCGTCGGGGCGCAGTCGGAGACCTCGTGGTCCGGATGGATTGGCGCGGAGATGGTGACGCTGCGGGCGGATCGCGTGTTTCGCGGCGGGGCTGCTCCGATGGAGTCGGGACTGGAGTGTCTGTGGATTATCGATTACAAGATGAGCGCTCCAGCGGGCGAGGCGGTCGAGGAGTTTATTGTGAAGCAGCGAGAGTATTATTCGCCGCAGCTTGCGAGGTACGCGGAGGCACTGAAAGAGCTTGAAGGTGCAGAGATGCCTATGCGGTTGGGGTTGTATTATCCGCGGATCGGAAAGCTGGATTGGTGGTGAAGGCGGGGCGCAGAGCTCAGAGCACAGGGATTAGTTTTCCCAGGTCCCAGAATCGGGACCTGGGGCACCCACTGTAATGTCATTCGAAGTGGAAAAGCAGATCCTTCGACTTCGGTCGCCGTGGCGACCTCCGCTCAGGATGACATCGTTAAAATGTTTTGCTTGCTACCCTTCGCTTCCCAACCCAGCCAGCGACCCCTGGACGCTCAGCGGACCCCGGTGCGCGAAGGATGGGCACCGGAGTTGTACCACTGTTAATGAAAAGCAGGTCCCTCGACTCCGCTGCGCTTCGCTCGGGATGACTAATTTTTTTCGGATCAGGCGGGTTTGGATTCGTCGACGTGCATGTGGTGGCGGACGTCGGCGCCGCGGACCCAGAAGATGACGTCTTCGGCGATGTTGGTGGCGTGGTCGGCGACACGTTCGAGAGAGCGTGAGATCATGAGCGCGGCCAGGGCCTGCGGGGCGAGCTGCGACTCGGTCTTCATCACGTTGAGGAGCGTGAAGTAGGCGGTCTCGTTGAGCTTGTCGACGGCGTCGTCCATGGAGAGGACGGATTCGGCAAGGACGGCATCAGCCTCGATGAAGGACTGGAGTGATTTGCGGACCATGGAGGCGGCGAGTGACGCCATCCTGGGTGTGTCGACGGGGAGATCGGCGACGGGGAAGGCTTCGAGTTCGCGGACGCGGTCACTGATGCTGGTGGCGGAGTCTCCGACGCGCTCGAGATCGGCGTTGATCTTGATGACGGCGAGGATGAACCGGAGATCGATGGCCATGGGCTGTTCCATCGCGAGAAGGTCGAGGGCCATCTGATCGATTTCGCGCTCGAAACGATTGATGGCCAGTTCGCCGCGATCGACGAGATCGCAGATGGAGAGATCGCGGGTACGGTAAGCCTCGATGGCACGCTGAATGGATTGTTCGGCCATCCCGGCCATTACGAGGAGCTTTTCTTTCAGGTCGTCCAAACTGCGCTGGAACCGAATTCTCGTCATCCAAATCCTGCCTGTTATTTTAGTCTTCGGTCCTCTTCCCCCGGCAATCCAACACCGGGTTCGCCGGGGGTCCCGCGTTTTCCAGTCATTGCGCCGATCGAAGAAGCGTGGCTCATCCGAACCTTCCGGTGATGTAATCTTCGGTCCTCTTATCTCCCGGATTTGTGAATATCTTGTGAGTTGAATCAAACTCGACAAGTTTTCCGTTCAAAAAGAAACCGGTGCGCTCGGCAACGCGCGCGGCCTGCTGCATGTTGTGGGTGACGATGACGATGGTGTACTGCGATTTGAGCTGAAAGATGAGGTCTTCGATCTTGGCGGTGGAGACGGGATCGAGGGCTGATGCGGGCTCGTCCATGAGCAGGACTTCGGGGTCCACGGCGAGAGCACGCGCGATGCAGAGACGCTGCTGCTGGCCTCCGGAGAGTCTTGCGCCTGATTTTTTCTTCAGGTCGGCGTTGACTTCGTCCCAGAGGGCGGCGCTCCTGAGCGAGCGCTCCACGACTTCATCGAGAATGCGACGGTTGCCGAAGCCATTGAGGCGAAGTCCCGAAGCGACGTTGTCGTAGATGGACATGGTCGGAAACGGGTTGGGCCGCTGAAAGACCATGCCGATGCGGCGGCGGACTTCGACGGGCGTGGCCTCGCTGTAGATGTCGATGTCGCCGATCTGCACCTTGCCGTTGACTTTCGCGATGGGATTGGTCTCGTGCATGCGGTTGAGGCAGCGGACAAACGTGGACTTGCCGCAGCCGGACGGACCAATGAGCGCAGTGGCCTCCTGGGCGGGGATGTGCAGGTTGATGTCCAGCAGGGCATGGTTGGTGCCATACCATGCATTGAGATTCTCCACCTTAATTCCGACGCCCACTTAATTCGCCCCTTTCAAGACGCCGCGAGAGGTTACATAGCGCACCAGAGAAACCGATATGACGATGAGGGAGATTAGGACCAGCGCGCCAGCCCAGGCCAGACGGTGCCACTCGTCGTAGGGAGAGTTGGCATAGACATAGATCTGCAGCGGGAGGGCGGCGATGGGCTGGCCGATGTTAGCGCTCCAGAACTGGTTGCCGAAGGCGGTGAAGAGCAGGGGCGCGGTTTCTCCGGCGACGCGGGCGAAGGCCAGCATGCAGCCGGTGATGACACCGGGCGAGGCGGTGCGCAGGCTGACCGAGAGCACCGAACGCCAATTGGGTACGCCGAGTCCGAGGGCCGCTTCGCGGATGGAGTGAGGCACCATGAGGAGCATCTCCTCGGTGGTGCGGGTGATGGTGGGAATCATCATGATGCCGAGAGCGACGCCTCCGGCGAACGCGGAGAAATGTTTCTGGGGCAGGACGATGAGTGAGTAGACGGCGATTCCCATGACGATGGAGGGGACGCCGTTGAGCACGTCGGCGGTAAAGCGGACGATGTTGGCGAGCTTGCCGCCCTGTCCGAACTCGGCGAGAAAGATGCCGGCTGCGATGCCGATGGGAACACCGATGGCGCTGCCGATACCCAACAGAACGGCGGAGCCAATGATGGCGTTGGCCATTCCGCCGCCGGTTTCACCGACCGGCTTGGGAACGTTGGTGAAAAAGGCGAGATTGAGAGAGCTTGCGCCCTTGTAAACGAGGTATCCGAAGATGACGACCAGGGGCGTGATCACCAGGATGGTACTCAGAACTGCCAGGCCAGAGGCGAGATGATCCGCTGCAGTGCGGCTTAGCCGGTTCCAGGCGCTTGTCTTGTACTGAGTAGCCATGACCCTTCCTATGTCGACCTTGCGGGAGCGCCGCGGGTGACTGCCCAGACGAGCACCCGCGCGAGCGCGTTGACGACGATGGTCACCAGAAACAGCGCGAGACCGATCTCGATGAGGGCGCTCCGGTAAGTATCGTCAGAGGCCTCGCTGAACTCGTTGGCGATGACGCTGGCCATGCTGTAGCCGGGAGCGAGCAGGTTCTTGAGGATCTGGGGGCTGTTTCCGATGACCATGGTGACAGCCATGGTTTCACCGAGGGCTCGACCCAGGCCGAGGATGATGGATCCGACGATGCCGATGCGCGCGTTGCGAAGAACACCCATGCGGATCATTTCCCAGCGCGTGGCTCCGAGGGCGAGCACGGCTTCACGCTGGGAATGAGGAACTGCGGACATGACCTCGCGCGTAAGCGAGGAGATGATGGGCAGGATCATGATGGCAAGGATGACTCCGGCGGCAAACATACCGATGCCGAAGTTGGGCTCGGTGAAGAGGCCAGTCCATCCGAAGAGCTTGATCAGAATGGGATTGACATGCTCGCGCAGAATAGGCACCAGCACGAAGACGGCCCATACGCCATAGACGATGCTGGGAATCGCGGCCAGCAACTCGGTGAGGAAAGCGAGAATGCCGCGCAGCATCTTGGGGCACATCTCGGTAATGAAGATGGCGACGCCCACCGCCAGCGGGACTGCGATGACGAGAGAAATCAGGGAGGAAGCGAGGGTTCCGTAAACGAAAGGCAGCGCGCCGAAGTTGCCGTTGACCGGATCCCATGCACTTCCGAAGAAAAACTTGATGCCGAATTTGGCGATGGTGAGCTGGGAGCGAACGACCAGTTCGGTGCAGATGAGGGCGACAATGGCGAAGATGCTGAGAGCGCACAGCACCATCAGCCAACGGAAGCTCTTATCGGCGAGGGCAGAGCTGCCGCGCGACTGCAGAAATTTCCGAACCGTAGAAGGTTCGTCGCCGGGCCGTGGCCCATCTGGCTTCTCAGTTACCGGAGAGGGCGTTTCAAAGGGTCCGGGCACACGAACTTCCTGAAGTTTGAGGTTCACCAGTATCTACCCTAAACGCCAAAAATAAAAGGACGGTTAAACGTATTGAAAAATAAGGCGTAAGGACAGCCAAAATCTGGTTTCAACCGCGTTTCGCCGGGGGAAATGCGTGGCGGGTTGTGGAAAAAGAATATGGGCCGGAGCTTTATTTCCAACTCAGGCCCATCGATCCGGTGCGAAATCAAAGCCAAGTCTCCAAGATCAGGACCTGAGTATTCGAAACGAGGTTACTTCAGCTGGGCAACCGTGGCGCGGACCTTCTGCGAGACGGCGGGCGGCAGCGGTGCGTAATAGAGGGAGCTGGTCTCGGATTCTCCCTTATCAAGCATCCAGTTGAGAAACTCCTTGATGACCTTGGCCTTGGCGGCGTCCTGCGGCTGGACAGGAATCAGCAGCCAGGTGAAGCTGGAGATCGGATATGCATTCTTGCCGGGCGCGTTGGTGATGGAGACGCGGTAGTCAGAAGGCATGCTCTTGACGTTGGCGGCGGCTTCGGTGACTCCGTCAATGCTGCCCTTGACCCAGTTGCCGGCGGCGTTCTTGACATAGCCGTACTGGATTTTGTTCTGGAGAGCGTAGAGAAGCTCGACGTAGCCGAGGGTGCCGGGAAGCTGGCGAACCATGCCGGCGACTCCCTCGCTGCCCTTGGCGCCTATACCGACGGGCCAGGGCACGGCGGTGTTGCGTCCCACGCTGTTCTTCCAGTCAGGGCTGACCTTGGAGAGATAGTCGGTGAAGATGTAGGTGGTGCCGCTGCCATCGGAGCGGTGGACGACGTTGATCCGGGAGTCGGGCAGCTTGACGCCGGGATTGTCGCGGGCGATGCGGGGGTCGTTCCAGTTGGTGATCTTGCCGAGGTAGATGTCGGCCAGCACGTCAGGTCCAAATTTCAGCTCGGTGTTGACGCCGGGCAGGTTGTAGATGGGCACGACTGCGCCAAGCACGGTGGGGATGTGGATGATCTTGACCTTGGATTGCGCAAGCTGCTCGTCGCTCATGGGGCCGTCGCTGGCTCCGAAATCAACTGTGCCTGCGGTTACCTGGCGGATGCCACCGCCCGAACCGATGGACTGGTAGTTGATTTCGACCCCGGGATGCTGCGAGCTGAATTCACTGAACCACTTGGAGTAAATGGGATACGGGAAGGTCGCTCCTGCAGCGTTCAACTTTTGCGCCAGCCCTTGGGATGCTGCGCACGCGACCAGCGCGGCAGCCAAAAACATGCTCTTTCTCACAGACTTTCTCCCTCGTTGTGCCTGGGGAAATTGTCGGCGGGAATTGTTACAGGGGGTTTACGGGACGGTAAAAAGGGCAAGAAATGGAATCTACAAGCTCGAAAATAAATTGCTTGCTATGAGTAACTTATGGGAGGTCAGGCGCTTTCGATGACAGGGGTGACGGAGGAGACGAGGGGAAGGGTGAAAAGAAAGGTTGCGCCCGATCCCAGCTCGCTTTCCACACGGATGGCGCCTCCGTGGGCAAGGACGATGTGCTTGGCGATAGCAAGGCCAAGGCCGGTGCCTCCGGACTCGCGGGAGCGGGCTTTGTCGACACGGTAGAAGCGCTCGAAGATGCGGCTGAGATGTTCAGAGCCGATGCCGGGCCCGAAATCCTGCACGGAAAACTCGACGCAACCGTCAAGCTCGCGCGCGCCAACGAGGACGCGCTTGCCTGCTTTGCCGTACTTCATGGCGTTTTCGATGAGGTTACCGAAGACCTGGGTGAGGGCGTCTTCGTCGGCGAGGACCCGGGCATCGGTTGCGCCCGCGGACTCGAGGGTGACGTTGGAGTCCAGGACCATGCCGGTGAGGGATTCGATGGCGTCCTGGACGAGGATCGAGGCAGAGACAGGCCGCAGCTTGACCTTGTAGTCGCCGGATTCGACGCTGGCGAGGGCGAGCAGGTCTTCGGTCAGGCGGGTCATGCGGTGGGCGTTCTTGAGGATGGTGGCGAGGAATTCGCGGGCGTGGACGGGGATTTCTAGGGTGTCCTCGAGGAGTGTTTCGACGTAGCCGGAGATGGAGGTGAGCGGGGTGCGCAGCTCATGCGAGACGTTGGCGATGAAATCGCGGCGGGTCTTCTCGGCGCGCTCGATCTCGGTGACGTCGTGCAGGACGGCGACGGCTCCGCCATCGGGAGTGGGTGCAGCATTGACTTCGAAGACGCGGTTAGGAGCGACAGAGGTGGCTCTTCCGCTGCGCGGCTCGCGATCGTCGAGGGCGGTCTCGACGCAGGCGAGCACTTCGGGATCGCGAACCGCGTGGACGAGGGCCTGACCCGGGCGGGTGGCGCCGGGAGCGATGCGCTGCATGACGGAATTGGACCAGCTGATGCGGCTGGCGGCGTCAACGGCGATGACGGCTTCCTGCATGCTGTCGAGCAGGGCGGTGAGCTCGCGCTGCTTGGACTCAAGGGCACGGAAGCTGGCCTCGAGGCGAGCGGCGGTGGCGTCGAGGGCGTGGGCTACTCCGGAGATCTCGTCGAGCGGGCCTTCTTCGACGCGGGCGGAGAAGTCTCCCCCAGCGATGCGGTTGGCGAAGACGACGATGCGCTCGAGGCGGGCGGCTCCGCGATGGGCGAGGAACGCGGCGAGAATCGTGGCCAGGGCGACAGCGATGAGCGAGACGATGAGGAGGTCGCGCCGCAGGACGTGCATGGTCGCGTGGATGGCGGTCATCGGCGCGGCAAGGCGGACAACGATGTCATCTTCGGCGACGGCCACGTAAAGGGTGTCTCCGCGTTCGCTTTGGCCGAAGGAGTGTGGGCTGGCGATGGCATCGCCTACTTCACGCGGAATTCCGCCGGCTGCTTTGGGTTCCGGTGCGGAGGCGGCGAGCATGGTGCCGGAGCGGTCGAAGAATGTTATCTGGGCTCCGGCATCGGATTCGCCGCGCTCGGCGAGCTGCTGCAACTGGGTATGGTCGGCGGCGTCGGCCTCACGGGCGAGCAGGCGCGCCTTGCCGGCGAGCGATTGGGCAAGCTGATCGCGGAGTGAATCCTCGACAACGCCTCCGAGAGAGAAGTCGAGTATGGCGGTGCCGATGGCAAGCACCAGCACGAACGAGAAGAAGAGCTTGGTGAAGACTCGGCCGGTCATTTTTTTCAGGGTACAGGGATCAGGG
>Ga0206870_1160_pt1 | contig 16279 bp, 20 predicted proteins | sample Alteio_BWOrgCont_36_FD_152620 | JGI IMG/M metagenome (GOLD analysis project Ga0206870, IMG submission 152620) | Enriched cells from forest soil in Barre Woods Harvard Forest LTER site, Petersham, Massachusetts, United States -... | ecosystem: Environmental > Terrestrial > Soil > Temperate forest >... | reverse complement strand
AGTTGTGGGATGCTTTAGTACAGAATGAGAGCAATCTCGTGCCGGCGACGCGTCTCCGAGATAGTGCCGCTCTTAAGGCCTTCCTGCACAATCTGGACTTCTCTTCCGTGAAACGATCGGTCGCAGTTTCCTGCTCATGTTCCAGGCCCCAAGTCTACCTGAATGAGCTTGAACATCGAGCCCAATATACTTGGCGTCATTCATGGGGAGCGCTCCTTCGACTGTAGGTCTTGGTGCGAACGATCAAGACCTACTCCAAAGGGCGCCCTTTCGTAATGCGTTAACCAGGACTGATTGACTTGGTGACTTGCTGAGGGTAATTTTGTACTGTCTGGATTAGCCCGAGGCTCCGAGATGCGAAAGTTCTGTTCCACCATCCTTCCGGCTGTCTTCTCGTTTTCCATTCTTTTGTCGACTGTTGGGCAGCTTCAGTCCAACGAACATCCTCAAGTAAAAACCAATCCAAAAGACGGGCTAATTTACGTGCTCATAGTGAGAGGCTCATACCAGATGGGCTGCTCACCGAACGACACCAAGTGCTCGGAGTACGAAAAGCCAGCTCACTTGGTGACAATCACGAGAGACTTTTGGATTGGCCAGACGCCGGTCACGCAAGCGGCCTACGAAAAAGTGATGGGGACGAACCCGAGCCATTTCAGAGGCGATCAACTGCCTGTAGAGAGCGTAACCTGGAGCGAAGCCAAGACATACTGTGAACGAGTAGAAATGAGGCTACCAACCGAGGCGGAATGGGAATACGCGGCTCGCGGAGGAAATCCAGCAGCTCTTTATGACCCACTGGATCGGATCGCTTGGTACAAAGCGAATAGCGGAGGTCGCACGCACAGGGTTGGACAAAAGCAAGCGAACGCATATGGGCTTTACGATGTACTTGGAAATGTTGACGAGTGGGTGGCAGATTTTTATGGCTTCTATACAGCCGACACCAACAGTCTGCACTCTCAGCAAAATGGATTCGTGCCGCTTGTTGAGGGAGCTCCCGACGTGAGATCTGTGGAGTCAAATCAAGTATCGCCGTTGGAGTCATCATCCCACGTGGTTCGCGGTGCTTCATGGGACAACGATGCGAACTCCGTGAGTACCTCTAGTCGTATGCGTTACGATCCTGGAAACCGTCACCAAAACGTTGGCTTCCGATGCGTTGCAAATTGACTTTGAATTTCGTGACCAGCTTCATCACGGAGATATCGTTCGGCCTCGATAGGAACGGATTGATTGGTCGAGTAAAGTTCTATGAGTTCACTTTCGGAAAGAGGGAGAGGTGCTCCGAGAGATACAGGCGAGGGTACCCAGGAACAACGGCCCTTTTCCTTAGCCACCCATCTCGCGGCATCAGACGGCATCCACGATTTTCCGCTGACTGTAACATCTCGGTATTCGTCCGCCCTAGCTCTTGACAGCTCATCGCGCAAGGATGCAACTCTTTCCTGCAAAGCCGCTCGATGCTGAGAAAGATGTTGAGCTTCTAGTTGAAGTTTTCCCGCATCGAGCTGAGATAGGCGTGCGGCGATTGTTCCAACCGCACTTTCGAGTTGATTACGGCTCTCTATATCACTCTCGAGTACACTAACGCACAGCGACCGCAGGGAAGACGCCACCTGCGAGCGGCTCATGCCGCTTCGCTCGCTTCCGTCAAGCGATGCATGTCGAGGTAACGGCGCGTGCCCCACTTGGTGCCAGCCACATGCCGCAGACGCGCTGCAGCCAGCATCAGCGCTGACTTGCCATCCGGAAACGCTCCCACGGCTCGCGTTCTTCGCCGCACCTCTCGTAAGAGCCGCTCCAGCGGATTGTTCGTCCGCAAACACCGCCAGTGCTCCCGCGGAAATGCGTAGTAGTACGACGTTTCGTCGATTCCAGTGATCACCAATGCGGCCGCATCCGCCAGCTTCATCTCTTTGAGTTTGACGGCCACTTGTTCGGCCTTCTGTCGCGCCGCCGTGCGATCCTCCTGCGCGTGAATGGCCTTCAACATCGCGGCGACTTCTTTCACCTTGCTGGTCGGCACAGCGGTCCACACGTTGCGATAAAAATGCACCGTGCACCGCTGCCACAGCGCTTCCGGATAAAACTCTCCGAGACTTTCCACCAAGCCCAGACACTTATCGGAAACAAACAGCCGAATGCCCTTGAGCCCTCGTTCTTTCAGATGACGCAAAAATGTACTCCAACTCGCCTTGTCTTCCTTCGATCCTTCGGCCACCGCCAGCACTTCCCGAAATCCCTCGTCGTTCACGCCGATGGCTACCAACAGCGAGACATTCCGCACCTCGCCGCCCCAGCTGCGCTTCAGCCACAACCCGTCCAGAAACAGGGTCGAAAATCGCTACCCTTGTGGGCTGGAGTGTTGAGATGTGGATAGTTCGACCCGGTAGCCAAGCTTTCTTAGTTGCCGAATCATTCTCGCCGTGCGCCTTTGCTTCGATTGTTTGGTCGCGGCTGGGCCCCGCTCTTCGTAACGAACTCCCTGGTGCAGGATTAACCAGATGAGGGACAGCTCTTCAAAGAAGTGAGCCAGTCATCACAACCTTAAGAACGCCCTTTTCGTCGCTTTCGTCGTGCCAATCGGGGCGAAGCTTCACAATCTCGTTGTACAAGTCCACGCAAATGCGGCGGCTCATGCACACGATCATTGCCTTGCCCGACATCGCCTCCAGCCGCCGTTCGAAATGTTCGATCATGTCTTTCGCGATTAGGCCGATTCGCTTGGGCGTGCCGACCATCGCTTCCATGCGCGCCCATTTCGATTTCAGCTTTTTCTTTGTTTGGTCCTCTTCGTCCTCTGTTACTTCCTCGAATTCGGGGTCGATCTTGGGCCGCTCTTCCGGCTTCAGTTCCAGTTTCGCGAGCCGCCCTTCGTAATAAATGCGAACCGTAGCGCCGTCTTCGACCGCGCGCTGAATGTCGTAAACGTCGATATAGTCGCCGAAAACAGCGGGCGTGATCTTGTCGCCCACTTCGAGCGGTGTTGCCGTGAAGCCGACGAAGGATGCGTTCGGCAAGGCGTCCCGCATGTGGCGGGCAAATCCGTCAATGAATCCGTACTGACTTCGATGCGCCTCGTCCGCAATCACGACGATATTTCGGCGGTCCGAGAGGGCACCGTACTTCCGGCCTTTTCCTTCCGGCAAAAACTTTTGAATCGTGGTGAAAATCACGCCACCGGCGGACACGCGCAATAATTCTTGTAGATGTTCGCGGCTTTCAGCCTGGGCGGGCGTCTGGCGAAGCACGTCTTTACAAGCTGAAAAGGTGCCAAATAGCTGCCCGTCAAGATCGTTCCTGTCAGTCAGCACAACCAAGGTCGGATTCGACATTGCCGGATGCTCGATAATTTTTCCGGCATAGAAAACCATCGTCAGGCTTTTGCCGCTGCCTTGCGTATGCCACACGACGCCAACGCGCCTATCGCCTTTAGGTGAGGCGGCGTCCAGCGTGCACTCGACCGCTTTGTTGACGGCGTAATACTGGTGGTAGGCCGCGATCTTCTTTTCGAGCGCGCTTCCTGAAGACTCAAAGACAACGAAATGGCGAATCAGGTCAAGGAAACGCCGCTTGTCGAATATGCCCCCGAGAAAGACTTCAAGCTCAAGGGAGCCTTTCGCGGCGATCTTGTCACCATCAATGGTCCGCCAGGGCATGAAGCGTTCCCAGCCAGATGTAAGAGTCCCCAGGCGCGCCTCGATGCCATCCGAAATAACCATCGCCTCGTTGTAGGGAAACAGGCTCGGAATATCCCTCTTATATGTCTGGAGTTGGTTGAAGGCGTCGCGGATCGTCGTGTTCTCGTCCGCCAGATTCTTCAGCTCGATCACACCGAGCGGAACTCCGTTCACAAAGACCAGAACGTCCGGGCGGCGATTGTTTCGATTTTCAATGATCGTGAACTGATTGACGGCGAGCCATTCGTTGTTTTCGGGATTCTCGAAATCGAAAAGGTGCACCTGATCGTGTACGACACGATCTTTTGCCCGATATTCCACCGGCACGCCGTCCGTCAGATAGCGGTGAAAGTTTTTGTTGCTCTCTTCGAGATTCGGTGCGGTTGCACTCAGCAGCCTGCGGACGGCTTCTTCGATGGATTCGGCGGGGACCTTCGGATTGATTCGAGAAAGAGCTTCTTTTAACCGTTTAATCAGCAAAACATCGGCATAGCTCGTCCGCTCGGCGAAAAGTTCGCCCGGAGCAATATCGGGGCCGTGAACAATCGAGTAACCCAAGCTCTCGAAGATTTCGAGGCTAGCATCCTCGACAATTGACTCGGAGAATGTCGCCATATCTCAGTTGGTGCGCACAGTATCGAGGTGGTCTCCACAATGACCCACCACTAGTAGTTTTTCCTGCGGGTGGGCATAGTAGTGCACTCGAAGAATATTGCCGGGTGAAGTGCCATGTTTAACGTGAGGGCTGACATCAATCGCTTCTCCCTTATAAAGGGTCTTTCGCAGTGGTCCCAGTTTCTTGTGCTTTCTGGTGGTCTCAGACTCGCCAATCGTTAGCTCAAATCCCGTTGAGTCTCTAAATCGCTGAATGACGTCGCGAAACGGAAGCTTCTGTTGAAAATGAAGTTCGTACAAGACCGTGGACATGGACCGCAGACACCGCCATGCAATGTCAGGGTTCCGAAGGGTTGCGTTCTTTGCGGATTCTCGGGCTCTATCCGTGAAAGCAATCCTATCCGGGTAGATTTTCTCGATTAGCTCTAACACCTCTGGAACTGAGGAAGGTAGGCGGTCTAAATTCCTGAGGAGAGACGTCTGCGCCGCCAATGCAGAACGAACGCTTTCGGCTTCCTGTGCACGGGCAAGGGCTTGACCATGTTCGAACCTGAGCCGGGCTACTTCATTGCGTAGCTCATCCGCATCTTCTCCATATTCTTGCAGGAATACAATCTCTTCGTCCTTTGCCTTAACCATAGCAGTCATTCGCTCGACCTCCTGTTCCAACAAGGTCGTCCATTCCTGACTACCGCGTGCGGCTCGTTTCAGTTCGTCAGCAAACCTCGTTTGAGCTTGCTTCGCATGTACATCTTCAATTGTTGTTATCCCTGAAAAACCAATGGAGCGCGACCGACGAACAATGCCCCTGACGAGAAGCTCTTCGACTTTTGCTACACCTAGAGTTTCAATGTCGTGTTTATCGAAGTATCTGTGGCGTCTCGCATCCGACGGCGACTTTATATTGACCCGAGGCTGGTACGCTCTGACCATTCCATTCCAACAGCTAAATGTCTTGCCCAGACGTTGCTCCAGTTCCTTGTCGATCCAGCTAGATTCTGATTCCCACACCACGGCCGCGCCTGCGAGAAGTCGGGTGAGCCTTCTTGGATCGATGAGGCTATTACCCGTCGCGAAGTCCTTTGCTAATAAAACCAGAGGACACGATCGATTTGGGTCTTCAAGATGAGGAAGCAAGACCTCTGGACTCGCATCACGCAGTAGAAAAGGAGTCGTTCTCAATCTTTCGGAACCCGACTGCGCAGTCCATGACTTGCTGTTGAGCACATCGGAAATGATCCTGGGAGCAGTTGGTGTGGGTTCGAGCGGTTCCCTTCCGATGAATCCGGCCTGTAGCCAGTGAATCGTGGAAAGCGAAAAAGCAAGCCTTCCTTCATTCACCGCTATCCCAATATCGGTTCTCCATTGTCGGACGCTCACTTCTCCGTCAGGATGTTCGAATCGGATTGCCCACCATTGGGGTGCAAGATCGCTGCCTTGGCCGACACATCTCTCAGTCTTCGCGAATAGCCTTGAGACCTTTGGGGCTCTCCATTCTCCGCCAACAAAAAACCACTTGGCACCAAATGCGAGAAGCGAATCCCTTGGGACATTGCGCTCGGAAATCCACGAACGAATTAGGCGGACAAGCTCTCCCCATGTCTTTTCGACAGGCCTCGAAGAGACTAGATCGAAGTTACAGCGGTAGTGGAGCTCGTGCTCATGAAGAATTGCCACTAGGTCCTATCCTTAAAAAAGTCGCGATTGTGATTATTTCGTGACTCGCTGGCATAAATGCGAACCTCTCCCGAAATCAGCTTTGGCAACAGAGTGTCGCGAATTGCTTTCAGCGTCGATGATTCTAGAGTGTTGGCAAGAATTCTCCGAAACATAGCTGACACTGCGGATTCAAATACCTGAACTACTTCTTTCGGTGGAATAACAATTCGATGGTTCGCGAAGGTATTTGTTGTAATAGTGTCGAAAACTGAGCCATGAGCTGTGTGTACCAGACCGTGAACTTCGTTTCGTAGGAGGCAATAAAGGAAGAATGGAGCACCGATCTTCGTGGCAAGAGCGTAGCAGGTCTGGTTCATGGCCATATCTCGACCTACCAGAACCATTCGCCCGGTTGTCGCGCCGCGAGCCACTATAACCGTGGATAATGCAGGAATGATTTGAGTAGAGCTTTCCGACAACCCCTTTTCGGTTATACTGCGCTCGGTCGCAGTTAGAAAGACATCAGGACACTGAGAAACGTCCTTCGCACTGGCCCAAAGTATACGGCCGTCCCAGTAATCCTTCCGTTCTGTCTTAGGAGTGCCACCGCTCAAAAGTTCTGCACTGGACAGGATCGGACCATGCCCCATCCACTCGGGATTTTGCCGAGTGGCGAATCCTGAAATGAATCGGGAAAAAGGGCAGCGGTTTCGGCGCTCATGCGGCAGAGCTGGCGGCCTTCGGCTTTGCCGCGGACGGGGTCGAAATCCACGAACCACGACTCGAAAATGGCGCGCGCCATCGCCTCTAGCGTTTCGTTCATCCGTCGATTCAGTTCAATTTTGTCGTCCAGCGCTCCAAGGATGCCCCCAATTGCTCGCTGCTCAGACAATGGAGGAACCTTCAACCGAATAGAACGGATGTAATTTCTATTGAGCGATGGCTGGGCACTTCCTGAATCATATCTTTTGAAGTCGATGGATTTCAGGAAGTAGTAAGCGAAGCGCACATCGTTTCCGTGAAAGTCTGTAACAAAAAGGGTTGTGTTCAAAGGCCAGAAATCCTTGGCGGAGAACACAACTACTCCGAAGGATCCGCCACTCCGTCCAACCGTCAGCCCTGGGCCCTTAACTCTCGCGACATTGTGGTAGCCGGTTATTCCAAACGAACCGAGGATCGGTACTGTTCCTTCCGTTCGCCGCTTATCCGGCAAGTCGTAGCCTCTCTGCAGACTAACGAAGGCTTCGAGAGGAACTTCTGCCCATCTCTCACGAACCATCTGAAATTGCTCTCAAGGCATCTGAAATCAGGTTTTCCAGCTTACGGGATCGTTCAAACTGGTTGTCAAGTTCTGATTTCAATCGTGTAATTCTTTCTTCGAAGGGTTCATCCTCGTCTTGTCGTTCCTCTACCCCGACATACCGCCCAGGTGTCAGAATGAAGCTATGGGCCGCTATCTCTTCGGGTGTGGCACTCTTGGAGAAGCCAGGAATATCTTCATAACCACCAGCTTCTTTCTCGCCCCGCCAAGCATGATAAATACGGGCGATACGAGAAACTTCCTCACTCGATAGGTTGCGATGCACACGATCTGTCAGTGAACCAAGTTTTCGCGCATCAATGAACAGAGTTTGCTTCCTCCGGTCGCGAAACTTGCCATTCGATTTGTTCCGCGTAAGAAACCACAAGCAAACGGCGATTGGCGTTGTATAGAAGAGCTGGCCGGGCAAGGCAATCATGCAGTCGACGAGGTCCGCATCGATAATGGCCTTGCGGATTTCTCCCTCTCCCGATTGATTTGAGGACATCGACCCATTGGCAAGCACAAAGCCCGCGATGCCGCTAGGCGCAAGATGGGAAATGAAATGCTGTACCCACGCGAAGTTTGCATTTCCTACCGGCGGGACACCATATTTCCACCGCGAATCCTCCCGACGACGTTCGCCACCCCAATCGCTGTCATTAAACGGCGGGTTTGCAAGGATGAAATCGGCTTTGAGGTCCCTGTGTGCATCGTTGTGAAAAGACCCTTCGCTGTTCCATGCGATATTCGCTTCGATTCCACGAATCGCCAGGTTCATTTGGGCGAGTCGCCACGTTGTCTGGTTGGACTCTTGTCCGTAAATGCTGAGGTCCGTTCGCCTCCCGCCGTGAGCTTCCACGAATTTTTCACTCTGAACGAACATTCCGCCAGAGCCGCAGCAAGGATCGAAGACGCGGCCTTTGTACGGCTCGATCATTTCTACAAGCAGCTTTACCACGCATTGAGCCGTGTAGAACTGTCCGCCCTTCTTGCCCTCTGCGGCGGCAAATTGTCCCAGAAAGTATTCGTATACGCGGCCAAGAACATCCTTTGACCGGCTTTCTTTGTCACCTAAACCGATTGTGCCGATTAGGTCGATTAGCTCGCCCAAACGGTGCTTGTCCAAAGATTCGCGGGCATAATCTTTCGCGAGAACGCCTTTCAGAGAGGGGTTTTCTTTCTCAATGGCAAGCATGGCCTCGTCGATCAGCTTGCCGATAGTGGGTTGTTTGGCTTTTGCTTCGAGATTCGACCATCGCGCGGCCTTCGGCACCCAAAAGATGTTTTCGCCGGTGTATTCATCGCGATCTTCCGGGTTCGCGTGCGGTTCCTTCTTCAGCTTTTCGTAGTGTTCCTGGAATGCGTCGGAGATGTATTTGAGGAAAATGAGGCCCAGGACAACGTGCTTGTAATCCGAGGCGTCCATGCTGCCGCGAAGCTTATCGGCGGCTTGCCAGAGCTTTTGCTCAAATCCTAGATTTGCTCCATTCTCTGACTTCTTATCTGACTTGTTCTTTGATTTCGCCATTCCGGGTGTGCGCCCCCCTTCCATCTCAACAATTATGTACTGTGCTCTTAATGACCTGCATTATACATAGAATACGAGGATGGCACGCGATCACTACACACCACTTTCACGTCTCCTGTCAGATTTATTTTCCGCTTGTTCTCTCCACCTAACTGCCACAACGATGAGTGCACTTGACCAGGGTGCATAATGTATGTGCCTCGCCCACTGGTTTTTGATACATTGTCGTCAACGGATAACGAAGATGAACCAACAACCGACGAGCCTTCAAGAAGCAATTATCTACTTCTCGAATCCTGACAACTGCATCGACTACATCGCTATTCGGCGCTGGCCTCACGGGGTAATTTGTCCTGTTTGTGGCTCGACGAAGGTCAGCGCATTCAACCCGACTCGCCGGACTTGGAAGTGCGGGAGCCATCACACCAAGCGCGAGTTTTCCGTCAAGGTCGGAACGATCTATGAGGGCTCGCCGATTCCTTTGGATAAGTGGCTCACCGCAACGTGGATGCTTACCAACTGCAAAAACGGAGTGAGTAGTTACGAGATCGCACGGGATATCAGTATCACTCAGAAGTCGGCGTGGTTCATGCTTCGGCGCATCCGACTCGCTATGCAGGATGAATTCTTTGGCAGTAAGTTGAACGGCGAAGTAGAAGTCGACGAAACCTTCATCGGCGGCAAGGCCCGGAACTTGGAGCGTGGCGGGAAGGTCTGCGCAAGAGTTAAACCGAGCCGTCGCAAGACCGTGTTGCAGGATGAAGTTCGTAAGCATGTGACCGGAAGCGCATTACGTTTGCTCAATTGACCAGCAAGCCGAACTGAGCAAGAACTACGCAGACACGGGCCTAAGGAGTCGCCCGCTTTTTCTTTGCCCGTTCCCGTTTGCGTCGCCATGCGTTCTCTCGCTTCTTCAATTCGTCTTTCGAGACAGACAGAATCTTGCGCATTACGGCATCGAACTTCTGACTATCAGAAACGGGATCTTCGCTAGGTTTCATTTTCAGTTCTTCCCCAAACGTAGATCGCTCAAATCATTCCACTGATCCCCGATTGCAACTTCCACTGAAATATACTCAGGCTTACATTCATCCCCTGCAATTCGCACGTCGAATTTGAAATGATCTAAAGGGGCAGAAGCCAGCCTTACTTGTATTTTCGACCAAGTTACCATGTTCCTTGAAGTATTCTCGACAAAGAATATATTCAAACGCCTAGGGGCGCCGTGTTCTAACGTAATAGTCGGCTCGTCTACAAATGACCACAATAAATCGAGAGTCTCATTGATGTGAGTTGTCTCCCATCTACCATCGTGAACATCAGGATGTTTAATCCGTTTAGAAATGCGAAGAAGTTGCCCTCTGCAATTCTTAATCGGGCCTTCTGTTTCGCACTTAAGAAGAACCTGAACGTATCTCCTCTTTTGATTGGGTAAGCCTGTGCTAGTGTAGACCGTACTGATGTCGCCTACGCCCAGCCTCGGCATTAAGCGAATATGATCTACGCGCCATGCGTAGTAGCCCGCTATCAATAGCGCAAAAAGAATCGCGGTCCAATTCACCCACGATGGTGGATTGCCGACATAGAACCATACATTCCATGCTAGGAACAGCAGGAACGGCCCTCCCAGCACTTCTTGCCAATGACGGCCACAGAACTCGACGTAATTGAAGAAAAGATCGAGCGCCTTGATTCGATTTTTAAGCCAACGGAATAGTCTGACCATACAGGACCGTGGCCCCATGCTATCCTTTGCAAGTGGGCGAGGCAAGTATATCCTTGCCCTAAGTAGCCCCGTCACGCAGCCAAGCTAAACGCCGCCGTCCACGCGCTGAGAGGCTATAGGCCACATATCCCCGACCGTTGCTACCACGCCTCAGGAGCCCAAAGCGATAGAGCCGGAAAAGGTAGCCGTAGCTCGCCCGCATCGGATAGAAACGAGCGAGCGCAGCCCACTCCGAAGGGCTTAAACGCCCATGGCTCTCGAAAATCGCCAGAGCTTGGGCTTTCCGTGCGTTGTAACCGAAGGCCACGATTTTTTCTCAATCTATGCCCGAACGAGCCACCCAAGCGCAAAAATGCTCGCCCGGACATGCGTGCCGCACAGACGCCAAAACCTTGCAGGTCTAGGTCCACGATATTTGTTCGGCTTCAGTTCGGGAATCGTGCGGTTTCGTGCGGGAAACTCCGGCATGGTCACTCCACGCGCGATACGGCCAGTTTCTCCAGTCGCCGCCGCACCCGGATCATGTGCCATCGCGGTAGATAGATCGAAATCAGCACGACTACCAAAGCCCTCCATGCGGCTGCTTTTTGGGTCTTCATATAGTGACGTGCCGCCTAACGATTCGCACTCGGTGAACGACCCCTGCTGCGCGTTCCTGGCCCTGAGCACTAGCCTCCGTATGTTCCACGAGCTTGCGCGTCGCCACGTCCCATGTCAGGTAGTCGTGCCGTCCCAGTTCTGCAACCCTTCGGGCGACATCATCACCGCACCGCGCGCCGATTGCGTCAAGATCACGCGGTTCCGTTTGCGAAAAGAGCACGAATTCATCGGTGAGGCTCGTCAAGGTTCGGGCGCATTCACTCGCTCGCTGTGCCGTCCACGTAATATCAATTTGCCGATGCCGGCCCGTGCGAATCAACTTTCCTAGAACAGGCGGAAGGTAGGACGGTGAGCAAATTAGAGGCACTTCCTCGATTCCAAAGACCAGATTTCCGCGCCCGTAGAGGATACCGGACACGCCTTCGACTTCCTCTTCCATGTTTTCTCCCGGAACGTAGCCGGTCGCAAATTGGCCTCGCTTCCGATTCCAGCGGAAGAAGCTTTCCAGCTCCGGCAGCGATGTAGTTGCGTTTGGAAGCCAGCCCCTCTTCCCACTATGCTCACCGAGAGGATCAAACACGACAATACGCTCGGCTACTTTCAGCCTCTCCGCGAGCATGGTGCTCTTCCCGCTTCCCTTGCGACCAATGATCGCAACGATTCGGTTCTGTAGTTCCTCCCGACCGTCGTTTCCGCCGCTCACTTTTGCGGACTCCAGTCCTTGAATCGCGTCTTAACTCCCCTCTCACCACCGTTCCGTCCGAGTACAATCCAAGCCCAGGCAACAAACAAAGCAACTAAGCCAAACGTAATGATTCTTCCGTTCATTCGACCTGCTCCGCGCCAGCGACAGTTGCGGCGACCGCCTGATTAAATTCTTCGACGGTCATTTCCGACGATGAAACACCGGGAACCTTGACGACGGGCGACTTCGTCTTCTCCTTCGCCTTTTTCCGCGCCTCGCGGACCTGCCGTTCCAGTTCGTCCGTCTGCGCCAAAGACCACCGAACGCCAGAAATCGTGAGCTTCACCAAATCGCCGTTGGCCACCAACCAATCCGGCGCGCGACGATTCACGCATTCAGCCATTGCGCTCGCAAGCTCGCGATCGGCCTCAGGCGTCCGGGCCGCCGCTAAATCGGGTAGCCCGTAAATCTCGCGATAAAGCAACACCATTCCATGATCGAGGCCGCGCACAACCGGGAGCAAATCGGCTTCTTTGTATTCGAGTTTTTTGGGCAGTACTTTTCCAGGTAGGACTTCGGCCATTAGCGCTCCAGCGCTCTTCCTTTTTGGAGGCTCAGCTACAGAGAGAGAAACCCGAGACGCAATCAAGCGGCGTAAAGCGACATTGGACTTACAACCGTGCCGATTCGCCAACTCTGCGACCTTCGCCTCATCGAGCGATAGATTCACAAACAATTCGCCGCCACCGGGATCACCAACGAGCGACACGTCAGTTGTCAGCGCCTCATCGAGCCACCCCGCGACAGCTTCGCTTGTTGCTTCTGGAACATCCACGCTGAAACGAATTTTGAACTCCTTCATGGAATCACCTCGCGATTTCTGGTGCGTACACAGCACCACAATCAGATTTTTCTAACATTTCTCACAATTGGATTAGGGGGCGGTCGGTAACACGCTCTGTCGGTGAGACTTAGTAGTGGTGGGATGCAATTTCGATCCCCACCGCCCCTACCAGAACTCACGGGCACAAAAGCACTTAGGTGTCCGAGTTTGTACTAATCGGCACTTTTGTACTGATAGCGACCGAAGATAGCGCATCCCGCTGTGCTTCCAGGTCGCTGTGAACGTAGTAGCGGAACGTTGTTTTGATATCGGTGTGCCGCAGAATCTGCTGCACTGTTTTCGGCGACACCTTCCGATCCGCCAGTGCCGTTCCAATGCCGTGCCTGAAGGCGTGCAAGCCCACATGTTCGTGAGGTAGCCCGAGCTCCTTGAGCAATGGCCTCAGTCCAAACTTGACTACATAGGCGCGTCTGCACGGTCGAGCATTCCGGGTTGTGAAAAGGAGCTTGTTCGGATTGTCCCGCCAGTGATGCTGCAGATAAGTCTTCAGAACAACGGCAAGGTCCGGGGTCATCGGTATTGGCGATTTGGAATTTGGGGTTTTCAAGTCACGAAGCTGCCGCGTCCTTTCGTCTGCCTGCACCCGTGGTTGAATTATTCCCCGTTCGAAATCCAAATCAATTGTGCGCAGCCCCAAGATCTCTCCGGCACGCATTCCGGAGCCCCACGCCAGAGAAAAGATCGTACGATACGGCTCCCTTGCGTTGGCGAGGATCTTGGCTGCATCTTCTGCCTAGAATCTGCGACAGCAAAGTTCTCCGCAGACGCTCAAGCTGCTTGTTGCTTTAGATGTTCAGCGTCGAAACATACTCCTTTCTTCCACACCAGCAGAGTGATCGCAGCAATCTTCCGGGCCAGCGTCAGACGCGCCATTGCTGGCTTCATGCCACGCGCCACCATGACCGCGTAGAAATCCTGCAAAGTCCGGCGGTGATCGCCGCACGCGTGGCCGCGCCCTTGAAAATATTCTTCAGATCGTGATTGTGATTTCGATTCAGCCCACGGATCGAAACAGGTCTCTTCGTTCGTTGGATCTGTCCCGCAACGTAACGATAGTCGCCGCTGCTGTAGGTCTTCAGACCAAGCCCGCTGTAGGCCCACAGCTGTCTCTTGGTGCGAAAACGTTGCGGCGTTTGCATCAAAGCAACCAGCAGTGCGGCTCGGATCGGACCGATCGAAGGAACCTGCCGTAGCAGCTCTATCGCATGGTGCTTCCGGCTTTCCTCCAACAGATCGTGCCGCACCTGGCGATGCAGGGATCGTAAGGCATCGAGTTGCTGATAGCAGAATTCGGCCCGGTGGCGCACACCTGGTACCCGCACCTCACGCTGCATCGTAACAATCGCTGTTTCGCTCGCGTTCTGAGGCGCGTTTCTACATTACTTCCTGACCGCCCCACGGGGATTCCTGTATAGCCATTCCGCTTTCGCAGTCGCATCCTGCCGACCAGAGCACTATGCCGACGCCGACTTACTGGAGCGCATTCTTCGCAGACGAGAAAATTCGTAGTGGCTGGGCAGGGCAAAGACGAGGAATGAAGCCAGTTCCTGACGTCGTGATATCGTAACGCTATGATCATAGGCCCAAAGATCCGACAATTGCGTGAGTCGAGGCGACATCGAGCACCGCACGGGGCTGCTCCGCTGCTACCTTTCTCGAGTGGAAAACGGGTACACCGTGCCGGCTATCGAGACGCTCGAAAAGCTGGCGCGAGCAATGGAAATCCCGCTCTACCAGCTCTTCTACCACGGGGACAAGCCGCCTAAGCCACAGATTTCACTGAAAGCTGCACCCCACATCAAAGAGGATCGTGAACTTCGACCTTTTATAAAGCTCTTTCCAAAGATGAGCCCGCGCAAACGGAAGCTTCTCCTCTCGATGGCGCGCTCCATGGAATCCCAAAAGTCATGGAAGTGAAACAACCGCGTCCTCCTCGATATTCCATTGCAGACGGTTCAGATCGCCGACCAGCTCTCGGGGCGCTCAATCAGCAGAAAAACGTCAGATGTAAGCCTCTCGGGTTGCTACGTTTTGATGAAAGACACGCCAGAAACAAAATCGACGGTTCGAATTCAGCTTTCCTATAAGGGATCGACAGTGACAGCATATGGAGATGTAGTGCGAGTAGAACCAGGTAAAGGGATGGGATTGAAATTTCGATCCATAGCACCAGATCAACTGGCAGTTTTGAAAAGGTGGCTTTTTGTTTTTGACAAAGCCGATGCCTAGTGTTTGCTTCCAATGCGTCAATACCGCAAAACCGAGAACAGCTAGTGCGGACGGTCCGAAATGAAGGGTGTTGCAACGGACGCAACTTAGTATGAATTTACAGTAAGTCTGGTATGGGCCTGCTGACCTTCACAGACACAATTTTATTGCCTCAGCCCTCGATAACATCCAACAAATGAGGGCCAATCGATGCAGCGCTATGAGATTTTTGAGAAGCTTTCCTCTCAACAAGCGGTCCTGGTGGAGACTGCAACAGATTTGCCGGAGACCAAACAACGACTCAAAGAATTGCAACACCTATTCCCTGGGGAATATTTCGTCTTCGATACGGACACCCAGTGCCTGATAATCCCACTCGATTAAACGGGATCCATAGCTAAATGGATAGATTTCTTCTGCCGTTAACGCCCTTTTGCGCGTACTTCTTCTAATCGCAGACACCAGGGGCGACCCTTAAAAGCAGAAGAAATTCTTGCGAGCCTCAACATGAAAAGCACACCAAGTGAATGAACATGAGTACTGACAAGATGGAAGGCCGCTGGGACTGCCCCTGTGGCAAAGGTCAGATTGTGGCGAATTGGGAAGAACACGACACCGATGGTGCATACCAGAAGAACAAATACGCTAGGTGGCACTTCGAGTGCGCCGATTGCGAATCTCGCTACGAGTTTGGGTATACCGCAATCTTCGATAAGACAACTTGTGCGGTCGTTATGAAACTGCCACGACCGAAATCTCTTGATTAACGCGCCGACGACCTCAGTGCTGATCCGGCGGCCTCGACGGCGCCGACCTACTGTGAATCTTTGCCATGATCCGCTCAGCCAACGTAATAGCCTCAGCCGATTGTCCTCGCCTATTTATAGCATCCACCGTTGGGTAGCATTTTGCCTTCCGTTCGCCTAGCGGTTTCTCGCAGTCCCGAAGAACGACTGCGCGACTGGATGAAGCCGCCTTCGAAAAGCGAATCTCCAGAGTGGGTCCCGTGGGCCCATCGACGTGAAGCGTACGAAGAATCACTAATCGGTGTGATCCAGGTCACATCTTTCAATTTCAGGCTCAGGCAAGATGGCGCCATGCCATCGGGATTCTACGTGTACAGAAGGCTTGAAGACGGCCAGGTCTTGACTGTCGCCTGGCGGAAAGACGCCGAACGGGCCGCAAAGCTAGTGAGCGAGCTGAATGAACTCTGGCCGGGAGAATATGGCTGTCGAGAAGCACACGATGAGCCGCTTTCAGTCGGCCCAGATTCGGTTGCCAATCGCAAATATGGGCCCCCTGACCACTGCTCGGGAGACTAAGCAGACATGGTGGGCTACAGAACAAAGTACGTCGGCGGATTTTCCA
>Ga0206870_1157_pt1 | contig 16416 bp, 10 predicted proteins | sample Alteio_BWOrgCont_36_FD_152620 | JGI IMG/M metagenome (GOLD analysis project Ga0206870, IMG submission 152620) | Enriched cells from forest soil in Barre Woods Harvard Forest LTER site, Petersham, Massachusetts, United States -... | ecosystem: Environmental > Terrestrial > Soil > Temperate forest >... | reverse complement strand
GAAATGTGGAAAATTCCGCACGAGCTTGGAAATGTTTCCGCCGGCGGTTTGAAACTCGACGGGCACGGAGATGGCATAGCCGTTATCTTCCACCAGGAAGAGGACCGGTAGCCGCTTGAGGCTGGCGGCATTCAGCGCCTCGAAGAACTCGCCTTCGCTCGTGGAGCCCTCGCCGCCGGAAACGTAAACCACTTCGTCTCCATGGGCGCCCAGCCAGTTGCCGCCCGGCGCTTTGCGAGCCTGTTCGAGCGCCTTCGGAAATTCCTGGTAATAGAGCGCAGCCTCCGCGGCGCCCACGGCGTGCAACCAGCGCGAGCCTGTCGGAGAAGAGCCGGTGACCAGGTGATATTGCGGATTGCCCCAGTGCGAGGGCATCTGGCGGCCGCCGGATGCGGGATCGTCCTTGGCGCCCACGCCTTGCAAAAGCATTTCGTAGGGCGTCTCGCCGACCATCAGGGCCAAGGCACGATCGCGGTAGTAAGGAAAGAACCAGTCGTAGCCGGACTTCAGAACCAGGCCCGCTGCGACAAGCACCGCTTCGTGCCCCGCGCCGCTGATCTGGAAGAAGGTTTTATTCTGGCGTTTAAGCTGGATTTCGCGATCGTCCAACTGCCGCGAGAGAAACATCGTGCGATAGATGTGGACCAATTGCTCGCGGGTAAGCACCCGATACTTGGACGGATCAAATCGCGGTGTCTTCAGCTTCACATGAGAGGCCAACGATTGCCTCCGGCACGGGGCGTCTGCGTCTAGTGGATCGCCTTCGGCTCATTATATCCAATTGTGCCGCAGGCAAACAAAGGAACGGCCTGCGACGAGAAGTTTTTCGCAACTCTGCCAAGGCACCACCAAGGCGCCCTATTTTTTCCGCCGTTGCGGCATGGCTGAAACCGCGCCCAGACGTGGGAACCCAATGTAGCTTGGGGCCTCAGAGGCTTCAGACCCGAGGACTTCGTCCGGGCTACCGAAGAAGCCTTCACCTCTGAAGAGGCGAGCTACATTCCGAGCTCGTAGGTTAGAATGGGCGCCGTCGTCCAGGCAAAAGACCCGCCGATCCGCTCCCGAGGCCGCGTGAAACCACGATGCCCGGCCGCCGGTATCTTTGAGGTGCACTGGAAGGGGAGTCGAGCAGTCATGCCCAAGGCAAAAGAATTCACGGTGAAGATCGAGGACAAGCCCGGGGCCTTGGGGAAATGCTTTCTAGCGCTGGCGGAGCAAGGGGTTAACATCCTGGCGTTCCAATCTTATGTGGAAGAGGGTGAGAGCCTCACCCGATTCCTGGCGGACAAGATGGATACGGCTCGGACCGTGCTTGGCAACTTGCGCATGATCTTCGAGGAGACGGATGTGGTGGTGGTGAAACTGCCACACCAGCCGGGAACGCTGGGGCGGGCATCTGCGCGGTTGGGCGAAAGCCAAGTCAACGTCGACTACTCCTACTGCGGCTTCGAGCCTGGATCGGCGCAGGTGCTGATCGTGTTCGGCGTGGATAACCTGACCAAGGCCGCCGGGGTGCTGGACGGACTGGCATCTGCGGGCGTGTAAAGAATTTCCTGGAACTTTTGCGGCAGTCCCCCGGAACCTCCAGTGAAGCCGGACAGCCGGATGGGTTTAGGGCCTCTGAATGGACCGGCGGCTTCGGGGCTATGCTCACGAGTAGCGTTCCGGCACACAGTGGAGGTTTTTGGACATGAAGAAGGCACTGCTTTCGATTTTGCTAGCAACAGCATTTGCAACACCGGCGATTTTCGCCCAACAGGGATCGGGAAATCCGCCGGATCCTTCGAGGTTTGTCGCCCGTCGCGTGCAACACTTGACGACTCTGCTGGACCTGACACCCGGCCAAGCGCAAACAGCCACGAACGCCTTTACGACAGCGGCCACGGCGAATGCGCCCCTGGGGAAGCAACTCCGAGCGGCACATCAGACGCTTGAGTCTGACATCCAGGGAGGAAGCGGCAACGTTCAGACCGACTCGACCACGATTTCCAACCTGGAGGCTCAGGTTCGAGCCAACGATGCCGCGGCCGAGAAGACCTTCTTTGCGTCGCTCACCACCGACCAACAGACCAAGTACAAGAGCTTGGGACATGGCGGAGGCGGCGGGTTCGGGCGTGGGGGGTTTGGCGGTCCTGGTCCCGGCGGCCCTCACTGAAAGCGGAACTGGAACCTCACTAGTTGATCAGCTGGCCCCGAATGGTGCTGCTCTGGCAAAGAGCAGCACCATTTTTGTTTTTAGCGGCTGTTAAGGGCTCGTTTGCGTGCGGAATTTGCCGGCCTGTCCGGCTAGTCGAGCGAATCAAAAAGCTCGGAAGTTTCTGCAAACGCCGCTCCGCCCTGCCGGATGGTTTCCCCTTTGGCGGATTTAAAAGGCTTCTCCGCGGGGATACGGTCGAGCCATCGCTGTTGCGTCAACTTTTCGTGGTCGGAAAAGGCTAGGCGGATCAGCAGGCGAACTCGCGCGGACGACGCGGCAGAAGAGCTGCCCTTTTCGTCCGGCTCGGCGTCGTTTTTCGACTTTTCGGCCTTTGAGGTTTCCGCTTTGGCTTTCGGCTTCGCAGGGGCTTTCCCCTTCGAGGGCTTCTCTTTCGCAGATGTCGACCCGGTTGCCTCTGTGTCCGGCTCCGGTGTTGCCTCGCCGCCAGATTCTTCGCGCTCGAACTTGAATACGATCTTCTTTCCGAGGCGCATGCCCTGCTGCCAGCCTTCGATCTTGTGTCGAGCTTCCTGTGCTGCTTCTTCGTTGGTGCCGAAATCGAAAATTAAGATGGATTGAGCCATAGGTTTTCTATAGCGGCACGGCGTGGCGATGTCAAGCGCGGGGCGAAGGTCTGTCTCCAGCAGGCGCCCCGTTCGCTTGCGTTCACGGCAATCTTGTCGCAACGGCTGCGTAGAAATGATTCGGGGTGGGCTGGTGACGATCGAGAAGGTGCGGGTGATTCTCTACCGCTCCGCCAAGAGTAACTCTCCGCGAAAATTCTCCTAAATTCTCATTTACGCGCTTGCGCGGCGGCGCGGGCGCGTGCTAGGGTTGGCGAACAAAAGGCGAAGGACATCCTAACGCGCCGGCCACCCTGCCCCGGGCGACGCGCTTGGAAACTTGGGAGGCTTGGCGAATGTCTTCGGCGGGAAGCACGCCGCGAAAAGGATCGACCGAAGAATTTTCATGGCCATTGGCTGTTCGCGACGCCATCGCGCACAGCCCTGGCTCGCATCTACCCAGCACTATCGACACCGTGCAGGAGGCGCTCACCGCGCTCGCGTCGCGCCATCGCGCCGACGAAGTTTTGACAGCGGTGCGCCACATCCCTGCCCGCGAAGCGACGTATCGCCCCATGCCGGACTGGGTTCGGCCCGAACTTGCCGCCGCCTATCGCGCCAAGGGAATCGAAAAGCTCTATTCGCATCAGGCGGCTGCGGCAGAGATGGCGCGGGCAGGCAAAGACTTCGTGGTGGTTACGCCGACTGCCTCCGGAAAAACGCTTTGCTATAACCTGCCGGTGCTGAACGCGGTGCTTGAAAATCCCGACACGCGCGCGCTTTACCTTTTCCCCGCCAAGGCGCTCGCGCAAGACCAACTCACCGAATTGCACGATCTCGCCAGCCGGCTTGATGACTGCTTCGGAGTGTTTACCTACGACGGCGACACGCCGAGCGACGCGCGCAAGGCGATTCGCGAGCGCGGCCACGTGATCCTTTCCAATCCCGACATGCTGCACACGGGAATTCTGCCGCACCACACGAAGTGGGTGCGGATGTTCGAAAACCTGCGCTACATCGTGTTGGATGAGCTGCACACCTATCGGGGCGTTTTCGGTAGCCATCTCACCAACGTGCTGCGGCGGCTGGCGCGGGTGGCGCGATTTTACGGATCCGAACCGCAGTTCATCTGCTGCTCGGCCACGATTGCGAATCCCGGCGAGCTCGCCGCGCAGTTGATCGAGAAAAATGTAGAAGTGATCGAAGAGAATGGCGCGCCGGCGGCGGAAAAGCTGTTCGTCTTCTACAACCCGCCGATGATCAACCGCAACTTGGGCATCCGGCGCAGCTACCTGAATGAAACCACGCGCGTGGCGAAGGAACTTCTCGCGCGCAAGCTGCAGACAATCGTGTTCGCGAACAGCCGCCTGCACACCGAGGTGCTGCTCACCTACTTGCAGCAGGCCAACCGGCCTCAGCCGGGGCAAGCTGAACCGATTCGCGGGTATCGCGGCGGTTATCTGCCGGGCGAACGCCGCGAAATCGAACGCGGGCTGCGCGATGGACGCGTTCGCGGCGTGGTGGCGACCAACGCGCTGGAATTGGGAATCGATATTGGATCGCTCGATGCGTGCGTGATGGCCGGCTATGCGGGCTCGATCGCCTCCACCTGGCAGCGCGCCGGACGCGCGGGACGGCGCAGCGGCACGTCCTGCGCGGTGATGGTGGCGTCGTCCGCGCCGCTCGATCAATTTATCGTGCAGCATCCGGATTATTTCTTCGGCCGCACGCCGGAGCACGCCTACGTGCAGCCGGACAACCTGGAAATTCTGGTGAATCACCTGAAGTGCGCGGCGTTCGAGCTGCCGCTCTCGCCGGAGGAAAAAATCGGCAGCGTGGATTTGCCGGAGCTGTGCGAGCGGCTCGAAGAAGCGGGCTACCTGCATCGCAGCGGCGGCAACTGGCACTGGGTGCAGCAGGCGTATCCGGCGGATACGGTGAGCCTGCGCGCGGTCACGTCGGACAATTTCATCATCATCGACACGTCGGGGGAAGAAAACGGCGTGCCGGAAGTGATTGGCGAGGTCGATTTTTCTTCCGCGCTCACCACCGTGCATCCGAAGGCCATCTACATTCACCAGGGCCAGCAGTATCACGTCGACCGGCTCGATTTCGAGCAGCGCAAAGCGTACGTCAAGCCCGTGCAGGTGGACTATTACACGGATGCGATTCGCTACACGCAGGTGCGCGTGCTGGAAATTGCGGGGGAGACCAGCATCAGCGGGCCCGCGGCGCGCGCCCATGGCGACGTGCTGGTGCGCTCGCAAGTGGTGGGATTCAAGAAGATCAAATTTTTCACGAACGAAAATGTGGGCGATGGAAAGCTCGAATTGCCCGAGAACGAAATGCACACCACGGCATTCTGGATCACGCTTGAGCGCGAGCTGATGGCCAGCCTGCCTTTCGCGCTGTCCGAGCAGCAAAGCGGAATTTTTGGCCTGCTCTATGCGCTCGAGTCGATGGCCGCGCTGCTTTTGATGTGCGACCGGCGCGATCTGGGAACGGCTGTGGGCGAGCGCCCGCCAAGCCCGGGGATTGGCGATGACAGTGATTTCGTTTTCGCCGCCGAGCCGCCCGATCCAGCGGAGATGAAGGAATTTTTCGAGCCGAATCTCTATTTATACGACGCGTATCCCGGCGGCATCGGCTTTAGCGAGCCGCTTTATTGCGTCTACAACTTGCTGCTGCGCCGCACACGCGAGCTGATCACGGCTTGCCCCTGCGAGCAAGGGTGCCCTTCCTGCGTTGGCCCCGCAGGAGAGAAAAGCGAGCGCACCAAGGAAGCGGCGCTGGCCATTCTGGAGCGGCTCTGCTCGTGATGAACACCGACCGGTTCTCAAGACTCAAAGCTTTGCAGCGCCCAGCGACGGCCAGCCGCATTTATGTCGACGAGGCGGCGCATGAATGGCGCGGGATTTCACCGGACCTTCCCGCCGGTGCTCAGCGCCTGGCGGAAATTCTGGGAGCCGCGCCGAGCCGCACGAAATTCGGCGAACATCTTGCGCTGCGGCGATGGTTCTCGGAATCGATTGGCGCGGAAGCGCCCACGGGCTCCCTCGATTCCGCGGCGTTGCGGCTGCTTGCGCCCGAGTCGCACAAGTGCGCCTGCGATCCCGAGCAGTGGCTCTTCCTCGATACGGAGACCACGGGCGTTGTGGGCGGCACCGGAACGTATCCGTTTCTCATCGGCATCGCCTGGTGGGACGCGGGCGGGCTTGAGGTTGAGCAATTCTTCATGCGTGAATACAGCGAGGAGCATTCGGCGCTGGTCGCGCTGGCGGAGCGCATGGCGGAGCGGCGCGTGCTGGTCACCTTCAACGGCAAATCGTTCGACTGGCCGCTGCTCGAAACGCGCTACCAAATGACGCGCAAGATTCGCGTTCCCGCGCCGCGCGCACACCTCGATTTTCTTCATCCCGCGCGGAATCTCTGGCGGCTGCGGCTAGGCTCGGCGCGACTTCCCGAGTTGGAAAAACATGTGCTCGGCTGGAATCGCGGCGCGGACGTGATGTCCGAATTTATTCCGCAGATGTATTTCGACTATTTGCGCGGGGGCTCACCCGATCCGCTGGTCCCCATTTTTCACCACAACCAAATGGACCTTCGCGGCCTCGCGGGGCTCGCGAGCCGCACTCTGGCGATCCTTACCAATCCCGAATTGCACGGGCAAGACCCGCTCGAACTTTTTGGCGTTTCGCGTATCTGCGAACGCAGGGGAGAGCGCGCCCGCGCGCGGCAACTCTACGAGCGCTCGATCGCTTCCGAATTGCCCGCGGACGCCGAGCGCGCCGCGCAAAGATTTCTCGCGCGACTGGCGAAGCAGGAGGGCGATCACGACATGGCCTGCGAGCTGTGGCAGAAATTGTTGAGCGGCTCGCGCGACGGCTTCGAGGCGTACGAACAGCTCGCGATTCACTACGAACGCCGGGCGGGCGCTTTGCAGCAGGCGGCGGAGGTGACGCGCCAGGCTCTCGCCGAACTGCGCCGCGCAAACCGGCTGGGCACCATCGCTTCGATTGCCTACCGACAGAAGCGCGAAAAATTCGAGAAGAGGCTCACCCGGCTCACAAGACTCGAGCACAAACGATCCGGCAAGCTACTGGACGGGATTTCGTTGGAAGCTTCGGCGAAGCCACGCGAAGATTCTGACGCCGCTCACAGCGACGCGATTTGAGCCCGTGCTTGCTGATCCCCAACTTGGCCTGCGCCCGACTGCGCAACGCTGACACTGGATGCGCGCTCGATGCCCAGATGTGTCGCGTGGTGCGTGAACACGCGGGCAGCTTTCATTGGCGAAGCGGCCAGCATCGCGTGCAATTCGTGAAGCGTGTACGCCGCGCGCACCGAATCGCAATACAGCCGGTACATTTCGCCCGAATAGTGCCGGCCGTGCCAGCGGACGTGAACGGGATACGCGAATCGCCCGGGCCGCCGCAAATCGCGCAGCAGAATCCCGCCGCCGGGCTTGGCCACGCGCGACATTTCCGCAAGCAGATTGGCGGGCTCCGCAAGATGGTGCAGCACGGAGTTGCACATCACCAGATCGAAGCTCGCGTCAGGGAAAGCGAGATGATTTCCATCCGCAGTATGGAACTCGACGCGACCGGCCACCTCCGGTAGCGCCGCAAGGCTTTTCTGGCCCTGCGCGATCATGCTTCCCGAGCGGTCGATGCCGGTAAATTTCCACAGTTTCAGCCGCTTTGCGAGCTTCAGCACGATTTGGCCTGGCCCGGTGCCGATGTCCAACGCGCGGCCGCGTTCTCTGCCCCGCACGAGGGTGAGCGCATGCTCCACGAAAGTGTCGTCAATTTTGTCGAGGAAGGCTTGCGCCGCTGCCGACGAATACGCCTCAACTTCCGACGAATCGTCCATCACTTCGGGTTCGGGGACGCGAGGAAGATCGAACAATCCCATGAGGGGAGCTCCCGCCTCTCGCCACAAGCCTATTCGCAGGGCGCCCGCGCTTGCAAGCAAAATGGATTCGGCTTCCACCGCGGCGGACCGGAATGAAAATTGGAGTAGGACAAAGCAGGGCCGGCGAATCGCGCGCGGAAGCTAGCGCAACTGCGCCACGGAATCGGGAACCGCCGCCCCGCCCGGCGTGGGAGCCGGATTCCAGCCAATGGCCGCGTCAATCTTGTCGAAAGTTTCGCGGCTGGCGCGTTCCACGGTCAAGCAGCGCGCGGCGAAGCAGCGCAAAAATACGCCGCCCGCATCGCTCTGAAACTGGAAGTAATTGGGACGACGGAAAAGCTGGGTGCGCACCGCGTATTTCTTTTCGAGGGCTTCGCTATATTGCCCGGCGAAACGCGCGGCGTTTTCATCCGTATCGAAAGCGATCAGCACCACCAGGGGAATTTCCTTCGTCGCCGTGTTCTCGAAAGATGCGTAACGATCGCCGCGCCACGTTTCCGCGAGTTTGTCGGCCCGATCCTGCCCCAAATATTGTTTCAGAACCTCGTCGAGGTTGAATTCGCCCAGCACATTCTCTTCGAGAAATTTCCAGTCCGAGGGCACGATATTTTTCCACTCGGGCAGCGTGATTTTTTCCGGCTTCACTCCCGCGAGGTACAAATCGGGATGCATGATCTGTTGCGTCGAGACGGGCGGATTGGCGAAGAGAATCTTCAGGTCGCCCCAGCCGGTGTGAGCCTTCAGGAACTGTTGCGAGAACGTGGTGCCGGCGAGATAAGGGAATAAAAGATCGTCGCGAATATAACCGGGCGCTTTGGAAAGGTTGGGATCTTTCGCCATTTCGTCCACGGCGCCGGAGCGGATCAGCAATGTAACGTCGGGCAGATCGCGCACGCCCATTTTCTGGTCCTTCAGCGAGTAATCGACCATGGCCGCCATGGCGGAGCCTTCGCTTACCGATTCGCGGGCCAGCTCGGCGTCGTCGTTGGGCCGGGCGGCTTTGATCCACTGGTCGATGTGAAAGGATTGATCCTCGAGCGCGTGGGTGAGCTCGTGGGCCATTACCGAGCGCTGCTCATCCACCGGAATCCAGTCCGCGATATAGAACTCCCGCGCTTTAGGATCATAGAGACCGGCGATCTGGTCGGTAAGAACGTCGAGCATGAAGGAATCGAGCGGAAAATCCTTGGGGATCAGGCCGAATCCCTCGAGCGTCTTCGTATCGGCGTCGCGCTGGCCCTCGTCTTTATCCTCTTTCTCCTCGCGGATCAGGTATTCTCGAATCTCCTGCTTGGAGCGAAGCGTCTTCTTGAGAGGTTCCTTGATGGGCAAATCCAAAAGCTGGCTCATCTGCCCCAGCACTTCATCGGCTGCGTGGAGGAATTCCGGATTGGAAGGAGATGTGGAACTTTGTGGTACGGACGCCACGGAGGCCGGAACGGGCTTCTTCGACGATACCGGTGCCGAAGCGACTCCGGATTCCTGCGCAAAAACGACGCCGGCAAGCCCCAAGCCGAGTATGAATAGCACTGTGAAGATACGCTTCATTGTTGGGACCCTCGCCGTTGGATAAGCCTCTGGAGATTGGATGTTGGCAACAGGATAGCAGGTTTCTTCTCCCGTTCCCGAATGGCCGGCGGGCGAAACGCTACTGCTTCACGCCGCTCGGGGTTTTGTTCGCACTTTTGCCGGCGGCGCTTTCGGCCGCCGGAGCCTGCTGGTTCTCGTGCTGTCCCTCGTGCCGTTCCTCACTACGTTCCTCGCGATGTTCATCGTGTTGCTCATCGTGCTCTTCATCGCGATGTCCTTCGCGCGGCAGGGGCTCTCCGGAGATCAAAGGAAGAGTCACGGTAAAGGTTACACCGCGGGGGGAGTTGCGCACCTGTATCTCACCGCCGTGCTCTTTGGCGATGCCGTAGCAGATGCTTAGGCCAAGACCGGTTCCCTTGCCTACCGGCTTCGTGGTGTAAAAGGGATCGAAAATGCGGTGCGGATTTTCCACCGGCGGCCCGTTGTTGGTGAACTCGATCGAAATGCGATCGCCAGCGCGCCGCGTGCGAATCCAGATTTCTCCCTGCCCGTCCGTTTTCTCGCCGACGGCATCCACGGCATTATTGAGAATATTCAGAAACACCTGCTGGAGCTGGTGAAAGTCGCCGGAAGTCTCGGGAAGCTCCGACGCAAGATCGCGATGGACCATGATGTTGGCGACATTCACGTCGAATTCACGCAGGATCAGCGTGTCTTCCACGATCTTGTTGATCTGCACCGCGGTGCGTTCCGGGCGGTGCTGGCGCGCGAAGCTCAGCAAGCTTTGCACGATGTGGTGCGTGCGCTGGGCCTGCTTGTAGAGCTTTTCAATGTAATCGCCGCGGCGGTCTTCGGGGAATTCCTGCGATTGCAGGAGCTGTGTGTATCCGAGGATGGCGGTGAGCGGGTTATTGAGCTCGTGGGCCACGCCGGAAATCAGCTGGCCGACCGCGGCCATCTTTTCGCTCTGCAAAAGCTGCTGCTGCGTATGGCGGAGAGTTTCGTAGGCTTCCCGCGTCTGCTCGAGAAGCAGGGATTTATCGATCGAGGTGGCGATCTGGTTCCCGACCGCGGCCAGCAAATTCCTTTCGGCGGCGGAGAATCCGCGCAACTCGCGGCAGCCCACGAGAATCATGCCCATGGGGCGCTCATTCGACCACAATACGATCACCTGCGAAGTAAGGATTTTTTCCTGCTGCTGAATCGTCCGCATGGCTTGCGGGAGCGCCGGCGCCGATCCCGGCAGCAGCGTCGGGCGCACCTGGCGCAACTGCTGCATGAGCTCCGCAGGCATATCGATGGACGAGGATCGCTGCGCCGCGTCCGATCGAAACCCCGCTGAAACCGTGGCGCGCAGAATCTTCGCCGATTCGTCGAACAGATAGACGGCGCCCACGTCCAGAGAAACCAGCTCCATCACCTTGCGCAGCGCCGCGGAAAGGCCGTCTTCCAGTCGCGCATGACGAAGCACCTCGCCGATGGTGTTCAGCGTGAGCAGCTCTTCGTTCCTCTGGCGAATCTCCGTTTCGGCGCGGCGGCGGTCGGTGATATCGAGGATGAATCCTTGCCAGGCGATGGTCAGGCCGGCTTCGTCGCGGGTGACAAAAGCGGAAAGGTGCGCCGTACGGATTTCTCCGTCAGAGCGCCGGAATTTGAATTCGAAGTCGGTTACCTCGCCATACTCTTCGAGGATTTCCTCCAGCCGCAGGCGGTCCGCCATGTCCAGATAGAACCGCGAAGGCGTGTACACGCGCAGCAGCTCTTCTTTGCTCTCGCAGCCGTAGAGGCGCACCAGGGCGTTATTGCAATCGAGCATCTTACCGGTCGGCGTGGCGACGAATACTCCTTCCTGCGCCCTCTCGAAGAGATTGCGAAATTTGTATTCCGCCACGCGCATGCTGGTGAAGTCCTTGAGCACGTGAATGGTGCCCAGGCGGCCGCCTTCAGAGCTGTGCAGCACCGAGGTCGACGCCAGGAAGAAGCCGCCGAAAGAGGGGTCCGGCGCGTTCGCCTTGCCTGCCACGCCCTCGCAGTAGGGGCACCGCGACCATTGCGAGGCGCCGCGCCGCAACACGTCGCGCACCTGTTTTCCTACGATGGCTACCGGCTCCACTTTCACTTTGTCCGCGAATGCGCGGTTGGTGCGCAGAATTTCGCCTTCGCTGGAATGCACCAGAATCAGATCGTCGATGGAATCAAAGGTATCGCGCCACTGCCGGCGGGAGTCTGCCGCGTTTTCCACCAGCGCGATATTCTGCGCTGTCAATCCCAGCAGGTTGGCGACATTGAGCAAGTAGTGCTTTTCATCGTCCTCGAATTTCCGGCGCTCCGCGCATCCGATGGCAAGGATGCCAAGAGGGCCTTCCTTGCCGGGCACGCGCAGCAACACGCCGGTTGCGACGCCTTCCGTTCCAAAGCAACCCTGCAAGCCCGTATTTTCGGAAACGTAGCCTGCGCTGAGCGGTTCGCTTTGTTCCAGAACCTGCCGGACCCACGGCTCTTCCAATGGAATTCGCACGTTTCTACCGCGAATCGCTTCGCTGAGCCCCACGGAGGCGAATAGGTGAAGAGAAAGCGTGTCTTTCCGGTCATCGCGAAGCAACACGATCCCATGGCTTGCGGAGACGCTTTCGACCAGGTGGCTGAGAATTCCTCCGAGGGCCGCATCAAGCCGCGCCGATTGTGTTACTTGCGCGCTAATGACGGAGAGCCGCCGCAGCTTTTCGTTCAGATCGTCATTGCGCGCGCGGCCCGCCTCCAGCACCAACACCGCCATGGCAATTCCGGCCAGAAGAATGAAGAACGCTTCCGCCGATACGCGCAGCAAGCCGATCCTTTCGATCGGCCACTCCGGTCGATCCAAACCCTGCAGCCCCGCTAAAAGCAGGCCAGCCGCGAGCAACTTCCAGCCAAGCCCTCGATGGTTCGAACGCGACCGCCACAGGACCCAACCGCCCGCAATGGCCAGGCTCGACTCAACCAGGGATCCGCCCCATTCCACTGCGCTGGTGAGCTTTGCAAACTCCAAAGCTCCAAGCGCCGCTACCGCGCCGGCGACCCACAGAGCGTATTGCTTGAGCATCTTTCCGTAGCCAGCGCATTCAATGGCTGCGGCGCCCAGAAACGCCGCCATGGGAAGCATCCAGACGTACCCAATCAGCGTGCTCCTGGGTGAACCCTGCAACAGCAGCACGATTCTCGAGGAGACCAGCCCAAAGAAAATCGACCAGCCAACCACCCAATAACGGAAGTAGCGAGCGGAAAACGTGGAGGCCAGCAGCAAATAGATGAGGAGGAGAATCAGGACGGCCGAGCCTTCAATGAACGCGATCGTCAGCAGCACCGAATTGGATGCGTATGCCATCGAGCGCAAGGCTTAGACAGGCGCCCATCCCCCTGCGTAACTATGAGGTTAACGAAGGTCTCGCGAAACAGTAGTGGCGGGTAGCCCCACAGCCATCGTATCGCGCACGTATCTGATACGGCAACGTAGCCCACACGACCGTGTGCCCTGCCTTATAATGACCTTGCTAGGAACATCCTTGGACATTGAAAAGATACTCGTAGTCGACGACGAAGAAGCGATTCGCGAAGTCATTTCGACGCTCCTCGACGCGCAGGGCTATCAGTGCACGGTGTGCTCGAACGGCCGCCTGGCACTGGAAGCGTTTCGCAAGGACACGTTCGATCTGGTTCTGAGCGACATCGTGATGCCCGAGATGGACGGGCTGAAGCTTCTGTCTGAACTTCGCCGCGACGATCCCGATGTGCCGGTGATCATGGTCACCGCCATGCACGATATTTCCATTGCGCTCGAGGCCATTCGCGCCGGCGCTTACGACTACATCCTCAAGCCGTTCGAGCGCGACCAATTGCACTTGAGCGTTCGGCGCGCCCTCGAGCACCGCCAGCTCGTGATCGAAAATCGCACCTACCAGGCCGATCTCGAGCACCTTGTTGCGGAGCGAACGCAACAGCTTTCGATTGCCCTGCAGGATCTCGAGCAATCTTACGATTACACGCTCGAAGCGCTCGGCGGCGCTCTCGACGCGAAGGACGCGGAGACCGAAGGCCACTGCCAGCGCGTCACGGCATTTACCATCACCATCGCTCGCGCGATGAATGTGGATAAAGCTTTGCTTCGCCAGATTGCTCGCGGGGCATTCCTGCATGACATCGGCAAGATGGGCGTTCCCGACCAGATTCTGCGCAAGCCCGGCCCGCTCACCAACGACGAGCGCGAAATCATGCGCCGCCATTGCGAAATTGGATTCGCCGTGCTCGAGCGCATCCCTTTCCTGAAGGAAGCGGCCGAGATTGTTCTCACGCACCAGGAGTGCTATGACGGTTCCGGTTATCCGCGCGGCCTGAAAGGCGAGGAGATTCCGCTGGGAGCGCGCATATTCGCGGTGGCCGATACGCTGGACGCTATGATTTCCGACCGTCCGTATCGCAAGGCGCTGCCGATCTCCGCCGCGCGCGAAGAGATTCAGAGATACTCGGGCAGGCAGTTTGACCCGCAGGTGGTGAAGGTTTTCCTGGCGCAGCCCGAACGTATCTGGCTCGAGCTTCACGAAAAAGTCGGCGACCCCTTCCGGCTGGCGCAGCTCGCGCACGTTTAGTTTCGCTTCGCCCCCGATTTCCACAAAAGATATGCGGCAATCGCGCTTCGCGCCGCCGGTACTATTGGAAAATTCACGGGGAGCTCATATTCTGAAAATAGGACTTCCTGAAGAATTGAAGAGCTTTCGACGCAAGTTCGCCGAGTGAAGAGCGGCAGGTTTCGCTGGCTCCTTCCGATGAGGATAAACAGGCATGTCCCGCAACGCCGATGACGCCCATGCCAGCCGCACGCTGAAGTGCCCGCGCTGCGGCGCGCAAAACTCCCAGGCGGCGCTCGAAGAGAAGCTCTACATCTGCCCCTCCTGCAGCCATTATTTTTCGATGCCTTCGCGTGCGCGCATCGCTACGCTCGCCGATACCGGCACGTTCCGCGAACTGGACCGGAAGCTTGTCTCGATCGACCCTCTCGGCTTCTCCGATATCAAGCCCTATCGCGATCGCCTGGAAGAGGCGCGCCGCCAGACGGGCGTTCGCGAAGCCGTTACCACCGGATTTTGCCGCATTGCAGGCCATCCCGCTGTTCTGATTGTCTTCGATTTCGAATTTCTCGGCGGCACGATGGGCTCCGTAGTCGGCGAAAAAATCGCCAATGCCTTTGAAGAAGCCACCGAGCGACGCGTTCCCGTGGTGAGCGTCGCGGCCAGCGGCGGCGCGCGCGTGCAGGAAGGCATGCTTTCGCTCATGCAGATGGCCAAGGTCGCCGCGGCCGTCTCGATGCACGATCAGGCACGCCTCGCCTTCATTTCCGTGCTCACCGATCCCACTTTTGGCGGCGTCTCTGCCAGTTTTGCCTCGCTTGGCGATGTAATTCTCGCCGAGCCAGGCGCGCAGATCGGATTCGTCGGCCCTCGCGTAATCGAGCAAACCACCGGCGTTGCGCCCCCCAAGGATTCGCATCACGCCGAAACTCTTTTGCACGCGGGGCTGATCGATCTTGTCGTCAAACGCGAAAACCTGCCGCGGGTGGTCGGCCTGCTGATCAATCACTTGCGCAAGCAGAAGCCCTCGCGCGCCGCCCAGGCAGATTGCGCGCCTGCCGCTCCACGTGGCAACCAGTTGCCAGCGTGGCAGGAAGTGACGCTCGCGCGCCATCCCGAACGCCCTTCAGCGCGCTATTTCATCTCGCGCATGACGGACCGCTTCCTCGAACTCCACGGCGATCGATGGAATGGCGACGATCCAGCCATCATCGGCGGCCTTGGAAAGCTCGACGGCCGCACGGTTCTCATGGTCGGCCAGGAACGCGGGAGAACTCCCGAGGAGCGCGCCGCCGTGCACGACGGCATGGCCTTTGCCGAAGGCTATCGAAAATCGCTGCGGCTTATGCAGCTTGCCTCCAAATTCGATATTCCGGTGGTGACGCTGGTGGATTGCCCGAACGCACAGTCCAGCTTCGAGGCGGAGCACCACGGAATCGCGCACGCGCTTGCTCGAAACCTGGCCGGTATGTCGAAGCTTCCAACTCCCATTGTTTCCGTGGTCATCGGGCAGGGCGGAAGCGGCGGCGCCCTCGCGCTCGGCGTTGCCGACCGCGTGCTTATGCTCGAGCACGCCATCTATTCCGTGATTTCGCCCGAAGGAGCCGCGGCAATTCTTTATCGCGACGCAAAACAAGCGCAAATCGTCTCCGAGGGACTCAAGCTCACCGCTCACGATCTTCACAAGCTCGGCATCATCGATACCGTGGTTCCCGAACCACAAGGCGGCAGCCACCTCGACCCGGCCGCGGCAGCCGATGCGCTGAAGAGCCACCTGATTGCCGCTCTTCGCGAGGTGTCCGGCGTGCCGGCCAAACGCCTTCTCGCGAATCGTTACCGGAAGTACCGCGAAATCGGCCAGGGCGGCGTCTATTGGCGCGAACTCGTGCGGGCACAATTTCGCGACGCTCTTGGATTCCTGATGACGCGCGCCACTCGCACGCGTCGGCCGCTGAATACTCCGGACGACAGCTTCCAGAATCGCCGCCTGCAGCAAAACTCCTAAGCCGTATCTTCCGATTCCAGCTTTTCCCCAGCCGGGCATCAGCCATCGCCCCCGCCTATCGCTTCCCTGTTTATGGAACGTTTTTGCTTCCCGGCTGGAATAACGATTGAGCTACTTGCCGCATCCAAGCATCGGATGAATTCGCAACCAGATCGACCCTGCTTTGTGCACCGGCGCCGCTGGAGACTGAGCGGCCGGGCTACCGGTTCGCTGATCGCAGCGCTCGTGCTGCTGCTCGGTGTTGTGCCACTTTGGAGCCAGCAGTCGCAACCACCCGCACAGCAACCGCCGCTGCCGCAACAGCCCCAACCACCGGCGCAGCCGCAAGCAACACCAGCTCAAGCTCAACCACAAGGGTCGCAACAGCCAAACATCTCCGTCGACGTCAAGCTCGTCAACGTGCTGACCACGGTTCGCGATAAAAAGGGCGCCGTTGTTCGTAATCTGACCAAAGACGATTTCGTTCTCCTCGAAGACGGCCGCCCGCAGACCATCCAGTACTTTTCTCAGGAATCGGACCTCCCGCTCACCCTCGGCCTATTGGTCGATACGAGCATGAGCCAGCGCCGCGTCATCGACCAGGAGCGCAGCGCCAGCTACGCTTTT